>Ga0335077_10005065_pt1 | contig 16117 bp, 15 predicted proteins | sample Lox_Sample_31_FD_207151 | JGI IMG/M metagenome (GOLD analysis project Ga0335077, IMG submission 207151) | Soil microbial communities from Loxahatchee National Wildlife Refuge, Florida, United States - Lox_Sample_3.1 | ecosystem: Environmental > Terrestrial > Soil > Wetlands | place: USA...
GATAAGAAATCGGCGAAACGCAAAACCTAGCTAGAACCCTTCAGCTCACTTTACACATTTCATGTCGCGCATTTCGAGACGGCCGTTTGTCGCGACAAGCGTTCGCCGCGAGAGAGTGCCATCGGCTATCACAATCAGCTGCGGAAGCGATCGCTCTGCCGGCACTGCTCAATCACGGCTTCCAGGAACCGCTCCGTGCGGGGCCAGCCGTAGATTTTCACATTCATTTTGTTGGCAAGGCGTTCGCAAATTTGGCGAGCCATGCTCGTACGCACGCCAGGCTCCAGGTTATCCCGGCGATTCAGAAATGTTTCGATCAAGCGGATCTCATCCAGAGTTACCACCGTTACATCGACCGGCGGCAGGGTCTCATCAATCTTCGATTCCACGTATGGCCGCATGCCTTCCAGCGTCTTCTCATGAACCACAACCGTCCCCGCCACATAATCGCCCAGGCGCTTCCCCTTCCTGCTCAGGAATATGCTGACCAGCCCAAAGCCATACGCCGCGGGCAATTCGTCCACCACCCTCATCACGTTTCTCACCACTGCTTCGTAACTGCCGATCGGCCGCCCATCGTCTTTGATGACGCGGATCCGGGCATACCGCTTGCCTGGCGTCTGCCCGTTCCAGAAGATTTCAAACAAAGCGAAATATCCCGAATTCAGCAGGAATATCAAGAAGATGAGGATCGCAGCGACCCACTGCCCACCCAAACCGCCGAACACCGAAACGCCGATTCCAATTAACCCGCCGACCATTAGTACGATAAATCCCAAGACAATCTGAATTGCCGTGTCGGCCAGGATCGCCAGAAAGCGGCTACCCAGCCCGGCAATCGGATATTCCAGGGCCGTTTGCTCCGGCGTATCGATGGTAAGCTTGTTCAACGATTCCATTTATGATCTCCACCCGCTGGATTGAGAAGCGCCGCCTCCACTGGAACCGGCTCGAGCAACTCGTGCAGTTGACCGGACGCGGCAGCGTGGCTTCTCTCTCCCCCACCGACCTTCAGGAATTGGCCCTATTATATCGACAGATCGCTGCCGACCTGGCCACCGTTCGCGAAGACCCCACGGGCACGAATCTGGCTCATTACCTGAACCAGCTGCTTGGTCGGGCTCACAACATTATTTATATGGGCCGCAGGACGGAGCGCTACGGCATCCTCACCTTTTACCGTGACACCTATCCCGCTGTTTTCCGAAAGACGTTTCACTACACCGCCGCCGCATTCCTCCTTTTTCTGTTCGGCCTCGTGGCGGGCGGCCTCGTCGCCCTTGCCGACCCCTCCTTTTCCCGCCACATACTCGGATCACGCATGATCGAGAGCATTGAGCAGCACAAAATGTGGACCGAATCCATCGTCACCATCAAACCGGTGGCCTCCAGCGAAATCATGACCAACAACATCAGCGTTTCCATCGTCACATTTGCCTTGGGAATCACCGCGGGAATCGGAACGGTCTGGATGTTGTTGTTGAACGGAGTCCTGATCGGTGTGGTGGGGGTGACCTGTTGGCAAGCAGGAATGAGCGTTCCGCTGTGGAGCTTTGTCTCGCCCCACGGTGTCCTTGAGCTGCCTGCCATCTTCATCGCTGGAGGCGCTGGCTTCCGTGTCGCTGCGGGCTTATTGTTTCCCGGTTCGTTGCCGCGTGGTGAATCCCTGGTCCGTGCGGGAAAGGAAGGGGCCAAGCTGTTCTTCGGCACCTTCCCGCTCTTGCTCATCGCCGGGTTCATTGAAGGATTTGTCTCCCCCTCCGGCATTCCCGTAAGAGTGAAGTTTCTCCTCGGCGCGGCCCTGTTCAGCCTGCTGGCGGTGTACCTCAGGCGCGCGAGTGGGGCCACGTACAGTGCCCAGGAGATCGATCCTTTCGAGCCTGCTCCCGTGGTCAAATCAAGCTCCGGTCCTTTGCCATCAGGTACTGATTGACGACCGCCGTCGAAAGCCGCGCCGGCTCCACTTCGAGCGTCAAAGCGCCCTGTTGTCGCAACGTCCGCAGAAGCAAATCGCGGCGCTGCACGATTTCCACGGCCGCAGTCTGACGGAACATGTCCTCGGCAGTTTCCGGACGCTCTTGCGCCAGGGCGCGAAGCTCTGGCAGGCTGATCACCGTGAAAAGCACGAGGTGCCGCTGTGCCAGGTGGATGGCGCTTTCCACCACTTCCGGAGTGGTCGCCGTTTCCGCCAGATCCGTAAGCCAAACAATCAAGCTGCGCCGCTTTTGCATAACCGCGAGTGTCTCGACCGCGCGGCGGTGATCGGCTTCCAACTCTTCGCCGCGCACAAGAGCCAAGCCATCTAGCAGTGTGCGCACATGGCCTGCACCCCGTCCGGGTGGCAGGCGGTGTGTCACGCGCCGGCCGTAGCCAAGCATCCCCACGCGGTCGCCGGAATACAACGCCACCTGTGCGAGTGCCAGCGCGGCGCCCACCGAATAATCCAGCTTGCTCAATCCTTTCACGCGCGTTCGCAACAGCCGTCCGGCGTCGAGCACGATCCAGACCGTTTGGCTCCGCTCCGTCTGGTAGGACTTGCTGATCAGCTTGGCGCGCCGGGCCGTGGCGCTCCAGCAGATGTCCCGCCATTCGTCCGATTCCCGGTATTCGCGCAGACTCTCGAATTCGCGGCCCTGTCCCGGCTGGTGCTTGTGGCGTTTTTCCAACGCAATCTGCCGACTCCGAATCAGGTAGATGGTGTCTTTGTTCGCTTCCTGAAAATTGGGGTAGATCCGAATCTTCTGCTTCAGGGAAGCCACCGCCCACCGCTCCGCAAGCTGCCACGCGCTTTGATAGCGCATGTAGGTAAGCCCGAAATGCATGTCCCCGCGTTCGCGCGGGCACACGTCATATTTGGCAACTTCCCTCGACGCGGCCGGAATGCGCACCTCCACTTCGGGGATTTCCTTGCGCAATCCCTCGGGGACTTCTTCCTGGACTCGCAGCAGTGCGCTGCATCTCCCTCGGTTCGTGAATTCCAGCGTCGCCGTCGCTTCCTCGCGCAGTTGCAGCGCACCCTGCCACAGTCGCCGGACTTCGATCTCTTCCGGTTTCGGTAGCCGCCTGAGATCGAGAGCCCAAAGCATAAGCACAGCCACGTCCCAGAGGAGCATTCCTGCGATGTACTTTGCATCACCCCAGGCGGGGCCGATCCAGATCAGTCCGATCACCAGCAGCAGGAAGAACCGGCGCCCGAAAGCAACGCCAAATCTTCCATTGGATTTCCCGCGGGCGCCGATTGGCCCGGGAACGAGTTGGGAACCTCCATTCATTTTGGAACTTCGGTGCTCTTCACCACGTCGCGTACTACCTGATCCGGCGTCACTCCCTCCAAATCCGCTTCGGGCTTCAACACCAGTCGATGCCGCAAGATGGGTGCCGTCGCTGCTTTCACGTCGTCGGGTATCAGGAAGTCGCGTCCCTCGGTAGCCGCAAGTCCCTTGGCGAACAACATCAGGTTGATCGCCGCCCGCGGACTGCCCCCCAGGCTGACGGCTGGCCAGTTTCGGGTGCGCGCTACCAGCTTCACGATGTAGTCGAAGAGCGCAGGCTCAACCTTTACGTTGGCCGCCTCTGTGCGTGCCGCCAGCAGTGCCTGCGGTGGTACGCACGCAAAATTCACGCGCTTCAGTTCACGCGAATCGAAGCCGTTCTGAACGTTCTGCAGGATTTGTGCTTCCTGATCTCCGCTCGGGTAACCAATGCGAATCTTAGCCACGAAGCGGTCCAGTTGCGCTTCGGGAAGCGGATAGGTTCCTTCAAACTCCACCGGGTTTTGCGTGGAAAAAACCGCAAAGAATTGCGAGAGTTCGTAGCCGGTCCCATCGATGGTCACTTGTCGCTCCTCCATGGCCTCGAGCAGCGCGGATTGTGTTCGCGGCGGTGTCCGGTTGATCTCGTCCACCAGCAGCAGGTCCGTGAAGATCGGCCCGCGATGCAGCGCAAACGAGCTCGTGCCCATGTTGAACACGTTCGCGCCAATCACATCCGCCGGCATTAGGTCTGGCGTGCACTGCACGCGCTGGAATTTCAACTGGAAGATGCTCGCCAGCGCCTTAACCGCCAGTGTCTTGGCGAGGCCGGGCACTCCTTCCACTAGGGCGTGACCACCTACAATCAGAACCAGCAGCAATTGATCCAGCACTTCCTGCTGTCCAACAATGACCCGCGCCAGCTCTTTCCGGACATGCGTCGCCAATTCCTGCGCTTGACTCATTCTGATTTCCTCTTTTCCTCCGGAGTTCGGCGCGTTTCCAGGCGCGCCGTGTAGTCACGCAATTCCTGCACAATCTCCAGCGCTTCCGTGTCCTTCATCTCAATCGAACGCATGCCGCGATCCGCCCGCCGCAGGCATCCAAGAAAAGTCGCCTCTTCCCAGCCGAACGTAAGGTGTGCGGCTTTCGCCATCTCCGCAGGGAGTGCGTTGCCCGGCAGCCCCAGTTGGCGTGTCAGACGAAAGCAAAACCGCTGAAAGGCGACGCGCACAGCTGCCGATCCCGCATGCGCCGTGCGGTACAGGCTCCCCAGCGTGTCCACAAACTCCAATGGCGACAGTCTGGAAATCCTACCCGGTATGCGGACGGTTCCGTAGCGCCGCGAGTAGGTCACAAACACCAGCAGCAATCCGAATCCCAATTGCACACACACCCATGGCAGCGGCGTCTTCCCAATGTAAGATTGCAAATCCCCACGCGCACCGTGGAAGTATTCGTCCCACAAAATCTTCCTTCCGGTTCCTCCGACACAATTGAGAAACAATAACAGGTTGCCAGGTTCTTTCAGTCCTCGATTCGTCAACGGAGAAGGCGAGCCCCACCAGACCACCCGGCCCTTGCCGATCGAATACGTCACTACCGCGGCGGTCTCAACATTTCCGTACACTACAATCTGACTGAGGCTCTGAGGCCGCCATTCGAGCGGCGGTATCATGGAGATTTCCCTCGCCCCCGCTGTGATCGGGGAGGGGACCAGAGCGGGAAAACGCACGTCGTCTAGTTCGTCACTCTCAACGAAGAATTTTGCCTCCGGCAGAACCATTGCTGCCCCTTCACCAGTGGCCAGTATTTGGCCGCCGCGCATCAGGAACCCTCTCAGCGCCTCGGCCTCTTCCGGCGCAGGCGGCTGCACGGGATTCGCCAGAATTAACACCTTGTTTTCGGCGTCGTCTCCCAGCGCCGTCGGTGGCTCGTCCCAGCGTTTCACGTCGTAGCCCAACTCTTCCAGCAATAGATATGCCGCCTTCGCTCCATCCCACTTTGTCGAATAAGAGGAGGGATAGCCTGCGCGACCTCGCTGGCGCGAAGGATTCAATATCGCCGTCGCGGTCGCCAGTGCAACCAGCAGAATTGCGGCGAAGGTCAGGATCGCGCGGTCGGTTCGGTCAAGTCCGGAGGGCATCCCATCTTCTCCAATTGCTCTTTTGTCGTAGCCCACTCTTTTTGCGAGGCGCTACGGTACCCATACCAGATCGGTTCGAAATTCTGAGTCACTGTCCGAAGAAACCCTTGTTCGCGGGGGTGCTGGTCCAGCAAACGTAACGATTCCCGTGGTGTGCGTGTGCGATCTCGCGGAAGAAATCGGGTGTCCTCCAGCCGCGCCACTGACGCCCAATAGCCGCAATGGATCGCCTCGCGGTAGTCTCCGCGCTCCGCCGCCCGCAATGCCTCTTGCAGCCAGTGGCGCACGTCGCTGGCGATCGGATTGCTCTCCGCCTTAAACCTCACTTCTCCTCCGCCCTGCGAGAGCCATCGGTAAAACACGTAGAACAGGGCCACAACAACCAGCACGATCAAGCCCCAGGAGACATAATTCCCCGTCCGCGCGCTGATGTGGATACGGTTCAACAAACGGATTAGGTGTTCGAGGACCCAGCGATTGATCCGAGCGCGCAGACGGTCCATCGCCGATGGGCCCGCCGCTTCCTGGAATTCGGAACGTCCCAGTATGTTGTGAAGCTTGCCTTCTGCCTTTTTGGAAGATGGCTTGGCCTCGATCGATTCGAGTTCAACGGCCGCTCGCTGCAGTGAGTTTAGCCGGGACTCAAGCTGTCCGGCAGTCGCGCCGCTTTTCGATGGGTCGCGCTCTATGTCGGCCAGAGCCTCTGAAATTTCCCTCGTCGAAACATCAAATTTTTCATCCTTCGTTCTTACAGTCCAGGATGGCGGAAGCGACTCTTGCAGATTGCGCAGGTTTTGCTTCTTCTTTACCGCTTCGGAGATGCGGGAAAGCGCTGCCCGGTAGGAGCTTAAATCCAGTTCGGCTTCACTCGCCTTGCCCGATTCGCTTACTTCGGGCACTTGAGCCAGCGCCGGAACCCAAGCTACCAACCACAACCAGAGCGCTATGAGGGACAAGCGGTTTCTCACGCCCACGCGGTGCCGCCCCGTTCTTTCCGTCAGAGTTCCAGCGGCTTGGCAGCCGTCGCTCCAAGCGAACGGAAGAGGTGTTGAATATCGAACCCTTCCTTCTGAACGCGCAGGTTGTAATACATCAGTGAAACGGAAATCGTCCCAATCGGCCCGACCAGGACGGAAGAGACAAACTCCGCTAAATGTGAGTAGATGGTCATGCCCAGCGATACCTCATGCTTGGCCATGGCTGCCGTGACCGTTGAAACCATCACCGGAATTTGTAGCAGAAGCGTTACCACATAGCTTAGGACGCCAACCAGAAGCAGGAGTGCGAAAATTTGCCAGAAGTACCCGCGGGTCAGCGCCATGCTCCGCTCCATCGAGGCGACAGGCGATTCCTTCTCCACAATGGCTACGGGCACAGACACGGCCAGCCGGCACGCGAGAATGAGTCCAGGGACGATGAGTAAGAGAAGACCGATGCCGGAGGCTAAGCCGACCATGATGGTGATCGCGATGACCATCCACATTTGTCCCTTGGAATTGGCATACGCGTCGCGAATGCTGGTCTCGCGTCCCAGGTAAAACTCCGAAACCGCCCAGATGGTCGCGGCCTGCGCAATGGCAAACGCAAAGAGCGTGAGTGCCACGGCCAGCAGGCCTCCCAAAATGGCCCCGCCAATCAAGCCAGCAGATGCTGCAGAGCGGACCTGCTCGAGGCCAGTTCTTGTAAACAACAGGACCGCGAAGTTGAACAACAACAACAAGAGCTGTGGCAGCGCAGCTATTCCTGCAAATAAAAGGAAGTTTTCCCGGTAAAGGGTAAAGGTCCTGTCGAGAAGCTCCCCCAGGGTCATAGGTCGAAGGTCAACGGCGGCCATGGATTCTCCAATTCGGAGCGATTTGTGGGCATGTAATCACATTGCCATTTGATAGGCAAGGTCACACTGATACTTCTCCCGTCAAGTGTGTTCTAAGAAGACAGGCCCGCGCCCTCCTAGGCAGAAATAGCAGCCCTACTCTGCAGTCGCACCCACGCTGCCTACCGGTTTACAATGCGCGATGCGCGAATGGCAGAACCGGGCCTTAGGCATCCAAACCGTGTGTCCCGGGCCGATGACCCGGGGCCTACTCGCTGCGACCCAGGAGAAACCATTTATGAAGACGTGCTTCCTGCTTGCATCTCTGTTGCTAGCCACGGGAGCGGTCCGCACGGCCGCCCAAGGCGTCAGCGTCACTTTTGACAAAAACGCCGATTTCTCGAAATACAAAACCTATAGGTGGGTGGGCATTAAGAGCGCGCAACAATTGGATGAATTGACGGACGCCCAGCTCGTCAGCACCTTGGACGTGGAGCTCTCCAAAAAGGGCCTCACAAAGTCACCATCGGACCAGGTGGATCTCTTTATCGGCTATCAGATCGTTACGCGAAACAAAAAGCATTTGAGCAACGCCAACATCGGTTTGGCCGGCGCCTCCGGATCCGGAGAAAGTACGGGTGCGGCAACGGTCACTACAACTGTCCATTCCGGTCAGTTGCTGCTCGATATGTACGAACCGGCTCCAGAAAAGTTGGTATGGCGGGGTGTTGTGTCCAATTCGATTGACGCGGATGCCAAGCCCGACAAGAAACAAAAGCACATGGACAAGGCTATCTAGAAACTCTTAAGGGATTACCCGCCAAGAAAAAAACCCTGACAGAGGCAGTTCCTTTGGATGCACAAAAGAGGTCGACCCATTGAGGTACAGTACGCTGACTGAGAAAGGGAAAAATCCACGATGATTATGCGCCCCCGGTCTGCGTTCCTGTCTAAAGCCGCTCAACACCTTATTCTTTTCTTATTTTGTGCATTCCTCTTCTCTCGCCCGCTAGCGGCGCAGCGGCGCTACGTGCAGCAACGCACGGCCGCGGGAATTCTGGAGGGGGAAGTCAGCTCCGACGGCAAGGTGCGCGCCTTTAAAGGGATTCCTTTTGCGGCTCCGCCTGTCGGCCCGCTCCGTTGGAAGCCTCCGCAACCGGTTGCGCCGTGGACCGGCGTCCGGAAAGCCACCGAGTTTTCGCCGCGCTGCATGCAAACCAGAGTTTTCGCGGACATGAAGTTCCGCGACCCCGGACCGAGCGAGGACTGCCTGTACTTGAACTTGTGGATGCCGGAGGTGCACTCCCAGGAGCCACTACCGGTCATGGTCTGGATCTTCGGCGGAGGTTTCGTGGCCGGTTCGACTTCGGAGCCGCGTCAGGACGCCGGCAAACTGAGCAAAAAAGGCGTGCTGGTAGTCACGATGAATTATCGCCTCGGCATCTTCGGCTTTTTCTCCCACCCCGAATTGGCCCGGGAATCGGGCCACGATGCCTCCGGAAACTACGGCTTGCTTGATCAGCTTGCAGCTCTCAAATGGGTCAGAGACAACATCGCCGCTTTTGGCGGCGATCCCGACAATATCACTATTTTTGGCGAATCGGCCGGCTCTCTATCGGTCAGCGCGCTGATGGCCTCGCCCCTGTCTCAAGGACTCTTCCGGCACGCCATTGGCGAGAGCGGTGCTTTCTTCAACAATACGCTCCGCCTGAAGCCGCGGGCGGAGACCGAAAAGGCCAGTATGGAGTTCGCGAAATCGGCACTAGGAACCGATTCACTCGCGGCACTCCGCGCCAAGCCTGCGGATGAAATCCTTCGAGCGGCGTCCAAGGAAGGGGCGTTCAGGTTCAGCCCCAATATTGACGGCTACTTCCTCCCGGAAAGCGTTGAAGGTATTTTTGCCGCCGGAAAGCAAAGTCATGTGCCACTGCTCGCCGGATGGAATGCCGATGAAGGCAACTATCGAATGATCTTCGGAAAGGAAACTGCAAGTCCGGAAAGCTTTACGGCCCAAATCCACTCGCTTTATGGCGCCAATGCCGAGACTATTCTGAAGCTCTATCCTGCACCCACCGTGGCCCAAGCCAGACGCTCGGCTCAGGACCTTGCGGGCGACCGTTTCATTGCCTTCGCCACTTGGAAGTGGATGGAACTTCATCTGAAGACCGGGGAAGCCCCGGTGTTCCGCTACCGCTTCGACGAGACTCTCCCCGTAGCGGCTGCGTCGCCGCAATCTCCCGAGAGCGAACCTACGGCTCCTCACGCCTCTGAAATCGAGTTTGTGTTCGAGGCCCTTTCTTCAAGGGACCTGCCCTGGCGCCCCGAAGACCACAAGCTATCCGACCTCATGAGTTCCTATTGGACCAATTTCGCTAGAACCGGAGATCCTAACGCTGAAGGCCTGCCGCACTGGCCTGCTTACAAACCGGATGGATATCAGGTAATGCACCTCAGTGTTGACCCGCAGGCCGCTCCCGACGCAGACCGGCCCCGCTACGAATTCCTCGACCAGATTCATTAGAGTTCAGAGCGCCGGGTGCTCACGGCTGGCCGGGAAGCCTCGCCTCCCGTTCCTTGCAATGCTCTACCAGATCGCGGACCACTTTTTCTCCGACTGTTTCTGCTGCTTCCAGTGCCGGAAGATATGCGGAGTAATTTCCAGACACCATCGTCTTCAGACTGTCCGCCACGTTCATGCCTGGGGGCTCACGGTCAAAGTTGCTCACCGCGCGCAGAACAAGCACACGGTTGAAATCCACCCTTCCGGCCTGTGCCAGAAATGTGAGCGCCTGCAAACTGCCCGAGTCTTCCATGGCGCAGACCTTGTAATTGCCTGTGCGCCCGGTGAAGTAACGTGTCCACGCGTTGGCCCACTCCTCCATTTTCGAACCGTGCCAGAAGGTGCTTGCTGAGAGTTGATCGCCACTGGTGACAAACGGCGGTCTTGCGGCATTTGGGTAATCAGCAAACCGGGCTCGGGCGCGGCGAAGGGCATCGGAATCTGGTAGCGGCGTGCCTTGCGTAAGCCGAACAGCCCAAGCGACCAACGAGGAATTCAGCGAGTAGACCTCGCCCAGATCGGCCCTTGCAGGCTCCTCGAATGGCGTCGCCCGGCGCAGCGGCACGTACCCCGTAGACCATTGTTCCGGAATTTGTCGCGCATCAATTTCATACGCGAGATCGCCGTCCACCACGTGCTCCGCCCAGACCGCCGAGCCCAGCGACACATCGGCAGGGTCGCCGCCGCCAATCCCGGCGATGATCCCATATGCCTTGGAAAGATCAAACCGAGGGTCAAGCCCTACTGCCATGATGGAAGCAGCCGCTTTGGCCGTCCCCACCCCCGTCAAAATGCCCAGCACTCCATCCTTGTTCACGCGCGCGTGGTGATAACCTGCCGGCAGGGGAACGACCTGGTCCAGGTGTTCGCGTTCCACCCATAACTGATACTCGCCGGGCGCGTCCCCAGTGTCCTCGCCTCGCTCGAACATGGCGACAACGACGACCTTGATCGTGACCGGCTTGTCTTCCATGGCGGACTGCCCGACAACAAATGACGGAAAGAACCCAATCAGCAACACCGCTGCGATGATTCGTCCATCAAACCTGAGCATAGTTTTTCCCGTTCCTGGATTTGAGACTATCTCACAGCCTGCTGCAACATGGTCAGGGCTGCTGCCGATTCAACGCTGCGCCGCCTGTAACCGCGCGCCTCATCACCCGCCCTATGATTGATGGAGCGAAAAGCGCGGAGAGCGGCCGCTGCATGTTGGTGACCTGGTTCCAAACGGTTAAAGCTTTCTTGTCGTGGCAACTTAGCCCGATCAGATACTCCAAATAGCGATTGATCGCGCCATGCCCCACCGGCCTCCGGCCATCGGCTTGCGGGTACGCGAGGTCCGCGCCCGTTGCAACGGCCCAGGCGGCCTCCACGATGCTTGCGATGCCTTGGAAATACCCTTCCTGCAATTCCTTCATGTCATTCCCGTTTCCTTTGGCCTCGACCAGGCACCGTCGAAGGACCTGCGCCTCCAGTGCGGCCACGGTCATCCCCTGGCCATAAATGGGATTGAAACTGCACAGCGCGTCTCCCAGCACGAGCAGGTTTTGAGGAAAATTCTTCAGACGATCGTAGTGATTCCACACGTGCGCGGGAAATCGGTACGTTGCTATGGTCGAACTGGGCGCAGCACCTCGGATCGTGTGAAACAATGCCGGGTGTTCCAGGCTTTCCGCGAATTTGAGAAATCCCGCCTCGTCATCCGGCGGGTAATCTCGAAATAGCCCGCCCAGAGTGAGCTGCAGCTCGCCTCCTTCGACAAAAAAGCCAGCCCCGAGCCGAGTGGCCTTCGGCGGCTGGTTCAGGATCAGCAAGGCCTGCCATCCCAGATTCGGGCGGCTCGCCACACGAAAATATTGGGTGGAGTAGCCGACGTTCACCGTTATCACCGTCGCAGAAGGCCTCTCCAGCCCGTTGGCCTCCAGCCACGTGGGCAGCTTACTTCCGCGCCCCGAGCAATCCACCACCAGATCTGCCGGGAGGACTTCTTCTTCGCCGCCCTCTGCAACCACGCGCGCACCGGTTGCGCGCGTTTTCGTCGCATCCATCACTAATCCTGTCACCGAATGGTCGTAGAGCGGTTTCACGTTCGGAAGCTCGGCAATCCGTCTACGGATGTGCAGCTCGAGTAGCGGCCGGGTTTGAATGCAGGCGGTGACACCGCACTGGCAACGCAATCTCCAGCCGCCGTTATTGAACCAGAGAACATCCTGCGCCGTATCGACTACGCGCGAGCCTTCCGCGACCAGATCCTCAAGGATTCCCGGGAACAAGGACCTCAACACATCGAGGCCGCCAGCCAGCAAGCCATGCACATGTCTCCCCTGCGGCACGCCCTTGCGAGGCACGGCCGTGTCCGGTGGCACGTCTCGGTCCACGATCAAGACGCTCTCTGCGACCTCAGACACTACTCGCGCCGCTACCAACCCCGCAACGCTCGCTCCAATTACGATTGCTTTCATGACGATCCCTAGGGTCTCTCCACCCTAGCCGCCTTTTTCCAGGCAGACCGTTGCTTCCGCGGTGGCGATCAAAGCCCGTCCTTCCCCGACCCATGGACAGAAGCCGCGGCTGGCCCTGTTTGCTTCTGATTCCCGATCCAGATGTGAATGCGGCTCGCCAGTACATCCATCGGAAGTGCGCCTCCACCCAACACCTGGTCGTGAAACGCGCGGATATCGAACTTCTCGCCCAATTGGTCCTTCGCTTCCTGTCGAAGCTTCAGAATCTCCAACTGGCCAATCTTGTAGCCGAGCGCCTGACCCGGCCAGGCGATGTAGCGATCTGTCTCCGATTGCAAGTCGACCTCGTCTTCGCTGGAGTGCGCGTGGAAGTAATCGACCACTTGCTGCCGCGTCCAGTGCCGAGAAATGATGCGAACAGCGGACTCGTCCGCAGCGTGTACTGCCATTGTTCATCCAGCAGCGCATTGAGGGCTTTGCGCCTTTCTTCGAGGGCGGGAGGAGTCTGAGAGAAGGCGTGCGAGCAGGAAAACAGGCACAGGATCAGGCCGAGTCTGTGAAAAGAAGCGGTCGTATGCATCTTTGACTCCTTTGGCAAACAAAGCGATTTCAACAACCTGCCAGAAAACGAAGCGCTAGGCAGTTTAACCAGAATCCTCTCGTTGGGAAAGCGCGCAAAATGGCATGACAAGATTGTGAACAATACGACGCGACGCAGCATACCCGACAGCGAACTCCTGCGCGCAGCTGTGTTATGTCCTGCAATCAAATCGGAGATTTGAATGGCGCGATTTCCCTCAGGAGCAGAAATTCAAAAGGTACGGTGAGCGCGCCGCCAGCCAAATGATGTCGGTCGACACACACGGAGGCCCGAGAAGCAGAGGCAAACTAACCTTTGGACGCAAATGAACATGCTTGTGGCTTCGCCAGTTGCAGAAAATCCGCAAGGTTCATACGGACCGCGTCCCTATGGGTACCGGCATTGAAGACAATTTCTTTGTCCGTGATCAAGGATTCGTCTATGTAGACGGGTAAGCCGTAGAGTTCACCGAGAGGGGGCATGGCTCCAAGTTCACAATCCGGGAACATGCTCGCGAACTCGCCTTCGCTGGCTAACCGGGCGGGTTGCCCGATCACCTCGGATAGCGCTTGCAGTTGCACATGGGTGGAGGCTGGCAGGACTGCTAAGCAGTACTGACTCCCCGCTTGCACGACGACCGTCTTGGCGAGTTTGCGGCCAGAAACATGCATAACCGCAGCCGCGCCTTGGGCGGTCTGTGCAGACGGGTGCGTCAGGGCCGAGAACACGATGTGGTTTTCTTCCAGATGTTTCTTGATGCGAGTCGACATGGCCATGGCCTGACTCCTTTCAGCAGGAATTTGAAAAGCCTCGAAGGTTTGTTTCCTAGCGAACGGCGCGGACCCATTCGTCCGCGCCACTCCTCATTTGTTCCGCCTCATAAAGCCGCGCCCGGGTCATTGGAATTCGCTGACATTCCTTCCGTGCGAAGACGATCTGAAAATGTTGAAGCCCTCCGGAGCGGAATCCCGCCACGGACCCCGCGAGATACAGTCGCCAGAGGCGCACGAACTCCTGCCCAAATTGTTTCGAAACTCGTTCCGCGCCGTTTTCGAACCTTTCGAGCCAGTGCTGCAGCGTCATAGCATAATGGGGCCGAAGATTCTCGACGTCGGTAACGGAAAAATCGCACGCCTCGAACAGATCCATCATCTGACGCAGTGTCGGCGCGTAAGTCCCGGGGAAGACATGCTTGCGGGTCCAGAGATTGAACGCGAGAGGCTGATTTCGGCCAATCGACTGGATCAGGCCGCGCCCCCCGCGGCCGACGATGCGGTTCAGTACCTGCCCCATCTCGCGGTAATGCTTCGGTCCAACGTGCTCCAACATGCCAACCGAAACGACGGCATCACACCGCGTGTCGATGCTCCGATAATCTTCTTCCCTGAACTCGACTTGCTGCGTCAGATGAAGCTCGGATGAACGCCGGCGAGCCCACAAAATCTGCTCATGCGAATTGCTGATGGCCTGGACAGAAACGCCATAATGCTCTGCCATGTGGAGTGCGAGGGCGCCCCACCCACACCCGATGTCCACGACCAACTCTCCCGGCTGCAGGTTCAGCTTGCGGCAGATGTAGTCCATCTTCGCCAACTGAGCTTCCTCCAGCGTGAGCCCTGGAGAGGAAAAGTAGGCGCCGGAATAGACGAGATTGGAATCCAGCCACAGCCGGAAAAATTCCGTGTCCAGATCGTAGTGACGCCGGATATTCTCGCGTGCGCCCCGCCTGGAATTCGGTTGCAGAAACGAGAGGAGAAGCGACGCGACCCGCGCATACGTGTTGCGCATTTCCCTCCCCGACATGGCGCGAAAAACGGCTTCCAGCGCGTCGACCAGATTTCCTTGCACTTCCACGCCACCGGCGGTGTAGGCCTCGCCAAAGCCCAACTGAGAATCAAGGATCATGTTGAAAAGATTCCGGCGATCGCGGATCACGATGGTCGCCACTGGTACCTTGTCCTCAGGAGATACCTCAGCCGACTCGCCAAGACGGATACGTATCGGGGGGCAGCCGATGGAACGGTAAAGACGATTCAACAACCACTCGTCCATTCGGGAACTGAGCGCGCCACGGGATACAAAAGTGCTCGAGTTTTCGACGTAAGCTTTAGGAGATTGATTGCCCATATAGATAAACTCCTGAATTCAAGCGAGCTTCGGTGCAATTCTCAAGAAAATACGGAATTCCGGCGCCGAAGCGTTCGGCTGAAATCTCCTGAAGTCTTGGATGGTTTAGAAAGGGAGAAAAAGGGGCGTAGAAGATGAGCCGTAGAAACTTCATGGCCCGCCTCCGCTACACGTTACGAGGGGCCGCGCCCAACTCCGCGCGACTCATCCACCTCAACCTACGCCACTGCGCAGCGCTCCGCAAGGACGAATCCGGGTAGATACTTCACGGACAAGTCAGAGATCAGGTGCTCCAACGCGACGGAAAGCCCGGTTCGGGGTCCAGCTCGAACCCGGCCAGCGATTCGACTTTCCTAATTTCCGTCACAGTCTAGCAACATTTCTATTAGCAAGGGCAAACACGTGAAGACGTAAAGAGGATTCAGAGACTGCTGCGTCATTTCAGGTCGAGCAGCACTCTTGACCTGTGTTCGCAAGTGATGGACGAGTCCAAGTCAGCGGCACAGAGAGACATCGCTCCTAAGCCAATAAAGCAGAGAGCGCCCACTCTTCTCGAATCACATTTCAACACCGGAAGCGCCACATTGCCTATCACTGCACTAGCTGTCTGCAGTCTTTCTGAAAACAAAGATTCTGACTGAAAAAAGGAATCACATGATTCTGGAAACGGTCGGCCACCTTACTCGTGTGTGTGCCTTCGTACACTTCAAAGCTGTTCGCGATTCCATACGTATCAAGAACATCGTGCAGCTTGCCGGCATCGATTCGTAAACCGTCCTGATTACCCACATCGATCGCAATGGCGCGGTACTGGCGCAGATTTGCGATGTACTGATCCGCGAAAGCGAGGGGTGCATTCGCTGCCCATTTTGCGAGAATGTCAGGCTGGACCGCACCGTCTTTCATGGGAAGATCAAGGTAGAGCGGCGGGTTCTTGGGATCAGGTGACCAAGCAGCTGCCGTCGCAAGCTGAGCGCGTTGAAAGAAGCCGAGCTTTTCTGAATCCTCAGGCTTTTTGACGGCCTCCAGTGCTTTTTCATCTTCCAGTTTCAGCGATCCTGCTGCGCGGGCGGACAAACAACACGGGCTCATGATGTACAAGCTTCCGAACACATTGGAATGCTTCATCCCGATGCGGGTCGCGCCGTAGACACCCATGGAGTGGCCAACCAAGCCGC
>Ga0335077_10005068_pt1 | contig 16110 bp, 11 predicted proteins | sample Lox_Sample_31_FD_207151 | JGI IMG/M metagenome (GOLD analysis project Ga0335077, IMG submission 207151) | Soil microbial communities from Loxahatchee National Wildlife Refuge, Florida, United States - Lox_Sample_3.1 | ecosystem: Environmental > Terrestrial > Soil > Wetlands | place: USA...
GCCATGCCAAGGTTCCAGGCATACTCGGCGAGCCGCTCCTGGGTGTGCGTATCGGCGCCGGCCGATATCGCGCCCAGCCGCGCGCAGACGCTGAACAGGCACGCGGTCTTGCGGTCTACCAGTTCCATGCAGTCGGCCTCGCTGATGTCGATCTTGCCGATGCGCTCGAGCTGGAGCAGTTCGCCCTCGACCATCATCTGGGTCAGCGAGATGAGCAGGTAGAGAATCTGAAAATTGCGCTCGCGCAGGGCGATCTGAAACGCCTGCATGTAAAGCCAGTCCCCGGCGAGTACGCAGGTGTGATTGCCCCACTTCACGTTGGTGGAGGGGCGGCCGCGGCGGGTCTGAGCCGCGTCGATGACGTCGTCGTGGACGAGCGTGGCGGCGTGAATGAGCTCGACCACGGCGCCCAGTTGGACGGCCGACGAATTGCCGTTCCCGGCGAGCCGGCTGGAAAGGAGGAGCAGCGCGGGACGCAGGCGCTTGCCGCCGGCGGATTGAAGATACTGCCCGATGGCCGTCACGGAATCGACTCCCGCCACCGACTCGACGCTGATCTTCTTCTCCACCTGCTCCAGGTCTTCCTGGATCAGATCGAATATCTCGCGCGCTGAGAGGGCTTGACCCAGCTTGCTCAAATTCATTGTAAGTTAACCAGTTTAACCGTTTCGCGCCGCGTGGGGCAAACACAGGTTCTGGAAGTTGCGGGTTGTTACGTCGGCGATCGACTCCACCGTGGCGCCCCGCACCTCGGCCAGGCGGCGCGCGGTTTCGACCACGAACGCCGGCTCGTTGCGTTTGCCGCGATACGGCACCGGTGCGAGATAAGGGCAATCGGTCTCGATCAGCATACGGTCTTCCGGCGTCATGCGCGCAGCCTCGCGAAGCAGCTCCGCTTTGGGAAACGTGAGGACTCCGCCGAATGCCAGGTGAAAGCCTGCGTCCAGCGCCTGTTGGGCCTGTGCGGCATCGCCCGTAAAGCAGTGCATGATGCCGCCGTGGGGAACACCGGATGCCTGCCCCACCAGCGCCAGGGTGTCGTCCCAGGCTTCGCGGGTGTGGATCACGATGGGTTTGCGAAACTCGGCGGCAAGCTCGAGCTGCCGTGTGAAGACGCGCTGCTGCACGTCGCGCGGAGAGAAATCGTAGTGGTAATCGAGGCCGATTTCCCCGATGGCCAGCACCTTCGGGTGCGCGGCGAGATCGCGAATGCGGGCGAAAGTCTCTTCCGTAGCCTTGGCGGCTTCGTGCGGATGCACTCCGACCGTGGCGTACATGCACGGGTAGCGCTCGGCCAGCTCCGGCGCGTCGATCTCCATGAAGCAGCGCACGCCGGCGGCAAGCGCGCGCTCCAGGGCCGCATCTCGATCCGCGTCGAATTGCGGGTCGCTGAGATGGCAGTGCGAATCGGACAGCTTCACTTCAGGCGCGCTCCGGGCGGGATGTCCTCGTGGAAGCCGGCGAGTACGGGTTTTCCCCCTTCGGCCGATGCCGCCACGATCATCCCATTCGATTCGATGCCCTTCAATTTGCGCGGTTGCAGATTTGCTACGATGACCACCTTGCGATTCAGAAGCTGCTCGGGCGTGTATGCCTCCGCAATGCCGGCCACAATGGTGCGCGGCTCGGGTTCGCCCAGGTCGACCTTCATGTGCATCAGCTTGTCGCTGCCCTTGACGCGCTCGGCCGTCAGCACCAGCCCGACGCGGAGATCCACCTTCAGGAAATCGTCGACCGGAATTTTCGGCCCGGCTTCCACCGCCGGAGCCGGGCTGGGGGATTTCCCCATCAGGACGTTCTGCTCGGCGGTGACCTTTTCTTCGAGCGCGCGCATCGCCGCGATCGACTGCGCCGCGTCGAGGCGCGGATACACCGGCGCGACTTCACCGATCTTCTGGCCGGAAACGAGACCGCCCCATTTCAGGGTGCTGTACCGCACGCCTTCTATCGGTTCCTGCATGCCGAGCTGCGCCCAGATCTTTTTCGTGGAATCGGGCAGCACGGGCCACAGCAGCGCGGCGCAGATGCGCAGCGCTTCCGCGGCGGTGTAGAGCGTTTCGTTCAGCGCCTGTTGCGACGCCTCGTCTGTCTGGCGGAAGAGCTTCCAGGGCGCCTGTTTGACGATGAACTTGTCGACGGCGGAGATCAGGCTCCACACGGCCTCCAGACCCTTCGAGAATTCGAAGCGCTCGAAGGAATCCTGGACGGCGTCCATGGTCTCCTTGGACAGCGCGGCAATCTCCGGATCGCCCCCGTGGGGCACCGCGCCGCTCCGATACTGGTGGATCATGGTCAGCGTGCGGCTGGCGAGGTTGCCCAAGCCGTTGGCCAGATCGGAGTTGTAACGCCCTACCAGCGCGTCGTAGCTGAAGCTGCCGTCCTGGCCGAAAACGACTTCACGCAGCAGGAAATAGCGCAGTGCGTCGGTGCCCATGACTTCCTTGATGGGTTCCGCGCGCACGATGTTGCCGCGCGACTTGCTCATCTTGCTTTCTTCGAAGAGCAGCCAGCCATGGGCGAAGACCCGCTTGGGCAGCGGCAAATCGGCGGCCATCAGGAACGCTGGCCAGTAGATAGCGTGGAAACGCACGATTTCCTTGCCGATTAGGTGGAGGTCGGCGGGCCAGAGGCCTTCTTCCTCGACGGCGGTCTTGTAGGCGGTGAGGGCGTCGAACCAGACATAGAATACGTGCGGCGATTCACCCGCAACCGGAATGCCCCACTTGAGGTTGGTGCGGGTGATGGAGAGATCGGTCAGGCCTTGTCGCACGAAGGAGAGCACCTCGTTGCGGCGGGTCTCCGGCTGGATGAAGTTGGGCTGCGATTCGTAAAACTCCAGCAGGCGGTTGGTGAAGGCGGAGAGCTTGAAGAAGAAGTTCTCCTCGGTGATGGTCTCGGTGGGTCGGCCGCAATCCGGGCACGGGTCGCCTGGCCTGGCGTCGTTGACGTAGAGGTTGTCGAAGATGCAGTATTGGCCGCTGTAAGAGCCTTTGTAAATGTAACCGTTCTTGCGGCAGCGATCGAAAAGATCCTGCACGACGCGCGCGTGCTTGGGATCGGTGGTGCGCTGGAAATGATCGATGCCGAGGCCCAGGGACTGCCACTGGCGGTCGAACTCTCGGGCGACATCGTCGCAGAAGGCCTTGGGCGTGCGGCCGGCGCGCTCGGCGGCGCGCTCCACATTTACGCCGTGCTCGTCGGAGCCGGTGGTGAGCACGACGGGCTCGTGGCCCTGCATGCGTTTGAAGCGCTTGACGAGGTCGGCGACGATGGTGGTGTAGGCGTGGCCGATGTGGGGCGCGGCATTGACGTAGTAGATGGGAGTGGTCAGGTAGTATTTGTTCATCTGGTGAGCTTCAGGTACGCGTAGTTGGCTTCGGCGATGACTTGTTTGAGCGCCACGCCGGATTGCGCGGCGAGCCGGCGGCAGTCTTCGTACTCGGGCGCGTAGCTGCCTTCGCTCGAGACTTTGATCTTGACCCTGCCGTAGGGCGTTTCGACTTCGGTAAAGGACCGCGCCTGCACACGCCGCTCGGCGGGATAAATACGGAGGCCGAGGGTCGAGGTTTCAGCGAAGATGACTTGGGCGAGGGCTTCGCGATGCTCGGGCCGCGCGACCACGCGCAGTAACGTTCCGCTCCGGCCCTTCTTCATGAGGATGGGCTGGAGCGAGACATCGAGCGCGCCGAATTCGAGCAGGCGCTCGCTGGCATAGGCGAGGACCTGCGGGTTGAGGTCGTCGATGTTCGCCTCGATGACGTGGACGGTCAGGGCCTCGTCGGCCCCGGTGGGCTGGCCGGCGATGACGCGCAGCACGTTCGCATGTTCGGAGAAATCGCGCGTGCCGGCCCCGTATCCGGTAGCGCTGATCTTCAGCGGCGGCATCGCCCCGAAGCGGGTAGCCAGCGCGGCGGCCACGGCGGCGCCGGTCGGGGTAGTGAGCTCGAGCTCGGGACCGCGCGAATACACGGGAGCCCCATTCAGCAGCAGCGCCGTGGCGGGCGCGGGCACGGGCAGGATGCCGTGCTCCGTCTTGACGGTGCCGCTGCCGACGTTGACCGGCGAGCAGACCACCGTCTCGATATCGAGAAGGTCGAACGCGGCCGCCGCGCCGACGATGTCGGCGATCGAATCGGCGGCGCCGACTTCGTGGAAGTGGACCTTCTCGATCGGTACGTTGTGTACCTTGGCCTCCGCCTCGCCCAGCTTCTGGAAAATGGCGATCGCGTTGCGCCGTGCGGGCTCGGAGAGCTTGGCCTTCTCGATCATCTTCACGATGTGGGAGAGGTGGCGGTGAGTCTTGGTCTCGGCAATAGCGACGTGATATTTCGTGGCCGCGATGCCGCAGCGCTTGACCTTTTCGAAAGAGACGGACGCGCCGGCATCCAGCGAGGCCACGGCGTCGGCGACGGCCGCGGGGTCGGCGCCGGCGTCGGCCAGGGCGCCCACGAGCATATCGCCGCTAATGCCCGAGAAAGCATCGAGGTAGCAGGTGAGAGGCACTGTGACCATTGTAGCGAGGGCAATTCGCCGCAGAGATCGATGCATGCCGCGCCCCGGCCGAGGCCAGCCGTCGGCAGCCGCCAGGCGCCGGAGCCGCAGAAACCGCTGTGCCGCTGGCGTGAGTCTTGACAAAATATCAGATTAGATATAATCTAAATATCTCCCGTGGACTCCGAGACGATCAAACGCTCCTTCGAGGGCAGCGGCTTGCGCTGCACCCCCCAGCGCTACGCCGTAATGGCCTTCTTGACGGAACACGCCAGCCACCCTACGGCCGCCGAAATCTTCCAGGCCGTGAATCGCCTGGATCCGCGCTCGTCCAGGGCCACCACTTATAACAATCTGCGAGATCTCGTGCAGGCCGGTTTGGTGCGCGAAGTGGCCGTCGAGGGCCGCGCCGCGCGATTCGACGTGAAAGGAATGCCGCATCACCACTTCATTTGCGACCGCTGCGGCAATGTTGAGGACATGGAATGGTATGACGTGCCCGGCCCCCCCTCGGGCTCCCTCGGGAAACGCGTCCTTCGCGAATGCGAGGTCATTTTCCGCGGGCTCTGCCCGAAGTGCGCTCCCCGGCGCACGTCCCGTTAAATAGTGACTAATTCTAAAGACTAATTTCAAACGCTGATTTGAAGGAGGATGAACTCATGGAGAAAGAACTCACCACTGCCGTCGGGGCGTCGGTCCCCGCGGAAGGCAAGTGCCCGGTAGCGCACGGTGCCCGCAGATACACGAATGCGGACTGGTGGCCCAATCAACTGAACCTCAAGGTCCTGCACCAGCACTCTCCGCTGTCCAATCCCATGGACAAGGCGTTCAACTACGCCGAGGAGTTTAAGAGCCTCGATCTGAATGCCGTAATCAAGGACCTCCACGCCGTGATGACGGCCTCGCAGCCCTGGTGGCCGGCTGACTTCGGCCACTATGGACCGCTTTTCATTCGCATGGCGTGGCACAGCGCAGGCACCTACCGCATCGGAGACGGCCGCGGCGGCGCGGGCTCCGGCACACAACGCTTCGCCCCCCTCAATAGCTGGCCGGACAACGTCAACCTCGATAAGGCGCGCCGCCTGCTCTGGCCCATCAAGCAAAAGTACGGCCGGAAAATCTCCTGGGCCGACCTCATGATTCTCGCCGGCAACGTCGCCCTGGAATCGATGGGCTTCAAGACCTTCGGCTTCGGCGGCGGGCGCGAGGACGTCTGGGAGCCCGAAGAGGACATCTTCTGGGGGCCCGAGGGCAAGTGGCTGGCCGACGAGCGCTACCAGGGCGAGCGCCAGCTCGACAATCCCCTCGCGGCTGTTCAGATGGGCCTGATCTACGTTAATCCGGAAGGCCCCAACGGGAAACCCGATCCGATCGCCGCGGCGCGGGATATCCGCGAGACGTTCGCCCGCATGGCCATGAATGACGAGGAGACCGTTGCGCTCATTGCCGGCGGGCACACCTTCGGTAAAACCCACGGCGCCGCCGATCCGCACAAGTATGTCGGCCCCGAACCCGAAGCTGCCCCCCTCGAGGAACAAGGCCTCGGCTGGAACAACACCTATGGCAACGGCAACGGCGCCCAGACCATCGGCAGCGGGCTGGAGGTGACATGGACTACGACCCCCGTCAAGTGGAGCAACAACTACCTGGAAAACCTCTTCGGCTATGAATGGGAGCTGACGAAGAGCCCGGCCGGTGCCAATCAGTGGAAGCCCAAGGGTGACGCAGGTGCCGGCACGGTTCCCGATGCCCACGATCCCTCGAAGCGGCACGCTCCCATGATGCTCACCACCGACCTCTCCCTGAGGATGGACCCGATCTACGCGCCCATCGCCAAACGCTTCCTCGACCACCCCCAGGAGTTCGCGGACGCGTTCGCCAAAGCGTGGTTCAAGCTGACGCACCGCGACATGGGCCCCATCTCGCGCTACCTTGGCCCGCTCGTCCCCAAGGAGCCCCAGCTCTGGCAGGATCCCCTCCCCGCGGTGGATCACAAATTGATCGGCGAGCAGGACATTGCCGCTCTCAAGGCGAAGATCCTGGCATCCGGACTCTCGATCTCCCAACTGGTCGCAGCTGCCTGGGCGTCGGCGGCCACGTTCCGCGGCTCCGACAAGCGGGGTGGCGCGAACGGCGCCCGTGTTCGCCTCGCGCCGCAGAAGGATTGGGAAGTGAACCAGCCGGCCGAATTGAAGAAGGTCCTCGATAAGCTGGACGCGATCCAAAAGGACTTCAACCGCTCCCAGTCCAACGGAAAGAAAGTCTCGCTTGCCGACCTGATCGTTCTCGGCGGCTGCGCGGCCGTCGAAGCGGCTGCGAAACAAGCCGGCCACGACGTCAAAATCCCGTTCTCGCCGGGACGTACGGATGCCTCGCAGGAGCAGACCGATGTCCACTCGTTCGCCGTGCTCGAGCCGGCTGCGGACGCCTTCCGCAACTACCTCCGGCCGGGACAGCAAATTTCGGTGGAGGAGCTCCTCCTCGATCGGGCGCAGTTGCTCACCCTGACTGCCCCCGAAATGACGGTTCTCCTCGGCGGCATGCGCGTTCTGAATGTCAACTCCGGGCAGTCCAAACACGGCGTCTTCACAGACCGTCCCGGAAAGCTGACTAACGATTTCTTCGTCAACCTGCTCGACATGAATACCAGGTGGCAGCCCTCCGCTACCTCCGAAGGCGTTTATGAAGGGCACGATCGCGCGTCTGGCGCCATCAAGTGGACCGCCACCCGCACCGACCTCATCTTCGGTTCGAACTCCCAGCTCCGCGCGATTGCCGAAGTCTATGCGTGTGACGACTCGAAGGAGTCGTTCGTGAAGGACTTCGCGGCTGCGTGGAACAAGGTCATGAACCTCGATCGATACGACCTCGCCTGAGGTTCGAATTTCGGCTCTGCCGGCCCGGAACATGCACCAATTGGTCCACGGGCCGGCAGAGCCGCTCGCACGCCTATTCCGCGCGCAGGGTTTCCACCGGTTCGATGCGCGTTGCTCTCCGGGCGGGAAGATAACTGGCCAGCACCGCGGCCGCCGCCAGTGCCGTGGACGCCGTCAGGTAAGTCGCCGGATCGGCCGCGCTCACCCCGAAGAGCACCGATTCCATCAGCCGCGTAACCGCGAAAGCGGCGCCCAGCCCGCACACCAGTCCCGCGCCCGTTTCCACTAGTCCCTGCCGCACGAACATGGCCGTGATGTCCCGCGCCGGCGAGCCCAGCGCGAGCCGTATTCCGACCTCGCGCGTGCGTCGCGCTACCGAAAACGAAATGGTCCCGTAAATCCCCACCACACCCAGGAGGAGCGCCATGCCGCCCGCGATAGCCAGCAGCAGCAGGGTGAACGACGTACGGGCAAGCGACTGTTCGTACACCGACTGGAGCGTCTTCATATCGGCCAGCGGCAGGCTCGCATCCACGGTGCTAACCGCCTGCCGGATCTCCCGGCCCAGCGCCGTCGATCCCGCCCTCGATGTGCGGATCACGTATGCCACGTTCCGGTTCGCGGTATCGCTGCGTCCGAACTTCATCAACAAGGGCCAATACACGATCGCCGTCGCTGGCCGGTCGATGCCGTCGTCCCGCAGATCCGCGACCACCCCAATCACCTGCCTCCACTCCGTCTTCGGTCCCGGACGCACGTGTTTGCCGATGGCCGCCTGCGGATTGCGCCAAAACTCGCGCGCCAGGTTCTCCGAGATCAAGGCCACGGGAGCCCGGCTGTACAGATCCTCCCAGGTCAGCTCGCGGCCGGCAAGAAGATGGCTGCCGATCGCCGCGGCGTAGCCCGGCGAAATGAACTTGAAGCGTCGGATCGGAGGTGTGCCGCCCTCAGGCGGCCGGTCCTCCGCGTACACGGGATCGTTGGAGCCCCCGTCCATCGGACTCCAGCTGGTGATGGCGGCCTTGGAGACACCCGGGATGGCTTCGATTTCCCGCAGGATCTCCTCCTCCATCCGGGTGACGCTCTCCGGCTCTTTCACCTGCGTTTCCGGAATGGCGATCCGAACGGTCTGGACATCGGCCGCACGGGAGAACCCCGGCTCCACGCGGTGCAGAGCCAGCGCGGTACGGATCATCAGGCCCGAGCCCACCAGCAGGATTAGCGCCAGAGCTACCTGCGCGGACACCAGGATGCCGCGCGCGCGAAGCCTCGCCCGGCTTCCTGTGAGGGACCGCCCGCCGCTCTGCAGTTCCATCCAAAGCGCGGGGCGGGCATACCGGTAGACCGGCGCCAGGCCGAACAGCAGTCCGGCGGCCAGCGAGATACAGCAGGCAAATGCCACCACCGCGGGAGTGATCGAGATCTCCTCCATTCGCGGCAGGTGCAGCGCGGCCGATGCAGTGAACCACCGCACCGCGCCCGCCGCAATCGCAACACCGAGCGCGCCGCCGGTGCAACTCACCAGTACGCTCTCCAGCAGCAGTTCCCGCGCCATGCGCCACGCTCCCGCGCCAAGCGCGGCGCGTGTCGCCAGTTCCTGTCGCCGCGCGTCCGTGCGAACCAGCACCAGGTTGGCGACGTTGGCGCACGCGATCGCGAGGAGGATTCCCACCGTGCCCATGAGAACCCACAGCGTGCCGCGGACGCTGCCCACCTGAACGCCTTTCAGCGGCTGGAGACGGGGAGCGATGCGCGCATCTTCGAACAAGGTGCGGCTCAAGCCGGGATTCATCGGGAATTTCGCCGGCGCCATGGGGAGCATGCGCGCTACATCCGCATTGGCGGCGGCCAGCGTCACACCGGGTTTCAACCTCGCGATGCCCTGGCAACAGAATTGGATGAGAGCCAATTCGGCGCGGTGGAAGCGCAGTGGCGCGATCAGCGAAATCGGCCGGTCCATGAACCGGAACGCCGGCGGCAGCACGCCGATCACCGTGTACCCGTTTCCATCCAGACGCACCTGGCGGCCGGGGATGAAACGATCGCCGCCAAACCGCGCTCTCCAGAACGAATCCGACAGCAGGACCACGCGTTCGCCTCCGGGAATCGCGTCCGCGCTCGTGAATCCGCGCCCCAGCGCGGGTGAAACGTTCAGCGTTTGGAGAAACTCCGCGGAAACCGAGAGTCCGCGTACCTGTTCCGGCTCCGCAAGTCCCGTTAGCGTCCAGGAATCTGGCACCCACAGGCTGACGCCTTCGAAGACGCGGCTTTCGTCGCTGTAGGTGTAGTACAGCGACGGCGCCATGTTCATCTCTTTGATTCTGATTCCGGGCGCGGTGTGCACGAGCGCCACCAGCCGGTCGGAGCGGGGATACGGCAGCGGTTTCAACAGCACGCCTGCCACGGCGCTGAAGATCGCGGTGGTGGCGCCGGTCCCCAGCGCGATCGTCAGTACGGTCGCCGCGCTGAAGGAGGGAGTCCGGCACAGCCTGCGTATGGCGTGCTGCACATCGGCGAACAAGGTAGCCATGGAATTCTCCCAGCCATACTCCCGAACCTGTTCCCGAACCGCCGTGGGACTGCCCATCTCCAGCCTGGCCGAACGGCGAGCGTCTTCCGGGGCCAGTCCGCGTTCCATCCAGTCCCTGGTCGCCTGCTCCAGGTAACTTTCTACTTCCTCCGCAATTTCCCTGTCCGCGGATTTACGATCGATGAGCGCGCGCAGCCCCCGGCTCACCTGGCGCCACAGGGACACGGCTATGCCTCTGCCTTGAGGAGTCTCGCAATGGCCGATGCTCTTCGGCGCCAGCCGGCCCTCTCGATCTCCAGTTGCTTCCGTCCCATCCGCGTGAGCGAGTAGAATTTCGCGCGGCGCGAATTGTCCGTTTCCCGCCACTGGGAATCGAGCCATCCCATCCGCTCCAGCCGCTGAAAGGCGGTGAGCAGCGAGCCGGGGTTGACTTTGAAGACTCCGCGCGATACTTGCTCGATCCGCCGCGCGATGCCGAAGCCGTGCATCGGCTCCAGGCTGAGCGTCTTCAGGATCAGCATGTCCAGCGTGCCCTGGATTACGTCCGTATTCGATTCCTTGCCGGGTGACTCCGCCCGCATACCTGGCCCAGAGTACACCTAGCTCATCATGACTGTCAAGATGTGATATTCAAGATCTCGCCCGCAGCCCGGTGTTCAGGGGCGATAAATCTCGGGAACGAACGTCTGGTCGGTAATCGGCGGCCGCACGTACGCTGTTCGGTCGCGTTTCGGGAGTTTCACGGCTTCGGGCGTCAGGTCCTTGTAGGCAATCATCGACAGCAGATGACGGATGCAGTTGAGCCGCGCGCACTCCTTGTTGTCGGCATTCACTACGTACCACGGCGCCTGCTTGATGTCCGTGTACCGGAACATCTCGTCCTTGGCGCGGGAGTATTCCACCCAGCGGCTGCGCGATTCCAGGTCCATCGGGCTGAGCTTCCACCGTTTCGTGGGATCCTTGATGCGCGCCTGGAATCGCCGCTCCTGTTCTTCGTCGCTCACGGAAAACCAGTATTTGATCAGCAGGATTCCGGAGCGCACCAGCATTCGCTCGAACTCCGGACAGGAATGCATGAACTCCATGTACTCCTGCTCCGTGCAAAAGCCCATCACGCGTTCCACGCCGGCGCGGTTGTACCAGCTCCGGTCGAAGAGCACGATCTCTCCTCCTGCCGGAAGATGCGGTACGTATCGTTGGAAGTACCACTGCGTCTTCTCTCGTTCCGTGGGAACGCCGAGCGCCACCACGCGGCAGATGCGCGGATTCATCGCCTCCGTGATGCGTTTGATCGTTCCACCCTTGCCCGCTGCGTCGCGGCCTTCGAACAGCGCCACCACCTTCAGCTTCTCGTGCTTCACCCATTCCTGCAGCTTGACCAGCTCGATCTGCAGCCGCCGCAGCTCCTTCTCGTACACGCCCCCGCCGACGCACAGCGGTTTATATTTCGGGCCGCCCGATCCGTTCCCGTCGGCTTGCTGAACCGGCGTGACCCCGGCGTCGGCAGGCTTGCTATCCGGCTTCGCCTGCTTATCGTTCTTGCTCATCGAGAGCCTCCTCGGTCAGACTCCGCTCGCTCGCTTCTATTATGCGATAAATAGGTTCTTGATTCTCTATTTAAACACCTGGCTCCGGGTCAGGCGCAGCTTCTGGAAGTCCGCATTTGCGATGGCGTAGAACCAGTCGGCGAAGCGGGCGTTGAGGTCGCGCGATGCCTTTTCCCCGCCGCCGCTTGTGTCGTTGTAGCGCGTTGCCCGCGCGGTATCCCAAGACGTGGTCACGAACAGGTACCGGTCGCCGCTGGAGGCGATGTCGCCGAAGCGGATCTGGTAGGCGACGCCGTTGGCCATCTCCACCGTCATCTCGCCGTCCGTGGCGAGAATGCGGCCGGTCTGGGTCAGCAGAAATCCGAACTGGCGCAGCGAGAGCGCGGTCTGCATGGAAAGCTGCATCTGGCCCGCGCGAAGATCGCGCGCCATGTCGGCTGGCTTAGGCCGCGCATCGACAATTTTCAGCGTGTCGAGCGCGCCGCCAAGAGCTTTGGCAGCTTCTTCCTTCACCGCGCCGGCCGGCGATTTCCATTGCCCGTTCTCCTGCGTGAGCACGATCTGGTCGCCCTGGTCGAGCGCTCCCGTCGTCGGATTGATCGCGTAGGTTGCGATCGTCACCCGCCGGATATTGGCCGTCGGAATCCGCAGGAGGCCGGAGTTGACCCAATCCGCGAATCGCGCCGACGGGTCCGCGTCGGTCTTCACGGCGTAAGTGCGGTTCTGGCTGGGCACGCGCACGTAACGCCATCCGGGCTTGGACTCGACCGGTTTCCCGAGGATGAAATCGGCGAGCACGTTCTTCTGCGCGTCGCGCAGCGTGACGCGCTTGCCGCGGCCCTGCAGCGATCCGTTCTTCTGATCGAGCGGATCGATAACGCCGTATTTTCCGTGGTCCTGCGTGATATTGGAGCGGACCTGGTCTTTCTTGAGATCGATCAGGGCCGCGGAGGTCTTGACCAAACGGTCGCCGATGTCGATGGGATAGTCGTTGTTGGAGGCGATCACCCACCGGGATTTGCGGAACTCCACCTTGAGCGGGCGCGCGGTCGCGGTGGGCTCGTCGTAGTCCACCACCTCGATAGCCTTGACCGCCTGCGGATCGTGGAATTCGGGGTAGAAGGGCTGACCTTCATCGCTGAAAACCGAGGCGGCGCGGCGCTCGGGCGAAGTCAGCGACGCGGCCGCGACGAGCACGGCCGCGGCAAGGACGAAAACGGCGCTGACCACCGCTTCCCGGCGCCCCGAGTGGGAGGTCATCGGGCCTCCTGGGTCATCCGCTCGCGGGTCAGGCGGCGGATAGACACGAACACGAAGAGCACGAACGCCGGGATCGGCGGCAGGACGACCGCGAGGAGCTTGATGGTGTTCTGAATCCCGCGGATCGAGTTCTCCATGTCGGCGCGGCTGATATCGATCTGACGCTGCTTCTCGTCTTCGATGGTCGTGCGGGCAACCTGGAACCGACGGTTCTCCACCGCTTGCACATTCGCAATCATGACCTGCTTCGATTGCTCGTCGAGATCCTTGCGCTCCTGGATCTCTTTGACCGCCTTGTCGAGTCGGGCCTGCGCTTCCTTCAGGCGCGCATCGGCGGTGGCTTCGGCCTGGCGCATGTCTTCCAGGCGCTGGGTCTCGTAAGCGCGGGTGCGCGCCTCGACCGCTTCCAGCGTGCGGTGGCGCGGGCGTCGTTTGCGCAGGGCGATGAACGAGGTATCGCCGGCAAGCTGATCCACGGCGTTGAGCAGGAACGTGACGTTGTCGAAGTTGAGATTCTCGATGCCGCGGCGGCGAAGCTCGAAGAACTGCTCGCCCATCAGGTCCACGTCGGCGGCGATCACCGCGTTGACAGGGCCTTTGACCAGCATGGCGAGCACCTGTTTGCCTTCTTCCGGCGTGTGCTTCGCGTCCTGGCTGACCGCGATACCCCCCAGGAAATTGCGCTGCACGAGATCTTCCCAGCGGACGGTGCCCGAATCGCCGCTGGTCTCGAGCAGCGGGATCTCCTGGCCGGCGAAATCGGAGCGCGATTTCAGCACGCCGGGATACAGCAGCACCATCTCCTGCAAACCGGCGGTGATGGCCTCCTTCTGGTTGAAGCCCTTCGCCACGAACACGAATTCCTTGGGAAGGCTCTTGAGCTGCGGGTGCGGGTTGTAGTCGTCCCAGGCGATGCGGTTGGTCTGCCACGTTACGCCCGCGGCTTCCAGCATCGGGCGCAGGTTGGCCTTGGGCGATTGCGCCGGCGGCTGCGCCTGGAATGGCGAGGGCTGCTGCGCGATCTCCTGTGGAGCGAGTTCGAGGTTGAACGCTGGCATCGGATCCAGCAGCAGCAGGACCGGTTTGCCGGTCTTGAGATATTCGGTGAGGCGGTCTGCCTGCGGCTGGGTCAGCGCGGAGGGCTGGGCGGCCAGGAGCACGTCTAGGTCGGCGGGATAAGCGGAATCGGGCGGCACCTGAACCACCTCGTATTGCTTGCGCAGCTCGGCGACGATCGACCACTCCTGGTTCTGGCGCTTGGTCTGGAAATCGAATCCGCCGAAGAGCTGCACGGGCGTATTCAGGATGCCGACCTTCTTGCGCTTCGCGCGCGAGACCACCCGGATGGAGCGCATCAGCTCGTACTCCGCGGGCAGGCCCCGGTCGAAGAATGGGATCACGAACTCCTCGGATCCGCAGGAGAAGACAAGTCCTAGAAAGATCTCGTTGGCCGTGCCCGCGCTCTCTTCGGTGGCCGGAATGCGGTAGGGGCGGATGTTGTAGCGCTCCTCGGCTTCGCGCGCGGCCGGCGAGTACTTCACGGTCTCGATGATGCGCGCGTGCACCGCATCGCCCCCCGAGGCTTCGAACTCGCGCAGCATCCCCACCAGGTTGTTGCGCGCATCCACGTAGCTCCGCGGGACTTCGGGGCTGAAATACGCGTAGATGAAGACGGGCTGCTTCGGATCGAGATGCCGGAGCAGGGCGGCCGTCTCGGGCGAGAGCGAGTGGATCTTTTCGGAGGTAGCGTCCCAGCGAATGCGGGCTTGGGCGATGAGCAGCGTGAGGCTTCCCACCGCGGCTGCGAGCGCGGCGGTTCGCAGCAGGTAGTGTCGCGCGAAGCGAGGAGCCGCGGGCCCGGTGGGCCAGCGGCGCCGCCCGAGCAAGGCCGTGTTGAGATACAGCGCGGCGATAGCGATGCCGCCGAAGTAGACCAGCGCCTTGAGGGTCACGGCGCCCGTGAGCGGGTCGCGAAGCTGCTCCACCACCGAAAGCCTCTCCGCCAGGCGCTCGGCGCCGCCGCTCGCGATCGCGCCGGCCTGATCCAGGAACACCAGCACGGCGCAGAAGAGCCCGCCGAGAATGAACGCCACGGTGAGATTGTCGGTGAGCTGCGAAGCGATCATTGCCACCGCGAGCAGCGCGGCGCCGGCCAGCCAGTAGCCGGCATAGGTAGCGATGATCAGGCCGGGATCGGGCTTGCCGAGCCACCGCAACACCACTACGTGGCTGAGCGAAAAGAGCAGCGAGACGGAGTAGATGGCCACGCCCGCGAAGTACTTGCCGAGAACGATCTGAAGGTCGGTGCTGGGAAGCGTCAGCAGGAGCTCTTCCGTGCCCTGGCGGCGCTCGTCGGCCCAGAGGCTCATGGCGATCGCCGGAATAAAGAACACCAGCAGGTAGGGGAAAAAGCGGTTGAGCTGATCGAGGTTGGCCAGGTTGTTGGCAAAAAACCGGTCCTGCCAGAAGGCCGCCACGGCGCTGAGAAACACGAATAGCGAAATGAAAACGTAGCCGGTAGGCGTGCTGAAGTAGCCGGCCAGCTCGCGGCGGACGAGCGCCGCGACTATGTGCCCGCGGCCGCGCATGCGCCTCCTTCCGTGAACGCGGAGAATGCGTCGTCCAGCGTGGAATGGCTGCCGAGCATCTCGAGCGGGGTGCCGTCGAAAACGATGCGGCCGCGCGCGATCAGGATGACACGGTCGGCGACGGCTTCGACTTCCTGCAGGATGTGCGTCGAGAGCAGAATCGTGCGGTTGGCCGCCATCTCGCGAATCGTGCGGCGGACCTCGCGGATCTGGTTGGGATCGAGGCCGCTCGTCGGCTCGTCCATGATAAGCACATCGGGCTCGTGGAGCAGGACCTGTGCCATGCCGGCGCGCTGCCGGTATCCGCGGGAGAGCTTGCGGATCGGTTTTTCGATGACGGCCTCCAGGGCGCAGCGGTGGACCACGTCGTCGATCCGCGCCGCCAGCCGTGCGCCCGTGAGCCCGCGCGCGTAGCCGAAGAAGCGGAGCAGGGCGAGCGGGGTCATTTCCGGATACAGCGGGCCGTTCTCGGGTAGATAGCCGAGCCGTTCGGCGGCACGGATGCGGTCGGAGACGACGTCCAGGCCCGCGATGCGGGCGCTCCCGGAGCTGGGCGCGAGGTAGCCCGTGAGGATCTTCATGGTCGTCGATTTGCCCGCGCCGTTGGGGCCGAGAAAGGCGGCGACCTGTCCCCCCGGGATCGAAAAACTGACGTCGCGGATGGCCGCGAAGTCCCGGTAGAACTTGCTGAGGCCGATCGCCTCGATCATGGGGGAAGGAGTAGCTTCCATGGTCCGAGGGGTCGATGAAGTTTTCTAAAATCGCAGTGTACTACGGATCGGGGGAACGGCGGCGGTGGCGTCTCAGACGTCCTGGTC
>Ga0335077_10005069_pt1 | contig 16109 bp, 11 predicted proteins | sample Lox_Sample_31_FD_207151 | JGI IMG/M metagenome (GOLD analysis project Ga0335077, IMG submission 207151) | Soil microbial communities from Loxahatchee National Wildlife Refuge, Florida, United States - Lox_Sample_3.1 | ecosystem: Environmental > Terrestrial > Soil > Wetlands | place: USA...
GGCTCGCGCCATCGACCCTCCAGCGGCGCTGCTGACTCTGCTTATCCACGATTTCGCGAAACTCAACCATCATCTTCTCAATAGCTTGTACTGGGTTGTGCAACAGCTTCTACTATCCGCGCCACAAATACCTGGGCTGGTATGCGCAGGACTCCTGGCGCGTAAAGCCCACCCTTACCTTGAACTACGGACTGCGAGTCGAGGTGATGCAGTACTGGTCGGAAAAGTTCGATCAAGTGCCCACCTTCAATCCCGGCCAACAATCCGTGGTCTATCCCAACGCGTTTCCCGGCTTGGTTTACGCCACAGATCCCGGCATACCACACACTCTCGTACCCCAGCGCTTTCGCTATGCTCCGCGCATCGGCGTGGCCTATTCGCCCGAAAAGAGGGGCGGGCTCCTTGGAAAACTTCTGGGTGGCGCCGGAAAGACCAGCATTCGGGCCGGCTATGGAATCTTCAATACGATGATCCAAGGCAATACCATCGCCGTCGACGAGCCTCAGCCTCCCTATGGTCTGAGCGCCGCGGTTTTCAATGGGTTGTTCGCCTCTCCGTACGCCCTCGCGGCCGGCGGGACCCAGGTCAATCCATTCCCGCTCACGTTTCCCCCTCTGCGCGGCAGAGCGGGCAATCCGGCGAACGCCCTTGTTCCCTACATCGGCGTATATAATTACCAATCGGGGATGACGGCGCCTCCCCCGTGGAACACCTATCCCTACACCGAGAACTATTTCTTCTCCATCGAGCGGCAACTGCCCGGACAGACTGTCTTGAGCGTCAGCTATGTTGGCTCCCAAGCTCACCACCTTCTCGAAGTGTATTCTAATAACCCCGGCAATTTCGCTTTATGCGAGGCTCTCAATGCGCCGGGACTGGTGTCGGCGGTCAATGACCAGTCCCTTACGGCAGGGCAACCGGCGTGTGGTCCTGGCGGCGAAAACAACACGTATACCCTGGCTGCGCTATTCAAGTTCAATGGGATCACCTACCCGGCGGGCACGGCCCTTCAAGGCACCCGTGTGGGATTGAATACCAGCCTAGTTAACGATGCCGTGCCCCAAAATTTCTACGGCAACGACGATTTTGAAGGGAGTATTGGAAACTCCAACTACAATGCGCTTCAAGTTAGCGTCAAAAGTTCAGCCAAGCGCCTGACGTATTCGCTCGCGTACACCTACAGCAAGTCCATCGATCAATCTTCGTCGATGGCAGATACACTCGATCCATTCAATTTCGAGCTCACCCGCGCGATTTCCGCTTGGAACCTGACGCACAACTTCGTGGCCACATACGATTATCGTCTTCCGCTGGAACTCCTGGCACATCGCGGTTGGACTCGCGACCTGTTGCAGGGATGGGAGCTTTCCGGCATCACGCGCGTCAGCACCGGGTTTCCGGTCACATTGAGTACCTCGGGCGACAACTCCCTCCAAGGAAGCAGCCCCAACGGTGTCAATAACCGCTTCCTGGATTTGCCGGACTACACTGGAGCGCCTCTGAGCATTAACTCCAATCCCAGAAGTACCCTGTTCTATTTCAATCCGGCGGCTTTCACCGACAATGCACTGGGGACGATCGGAAACGCTCCGCGCCGTTATTTTTCCGGCCCTGGAATGTTCAACACGGACTTGGCGTTGCTGCGCGATTTCCGGATAAATGAATCCAAAACGCTGCAATTCCGGCTGGAAACTTTCAATGTCTTCAATCACACGCAGTTCTTCGGCCCCGGGGCGGTCAACGGAAACGTGGATAGCGCGACTTTCGGCCAGGTGGTCAATGCGGCGCCGCCCAGGCTAATGCAATTGGCGCTCAAGTATACGTTCTGACATAAGCGCGTGAGTCATCCGCGCTTCGGGCGATGCGCCCTCGCTGTACGCGATTGTGCTCGACTCGGGCCGCGTGACCACGTTCCGCGCAATGGCTTCGCCTTCCGCTACCCGGCCATCGATGTGAAATCGAACGTGAAGATCGCGCAGAATCTTCAGGGGATAGACCCAAGCCTCGAATCGGCCCTCTTCATTTCCCAGCAGCGCCGCCCGCGTCCCGACTGCGGAGACAAATCCGCCGGAGCCCACGGCATGAGAGATCTGCGGCAGAGGGATCGAATTCTGCGATGCCAGAGGCGGCACGCAAAGAAATGTTGAGACAAGCACAAGCGCGGCGCCGAGTCTACGGAACTCTCGAAGTGCCTCGGAGAAGAGACTTCGGCGTGACGATGATAAGAAGTGCGGCATCGAAGTCAGTTGACGACGAAGGTCGGTGCGTCCGGCTCTCAGACGAGCCGTACCCCACACATTCGATATCGGCCGAAGGGGAAAAAGGTCCATAATCCCGCGCAGTGAGAATGGCATGAAAGCATGCTTGCTCCATGCGCCCGCCCGGGTCGAAACGAATCCTCTGGATTTCGCTGACGTTGCCGCGCCGCGGCCTGGCAGGGGAGAGATCCTGGTCCGCGTTCGCGCCTGCGGCGTGTGCCGCACGGATTTGCACGTGGTGGAGGGCGAACTGCCTCTGCGCAAGTCGCCGATCATACCGGGGCACCAGATCGTTGGCGTTGTCGAGGAGAACGGGCCCGACGCCAGGCGTTTCGCCAAGGGCGCGCGCGTCGGCATCGCCTGGCTGCATAGCACCGATGGCGTCTGCGAATACTGCCGCGCGGGCGCCGAGAATCTTTGTGATCATCCCACCTTCAGCGGTTACACCGTGGACGGCGGCTATGCCGAGTACGCGGTCGCTCGCGAGGATTTTGTCTATCCCATTCCAGAGAGCTTTGCCGACGAGCAGGCCGCGCCCCTGCTTTGCGCCGGCATCATCGGGTTTCGTTCGCTGCGGCTTTCGGGAATCAAGAAGGGCGGCAAATTGGGAATCTACGGCTTTGGCGCAGCGGGTCACGTGGCCATCCAGGTAGCGCGATATTGGGGCGCGGATGTGTACGTCTCGACGCGCGATGAGCGGCATCAGCGGCTGGCGCTCGAGTTGGGAGCTTTGTGGGCCGGCGGCACCCTCGCTGAGCCGCCGGTCAAGCTGGACGCCGCGATCATTTTCGCGCCGGCCGGGGAGATCGTCCCCGCTGCGCTCAAGGGCCTGCGAAAAGGCGGAACTCTGGCGCTCGGGGGCATCCATATGAGCCCCATTCCGCCGCTCGACTATAACTTGCTCTATCAGGAGCGCGTGGTTCGCAGCGTGGCCAATAACACGCGGCAGGACGGCCACGACTTCTTGCGCGTCGCCGCGGAAATCCCGATTCACACGCATGTCCAGCCCTTCCCATTGCGCGAAGCCAATCGCGCGCTGAATCAACTGAAGAACGACGCTATTAACGGCGAGGCGGTACTCGTTCCGTAAGGATTTGGCGAAAAGCACCCGGTCTGCGTCGCGACTGCTTTCTTCCGAATCTCAGTTACCTTGATGGCGGTTCGATAGATCGAATAGTTGTATAGTTGACGAGAACCGGGCGCGAGCCGATTGCAGACGAGACGACCATGAGCCTAAAGGAATATCGAAAGAAAAGGCGCTTCGACGTAACGCCTGAGCCTTCGGGCGAACGCCAGACAGATGCAACTCCGGCGAAGGAACTTCTCTACGTCATCCAGAAGCACCAGGCTTCGCATCTGCATTACGATTTTCGCCTGGAGGCCAACGGCGTGCTGCTTTCCTGGGCCGTACCCAAAGGGCCTTCGCTCGATCCCTCCGTCAAGCGTCTGGCCATGCAAGTCGAGGATCATCCCATCGAATACGGCAGTTTCGAAGGCATCATTCCCGAGGGCGAGTATGGCGGCGGAACCGTCATGGTTTGGGACCATGGGACCTGGGCGTCGGAGTCGGCTGACGCAGACGCCGCTCTCGCAAAAGGCGACCTGAAGTTCACGCTGCACGGCGCCAAGCTGAAGGGTTCCTGGGTGTTGGTGCGCACGCGTGGTTTTGGCGGCGGCAAGCGGTCTTCCTGGTTGCTCATCAAGCACCGCGACCGCTTTGCGTCTACCGGGGACATCACCACAGAAAAGCCAGGGTCGGCGCTCACCGGGCGCCTGATGGCGGAGATCGCGCGAGACGCGGGAGGCGATGCAGAAAAAGCAGCCGAAGCCGATCCTTCCGATCCGGCTAAGCCCGCGAGAGCCAAGCGCGCCTCCGCTCCGGCGCGGCGCTCACCCCGAAAACGAATTCGCGCCAAATGATGCTCGCCGCAAGAGTAGTTCGCGCATGTTCTTGATGGCGCCTCCCAGCGCGTGACGGTGCCTGATGCTTTCCGGCAAGGATCGAATCCCATTCCGCGTCAAGCCCATGCTGGCCACGCTGGTTCGCAAACCCTTCCAGTTGTCCAACTGGACCTACGAAGAAAAGTACGACGGCTACCGCATCCTTGCCTACAAGGAGGGCGATCGGGTCACGCTGTTTTCGCGCAACGCGAACGACCGCACCGCTACGTACGCGTCCGTGGCTCGCGCCGTGGGGCAAATCCGCCCGCGCACGGTCTTGCTCGATGGCGAAGTGGTGGCCTTCGATAAGCAGGACGTCTCGCGGTTTCAGCTCCTGCAAAGCGGCGGCGCCGCGGCCGTCTACGCCGTTTTCGACTGCCTCTATCTCTCCGGGCGCGACCTGCGCCGTGAACCGCTCAGCATCCGGCGTCCGGCGGCCGAATCGGCCATTGACGCAATCAAGGGGCTGATGATCTCGCGCCAGCTCTCCGAAAACGGCCTCGAAGCCTTCAAGATCGCTAAGAAGCGAGGATACGAAGGCATCGTGGCTAAGGATCTTTCGGCGCCTTACATCGAGGGGCGCTCGTCGAAGTGGCTGAAGGTGAAGGTGCATCAGGAAGAAGAGATGGTCATCGGCGGCTTCACCGAGCCCGAGGGCGCGCGCCGTTACATTGGCGCGCTGCTACTGGGAGCGTATGAAGATGGCGCGCTGCGCTACGTCGGAAAAGTGGGAACGGGATTCACCGAGGATACACTCGCTTCGCTCTACACCAAATTCAAGCCGCTGGCGCAGGCCAAGCCATCCTTTGTCGATCCGCCGCGCGAGAAGGACGTGACTTATCTCCGGCCGAAACTGGTTGCGCAGATCGCCTTTCAGGAGTGGACCGACGACCGCAAATTGCGCCAGCCCGTCTTTCTCGGACTGCGCGACGATAAGAAGCCGGAAGAGGTCCAACTGCCGTCAAAGAACTCCGTGTGATTAGGCCTTCGCTACGACATTCTCGGCCGCCGGCTCGGCGGCGCCGGCCTCAGCGGCTGTTGCTGCCGCGGTTTGTTCGTCGATGAAGTCCACTAGGGAGAGCCGCAAATTGCCCGGATTGCTCGCATAGCTCAAGCCCGTTTCCAACTCGACGGTCCCCGCGCGGATGAGCCTTTCCAGTTCACCATCGAAATGCTGCATGCCTTCGTTGCTGCCATCGGTCATGGCGTCCACCAGGCTCTTGCCTTCCCCTTCGCCCTTTTCAATGTACTCGCGCGTCCGCATGGTGGATTTCAGGATTTCCAGGACGGCCACCCGGCCTTTGCCTTCACGCCGCGGCAGGAGGCGCTGCGAGATGATGAAGCGGAAAGCGCGCGCCAGGCGATTGCGGATGGACTGCTGGTCCGACAACGGAAAGACGCCCACGATGCGCTCGACCGTCTTGGAAGCGTCGATGGTGTGCAAGGTTGAGAGAACCAGGTGGCCCGTTTCCGCCGCTTCCATGGCGATTTCGATCGTCTCCTTGTCCCGCATTTCGCCCACCAGGATAATTTTCGGCGCCTGGCGCAACGCGGCACGCAAAGCGGACGCGAAAGTGGGCGTGTCGCTATAGAGCTCGCGCTGATGAATCGTGGCCTTCTTGTGATTGTGGCAGAACTCGATGGGGTCCTCGATGCTCAGGATGTGAATGGCCCGCTCGGTATTGGCGCGATCGATGATGGCCGCCAGCGTGGATGATTTCCCGGAGCCGGTCGGCCCGGTGACCAGCACGATGCCATTGCGCAACTGCACCACTTCCGCCAACCGCGGCGGAAGCTTGAGGTCGTCGAAGCTGGGAATGATGTTGGGAATCACGCGCATGACGATGGCGTGCGTCCCGCGCTGGCGGAAAATGTTTACCCGGAATCTGCACAAGGACGGAATGGAGTAGGAAAGGTCGGTCGCGCCTTCTTTTTCCAGTTTCTCCCGCGCGTAAGTGTGCGACCCCATCAGGTCCTCGGCGAGTTGGCGGGTATGTTCGGGGGTCAGCCGTTCCAGGCTCTGAAATTTTAGTTCCACCAACTGGCCGCTGCTCTCGATCTGCGGCGCGTGGCCGGGAGAGAAGATCAGGTCGCTGATGTGGTCGCGCCCTTTGAGCATGGCGGCGATGAGCTGCGCCGTGGGAACGTGGGCCGCGGCGGGTTTCGTTTCCGTTGTGGTGGTCATAGGGTCCTAGGGTGTTGACAAAGAATGAAAACAGCCCGCCTAGTTTACCTGTTCCTAAACGGGAGCTTTCGTGCAAGCTTCCGTCTTTGTGCCGATCTCGTTCATGTATCTTTTGCACCCAAATGGCTGGGTTTCCCATTGCAGACTGGTGTGCGTTCGCATAGAGGCAAGACCGCTGCGCTGTCACCCAGGGGGCCGCCGTGGCGACTGTGCGATCTGGTTCGCGCCCCTTGCTCCGCCGCATACCCCCGGGTGTTTTTTGTAAGTGCGCATTGTAAAGAACTTTAAGTTCAATCTTTTTGCAAGTGCAGATTCTAAGAACGATAGCGCGAAGAGAGATCCCTCGGCTCCGTTCCGTCGCTCGGGACGAACATCCTGTCCGGATGTTCGTTTTGTAAGTGCGCATTCTGCCTGGGTTGCGAGCGCGTTTGCGGAACTGCGCGTTCGCGGAACAAGGAGGCGGAGGGACGGGGCCGTTGAGTGTTTGTTGTGCGGTAGTCATATGCACGTTATCGGGGAGAAGAATTCGCATCAATGGTACTGGTGTTGAGAAGATGGAACGGGTTGTGGAAATTTGGAGAGGAGGCACTCGTTCTTCGTCGATTGGGGCTAGTACTCCACATTCCGGAAATCTGCCTTTCCGGGCCTTATCGGGTTGGCACCGTGACGAGGGGGCATGCTACTGTACCTGGGAATTGATCGTCTCCGTCAACGCTCAGCCGAAAAAACTAAACACTCCAGGCTGAACGCATCGGCGGTGTGGCATCGGGCGCCCTACCTGATCTGCTGCACTTCCACGAATCGCGATGTAGAGCTGTCTTGGGAGCTACGCATGTTGGCCAGGCGGTCAAAATGGAGATCCGTGCATGTAAGCTGAAAATTACTTGCTGAGTGTTGGGAGCATCTTGGGATGGACGACGCCAGCACGAGCGAAGTATCTGCCGCTCGATTGATGAGGGACCCTTGAAGCCGTTGATTTGGAGTTCTAGCGTTATCACTCTCGCGCTTGGAACGGTGCTCGTTTGCTCTTCGAAGCCCATCCAGCTTCCAAAATCCTCCTCAGGCGCAAGCTCAAAGCCAACAGGCTTGCTCTACGACGAGATTTATTTGCGCCACTTGGCGGGGAATAGCGGCCATCCCGAGCGACCAGAGCGTCTGGTCTTTATCAGGGATGCTCTGGACAAGGCCGGTCTCCTACAAAATCTCTATCCGATTAAGCCGCGTCGTGTCATTCAAGACGAATTAGAGCTCGTACACAAGCCTTCTTACATCGCCCTGGTGAGGCGGGAACTGTCGAATGTCCAGGGAGTACGTCAGCTAAGTACAGGCGATACCCTCGTGTCCAAGGACTCCTTAGAGGCAGCCGAATTCGCCGCTGGTGGAGTTCTGAACGCAGTGGACGCAGTGATGGAGGGTAAGGTCAAGAATGCCTTTGCTGCGGTACGGCCACCAGGCCACCATGCCACCCCGACGCGAGGAATGGGCTTCTGCATCTTCAACAACGTCGCCATCGCCGCCCGTTATGTTCAGAAGAAGTATGGCGTGCAGCGCGTCTTAATTGTGGACTGGGACTATCACCACGGGAATGGCACGCAGGAAACGTTCTATCAAGATGGTTCAGTGTTCTACTTCAGCACTCACCATTACGGAGCCTATCCAGGCACTGGGTCTCCAGCCGAAACTGGAGCGGGTAAAGGTGCGGGGAAAATTCTGAATGTGCCGCTGCCGCCGGGTGCGAGCGATGCGCAGATTGTGGAGGCGTTTCAAACCAAGCTGGTTCCCGCTGCGCGAAATTTCAAGCCCGATTTCATTCTCATTAGTGCGGGCTTCGATGGAATGCGGAACGATCTGCTCGGGGTGTTCGATATTACGCCCGCAGGGTTCGCATCGATTACGCGGATAGTGGTCGATCTGGCTAGGGAACTCTGCCAAGGTCGGCTCGTGTCAGTATTAGAAGGCGGTTATCGGCTGGATGGCCTGGCTGAGAGCGTGTTAGCACATGTACGAGTCTTGCGAGAGGAATAATCCCGCTCATTTGTTCACATTGGTCGATGAAAGGATTCAATCTGACTAGCACCTCACTAAGAGGCTTTTTTGAAAGGCTCTGTGATTTTGCTCTCTGCATTCGCCACACGGCATCGGGTGACATCAAACCATTCGGCTAACGGGCGTTACCCCTCTATGGCGCCAGAATCAGCTGAGGGCCAACGCATTACTTGACTCCGCGACGGCGCTGTGTTTCCTTTAACCGTACAGGGACAAACTCCGGACATATAACCAGAACTCGCATCAGGAGGGTCAGATGAATCGTCTTTGGATTTCATCGGGCGCCCTTGCGCTGCTGATGGCGCCTTTGTTATCCGGGCCGTCTTGCCTCGATGCCCAATCACCCAAGGCTGCCGCTAAGACCACGGCCCAGACTCCGGCCAAGTCGAATACCAATGCAGCGAGCAGCATGAAAAACTGGACCATACCTCGCCTGCCCGACGGCCAGCCCGATCTGCATGGATATTGGACAAGCCTCAGCGTTACGCCGCTGGAACGGCCTGCCAAATACGGAAACCGAGAGTTCCTGACGGAACAGGAGACGCTGGACGCGTTCAACGCAGGTGTACAGCATGAGTTTGAGGGCACAGGCGCTAGCGGTGATGCGGAGAACGACCCGGAGTCGGCCGATTACGATTTCAAAACGTATGGGTTGAGCCCTTGGCAAAATGGCATGCGCCCCAACGCTCGTACCTCACTGGTTGTGGACCCCTCTGATGGCAGGATTCCCGCTTTGACGCCGGAAGCCAAGACTAGGCCGCGGCAAAGAGGCAACTTCGACTACTACATCGTCCCTGCGTCCGGTGAAAATTATCAGGGAGCGGTGCAGGCAGATCTTCCGACGGATTTGGGTTTGGGCACATCTTGCGTCAACCAGGGTGGCAGGCCGCCGATCCTTCCAGTGGGCTATAACAGCAACCTCTTCATCGTACAGAGCCATGACGCAGTGCTCATTGAAAGTGAGGTTGGCAGCGAATATCGCATTATTCCGCTGGACGGATCGCCGCATGCCGGAGCCGGCATCCACCAATGGCATGGCGATGGGCGTGGGCATTGGGAGGGCGACACGCTGGTAGTCGAGACCACGAATTTCCGGTCCGACAATGTGTTTCGGAATGCCAATCCGAACAGCTTGAAGATCACCGAGCGTTTCAAGCGCATCGATAAAGAAACGATTGAGTACTCTTTCACGGTAGAAGATCCTACGACTTGGACAAAGCCCTGGACGGCAATCGTTCCATTAAGTTCCGTTCCCGGACCGCTCTTCGAGTACGCATGCAGCGAAGACAACAACGATGCCGTGAATATCATGGCCGGGGCGCGGAAAGCTGAAGCAGGTGCAAAAGAAAAGACCAAGGTTCCTGCGGGAGTACCGATCTCGGATAAATAAACAAACCCATTCACACCCGGTTGGTTACGAGGCTCGCTATCTGAATGTTGACCATAAAGGCGCAGCCCAAGGTATCGGGCAAGCGCAACGTCCCCAAGCGGGTCGTTATGCCCGCTGCGGCACGGGATTTGAACTTCGCGCCAAGAACGCCATCATTCGACGGCGATCGTCTGCCTTGACGCTGGACGCTCAGCTTCTACTTTACAACCTCAGACGTCGTCGTATTGGTCCTAATCGCCACTTTTTGAACATCCCACATGCTAGCGGAGCCTACATAGATCGTGTTTGGAGTTCGGCAGTCGAGCGCGTGAACCAAGTCACCGGTGTCCTCTGCGCCATGGTCCTGACCGGTGACGAACATGCCGAGCACCTTCCCGTTCATATCCATTTTGTAGATCTTGCCGGTGGTACCGTCGCCGGTGAACAGATACTGTGGGGTAGTGTCGGTGACGCAGAGGGACCAAGGAGCACCGATGCCGGTGAGGGTCTTCTTGAAGTTCAGATCGTCATCATAGACCTGGATGCGCCTGTTTCCGCGGTCGGCCACATAGATATTGTTTTGGCTGTCCGCGGCGATGCTATGCGGGGTGCTGAACTGATCCTGATCGTGGCCCCAGGTCCCTACCATCTTCAACCAATGGCCGTCCGACGAAATCTTAACCACACGCGAGTTTCCGTATCCGTCGGATGCGAAAATATTGCCCTGCGAATCAAAGGCTACATCGGTTTCGCGGTTGAATGTCCCCTTCCTGCCGGTTGGGTGCTGGTCCCTCGCAGGCGGATTAACCGCTCCAAAGTGAAGGATTTCAAGATTCCCCTGGAGGTAATCAACGGCCTCCGGCGTACGGCCAAGCCACAACACGGACTGGCCCTCCGGGTCGTACTTGACGATCATGCCGGAGCCCTCGTCGACCTGCCATACGTTGTCCTGCTTATCTACGCGGACAGCGTGTGCAAATGATTCGGCGTAGTTATTGGGGGCCCACTCTTTAACGAATTTGGCGTTTTGGTCGAATTCCCACAGCATGGCGGCCTTCCCACCCCGCGCGATTCCCTGGTTGACCGAGCGCGAGTAGACGAATATGTGGCCTTTTGAGTTTGTGGCTACCCCGACCGTCTGCCCCATCGTCTGGCCGGGAATGCTGAGCCGAAGATATTGGTCATTGACCTGCATCTTTGGATAGCTTTCCTCAAGTTTCGCTTGCGCGGCTTGCTGCTCTGGGCTGCCAGCAAGGCCTTGGGCTTGAGTCCGACGCGGCGACAGCAAAAGCATGCCCATGATAATCACCACGCCTAACCCGAGAGTGGATAGCAAGATGTGTACAGTCTTCATGGTGGACTCTCCTCCTCGAAACGAACGTCTGACCGGGGCCGCCTGATTGGCTCTCCTCACTGAACGACAAAGCAAATCGTCCGATTGGTTTCATTGGATCATTTATGCTGGCAAGCCCGGTTGGCGGGAGTCTATCACTCTGTAATTGCGTGGACCAGAGAGCAAAATCACAGAGCCTTTCAAAATTATGAGAAGCCAGCCTGCGAGATCGTCTTCATGCCACCGGGTCTGGATGAGGATGATCGCCGCTGTCGGAGTTAACCGCGTGACGCTGGCGGGCATTTCGCAGCGATATATAAGACAATAAGGGGATGCCACCGATCACCAAGATAGGCAGCCCAAACCGCTATCTCGCCGGCGGGGGCGGAGGACGAGGACGCGCCGCGGCGGCGGCAGCGGCCGAGCCGGTCAAGGGCAAAGCCGCGGGATTGCCGCACCTGCTGAAGGAGGCCTGGCCTTTCCTGCGGCCGCAGCGAATGCTTTTGGTGTTCGGCCTGGTGTTGATGGCCATCAATCGCCTGGCGGGATTGGTGTTGCCCGCATCGACGAAGTTCCTGGTCGATAACGTGGTGGGCAAACGCGAGGTGCGGCTGCTGGGTCCGCTGGCACTGGCCATTATTGGCGCGACGGTAATCCAGGGGGTGACTTCGTTCACGTTGACGCAACTGCTTTCCAAAGCGGCGCAGCGCATGATCGCGGATTTGCGCAAGCAGGTGCAGGGGCATATTGGACGCCTGTCGATCTCCTTTCACGACACGAATAAGACCGGCAACCTTGTTTCGCGGATCATGACGGACGTGGAAGGCCTGCGCAATTTAATGGGCACCGGACTGGTGGAACTGGTGGGCAGCCTGATGACCGCGTGTTTTGCGTTGATCGTGTTGCTGCGCATCAGCGTTTTCATGACCGCCGTGGCTTTTGGCATCCTTCTGGCTTTCGGGTTTGCGTTGAATAAAGCGATTGGCACCATTCGCCCCATCTTTCGCGCGCGATCCAAGCTGAACGCGGAGGTGACGGGCAGGCTCACTGAGTCGCTCGGGGGAATTCGCGTGGTGAAGGGCTACCACGCGGAGCGAAGGGAAGAAGGTGTGTTCGCGGGAGGCGTGCAAAGGCTTCTCGAAAACGTCTTGAAAACCCTGACGGCCACTTCGGTCATGAGTCTCTCTTCGACGGTTTTGTTTGGCGTGGTAAGCGCGCTGATCCTTTACCTCGGCACCACGCGCATTCTTGCCGGAACGATGACGCTGGGCACCTTCCTGACTTATGTGGCTTTTCTGGCCATGCTGGTGGCGCCCGTGTCGCAGATCGTGAGTATTGGAACGCAGCTTACCGAAGGGATGGCCGGCCTCGAACGCACCACCGACATTCTGGCCGAAAATCCCGAGGACCAGGATCCCAAGCGCACCGTCTCCATCGGGAAAATTGGGGGCGAAGTGGTCTTTGAGGGGGTTGACTTCAGCTACGCGGAGGGCAAGCAGGTGCTGTACGACGTGGGCTTTCGTGCGCAGCCCGGGACCGTGACGGCTTTGGTGGGCCCGTCCGGGGCAGGGAAATCGACGATTATCGGCCTGATTGCGGCGTTCTATACTCCCTCGGCGGGGCGAGTTCTCGTGGATGGAATCGACCTCTCGACTGTGCGCCTGGATAGCTACAGGACGCAACTGGGCGTGGTCCTGCAAGAGACATTTCTTTTCGATGGGACGATTCGCGAGAACGTGATCTTTTCCCGGCCCGACGCGACTGAAGAGGAGGTGAACGCCGCTTGCCGCATTGCGCGCGTCGATGAATTCGCGGAGTCGTTTGCGGAGGGCTACGACACCGTCGTCGGCGAGCGCGGAGTGAAGCTTTCCGGAGGCCAGCGGCAGCGCATCTCCATCGCCCGAGCCATTCTGGCCGATCCTCGAATCTTGATCCTCGACGAAGCCACCTCCAGCCTGGATTCGGAATCCGAAGCTTTGATCCAGGAAGGGCTCTCGTACCTGATGCAGGGACGCACCACGTTCGTTATCGCGCACCGACTATCGACGATCCGCCGGGCCGACCAGATTCTGGTTGTGGAGGCCGGCAGGATTATCGAGCGGGGCACGCATGAATCGCTTTATGCGCAGGGCGATAGGTATTTCGAGCTTTACACCAAGCAGCACGGCTTGCAGGCCAATCTTTTTCTGGCGCCCGGCGAAGGCGACTCTGGCGGCGAGTCGCAAAAAATCGAACCGGCAAGGAATGGAAATGGCGCCGAGGGTGATGGCAGCGACAACGAACCCAACCTGGCGCGCGCGGCGCGACTGCTGCGCGGGCAGACGTAAGCTCGCTGAGGGGAACGCTCTGGCGATGCAGTGGTGGTGCTTTCTACTCGCGACCCAGGCTCATTTCCGTGAGCTTCTGGAAATGGTAGCCCATGATCGCCAGACGGATCGCGGCGCCGAATGACTGCCGGTAACGCGTGCTTGCGGCGATGAAGAGCCGCCAATAGGAGAAGGCGTGCCGGTTGAAGATTCCCTGTTTAAGAATGGACTTCGCCAGAGCCTTGCAATCGGAGAAGGATAACCGCTTCCGGGTAGTGTGCGGCTGATATTGCGCCAGAAATTTGCGCACACGCGCGTAATAAATGTCGGGACGATAGATGTGCTGCAGGATATAGCGATAGCCCTCAAGCAGCCGCTGGGCGTCCATGCGCGGCTGGAAATTCAGGCGGAAATCGAGATTGTTCCCGTGGCCGTCGCTGACGATGCGGCCTTCTTTTTGAAGGCGGCGATAGAGTTGGGTCCCCGGAACGGCTTGCAGCAGGCCGACCATGGCTAGAGGAATCGCGCTCTCCTGGATGAAATCCACTTGCCGGTCGAAGATGTCCTCGGGATCGTTGTCGAATCCCACGATGAAGCCGGCCATCACTTCCATGCCGTAGCGCTGGATGCGGCGGACGCTATCCAGAAGGCTGCGCCGCGTGTTCTGCATCTTCTGCGCTTCCTTCAGGCTCTCCTCGGCCGGCGTCTCGATACCCAGGAAGACGCGATCGAAGCTGGCGTCCTGCATCATCTGCAGGAGATCTTCGTCATCCGCCAGATTCACCGACGCTTCCGTATAGAACGTGAACGGCCGGCCGTGCTGAGCATTCCAGTTCGCCAGCGCCGGCAGCAGCTCTTTTACCTTGCGCTTGTTGCCGATGAAGTTGTCGTCGACGATAAAAATCGCTCCGCGCCATTTGCGGGCGTAGAGGAGTTCGAGTTCGGCCACCATTTGATCCGGGGATTTTGTTCGCGGCTTGCGGCCGTAGATCTCGATGATGTCGCAAAACTCGCAGTTGAAGGGGCAGCCGCGCGAATACTGGATGGCCATCGAGCTGTAATATTTCGGATTGATGAGGTCGAGCTTCGGAAGCGGCGTGGTGTTTAATCCCGGCAGCTCCCGGGCTTGATAAAGCGGCTTGGCCGTTCCTTGTTCCAGATCGGCCGCGAGTCCGGCGACCAACTCCTCGGCTTCGCCAACGACGACGTGATCGGCATATAGGGACAAATCCGTCATGCAACTGCTGATGGGGCCTCCCACGACGGTGCGCAGGCCCAGCGCGCGGCAGCGCGACAAGATCCGCAGCATGCCGTCCTTTTGCACCAGCATGGCGCTGATCAGCACCACGTCGGCCCATTTCAGATCCGCGTCCGTCACGGGGCGGATATTAATGTCCACCAGCCGCTGTTCCCAGCTCTTCGGAAGCAGGGAAGCGACGGTCAACAGGCCAAGCGGGGGGAAAACGGATCGTTTCCCCTCAAACGGCAGGGCGTGCTTGAAACTCCAGTAGGTGTCTGGCCACTCCGGATACACGAGAAGCGCTTTCATGTCAGAGGTTCCGCCTATGTACCTTGATTTAGTTTTGACACCGGCGCAGCGCCACAGCTTTTACGGCGGCAGTCCCAATCATAAGCTCGCCGAGCCGCGGCGGCAACCGTAATCGTGGATCGGCTAGAGGCGGGCGCGTTCGATCCGGTTGGTTTTACGCGAGAAGGTGGGGCGCGATGATGGGCGAGGCAGAAAAATCTTAGGTTTGGCGCTTTCGGAGATTCTCGGGCATGCGGAATCGATTGATATTGCGCTAGACGGCGTGCCTGCTTTCGACCCTGCTGTGGGGCCGAACGGATCGGACCGCTGGGCTCCGCACGTTGCGCAGCCGCGCGTGGTTGCGCCATTGGCGCAGGCAAATGGGAACGCTCGAAAGCTTCGGCCGGGATAATCGGCGCGGTGCGTATCCGGCCAACCTGGCGCGCAAATGGAGCAGGTCAGGAGAAGAGCTGTGATCAGAACGCGAAGGAGATGTGCCCGGCTTCCCATGCATAAGGATTGATTCAAAGAGAGGCGATCAGGGATGAGCCAATAGTCCCGTTGAAGCGGTATTCGGCCGCTAGGCGTACTGGTCCTCTCTTCAAGGCGCGTGGTCAGGGGCGGCGCCGTTCCCGGCCTGGGATTTGGTTCCGCGCGAATGGTTCTGTTTTGGAACTCGGTTCCGAGGGGCAATGCCGTGATTCGGGCGCATCCGCAGAATCCAAAGGAGTTGCCGGAGCCGAAGGACGAGCTGCCAATGGTCAGGTATTTGCACTATGAAAGCCCGGGTGCATTCCAAGTCGACGTTTTGTGGAAAGAGCCGGGTGAGGGGGAAGGGGCTCACTCGATTCTGGAAGCAGAGCGTCCCACCTGCCTCTGAGAGGGAAGCTAGGATGGATGACCCCACGCGCCGGCCGGAGACGGCCGGAACCGGAATGCACCCTCTCACCTCAGTCTGAATCATTGCCAGGAATCAAATACGAAGTTATCGGGTTCGTCGTAATGCCAGCGAACATCGAAAATCAGGTCGGACGACGAGAGCACTTCGTCGATAAGCCTCAGAGCGTCAAATTGCACGTTCTTCGGCTGCCCGTGAAAAATGCGAGCGAAGATACCTCGCCTGCGTTCTAGAAGCTATTGCAC
>Ga0335077_10005070_pt1 | contig 16109 bp, 17 predicted proteins | sample Lox_Sample_31_FD_207151 | JGI IMG/M metagenome (GOLD analysis project Ga0335077, IMG submission 207151) | Soil microbial communities from Loxahatchee National Wildlife Refuge, Florida, United States - Lox_Sample_3.1 | ecosystem: Environmental > Terrestrial > Soil > Wetlands | place: USA...
CCTCACTGTCCCCTGAGTTGTGCTTTGTGAGGACTCTTCTCTCGTTTGCCGAAACCCAAGGTTTGTCTCCCAACATCTCCTGTGCGAAAATATAAATTATACGAGGTAACCATGGAATCAACTCTGGGCAAAAGCATCACTCTCACCAAGCCCGACGATTTCGGCAAACTCCTCCAGGATGAAGGCATCATCTTCACACAGCTTGATAAAGCCGTGAACTGGGCTCGCAAGAGTTCCATCTGGCCGCTCGGCTTTGGCTTGGCCTGCTGCGCTATTGAGATGATGTCCATGGCCGCCTCCCGCTTTGACGTCGCGCGTTTTGGCGCCGAGGTCTTTCGCCCCTCCCCGCGCCAGGCCGACCTGATGATCGTTGCCGGCCGCCTCTCGCAAAAAATGGCTCCCGTGATTCGCCAGCTCTACGATCAAATGCCCGAGCCCAAGTGGGTCATCTCCATGGGTGCCTGCGCCACCTCCGGCGGTGTGTTCAACAATTACGCCATCGTGCAAGGCTGCAATCAGGTTATTCCCGTGGACGTTTATGTCCCGGGCTGCCCGCCGCGGCCCGAAGCCGTGCTCTACGCCATCCTGCAGCTCCAGAAAAAGATTGAGTCCGAAAAAGGTTCCTTCAAGCGCGCCCTCAACCTCGCTTGATCGCTCAACTTCGCTTCCGGTGGCACACGTGGCGAATTTGCATTTGAGGTCTGGTGTCTTCGCCGGCATCCCGCGGCCGTGCGATTATTGTGCGGTTCTCGGCGACGTTCCTGCCTGCACACCACAAAGCTCTTTTCCCCGGCCACAGGAACTGCTAGCGTAATGCCTGCATGTCCCACTCGACGATCAGCGCCCGGGCACTTCTCCGGCATTCGCTGGCTACCATCGCTTATCGCGCCGGAAAAATCGTTCGCGATGCGCCCCAGGGGTACGTCGACTTCGAGGCGGGCAAGAATTGCCGCACGCCCGTCCAGATCCTGGCTCATATTGGCGACCTTTTTGACTGGGCCCTCTCCATGGCCAAAGGCCAGCCCGCCTGGCACGACTCCGAGCCGCTCCCCTGGCCCGACGAAGTCCAACGCTTCTTCGACTCGCTCAAGCACTTCGATGATTATCTGGCCGGCCCGGAAACGCTCCACGCCCCACCTGAAAAACTCTTCCAGGGCCCGCTCGCCGATGCCTTGAATCATGTCGGCCAACTTGCCTTTCTTCGACGACTTGCAGGCCTCCCAATCCGCGGCGAGAACTACTATAAAGCCGACATCACCACCGGCCGGGTAGGCAAGGAGCAGGCCCCTCCTAGGTTTGAATTTGATTAAATATTTGCTGGACCGCTCCTCCTCGCAGGGCTAGAATTCCGCCACTGGACGTTCTGCTATGTTCGCTCCCGAGCAACGACGATATCCGCGCGTGAAACCGCCAAAGGGGATGGTGGCGGCCTGGCAAGTAGGGACACGCCGCGATGTTTCCTTCCTCGAAAGCCTTTCTGTCGGTGGTCTGTTCGTTCGTACTAAGCAAGCTCTCCCCGTTCGCAGCCTCGTGCAGATTCTTCTGGATCTTCCCGTGGGACAGGTGCGCTGCCGCGGCGTTGTCCGGCGGACGCGCGAGAACCAGGGCGTCGCGGTGCAATTCACCTCGATGGATCCCTCGGACCGCGCCCGCCTGTTCCAGCAGGTCAAGTCTCTCCTCACCATTTAGTCAGAGATTTGGGCGACGGCCTGCAACTCAAGCAATCGGCACAGGGGCAACTGTCGCGCTGCCTCCTTCCACAGTGAGTCGCGTCCCCGTCACGGCGCTCTCCCTCCTCACGTACCCCATGCCGATGAACGCGTTCACGGCCGGCGAAAATCCCATGCGCGTCACATAGCCCACTTCCTTGCTCTCGCTCAGGAGCGGCGCATTCAGCGCAGGCGCTTCGCTTCCCTCAAATCGCAGGCTCACTCTCATTCGGTTCACCTGGCCGCGCGACCTCACCCGCTCCACAATTTCTTGTCCCGTGTAGCAGCCCTTCGTGTAGGAAATGTGCGAATCCTGCAGCCCCGCCTCGTGCGGAATCTGCTTCTCCCCGAAGTCGTATCCGAACCACGGGATTCCTTGTTCCAGCCGCACGCTGTTCAGAGCCTTGTATCCCGCCGCGCCTCCACCCTCGCTTTTCGCGGCCTTCAACAACATCTGCCACAACTCCCGTGCGTCCTTCCGATGCGACAAGAATTCGCCCCTCGGCTCTTTCCCCGGCGTTCGCCGTACGAGCCTGCATTCCATCCCGCTCACCGAAGTTTCTCTCGACTCCAACTCATCCATCCCACCAAGCTTCACGCCCGTCAATTCCGCGATTGCATCGGCCGCTTTCGGCCCCTCCAGCGCCAGCGTGGTGACCTCCACTGTCCGATCCGTCAGCGTCACGTCATCCATGATGATGTATTTCTCCAGGGCCGGGATGAGCCGCTCCCGGATCATCGCGTGCGACACACAGAACAACTTGTCGGCCAGGGCGTGCGTCTCAATCTCCGCCTGGATATGCCCCTGTGGATTCAGAAACAGCGAAATCGTTCCGTGGTCTTCTTTCAGACTCTTGATGTCATTGGTCAGGATAGCATTCAGGTAGCGCACGCGGTCCGGCCCGGTGAATTTCAGATAAGCGCGGTAATTCTTGTCGAGCAGGCCCACGCTCTCCCGCAAGGCCCGGTATTCGTCCTGCCAATCTCCAAAGCTCTCGGGCAATGCGCAGCCAAACCATACGCCCAGTTTCGCCCCGCTCTCACGGTGCATTTCCGCCAAAGGCGTCTCCAACGCCACAGCCTGCGCCTTCAACCCGTTTCCCCCTTGCTACTAACTATTGACTATAAGCTCCCGACTGCCATCTGCCCCAATGATATACTTCCTTCGTGATGCAGATGCACCCCTCTCATTTCATGCCCGACGCCGCCAACAGGGAGATGATCTATCTCAAGCTCCCGGTGGGTCTGCTTCAGTGCAATTGCTCCATCATTGGCGATCCGAAGACTCTCGAAGCCATCGTGGTCGATCCCGGCGATGAAGTTGAGCGTATCCTCGGTCTCGTCGGCCGTTATAAGCTCCAGGTCAAAGCGATTGTCAGCACCCACGCCCATATTGACCACGTCGGCGGCCTCGCCAAACTCTATCAGTACACCGGCGCGCCCGTCATGATGCACAGCGACGATCTACCGCTCTATCACGGCATGGAAGCGCAAGCGGCCTTTCTTGGCTTGCGTCCGCCCGAACTCGTCGAGGTTCACCACCTGCTCAAGGAAGGTGATGTGCTTCAGTGGGGCGCCTTTCTCGCGAACGTCATGCATACTCCCGGCCACACTCCTGGCAGCGTGTCCCTCTATCTGCCTTGCGATGGCTGCAACGCCACTTTGACCCAACCGCAGCTCTTCGCCGGAGACACGCTCTTTGCCGGCAGCATCGGCCGCACCGATCTCTGGGGCGGCTCCTACGAGCAGATCATCGAATCTCTCAAGGAGAAAATCCTTCGACTCCCCGATACCACGCTTGTCCATCCTGGCCACGGTTCCAGCACCACCATCGGCCACGAACGGGACACCAACCCCTTCCTCAAATAAGCCGCCTCCCGTTGCGCCAATACTCGCGAGCCCCTGTAAGAGAGGTTTGTCGGCCATGCCTTCCGCGGCGGGGCGTCGCACTCATCTCGCACACCTGTGTGTCCCTCTTCTCTTCGCCCACCCAATGGCTTTTTCGCCGAACCGCGTTATCAACTCTTCGAGGTATTCAATGGGGAATGAAACGGCCTGCAAGCTCCGGCACGCGGGAAAGACTTTCTACGGCAAAGCTCTGCTTGAAACGTCGGAAATTCTGTTCCGCGGTGAGACACGGCTGAAGATCCCACTCCCTTCCATCCTTGCCATAAACATTCGGGACGGTGAACTCCACGTCCGCATCAAGGATGGTGTCGCCATCTTCGAACTCGGCCCCCAAGCCGAAAAGTGGCGCGAGAAAATCGCCAATCCCAAATCGCTGCTGGACAAATTCGGCGTCAAGTCCGGCGATAAATCTCTCCTTGTTGGCAAATTCCCAAACGACTTCCTCGCGAATCTCCGCAAACACGGCGCCGAAATTGTGTCCGATGACGCCGCCAAAGACTCCCCGTGGATCTTTCTCGCTGCGGATTCGCTGCAGGATTTGCGTCGGGTGAACTCTCTCGCCAAATCCATGCGCGGCGCTGCGGCCCTCTGGGTCGTCTATCCCAAAGGGCAGAAGGCCATCGCGGAGTCCGACGTGCGTTCCTCCGGCCTGAAAGCCGGCCTCACCGACGTCAAGGTCGTCAGCTTCAGCCCTACCCATACCGCTCTCAAATTCGTCATCCCAGTCCAGGCGCTAGACTCTTTGCTCAGGCCAAAACGTTTGTCATCCTGAGCCCGCGCCGTGCGCGGGCGAAAATTCTCCGCATGGTTACCGAGCACAACTGTCACTTGGGAATTCCCGCCCCCTGCCTCCCCTTCCGAATCTCCTCCATCACCGACTGGATTAATTCCTTCGCATGCGCCAATTCCTGCGAGATCATGCGCAGGTCCATCGCTGGCAGAGCCGGATTCCTCTGGCTCGTGCAGTACACGCCGTGTTGTCCCACCAACACCAGCGCGTTCGTGATCCGGTCCAGCGAGACCGCCAGCCGCCCCCGGTCCATCCCGAACATCTGTTCATAGTGCTCCAGTTCTTCGCGGTGCTCTTCAAATGCGGACATCAGCTCCTGCCTTTCCTGATGCGTTGGATTCGTCTTTCGCGCCCGGTTGCACTTCGGGCACAACCCTTCGGTGCCAAACTTTACGCTGCCTCCTCCCGACTCCATAATCCATTTTAGCCTCAGCAGAAAGCGGTTTCGATCATGAGCCTTCCGGAGCAGGCAGTTGGGCAGTACATCCCTTTTGGTGAGATGCCGGAAGGGAATTGGGAGCACCGAACCATGCGACGTTCCGATCTTGTGCAGTATAAGGAAAAGGAAAACGGGCGGATTGGGCGCACCTCGCAGATAGTTTTTGGCGAGCGCCAGCACCTGCTCCGCGTTCTCGATTCCCTCGAAGGCACCAGCCTCCCCATCGCCCGCATGCAGCAGGAGCGCCGTGTGCTCGAAGAGTTGATTCATGCCCGCACGCGCGAGTTAAACCACATCAACACGGCTTGGGATGAAAAAATCGGGCTAGTACTCAGCGCGGAAGCGAAACCTGAAATGCTCGAGAAGCTCGCCCGGCAAGCTCCCAAGGAGGATTTCTATCTCCTTCGTCTCATCAGTGAGCATCCTCGTGCCAACGCCAAGACCTTGAATCGTCTCGCGCACCATCCCTACGGCGCGATTCGTGAAAACGTCGCCCGCCACCCCAATAGCGATGCGAGCACTCTCACGTATTTGAGCAAGGACAAGACACAGCCGCTCTGGTATCTCGTCGCCTTCAACCCGAACACTCCGACGCCGCTCCAGCGCAAACTCCGCGACCGCCTCAAGCGCCTAGGCGACCTCCAGGCCGCCCGCTAGGCGATCCTGCCGCGGCAGTCCAGTTTATCCCCTGGTAGTGCTGTGCTGGCGTCCTTCAGGCCCCCCCCTACCGCAGTTCTCCTCCGCGTAGATCCAAACGGGCGGTAGAATACGGGGAAATGCCCACCGCGTCGAATGAGATTGCCAAAAGGAGCGACGAAACTCCACCCTCCGGCCTTGCTGCCTCAAAGGGTCGCATTCTTCCCCCTGAAAAGCTGTTCCTCATTCCTGCAATCTCCGTCCTTCTGCTGATTCCATGCTTCTGGCACCGCCACATTGAAGCTGGCGATCTCGGCAGCCACGTTTACAACGCCTGGCTCGCCCAACTCATCGAGCAGGGAAGGGCGCCCGGCCTCTATCTCGTTCGCCAGTGGGACAACGTCCTCTTCGACCTGCTTCTTTTCTATTTCGCCAAAATCGTTGGGCTCGCGCCTGCCGAAAAGTTCGCCGTTTCCCTTTGTGTTCTCGTCTTCTTCTGGGGTCTATTCGCCTTCCTGCAAGCCGCGTCCTCTCGGCCGCCCTGGTTTCTCGTTCCGTGCCTCGCCATGATCGCCTACGGCTATATCTTCCACATGGGCTTCCTCAACTTTTATTTGTCTCTCGGGCTTGGCTGCGTTGGTCTGTCCCTGGTCTGGCCCGCACAAAAAAATGGTCTGGTTGCCGCTGCCATTTTGTCCCCAGTGACGTTGTTTGCGCATCCACTGGGCTTCCTGTTGTTTCTCGGAGCTGCGGCCTACCGGCTGCTCTGGCTCAAATTTCCGAGGTCGTGGAAGGCGTGTCTGCCCTTAGGCGCTCTCGCCCTGGCTCTCGGCGCGAGGTGGTTTGTCGGCCATCATGGTTACGAGGTGGAGTGGCGCGACGCACCCATCTGGCGGCTCACCGGCGCCGAGCAGTTCCATGTCTTTGGCAACCGCTATCTTTATTTCACCCAGGCCGTGCAACTCCTCTTCGTCCTCAGCACGGCTGTTGCTCTGGTTCAGTCTCCTGGCCGTGCCGCCTTCTGGAAGGACCGCCGGTTCCTGATTGAACTCTATCTCCTCTCGTTCCTCGCCACCGTCATTCTCCCGGAGAATCTTCGCACCGACCCCACTGGCGGCTGGATCGGAGCCCTGGCCACGCGACTCACGCTCGTCACCGCCATCTTTGGCCTCGCCTGGCTTGCCACTCTTCCTCCTCGTTTATGGCATTTCGCCGCTTATTCTGCGCTCGCGGTCGTCTTCTTCGTTTTCATCTACCAGGACACCGCGTTCCTCAACCGCATGGAAGCCAGCGCCGAAAGCGTCACCCGCCAACTTCCTTTCGGCACCCGCACAACCTCCACCATCTTCGCGCCCAACGATTACCGCACCATCTACCTCCACATTCCGGACCGCGCCTGCATCGGCCATTGTTTCCTCATTTCGAATTACGAGCCGTCCACTCGCCAGTTCCGCGTCCGCGTCCAGCAGGGGAGTCCCGTCGTAACTGCTTCCGTCGACGACAGCGAGGAAATGCAGTCCGGCACTTACGATGTCCAGGAAGAAGACCTTCCGCTCAAACAGATCTACCAGTGCGAAGCTTCCGACCTGACCCGCGTTTGCATCCGCGATCTCGCCGAGGACGAACAAAACGGTCGCCTGGGCTACCACCCCGTCACCAACCCGTTCTTCTCCCAAAACCCCTGAAGACCCCGGTAATCCGTAATCGGTAATCAACGATCAGGGAGAGCGAATGCCGACGGTGCCTGCGCGCCTTCGCTCCAGCCTTTTGCTCCCTCGCACTCTCTGGCCTTTACATTCGTACGCAATCCAAAGAGACAATATGGCTCTTGCCCCAGTCCAATCTCTGCTAAAATAACCTCAGAGTGAGAGACAATGCTGCCATTACACCTTCAACCCGAAAGCCACATCCCGCTCTATATCCAGCTTCGCGACCAGCTCCGTTCCCTGGTTCATGCGGGTGACCTCCGTCCCGGCGACCGCATCCCCGCAAGCCGGGAACTCGCCCATATCCTCGGCGTCCACCGCACCACCGTTGCCAACGCCTACGCCGAACTCGAGTCTGAAGGCCTGATCCAGGGCCATGTCGGCCGCGGCACCTTCATTCGCGGCAACGGCAATGGCCTGAAAATCACTCCGCCTCCGCCTCCCACGCTGAACGGCAATGGCGAAGGCCTGCGCTGGGAACTCCTTTTCGCCGACGAGCGCAGCGAGGAAGTCCTCACGCGCCTCACCGCCTCGGCGCCCGCGAACGCCATCTCTTTCGTGATGTCCCGCGCCGACCAGGAATTTTTCCCCGTCGAAGAGCTGCAAACTTGTGTCCAGGCGTCTCTTCGCCGCGAAGGGCAGGAGATCCTCAATCTCGGTGCTTCGGATGGGTATGCGCCTCTGAAGGAAGCGCTCCTTGAACTGCTCAAGCGCGACGGTATTCCCGCCAGGGACGAAACCTTGCTCATCACTGACGGCTGTCAACAGGCCCTCGATCTCATCGCCAAAGCGTTCGTGCGCACCGGCGACACTGTCGTCCTCGAGAATCCCACCTATCCCGGAGCCTCAGCCGTCTTCAATGGAGTTCACGCGCGGTGTCTCGGCGTGCCGGTGCGCACCCACGCCGAACCCGGCAGCCCGCTGGGTATCGATCTCGAGGCTCTCGAGTCCACGCTGGCCTCAAATCGCGTCAAGCTGCTTGTCCTCACCCCCGACTTTCATAATCCGACGGGCACCTGCATGCCGGTTACTTCGCGCCGCCGCGTTCTCGAATTCGCCGGCCGCTATCAGGTTCCCGTTGTCGAAGATCACATTTACGCCCGCCTGCATTCACGCGAAGAGCGCCTGCCTTCCCTGAAGCAGTTGGACCGCTCCAATCTCGTGATTCACATCGACAGCTTTGCCAAAGTTGCCTTCCCGGGCCTGCGCGTCGGCTGGATCGTCGCGCCACCTGCGGCCATCGAGCGTCTGCGCCTGGTCAAGCAAATGACCGACCTCCACACCGACCAGCTCGCCCAGGCCGCGTTCGCCGAATTTCTCAAGCGAGGGTTGTTTCAAAAGCATTTGACTCGTATGCGCAAGATCTATACGGAACGTCTCTACGCGCTCGACGAAGCCTTGCGCAAGTTCATGCCCGAGGGAGTCCGGTGGACCAAGCCCGAAGGGGGCATGTGCCTCTGGCTGGAGCTCCCTGCAGGGTTCGATGCCAGCGAACTCATGATGCACGCCCGCGAACGTGGCGTCCTTTTCGCCCCGGGCCGCTATTTCTACGTGCAGTCTCCGATGCCCAATACCCTGCGCCTGGGCTTCGCCAGCCTGAATGAAAAGCAGATCACACGGGGCGTGGTAACGCTGGCTGAACTTCTGCGTGTGGAAATGCGTAAGCGGCAGCGCGGCGCCCGAAGAGCGGAACGCGCCCACGTGGCCTTGGTCTGATCTTTTGCGGGTGGCTGTACACGGTTTTGCAGTGATCGCTCGGAACGCGGAAAGGGAAATGCCTCAAATTCTCAAGCTCGAGCCAAAGGAAGCAAACCGCTGCTTCGGCTGCGGTGCCGCGAATCCCGCGGGCATGAAACTCGCCTTCGACCTTGATCTCGACGCGCGTCGCACGCGCGGTTCGTTCACCCTCGGCTCCAATTACGCGGGAGGCGCTGGTTTCGCGCACGGAGGCATCATCGCCGTCGTTCTCGATGAAGCCATGGGCAAGCTTTCGAAGCTCACGGACGAAAAAGCCGTCACCGCGGAAATGTCCATCGACTTCCGCAAACCCGTCCCCGTCGATAAACCCATCCACGTCGAGGGATGGCAGGAGGAAGAAAAGGGTCGCAACCGTTTTCGCGTCGCCGAAATCCGCGACCCGCAAGGGAACTTGCTGGCCCGCGGCAAAGGCCGCTTCGTCGTCGTTGACGCACGGCATTTCGCCCGGGTCGACGCACCGCAAGGCGGCCTGTAGCGGCGGCTTTGCGCCGCCTTCCGAACGACTTTCGCTGACGAGTTCAGCTTTTGAGAGGAGAAGGGAAATGGCAACAAAGAAACCAAACGGAAACGCCCAGAACAACGGAGGCAAAGGCTCCAACGAATGGCGTGTCAAAGTCGGCCTCGCCGAAATGCTCAAAGGCGGCGTCATCATGGACGTCACCAACGCCGAACAGGCGCGCATCGCCGAAAAGGCCGGGGCCTGCGCGGTCATGGCACTCGAGCGCGTTCCTTCCGACATCCGCAAGGAAGGCGGGGTCGCTCGCATGGCCTGCATCAAGGTGATTCGTGAAATCATGAAGACCGTCACCATCCCCGTAATGGCCAAGGTCCGCATCGGCCACTTTGTCGAAGCCGAAGTGCTTCAGGCCCTCGAAGTCGATTTCATCGACGAGAGCGAAGTTCTTACTCCCGCCGATGAAGAGAACCACGTCTGGAAGCACGATTTCCGCGTGCCCTTCGTCTGCGGTGCGCGCAATCTTGGCGAAGCCTTGCGCAGAATAGCCGAAGGCGCGGCCATGATTCGCACAAAGGGCGAAGCCGGCTCCGGAAACGTTGTGGAAGCTGTCCGCCACATGCGCACCATCATGAGCGAAATGAAAGCGCTCACTACCATGCGCGACGACGAACTCATGCGCAAAGCCAAGGAACACGGCGCTCCGCTCGACCTCATCCGTGATGTCGCGCGTCTCGGCAAGCTCCCGGTTCCTAATTTCTCTGCCGGTGGCATCGCCACTCCTGCCGACGCTGCGCTCGTCCGCAAGCTCGGCGCCGAAGCGGTCTTCGTCGGCTCCGGCATCTTCAAGAGCAGCGACCCTGAAGCTCGCGCCAAGGCCATCGTGAAAGCCACGACGCACTTCGAGGATCCCAAAGCGGTCCTCGAAGCCCACGAAGAACTAGGCGAGGCCATGCCTGGCATCGACGTCCGCACTCTCGACGAAAAGGATCTGCTCGCCACTCGCGGTTGGTAGGCTTGCTCAGCGAACTGCGGTGTCGGCTTTACGCCGCCATTGGCTGCCCGTGTAGTGGCCGATCTTCAGATCGGGCTGCCCGGTTTGATGATGTAACGCCGGCATTCACGCTGGCGCCTGGTATGCAGTCATGAAAATCGGCATTCTCGCCATCCAAGGTGACTTCGAAGCTCACGCCGCCATGCTTCGCTCGCTCGGCGCCGACACCGTCGAAGTTCGCACGGTGACTGACCTCGACGGCTGCGACGGCCTCGTCCTGCCCGGCGGCGAAAGCACCACGCAACTCCAATTTCTCCGGGAAGAAGGCCTCTACGAGGCCATAGGCAAATTCTCCGCCGAGGGTGGCGCCATCTTCGGCACTTGCGCGGGCGCAATCCTTCTGGCCACGCAAGTCAAAAATCCCGCGCAAGATTCTCTGAAACTCCTCGACATGACCATCCTTCGCAACGGCTACGGCCGCCAACTCGCCAGCGACGTCTTCTTCGGCCCCTGCTCGCTGAAAAAGGATCGCCTCGAAATGGTTTTCATCCGCGGCCCCGTCATCGAAGAAATTGGCCCCCGCCTCACCGTCCTCGCAGAACATCAGGGCAAGCCCGTGCTCGTGCAAAACGGCCACATCCTCGCCGCCACCTTCCATCCCGAGCTAACCACCGATCCCACTGTCCACAAGCACTTCCTGAAACTCGCGGCCAATGGTTCGCCTAAACGCAAACCCCGCCGCCATCCCACTAAGTAGCTCTGGAGTGCAGAAGCCCGGCTCCCGCTTTCGCACAAGCCCAAATCAAGTCTCGATCGATTCGGGACGTTGGGGCTGTGACCATGGCGGCGGCAGAGCAATTCCACGCTACAATTCCTCAATGTCCGCGACTCAGAAATGCCGCGTCCTCTTCGTCTGCATTGGCAATGGCTGCCGTAGCCCCATGGCCGAATCCATCGCGCGCCGCGAAGCCTCCGATGTCATCGAACCCGCCAGCGCGGGCCTCTACCCCCTCGGCCAAATCGTCGATCGGACCGAGCAAGCTCTCCTCGCCAATGGCTACTCCATTGACGGCCTGTCCTCCAAACCCATTTCCCGCGACGCCGTCCAACGCGCCGATATCATCGTCAATCTCTCTGGCGGTCCCATTGAGTATCTCTTCCTGTCTGCTCCTTCCCACCTTCGCCACAACCAACTACTCGAAAACTGGAATGTTTCAGATCCCTATGGCGAAGACACCGCCACTTATCAGAGAATCCTAGAGGAGCTTGAAGCCCGGGTCCGTCGGCTTGCCGACCGCCTCCGTGCTGCTCAGAGCTCCACCAGGCCGTAGTTTATCGGAGATTCATTGCGCCGCGATAAAACCAGCGTCTCGCAGGAAGACTACCTCAAGGCCATCTGGGAAATGCTGGAGGAGAACCAACTTCCTATCAGCGCCCGCCTTGCCGAAGAGCTGGACGTTACTCCCCCCGCCGTCACCGCCGCCCTCAAGCGTATGGCCCGCGACGGCCACGTCAAAGTTCATCGCGGTGGCCAGATCCACCTCACCGCCAAAGGGCGCAAGGTTGCCGAGCATCTCATGCTTCGCCATCAACTCGCCGAAATGCTTCTCACGGAAATCATCGGTCTCCCGTGGTCCAAATCCCACGCGGAAGCCGAGCGCATGGAGCACGCCATCTCTCCCGAGGTCGAAGCGCTGCTCCTCAAGCGCTTCGCCAATCACAAGACATGTCCTCACGGCGTTCCCATCAACGGCAGCGTCTCGCAGCTACGCAAACAGGGCGGTGTTCTTCTCTCCGAACTTCGCCCTGGCGAATCCGCCGAAATTCTCTGCGTCTACGAAAAGGACGAGGGCTTCCTGGAATTTCTCGAAAATCTTCACCTGCTCCCCGCCGCCAAGCTCGACATCCTCGAGCGCGGCTACGATGAAACCCTCACCGTGCGCGTCTCCGGCCAGACCATCCACCTCGGCAAGCCCGCCACCTCCCGCATCTGGGTTCATCCCGCCGCCTGACCAGCCAAGTCCGCGAGCCCTGCGGCCTTTCGCCTGCCTCTGTAGGGCAGTGGACGCCGGTCCTCAAGCAACCTCACGCACGACCGATCCGTAGCAATTGACCAAGATTCCGGATCCCCCGTTGTTCGGCCATGGGCATCATCCTCTGCCACGCACAAGCCGTAAGAAACGCATCACTCAACGCATGATGTGCGTCGAGCTGTTCCAAGCCATAAGCCTTGGCCACAGTCGGCAAATCCAGCTCCTCAAGTCGAACGTGCAAATCTTCGGAATAGGGGCCGTGGCGGAGAAGCCAATGATGGATCCGCGCCGTATCCACGGCCGGATTGTCCATTTGGTGGCCGCTGGCTCCGAGTTCCTTGCGCAGCACCCCGAGGTCGATGTCAAGAAAATGGCCGATAAGAACAGCTCCCCGAATGAACCCGCAAAATTCTTCCAGCACAGTGGAAAGCGGCTCTCCCGCTTCCACGTCTTCGCAACGGAGTGTGTGAATCAGGACGCTTTCCGCAGGAACCGGGACCCCTGGGTTCACGACACGATAAAACTGTCCGCCGACCTGGATGCGCGGGCCTTCCATGGCGATCGCTCCGATGGAGAGCAGTCGATTGGCGCGCTTGTCTAGGGAGGTTAGCTCCGTGTCGAGCACAACGTAGCGCAGGCTGTGAAGCGCCGCATCTTTGGAAAAGCGGGAGCTTTTGTCTTTCTCTCGCCGCTCCCCCTTCAACCAGGAAAACATTCAATGCTCCAATTGCGTCCAGATCGCCGTGCGGAACGTATCTTCGATCACAGACTGCGCGCGGGCGCTGGCCCGAAACGCCTCCTTCAGCAGGCTTCTTTGCAAATGAGTAAGCGCATCTGGGGCGATGTAATTGCTCAGCGGCCGGTTTTCCCGGATCTGCTGCAGCTGGCACTCCAACCGCAAGAGGCTCATAAACTCGAAGGATTCTTGCAAGTCTTCGCAGAGCTTTTCGTGTTCGTCTTGGCGCGCTCGAAGCGCCGCGAGCCGGTCCAGCGTGTTGGTCAGTTCCACACCCGCATGCAGCCCGAGGAGGCGAACAGCATTGACGATGGGGCCGGTGCCGACAAGTTTGAGATCGAGCTGGTCCTTGTGTTCACCGCTGGATTCCAACACGAAACTCCGAAAGAATCCCAGCGGCGGCTTGTTGCCGACAGACACGTAAGCAAGCACGGATTTGAACATTCCCGCGTCCGCCAGGCATTCTTGCCTGCCGGCCTGCAGCGCATCGAAAAGCGACACGTCTCCCGCAACCGGCCGCATGTCAAAAAGAATGAGCGCATCCTGCACGTCGTGGAGACGCGCCTCCGAAATCCACGTACGAAAGTAGCCTAGCCAGGAGCGCAGCGGTTGACACCAACGGGGATTCCGCGCCACGTATTCCCCCAAACAGGACGGGTATCCGATCTTCTCCAGGGCATCATGAACAAAAGCGGCAAACCTCCTGAAATAACCACGCGCGGCATCGTCGGCATCATCGGCATAAATCAGCGCGTTATCCTGGTCGGTCTTGAAGGTCTGCTCGCGGCGACCTTCGCTGCCGAGCGCGACCCAACAATAAGGGACGGGAGCGACACCCAGTTCGGCATGAGCGAACTCGAGGATCTTGGCGATTAAGCGGTCGTTCAGTTCGGCAACTACCCGGGTGACATGGCTCGCTTTGGCGCCTTCCCGCAGTAACAGGGGAAAGAGGCCGCTGATGCGACCCTGCGCACCCGCAAGCCCCTCCAGGTTAGTTTGGGATTCGATATGGCGGGCGACGTTGAGCGGAGATTTGCCTTGCAACACCATCAAATCGTGCGCCGTAAGTACGCCTGCCGGAATTCCTTCCTCGACGACGAGAACATGATGGATATTGCAGCTCACCATGGCCAGCAACGCATGGAAGACGCGTTCTGTGGCTTCTACGGAGATTACCGGACGGCTCATGATCTCGGAGACTTTGTGGTCCAGCGGCAATCGCGTCGCCACGACTTTTTCGGCGAAGTCCCGATCGGTGACAATGCCCACCGCGGTCCCGCATGCGTCGGTGACAAAGACGCACCGCGCCTTCGAGCCGGCTAACAGCTTTGCCGCCTGCTGAATCGTGGTGTCTTCCGCGCAGAGCAATGCTTGCGCTCCCAGCACTTCGCCTGACGAGAGCGAATAAAGCTGGCGCTCGCTTTCTCCGAGGAGTGTGGATTGCGTGCGAAGTTCTGCAAGGGTGCGGTCCATGTAGCGGGTAACCGAAGTCCGCAGAAGGTAATTGGCAACCTCCGCGTGCGCTGAGATCAACCGTTGTATTTCCCCGGCGGGAAACGTGTAACACAGCGTATCTTCAAGGGCTGTAACGTCGAGGCGGTTCACATCCTTGCCCACCGCGGAAAGCAGCCCGAAGATTTCGCCCTCGCTGCGCATATCGAGAATCAATTCCTTGCCGGTGCGCGAGTCCAGAGAGAGTTTGACCGCGCCCTTGTACACGATGTAAAGCGAATCGGAGGTCGGGCTGCCTGCGTTCAGGATCAAAGTGTTCTTCGGGAAGAACTCCAGGCAGACTTGCCTCGTCAGCCTCAGCAGCTCTTCGTGAGATAAGAAATGAAATGGCGGCACATTTTGTAAGAACGCCACCACCGTTCCTGTAACCGCGGAGTGATTGAGATGTCGAGGCGATGACAAAGGCAAACCTCAGTAGGGTCGTCGCTGAACCTGGCGCGGGGGTGCGGAAGCAACCCTCGGGAAATGTAGTCCGCGCGCCCGAACGGCGTTGTCCGTTCTGCGGCAATCTTAGCATCCCATCGCGACAGCGGGGACCTGGCCCCATGCTTTTGCGCGAGAATGGGCGCCGGCCCCAACAGGAACGCATTCGCCAGTTCTACCCCGATTTCGCGTCCGGGTGGTGCGGGGTCCAGTCTTTCGGCGGGAAGGCCACGCGCCAAAACGTCGGATTGGGCAGAAGGAATTCGACTCCCACCCGAGTCTGCTCACCTGGAATCTTGTGAACGTGGACCACAACACATTCCAGCGCGGCTTTCGTCTGCACATTCCATAGCGTGAACTGCTGTCCTCGATACACCGGCGCCTCGACGGCAATCAGCGCGCCATGGGCACTGATCGCCAGCGTGTGCGTCTCTTCTTCAAAGAGTGATCCGGCGCCGATCTGACCTGAGACTCGCACCGGGATCTTCATCAGGACCCTCTGGCTGCGGCGGCGATTCGCCGCGAGCCACAAAGTCTCGCGGGACTCGGCAATCCACGTATCCAGAGTCACATGGTGTTCCGGCTCCACGGCAGTGAACACCATCCCCATGCCCTTGCCCGGCTGGTTGTAGACGATCCTTGCGCGGGCCTCGAACGATATTGCGCCCCTGGTGATGCGCACATTCGCGGTGGTTCCCAAGGCGAGCGGACTGTCCGTGTCCACGTAGCAACCTTGCTGGCTTATATCGCGCACGAGCGTTTTGATCCTCGCACGGGGCTCGGCCGCCACAACTTCCATTGCAGCTGTGAAGGCATACCTCGGATGAGTGCGCCGGTCGGCCTCGGTCCGCGGCACGGAATCCGGGGCAGCTTTGTCCGTCGCAGCGGACATCACGGCAGGACTCGCAACGGTTTCGACTTCAACCTCGATCTCGACGGAGCTCGCAGACAGCTCGGTTTCACCCTTGCTCAGGACCTGCTCCGCTGGCTTGGAGTCCTGTCTGAACTTCC
>Ga0335077_10005071_pt1 | contig 16105 bp, 14 predicted proteins | sample Lox_Sample_31_FD_207151 | JGI IMG/M metagenome (GOLD analysis project Ga0335077, IMG submission 207151) | Soil microbial communities from Loxahatchee National Wildlife Refuge, Florida, United States - Lox_Sample_3.1 | ecosystem: Environmental > Terrestrial > Soil > Wetlands | place: USA...
TGGTGGAAAAATTCGCCGGCTTCGGCTTCTGCAAGGCCCATGCCGCCACCTACGCGGAAATTTCCTGGCGCATTGCCTGGCTCAAAGCCCACTATCCCGCCGAATATCTCGCCGCCATGTGCAGCGCCGGCGCCGGCTTCTATCACGTCTCCGCCTACGTCGAGGAAGCCAAGCGCTGGACCGACGACGGCCACGCCGGCATCGAAGTCCGCCTCCCTTCGGTCAACCACTCCCACCTCGAATATTCCACTGACGCATCCGACCAGGATGCGTCATCCCGAGCCAGGTTCATCGGCGAGGGATTGCCTCACACATGCTCCACTTCTTCCTCCCGCTCCATCCGCATCGGTCTGATGCAGGTACGCGGCCTGCGCAGCGAAACCATCTCCACCATCCTCCGCGAACGCGAGGAGCACGGTCCGTTCCATTCCCTCGAAGATTTCCTCTCCCGTGTTCCCACCGATCGCGACGAAATCGAAACCCTCATCAAATGCGGCGCCTTCGACGAACTGCCCGGCGCTCCCGCATCAAACAATGGCCATCTCACCCGCCCCGAACTCCTCTGGCGCCTGAATCTCCTTCCCCGCCCCACGCTGCGTGGTGCAGGGCCCCCGTCTCGATCTTGTACCGCCGACATCTTGCCGGCGTCTTCGCTCTTCCCCCACTCCGCCCCTCCTCCATCTCCCGCCGCGCTCCCCATCCCTCTCCCCAACTACACCCCCGAACTCCGCCTCCGCTACGAGCAGGAACTGCTGGAAGTCTGCGTCTCCGGCCATCCGCTCGATCTCGTCCCGCGCAACGGCGAAAACTGGAGCAATGAACTCGTCTCCACCTCGCACAACAAAAATCGCCGCTTCACCCTGCTCGGCTGGCTCATCACCTTCCGCCACGTGGGCACCAAGGATTTTCGCAACATGATGTTCTGCACCTTCGAGGACCAGCGCGGCACCTTCGAGGCGGTTCTCTTTCCGGAAGCCTACGAACGCTATGGCTCGCTGGTGTTTGAAACGAGGACGATGCGCGTCTCCGGCCGCATCGAGCAGGAAGGCCACCTCAACTGCGACAAACTCGAACCGGTCAGACCGTAAGGGCGCTGCTTGTTTATCCTGACGCAGGAAGCACTGCGCCCCTCAGAACTTCGTCATTTCCGTAAAATGAAAATCCTTCACCTTCATCGCCGGCACCTCAGAGTGAGCTGATGATCGCCTCTTTCCGGACGCCCTTATGGGCCGCAACCGCGCGCAGGATCGAATTGAGCGTACCGACACGCAGCGGGGAATGATCCGGAACCGCAATTCTCTGGTGCGAGGGAATTTCCGTTTCAAGGATGACGTGGCTGCCCGTCTGATGCACCTGCGTGTAATCCCACTTCCGGCACAAACAGGCAATCAGTTCCGCACCGCTCAGGTCACGCGGAAGCTTCACGGCAGAGCAATCATCTCGTCACGAACCAGCCGGAGGCGGACGCGCTGTGGGGCCGGCTTATCGAAGAAAAAGGCCGCAATCGCCTCCTTCACGTTCGCACACAGCTCATCCCACGAGTCGCCTTGCGTGAAGATATTTTCCGTCAGGCATTCAGCGCAAAACCCGCCGTCATCTTCCTGGATCACCTCGAAAATCAGCTCGCTCATATCGTTATCTAATCACACTCCGCTCAGACGGCACAATCCGGCGGTTCCTGAAACACCATACCGAAAGCGGGCTAAAACTTCGTCATCTCCGTAAAATGAAAATCCTTCACCTTCATCGCCGGCACCACCATGTCGAACGCCTCTTCTCCCGACGCCCGCACTGCTGGCCCCATCTCCTCCACCTTCGACAGCATTTCCAGCACGCTCTCGTTGAACCGCATATTCCGCAGCCCCGCCACGATTTTCCCGCCCTCCACCAGAAACGTTCCGTCGCGGGTCATTCCCGTCAGTACCTTTTCATACGGGTCCACTTCGCGCACGTACCACACGCGCGTGAGCAGCACGCCGCGCTCGGTCGAAGCAATCATTTTCTCGAGCGACGAATCACCGCCCTCGATCACCAGGTTCATCGGCGCCTCACCCCACTCGTTCGGCAGCGGCAGCCCGTGACCGGTCGGCTTCGCCTTCATTTTTCTCGCGGTCGCGCGTGAATAGACGAGCGCTTTCGGCACTCCCGCTTCCACCAGCCGCACCCGCTCCCGCGGCATTCCCTCGCCGTCAAACGGCGCTCCGCTCTGCAGCGGATGGTACACGTCGTCCCACAACTCGATATTTTTTCCGAACACCTGCTTCCCCATCCGGTTGTTGAAGCAGGACCGGTTGTCGCCCACCGCCGTCCCCGCAAAGTCGTAAAACAGGAACCCCGCCAGGTCCAGCACCGCGGCCGGCTCCAGAATCACCGTCATCCGCCCCGGTGTAATTTCCCTCGGCTTCCGCGATCGCTCCGCCTTCCCCATCGCCCGCCGCGCCAGTTTTTCCGGGTCAATCTCCCTCAGGTCCGGCGACGTTGCCTTGGCCCATCCGGACGAATCCCCGTCCATTGCCGTGATCGAGAATTGCGCCCGCGTCTGCGCATGGTAGGCGAACACGCCCCTTGAATTCGCGATCGCCATGGCGTGCGCGCCCGTCGAAAAAATCCCCGCAGCCGTGTGCTTCCCGCGCTCCGCTTCCCTGCATAACGCGGCCACCACGCGCCCTCGATCCCCCGGAGAGGCCGCCGCTGTGGAATCGAAATATCTCCCCACCGTTTTCGCCGCGCCGCGTCCCGCAGGCCCGGCCATGGGCAGCAGTCCGGAATGTTTCGGCTGGTTCTGCGCCAATTCCAGGGCCGCCTGCGCTGTCCGCCGCAGCGACTCGTCGTCGCTTTTGTTCGTCGTCGCGCGCGCTGTCCGCCCCTCCACCACCGCGCGAATGGAAATGTCCAGCCGCTCCTCGGCCACGTTCTGGTGAATCGTGTTGTTGGCGAATCGCGTCAGCGCGTCCGATTCCGCCTCGATGGTTACTTCCGTCTCATCCGCCTCGCTCAGCCGCAGCACGCGCTCTGCGATTCGCCGCAGCTCCGCCTGCAACGGCGCCAGCCCAGCGGCCGCCCCGGCCCTCGCGCTCGCACGGCGCATTTTGCGGCGCGTCTTCATTTCGCGAACGCCGCTCCGATCTTCACGTTCCGGAACCGCGCCGGCGCAGCTCCATGGCCCGTTCCCATCACCTGTTGCGGCTGGCCCTTCCCGCAATTCGGCGTGCCCCACAGCTTCCACTCGTCCGGCCCGCAAATCGCGTCGCACGAATTCCAGAATTCCGTGGTGATCCCGCTGTAGCTGGGGTTTTTCAGCATCCTCACGCGCTTCCCGCCTTTGATCTCCCAGGCGATCTCCGTCGAAAACTGGAAGTGGTAACGGTGGTCGTCAATCGACCACGAGCGGTTCGTCTCCATCCAGATTCCGTCATCGGTCGACTCCACCAGCTCCGCGCTCGTGCCCTTCCCCGGCAGCAGGCTCACGTTGGTCATGCGGATCATCGGCAGCCGGTTCCAGCTTTCCGCCCGCACCGTGCCTCCCGATTGCTTCTCGCCCACCAGCGCCGCCGTCTCCCGGCTCGAAAGGTATCCAGTAAAGAGGCCATTCGTGATAATCGGCGTGCATCGCCCCGGCACTCCCTCGTCGTCATAGCCAAACGTTCCCAGGCCCGGCCCGTGCGACAGACGCGCGTCCGCCACCACGTTTACGATATCCGAGCCGTAGCGCAGCGTCCGCAGCTTCTCGAGCGTCAGAAAACTCATCCCTGCGTAGTTCGCTTCCATGCCCAGCACGCGGTCCAGCTCAATCGGATGTCCCACCGACTCGTGAATTTGCAGTCCCAGTTGCCCGCTCTCCAGCAGCAGCGTCCGCGTTCCTTCCGGACACTGCGCCGCGCTATGCAGCGCCACCGCTTCTTCCGCCACTCGCGGCGCGTGTCCCGCCAGGTCAAACGACTCCACCAGCTCGTATCCCTCCAGCGTGTGCTGCCCGCCGAAGCTGTTCGGATACGACCGCTTCTGGATTTCGTCACCCGCAAAGCTCGTCGCCACAATCCCCGCTCCCGACTGCACCTTCACCTGATGAATCCGCGAGCCTTCTGTGGAAACGTAGAACTGCTCGATCCGCCGGAAGGCCATGGACGTCTCCGCCAGCGTCACGCCCTTCACCCCGCGCATCGCCGCATCCGCCGCAAGCAGCAGTTCGAGTTGCCGCTCCACGGGAATCCGGAACGGATCTTTCACGAAGGGGTTCTGCCAGGTGTCCACCACCGGCGCTTCCGGAGCCAGCGCCACGTCCTTCAATTTCGCCAGCGCCGAAGCCTTGGCAATGGCCACCGCACGCGCCGCGCACGCCGACACGCCTTCGCGCGTCAGCCGGTCCGTCGAAGCAAAACCCCAGGCGCCCGCCGCGATCACACGAATGCCCAGCCCCAGCGACTCCGCCTCGTTGAGCGTCCCGACTTCCCCATTTTTCGTGGAAAGGTCGCGCGAGCGGATGTCCACCATCCGCGCGTCCGCGTAGGAAGCGCCGCGCCTCCGCGCCGTCTCGATCGCAATGGTGGCGAGATCAAACATGTGCGTCCGCCCGCCGGCGGCATTCTAACTCACCGCGCGCAGTCCCCTCCGAGTGCCGGAGGAATCAGCCGAAATCCCCGGCGCCCAACATCCCCGGTTTTCCTGTTTCGAGGTACGGCTGCTTCAGGTCCCTTCCTGCCACGACGCCAGGTAGTGCTCCTGCTCCGTGGTCAGCTTGTCGATTTGCACTCCCATCGACTCCAGCTTCAGCCGCGCGATCTGCTTGTCCAGGTGTTCCGGTACGGAATACACCTGCGCCTTCATTTCCTTGTGGTGCTGCTTCATGTATTCCGCGGAGAGCGCCTGGTTTGCGAAGCTCATGTCCATCACGGACGCGGGATGTCCTTCCGCCGTGGCCAGGTTTACCAGCCGGCCTTCGCCCAGCACAAAAATCTTCCGCCCGTCCTTCAACTGGAACTCGTCCACCAGCGGCCGCGCCTCGCGTTTTGCCGTGGACAGCTTTTCAAGAGCGGGCAGGTCGATCTCCACGTTGAAGTGCCCCGCATTGCACAGCACCGCACCGTCCTTCATCACCGCAAAGTGCTCTGCGGCCAGCACACTCTTATCCCCGGTGACGGTCACGAATACATCGCCCAATTTCGCCGCCTCGCGCATGGGCATCACCCGGAACCCGTCCATGGTGGCCTCGATCGCGCGGATGGGATCAACCTCCGTGACGATCACGTCGGAACCCAGGCCCTTCGCGCGCATGGCCACTCCGCGCCCGCACCAGCCGTACCCGCTCACCACCATCCTCAGTCCCGCCAGCAGCAGGTTCGTTGCGCGAAGGATTCCGTCAATCGTGGACTGTCCCGTTCCGTACCGGTTGTCGAAGAAGTGCTTGGTCATCGCGTCGTTCACCGCGATCACGGGAAATTTCAGCGTCCCATCCTTGGCCATCGCCCGCAGCCGGATTACGCCCGTCGTCGTCTCTTCCGTTCCGCCGATCACGTTGGGCAGCAGGTCCGTCCGCTTGGTCAGCAGCGTGGTCACCAGGTCCGCGCCGTCGTCCATGGTCATTTGCGGCTTGTGGTCCAGCGCCGCGGCGATGTGCGAGTAATACGTCGCATTGTCCTCGCCTTTGATCGCGTAGGTCGGAATGTTGCAGTCCTTCACCAGCGACGCCGCCACCTCGTCCTGCGTCGAAAGCGGGTTTGACCCGCACACCACCACGTCCGCTCCCCCGTCCCGCAGGGTGATGGCCAGGTTCGCCGTCTCGCTGGTCACGTGCAGGCAGGCCGACAGGCGCAGCCCCTTCAGCGGCTGTTCCTTGATGAACCGCTTGCGGATCAGTTGCAGCACGGGCATCTGTTGGTTGGCCCATTCGATCTTTCGCTTGCCGCGCTCGGCCAGGGCAAGGTCTTTCACATCGCCGGTCAGGCGTTCCGTCGTGCTCACACGAGTCTCCTTTGGCGTTTGAATCCGTTGCGAAGAAAAACGATTGTGCGAATCAGCGGCGCGCGGCCATCTCCGCCGGACTCAACCCGGCCGCCTGCCGCAGCGCTTCGGACTTCCCGGTCTCTTCCCAGGTGAATCCCGGCTCTCGCCGCCCGAAGTGCCCGTACGCGGCCGTCGCCCGGTACACCGGACGGCGCAGGTCCAGCGTCTCGATAATTCCCCGCGGTGTCAGCGAGAAATTCTCGCGGATGATGGCGGTCAGTTTCTCATCGGAGATTGCCCCGGTCCCGAACGTGTCTGCCATCACCGACACGGGCTCGGCCACTCCGATGGCGTAGGCCAGTTGCACTTCTACTTTCCGCGCCAGCCCCGCCGCCACCAGGTTTTTCGCGATGTACCGCGCCATGTAGCACGCCGAACGGTCCACCTTGGTGGGATCCTTGCCGCTCAGCGCCCCGCCTCCGTGCCGGCTGTACCCGCCGTACGTATCCACGATAATCTTCCGCCCCGTGAGCCCCGCGTCTCCCATCGGGCCCCCGGTCACGAACCGCCCCGTTGGGTTGATGTGGATCTTCGTGCGCGAATCGAACATGGCTTCGGGAATCACCGGCCGGATTACGTGGTCCGTAATCCCCTTCTGCAGCTCCGGCGTGGAGACGGCGTCGCTGTGCTGCGAGGAAACCACCACGCAGTCCACGCGCGCCGGGCGCCCGTTCCGGTATTCCACGGTCACCTGGGACTTCCCGTCCGGCCGCAGGTAGGGCAGCGTTCCGTTCTTGCGCATTTCTGAAAGCACGCGGCACAGCCGGTGCGCCAGGGTGATCGGCAGCGGCATCAGTTCCTCGGTCTCGTCACAGGCGAACCCGAACATCAGGCCCTGGTCGCCCGCCCCGCCCGTGTCCACTCCCATCGCGATGTCCGTCGATTGCTGCTTCACCGAGCAGATCACTGCGCACGTTTCGGAGTCGAAGCCGTGGTCCGAGTGGCGGTACCCGATCTCGTGCACCACTTTGCGCACCAGTGCGCTGTAATCCAATTTCGCCGTCGTCGTGATCTCGCCCGCCACCACCACCAGCCCCGTGGTCAGCAGCGTCTCGCATGCCACACGGCCCTTCGGGTCTTCGGCCAGCACCGCGTCGAGCACGGAGTCGGAAATCTGGTCCGCCATCTTGTCGGGATGGCCCTCGGTCACGGACTCCGAGGTAAACAGAAAGCTGCGTTCGCTGGAACTCAATTCGTTCTCCTGGAAGGAATCAACTCGGGGATCCTGTTCTCTTTCGCTCGTCTCTCAGGCTAACAAACGGTCTCAGGGGTGTCAACGCATTCAACCCAATGGGTTTAGGCTCATCCCGAACGGCGATTTCCCCGGGTCGAACGGCGCACGGGGTACCCAAAATCCGCCGGAAATCGCTCGTATCCGTCAAGGAATCTTGCAAGATGGGACTCCTACCCCTATTTCCCCGGCGTGCTAGTATCCCCGCAGTTTGGGACCTCAGGAGGGTGGATAAAGCCATGGAACCCTGGATCCTGCAGATGTGCCGGAAGGCCAGCTTCCGGATGGTCGTAACCACCGGGATTGTCTTTGCCGTCGTCCTCGTCCTCGCCCTGGCCAACCTGAGGTATTTCAGAAACTTCTTCTCCGGTCCCTATCCTATCGGCGCCGCCGATCTCGCGCAGATTTCCGATGTCGATACCACGCCTCGCTATTTCGTCTCCATCCCGGTGGAGAAAGTCGTGGATACCGGAGTCCAGGAAATCACCACCACCGAAACCAACGGCGTCAAGACAGGTGAATACGTTTCTGCCGCCTATTATGGGGTGCTCGTCGGAGACCGCTTTCTGATTGTAAAGAGCGCCGCCAAGCCCGCCAACCGGGTCGAGGGCGCGCTCAGCATGATCCCCTCCGACCTCTCCGGCCACCTCTTTACCGGTCCAGACGCGCAGGAAACCCGCAAGCACTGCTACGCCTTCTACCTCGACGGCGGAAGCTTCCGCGAAGGCGGTTACTGGGCCATGGGAATCGGCGCCCTGGTGCTCGGGCTGATGGCCTTCGCCGGCTTCCGCGCCTGGAATCGCGTGCGCGACATCCACACCCATCCCGTCGTCATGCGCGTGGCCAAGTGGGGCGACCCCATGTCCATCTCCATGAACGCCGAGCGGGAGTATGCCAATGCCGTGCGCTATAAGTCCTCGGGTGTGATTCTCACGGACAACTTCGCCTTTGAGAAGAGCGTCTTCGGATTTCAGATTTACCGCCTCCAGGATCTGCTGTGGACCTACAAGAAAGTCACCAAGCGCTCCGTCAACTTCGTTCCCGTAGGCAAGTATTACACCGCGGAACTCAAGTTTTACGGCGGGAATTTGACGTTCAGCGGGAAGGAAAAAGCCGTCGAGGAAGTTCTCATTTACGCCTCAAAACGCGCCCCCTGGGCCGTCCTGGGCTATTCGGAAGACCTCAAGAAGATGTTTTCGAAGCAGCAGGCCGCCTTCTGCCAGGGCGTCGAAGCGCGCCGCCAGAAGCTCGCGGCACAGGGCTCTGCCTGAACTCTGTGCCCCGCTGACGAGCCGCGCACGGCCCCCGGTTCGTGCCGTTAGACGGCATCGGCCTCCGCCTCCACCGGTTCTGCGAATCCCGTGCGCCTGCCCAGCAGATACGCGCGGATGAAGGTGTCCAGGTCTCCGTCCAGCACGCGGTTCACGTCTCCCGTTTCCACCCGCGTGCGCAGGTCCTTCACCATCCGGTAGGGCTGCAACACGTACGACCGGATCTGGCTTCCGAAGCGGATTCCGCGCTTCGTCTCGTTCAGCTTGTTCGTCTCCTCCTGCCGTTTCTCGATTTCCAGTTCATACAGCTTCGAGCGCAGCAGCTTCATGGCGATCTCGCGATTCTTGAACTGGCTGCGCTCGTTCTGGCACTGCACCACGATGCCGCTGGGAATGTGGGTGATGCGCACTGCCGTTTCCACCTTGTTCACGTTCTGCCCGCCGTGCCCGCCCGCGCGGAACGTGTCCACCCGGATTTCGTCCGCTTTCACGTCGATCTCGATCCGGTCGTCCACTTCCGGAGTCACGAACACCGAAGCGAACGAGGTGTGTCTCCGCGCCTGCTGATCGAACGGCGAAATCCGCACCAGCCGGTGCACCCCGCTTTCCGAGGCCATCAGCCCGTACGCGTTCTCCCCTTCGATCAGCACCGTGGCGTTCTTGATCCCCGCCTCTTCTCCCGGCGACGAGTCCAGCACCGACGCCCGGTAGCCGTGCCGCTCGGCCCATCGCAGGTACATGCGCAGCAGCATCTCCGCCCAGTCCTGCGAATCGATTCCGCCCGCTCCCGGTTTGATGGTTACAATCGCGTTCAGCCGGTCGTTCTCCCCGGAGAGCATCGTGGCGGTTTCCAGCTCGCCCACCCACGCCTCCGCCGCGCCCAGCTCGCGGTCAATTTCGGCCAGCAGGTTTTCGCGCTCGGCGGCGTTCGTTTCCTCGTGGGCAAGCTGGAAGTAGCCTTCCAGGTCGTTCAGCAGTCTCGCCAGCTTTTCGTCGTTCTGGATGGCTGTCTCCGCGCGCTTCCGATCCTGCATGGCGCGCTGCGCGGTTTCCTGGTTCTGCCAGAAATCGGGCTGCGAAATCTGCTTTTCGAGGGCGGTCAGGCGTTCCCGGTTGGCCGCGGCGTCAAAGGTAGCTCCGCACCAATTCGATCCGCTTCTTCAGTTCTTCGCCGCGATGTTCGAGGTCTTCGAGGATCATGTGTATTTCCCGGATGGCGGCCGCGCACGGCCCCTCCCGTCGTTCTCACTATTCTGGCATCTACGGCTGGGAATTTCCAACCGCGCCGCGTCCCGCCGGCCCCGCCGGCTCTCCCTCGTCTTCCGTATCTTCGGCCTCCATCTCCTCCTCCTCCGCTGGCCGCCAGCTATAGACCAGAAACCACAGCGACATCACCACAGACAGGTACGCCAGCCAGTCCCCGAATCGCGTGTACAGCGTCTTGTCTTCGCGGAATCCGTACGGCGCGAGCAGCACCGTTCGCTTCCCGGGCGGGATGGCCGCCACAATCCGCCCGTACGGGCTCACCGACGCCGTGATTCCCGTGTTCGTCGCGCGCAGCAGCCACCGCCGGTTCTCCACCGCCCGCACCCGGGCCTGCGCCAGGTGCTGCTCCAGCGCCGCCGAGTGCCCAAACCATCCGTCGTTCGACAGATTGATCAGCAGCCCCGCGCCCCGCTGCACAAAGTGCCGGATCTCGTCCGGAATCACCGCCTCGTAGCAAATGAACACCGAAAACCGCCCCCCGGGCAGCTCTCCCACCGCATACTGCGTGCCGCGCTGGAAATCCCCCACCTCCGCCGTAATCGTGTTCGCAAACCACAGCCATTTCCGCCAGGGAATGAATTCGCCGAAGGGCACCAGCTCGATTTTGTCGTACGAGAACACCTTGTGGCCCGCCGGGTCCACCATCACCGCCGAGTTGTACGGTTGCAGTTCTCCTCCCGGGCCAGGCTTCCAGTTCACCACTCCCGCAATCACGTTGTTCGCCGTGGTCAGCGCCAGCCGCGAAATCAGCGCCACAAACCGCGGGTCCTGCCAGTAGAACGGCGCCGGACACTCCGGCCACACCACCATCCCCCGCGTCCGCTTCGACGCTTCCGCGCTCATCGTCTCCAGCTCGTCCAGTTCGCCCACGTGCCGGTCCAGCCAGTCCGGCGGATACGACAGCGACTGCGGAAAATTCGTCTGCACCAGCACGGCCACGTGGTCCGGCTGCTCCACGGGCACGAACTGGTCTCCCACCAGAACCGCCGAGGTCACCACCACCGCCGTTACGATTCCTGTCATCCACGCCGTGCGCGTCCGCGTCAGCAGCACCCATGCGGCCAGCGCGTTTGCCGCCGCCAGCACAAACGATAATCCATAGATCCCCGTGATCGTCACCAGTTGCAGCAGTCCCAGGTGCACCGCTCCCGCGTACCCCAGCAGGTTCCACGGAAATCCCAGCCCCAGTTCGTACCGCCTCACCAGCTCCGTCGTCACCCACAGAAACGGCGCCGCCACACACGCCCGCGCCATGGAACGCCGTCCGCACCACGCCACTCCCGCGGCGAACAGCCCGGGACAAATCGAAAGCACCATGATCAGCAGGAGAAACACCGCGGCGGCCAGCGGCGGCCCCATTCCGCCGTGCACGTGCATCACCGTGTAGATCCACGGCAGCGTCAGGCCGAAGAACATCAGCCCGTGCGCCCATCCGTACACGAACCCGCGCCACGGCCCCGCTCCCACCGCCGCCCCGATCAGCAGCGCCAGCGACGTCCACGCCAGTATCCCGATGTCGTAGGGAGCGAATGCAAATGCCAGGGAAATCCCGGAGGCGAGTGCCGCGATCCAGCGCAGCCGGCTGCTCATTCTGGGTTGTCTCGCTCAGCGCTTGGCGATGGCCTTGAAGCCTTCGTGGGCGAGCGCCGTCTTGGCCTGTTCCGCCGATTTCGCGTCCGCGTACGGTCCCACCTGTACGCGGTACCATTCGTCCGTGGACGGCGTCAGGACGAAGGCGGGGAATCCCTTCTCCTGTAGCAACTTCGCAAGATTCAGTGCGTCGGATTCGTTCCGGTTTGCGGCCACCTGCAGCACGATCGCTCCGCGCGGTATCTGCGGCGCTTTCAGCGAGCCTGTGATGCTGTGGCGCCCGTTGCCCGAGCCGCTCGCCGCCGCCGTGCTCGCGTTCCCAGGCGTTGTCGATGCACTCGCCCCGCTGGGTTTTGCCGCGGAGCTTCCGCTCGCCGGTGTGGCGGAGGGCCAGCCCCCAGCAGACGGTTCTTCTCTCGCCGGCGTGGAGGGCGCCGTGCTGGCCGGCGTGGTGGTTGCCGGCTTCGCGGCCACCGACGTGCCTCCGCCCTTCTCGTACTGCGCACGCCCCATCTCGTAGCCCAGAATGAAAAACACGCAACAGAGTACGACGATGCCCAGGAAGAGAGCGACCAGATGGCCGCTTCCTATCGTGCGTTCCCCGCGCCCTTCTGCCATTCGATTTCCCCCCGAATGCGTTTCCGCGGCCGGAAGAACCTAAACGCTTGTCCGCATTTTTATCCTGCCGGGCCCCCCGCCCCTCTTGTTTCCAGGTCCCGCCCCGCCGTTACTTCGGTGCGAGCGACTTCCCCTGTGACTGCGCCCAGAGATTAATGATATCTACCGGAAGCGGGAACACAACGGTTGTGTTCTTCTCTGCTCCAATCTCAGTCAATGTTTGCAAATAGCGCAACTGGATGGCGGCGGGCCGCTGTTCCAACACCTGCGCCGCCTCCGCCAGCTTTGCCGCCGCCTGGAACTCGCCGTCCGCATGGATCACCTTCGCCCGCCGCTCCCGCTCCGCTTCCGCCTGCCGCGCGATGGCCCGTTGCATCGTCTCGGGTATATCCACCTGCTTCAGCTCCACCTTGGTCACCTTGATGCCCCACGGCTCCGTGTCCTGGTCCAGGATGAACTGCAGCTTCTCGTTCACCTTGTCCCGCTCGGAAAGAATTTCATCCAGCTCGAACTGTCCGCACACGCTTCGCAGCGTGGTCTGCGCGAGCTGCGAGGTCGCGTAGATGTAGTTTTTCGTCCGCGCCAGCGCCAGGTTCGCGTTGATCACCTTGAAGTAGCACACCGCATTCACCTTGGCCGATACGTTGTCCTTCGTAATCACGTCCTGCGGCGGCACGTCCAGCGTCTCGATCTGCAGCGAAATCCGGTACAGCGTGTCAATTGGCCACACCACGATTTTCAATCCAGAGGCTTTCGGGACCGGCATCATATTCCCCAGCCTCAGGATCACCCCGTTTTCCCATTCCTTGATGATGAATACTGAGTTCCAGAACCAGATCAAAAACACCAGAAACGCAATTCCGATCACATACTCCATGTCTCCTCCTCTCCTCGAGCGCCTTTGCCGGACTGGCCTAGCCCCGGCAATCCCTCGCTATCGCCCGCAGTCTCATTTCACCGCGCCGGCGTGCCTTTCCGCTTCCACGGCCACCTGCTCCACGTCCAGCGTCAGCCCGTCCACGCGCACCACGCGGATCTTCGACCCAGCGGGAATCTTCGCCGCCGCGCGCGCCCTCCACAACTCTCCCCCCACGAACACCATTCCCGTTCCGTCCACCGCGTCGCGCACTTCCCCGGTTTGCCCCACCAGCACCCCGGAGCCCATCGAGGGTTTCATGGAGAATGTGCGCAGCGCCAGCCGCATCACCACCACCGCCAGCACCGCAAACGGAATCGTGAATCCCAGCGCCACCCCCAGGCTCACTCCGGCGCCCGTTATCGGCGAGTTCACCAGCACCAGCGCCCCGATCAGCATCGCAATCACCCCCGCCAGCGCCAGCAGGCCGTGGCTCGTCACCTTCGCCTCGATCGCAAACAGCGCCACCGCCCCCACGATCAGCAGGATCGCGAACAGGTTGATGGGCACCACTTCCGCTCCCACCAGGAACAGCAGAATCGAGATTCCCCCGATCACTCCCGGCACGATCATCCCCGGGTGCGTGAATTCCACGTACAGCCCGATCGCTCCCACGATCAGCAGGATGAACAGCACGTCCGGATCCGCCACCCAGCCGAGAAACTTCTGCTTCGAGGATTGTTCGTACTTCGTGATTGTGGCGCCCGCCAGGTGTAGCGTCACCGTCGCGCCGTCGAACCGCTTGATGGTGCGCCCGTCCAGCTTGGCCATCAGGTCGGCACGCGTGTTCGCCACCAGGTCGATCAGATTTCCCTTCAGCGCCTCCGAGTCGGAGAACGCCTTCGCCTCCGTCACCGCCTTTTCCGCCAGCTCCACGTTCCGGTCGCGCTTTCCGGATATGCTGCGGAGGTAGGCCGCGGCCTCATTCATCGCTTTTTTCTTCAGCGTCTCGTCCACCTGCGCCGCCGTTCCTCCGATCAGGAAGATTGGCGACGATGCCCCCGTGTCCGTTCCCGGCGCCATCGCCGCCACATCCGCCGACAGCAGAATGTAAAAACCGGCCGACGCTGCCCGCGACCCCGATGGCGCCACGTACGCGGCCACCGGCACCGGCGACGAGATGATGTGCTGAATGATGTCGCGCATCGCCGTATCCAGCCCGCCCGGCGTGTTCATGGTCAGCAGCACCAGGCTGGCGTGCTCGCTCGCCGCGCTCGCCAGCCCTTCATCCACAAAATCCGCCAGGAACGGCTGGATCACTCCGTTGATGGGAATTTCCACCACGCGCGGCGTCCCTGTGGCCGGTCCCCCCGTCTGTCCTGCGGCCGACGCGTTCTTTTGGGGTGTGGCCAGCAGCAGCGCGGCAATTGCAATCAGACAGATTAAGGGTACGGTCCGGAAGGCTCGATTTCGCTTCATGCAACCACTCCAAGTGATCCGGGTGGCAACCATCCGCCGTTATTATGGCATGGGCGGGAGGCGGAGGGAAAAGAGTCACACTGCGGCGCGGGCCGCGCACCTCGCCGCTCGTTGCTTCCGCTCCTCAGACGGCCGAGGAGGGATTCGGCCCCGTGGGCGGCGTCAGGCCGTCCATGAATTCCTTGAACGCAGGCTTCGGCCGCACTCGCGCGAACGCCGGGTCCGTCTTCACGGAGAGAATGTCCTTGAAATGCTCGTCGCGCGCTTTGGTCAGATACTCCAGGCAGCGTTCCGCGTCCCCGATCTGGCCGTACGTCTTGGCCAGAAAGAAAAAGAACGCGCCGCGATCCTCCACGCTGCGCTCCAGCACGATCGCTCCCGCGCGGTTGTGCTGGTCGAAGATCGTGGGGTCCAGCGCCACCGCGGCGTGGAACGCTTCCATCATCGGCTTGTACTTCTTCTTCGCCAGATACGCGTAGCCCAGATTGCTCTGGAAACTGGCCTTCTCCGGATCCATCTTCACCGCTTTGCGGAATTCCCGCAGCGCCTTCCCGTAGCGCTTCTCACTGTAGTAAATGCAGCCGATATTGTTCACCGCCGCGGCAAAGTGCCCGTCCGCCTTCAGCGCCAGCTTGTAATAGTGGTTCGCCTCTTTCATCTTCTGCAGCGCCTGGTAGGTGTTGCCCATCCGGTTCAGGATCTGGACGTTTTGGGGATCGGCCGCCAGCATTTCCTGGTAGGCCTCCAGGGCCTCGTCGTATTCCTTGTCCGCCACCAGCCTGTCCACAGCGATCATTCGCTGGATGGGACTGGCGATCTGGCGGATTTCTTCCACGGTCAGCTCAGCAGGCGCCTGCGGTGGCCCCTGCGCCAGCGGCTGCGCCGGCGGCGCTGCCTGCTGCCGCGCGACCGGTGGCCCTGCCTGCGAAGAATCCTGCTGTGCCTGGCAGGGAGCGCGCAGCACAACACACAATGCCGCAGCAAGAATCATGCGTCCGAGGTAGTTCACGGCGCCACCCTCCCGGCTCCTGCGGCGGCTGAAGATGGGGAGACTTCGCCTCAGCCCGGAGCCTGGTCCTTCTTCTTTTCACCGCCAAAGATACCAAAAATCTTCTCCCAGAAGCTTTTTTTCTTTGGCGGGGCCGCTGGGGGATGGCTGGAAGCGTCCGGCGGCGCCTTCCGCGGCGCCCGCCCGGCCGGCCGCGATCGCCGGGAAGCCTCCGAAGCAGGCTGCACGGCGGGATCCGGTGATGGGACCCGCGGCGTCTCCCCTGCCTCCGGCGCGGGAGCCCCGCCGCTCATCGCCGCGGCCAGCCCGCCGTCGCGCTCACAGTATTGCGTCGGTTCCGTGCCGGTCAGAAAGGCCGCGGTCCGCGTCACCGGACACAGCGGCGTCGCGCGCTCCTGCGTGTCCGGATCGATCGTCACCAGCGTCACCCCGTCCGGCGGCGGGAAGTCGTGCACGTCCGCGTAATCCGGCACGGCGATGGCGCGCTTCATGAACTCCGCCCAGATGGGCGCCGCCGAATTGCCACCCGCCAGGCCCAGCTCGCGGTTGTCGTCAAACCCCACCCACACCACGCAGATCAGGTTGGAGGTGAATCCGGCAAACCAGCCATCGTGCGACGTCCCCGTTTTCCCTGCCGCCGGCGCCAGAAACCCGCGCTGCCGCACCGGGTAGCCCGTGCCGTGATTGATCACGTCCTGCAGAATGTTCGTCACGATGTACGCCGCGCGCGGGTCGATCGCCGCCCGCGTCCGCGGTACGTCCCGCTCCAGCCACTCGCCCGAGGC
>Ga0335077_10005073_pt1 | contig 16102 bp, 16 predicted proteins | sample Lox_Sample_31_FD_207151 | JGI IMG/M metagenome (GOLD analysis project Ga0335077, IMG submission 207151) | Soil microbial communities from Loxahatchee National Wildlife Refuge, Florida, United States - Lox_Sample_3.1 | ecosystem: Environmental > Terrestrial > Soil > Wetlands | place: USA...
CCAGGAGCCGTTGTGCTTGGCCGCCGCGGAGCGCCACTTCTCCGGGTCGGGCACGGCGTGGCTGGTCGCCTCGAACCAGGCCTTGGGCCCGGGCGGGTTGACGATGCCGGCTATGTGACCGCCGCTGGTCAGCACGTAGTGGACCTTGCCACCCATCAGCCCGAGGGTCTTGTAGGAAGCGTGCCACGGCACGATGTGGTCGTTGATCGCGCCCACCACGTAGGTGTCGTTCTTCACCGAGGACAGCGAAAGCTGCTGCCCGGCCACCTCCATCTCGCCCCGGGCCAGCTCGTCGCGCATGTACAGCGAGCGCAGGTAGAACGAGTGCATCGCGGACGGCATCCGGGTGCTGTCGCCGTTCCAGGCCAGGATGTCGAAGGGCGGCGGGTCCTCGCCCATCAGCCAGTTGGACACCACGTAGTTGAAGATCAGGTCGTTGGCGCGCAGCATGTCGAAGGTGCCCGACATCTGGCTGGCGTCCAGCACGCCCTTGGCCGCCATCTGCTTTTCCAGCCGCCGCACGGTTTTCTCGTCGGTGAACGCGCCCAGCACGCCCGGCTCGCTGTAATCGAGGATGCTGTTGAGAAGCGTGATCGAGCCGAGCCTATCGTCGCCCTTCTGGGCCATGTACGCGGCCAGCATGGCGGTCAGCGCGCCGCCCAGGCACAGCCCGATTATGTCGATCTTCGGTGCGCCGGTGATCTCGCCGATGATGTCGAGGGCCTGCAGCGGGCCGTGGATCAGGTAGTCGTCCAGCGTGGTGCCGCCCATGGAGGGCTCCGGGTTGCGGTAGGAGATCGCGAACACGGTGTGCTCGTGCTGCACCGCCCACTCCAGGAAGCTGCGGCCCGGCGCCAGGTCCATGATGTAGTACTTGTTGATCCACGGCGGGCTGGCCAGCGCCGGGACCGCGTGCACCTGCTCGGTCTGCGGCGCGTACTGGATCAGCTCCATGAGGTCGTTCTTGAACACGACCTTGCCCGGCGTCGCGGCCAGGGTCTTCCCCACCTGGAACGGCCGCTTGTCGACCTGCCGCGGGCGCCCGTTGTTGTTGATCAGGTCGCCGATCATGTGCGCGGTCCCGGCCAGCACGCTGGCCCCGCCGGTCTCCAGCGCCCGCTTGAGCGCGGCCGGGTTGGTGAGCAGGAAGTTCGTCGGCGCGAACGCGTCCAGCAGGAACCCGGCCCACAGCTTGGCCTTGACGTCGTCCGTCGCGTCGCCCGACCCGGCCTCGAGCAGTTCCTCGGTCAGCCGGGACGCGGCCAGGTAATACTGCCGGAGGGCGAAGAACGCCGGGTTGTCGGTCCACGTTCGGTCGGCGAACCGTTTGTCACCCTCGGGCACGGGGACCACCGGCGGCACCTTCATGCCCATCCAGCGGGCCGCGGCCACCGGCCCGGCCATCGCGACGCTGGACCAGAAGCGCATGGTCGCGGCCGAGGTGGCGACGGGCTGCCGGGCCGCCCGCCACAGCACCGAGAGCGTGGCCTGGCCCAGGCCCGCCGCGTCCACCGAGCCCAGCACATCCGCGTCGGGCGCCAGCACCGCCGCGGCCGATTCGGCCGCCTCCCACGCCGCCTGCCACGTATCCCGTGCCGTAATATCCTGCGCCGCCATTTCCTGCCTCCGGGCCGTCGCCGTCTCCAGTTCGCACGCTACTGGCGGCCCGCGGGCGCGTAAAGGGACCATGGTCCCAGCCGCGCCTGCGCTAGCCGCGGGTAAGGCTGCCGTCGCAGGCCAGCCGCAGGAAGGCCGCCGCGCGGGCGAAGGTCTCCCCGACCGGCGTACCCGCCAGCCGCGCCTGGTACTCCCGGTACCTGGTCATCTCCCATTCCTGCCCGCGCGCCGGGAGGGCGGCGAGCACCGGTTCGGGCAGTGACCGCCAGGTCCAGACCGCGATCGGGCCGTTGCACTGCGCCTTGATGAAATCCGAGTGATCCAGGTGGTAGCCCATCCAGTTCCGCACGAACCGCAGGCCGCCGAACGTCCCCTCGATGACCCGCCGCTGGTCCGCGCCGTGGCCGGCCAGCGCCGCGTCGTACGCGTCCTGGTGGTAGCGCACCAGGGTGGCGTCGACCAAGGTCACCCACCATACGGCCTCGCTGATGGCGGCGAAGCCGTGCGGCCCGTCCGAGGCCCTGGCGCGCAGCAGCCGGTCGACCGTGTCCCGCATCGCTGTGATGGTCCAGCCGAGTGCACCCTCCTCGGCCAGCGGATCGCCGACGCGCTGGCGGTTCCAGGCCACCCGGCAGCGGGCCGAGCAGAACCGGGCGTGCTCGCGCCGCGGCTGGAACTCCTCGCCGCACTGCTCGCAGCTCCGTGTCTCGGTCATTACCTATCCCTAAGCCGATGTTACGCGTAACAGCCGTACCGTCGTTCCATACCCGAAGACAGGAGAGTGATTCCCGTGGCCCCTCGCCCGCCGCTGCCGCCCTTCACCGAGGAAACCGCCAGGCAGAAGGTCCAGGCGGCTGAGGACGCCTGGAACACCCGCGACCCGGAGCGGGTCGCGGGGGCGTACAGCGAGGACTCGGTCTGGCGCAACCGGGACGAATTCATCACCGGTCGGCGCGCGATCGTCGAGTTCCTGCGCCGGAAGTGGGCCCGCGAACTCGACTACGCCTTGCGCAAGGACCTCTGGTCGTTCGGTGGCAACCGGATCGCCGTACGGTTCCAGTACGAGTGCCACGACGCGTCCGGAGGTTGGTTCCGCAGCTACGGCAACGAACTGTGGGAGTTCGACGCGGACGGCTACATGCGGCGCAGGGAAGCCAGCATCAACGACGTGCCGATCGCCGAGGCGGACCGGCGCATCTTCGGGCCGCGTCCGGAAGCCGAGCGCGGGCAGTCGTTCCCGCTCCGCTGATCACCAGGTCCCGCCCGGCTCACCAGGTCCCGCCCGGCTCACCAGGTCCCGCCCGGCTCACCAGGTCCCGCCCGGCCAGGTGACGGCGGTCACGATCAGCCCGCCGCGGGCCAGCCACCGGCCCGCCAGGCGGGATCCGGCCACGTGCGCCTCGAACGTGCCCGTGGCGGCCGGGAAGACGGCGACCTGGCCGAACCCGGGCCAGTGCCCGGTCAGCGGATACCACAGCTTGCCCACCGCCTCCTTGGCGCTGAACAGCAGCCGGTCCCAGCACACCGCGGGACCGCACGCCGCGCACCGGGCGATCCACGCCCGTTCGGCCTGGCCGGCGACCGACTCGATCAGCCCTGCCGGGAGCCCGGCGTCTGGTTCGGCGTCGATGCCGATGGCGGCCACGTCCGCGATCCGCGCCGCCGCACAGGCGCGGTAGCCGGCACAGTGGGTGATGCTGCCGGTCACTCCGGCCGGCCAGCGGGGCTCGCCCGCCCGGCCCGACAGGACCGGTGCCGCGGGCAGGCCGAGCGCGGCCAGCGCCGCCCGGGAACACGCCCGGCCGGCGGTGAACTCGGCCCGGCGCCGCGGCCCGGCGCTCCGCACGAGAGCCGCCTCGGCCGGGAAGAGCCCCGGATCCCGCCGGGGCCCGGGGCCGATGGACTCGGCGGCCGTCACCGTGGGCGGCAGGATGTCGGCGATCACGGCGGCCTGCCCCTCATTGCGGGCGCAGCGCCATCCAGACCGCGCGCGCCTCGGTGGTGCCAGGGTTGCGCCAGGTATGCGGCTGGTCGCCCCGGAAGTGCAGCGTGCTCCCGGTTCCCACCTGGTACAGCTGCCCGGTCACGGTGAACTCGAGCTGGCCCTCGATGACGTGCACGAGTTCCTCGCCCGGGTGCTGCATGGGCTTGCGCCCGCTGCTGGCGCCGGGCGCCACGGTCGCCCGCGCCCCGGCCAGCAGGAACCGGCCGTAGGGTCCGGAGACGCTGTTCAGGGTGATGCCCTTGTGCGAGGTGTAGACCGGCCGGTCTTCGTCCGGCGGGGTCAGCACGGCCACGTCGTCGCGGCCGGTCTCCTCCTCCACGAAGTAGGAGACCGGCCGTCCCAGCGCGCCCGCGATCTTGAGCAGCGTGGTGATGGTCGGCACCATGCCGCCCTGCTCGATCTTGTGGATCGCCGCCGCCGAGACATCGGAACGTTCGCCCAGCTGCTGCAGGGAAAGCCCCATCCGCTTACGCAGGCTGAAGACCTTCAGGCCGATGGAGCCGACGATGCGCTCCAGGTCCCCGGCGGCCCCGTCCGTACGGGTCTTCGGCGGCACGTCCAGGCAAGGTGGTCCCTCGGTGCGCGGCACTCGGTTCATCTGGCGTCCATCGGGGAGAACGGTGCTGGTGTCTTGACGTTCAGCATGGCCGCGGCCAGTATAGTGTACGGTTCATAGCGGATACTAAACGTCCCGTCCCTGCTGGGGGAAGAGGGTGCTGCCGGAGATGAACGCGGCCCAGCGGATCGTGGTGATCGGCGGCGGCGCTGCGGGCATCGGCGCGGCCGGGGCCGCCAAGGCCGGGAACGCCGCCGCGGACGTCCGCGTGTACACCGAGTTCGAGGATGTCGGATACAGCCCGTGCGGCATTCCCTACGTCCACGGCAAGGAGATTCCCGACTTCGAGCGGCTCTTCCTGGCTACAAAGGAAGCCTACGCTGGCCAGGGCATCGACATCCACTACGAGACACGAGTGACCGGATTCGACACCGGCCGGAAGGTCGTGTCCGTGGCGGGCGAGGGCGATGTCGGCTACGACAAGCTGATCGTGGCCACCGGGTTCGACTACGCCGATCCCGGCGTCCCCGGAACCGGTCTCGGCGGCCTGTACTACGTGAAGAACATCCGGCGGGCCATGGAGTGGGACAAGGTGCTCGACGGGGTCCGCTCGGCGGTGGTGGTCGAAGCGTCCCCGCTGGGTCTGGAGATGGTCACCGCGCTCTGCCACCGCGGCATCCGGACGCACCTGATCGACCCGGGCGCGTGGGCGCTGTCGGTGGCCACCGATCCCGACATCGTCGCCCCGGTCCAGGAGTCCTGGCGCGAGAAGGGCGCCGAGCTCCACTTCGGTACGACGCTGGCCGGCTTCCTCGGTGACCGCTCGGTGCGGGCCGTCGCCACCTCGGACGGCGAGATCGCGTGCGACCTCGCGGTCGTCTGCACCAAGAAGCAGGCCAGCACCGGCCTGGCCCGGGCCGCGGGCCTGCGGACCGGATCGGCGGACGGGATCGTCGTGGACGAGCGGATGCACACCTCCGTCCCGGACGTCTGGGCGGCCGGCGACTGCATCGAGGTGCCGCACAGCGTCACCGACATCCCGGTCCAGGGTCTTTCCGGCAGCCACGCCTACGCGCAGGGCAAGGTCGCGGGGACGAACGCGGCGGGCGGTCAGCGCCGCTACCAGCCGGTGAGCGTGCCGTGGGGCATGGTGGCCGGAGACTGGATGATCGGCGGCGTCTCCTTCAGCGAGACGCTCGCGACAGCGCTGGGCATACCGCACGTGACCGGCGTCGCGGAGGGCATCTCCCGCGCCCGGTATTACCCGGGAGTCGAGAAGGTCAGGGTCAAGCTGCTGGCCGAGCCGAAAACGCTCCGGCTCATCGGCGCGCAGATGGTCGGCCGCGAGGGGATCAAGGAACGCGCCGATTTCCTGGCCATGGCGGTCCGGACCGGGATCACCGCGGGTGAGCTGGCCACCATGGAGAACGTCTACTCACCTCCGATCGGGGCGCTGAACGAGCCGATCGCGCTGGCCGCGCAGAACCTGCTGTCCGGACTGGGGCCCTGAGGTGGCGTTCTCCCGCTGGCTGCGAGCCACCTCGGAGCACTATCTGATGATCGCGGCGCAGGAGAAGATCGCCGCCAAGTACGGGGTCACGCCGCCGCCCCGGCCTCGCGGGCGGGAGGTCTTCTGGTTGCGGGTCTACGTGCCGGCCTACCGTGCGGTGCCCTGGCCGGTCCGTTCGGCCATCATGCGCCGCTTGCCCGGCAGTCACCGCATGACCTGGACCAGAACACAGCGCCCTTGACGAGTACACCGTAACGAGTACCCAATTCCAGGGAGGTTCCATGCCGATCACCGTTGAGTCGCCGCGTGGCGAGGCAGGCGTCGACTCGCTGTACGACACGCAGGAGAAGGTCTTCGAGGACATCCGGGCCAACCCGGGCGAGAAGGCGTTCGTCTTCATCCATTCCGTCCCCTTCGAGGGGTCGGTCTCCCTGGTCAACCTGCTCACCTCCACCCGGCTGGTGCGCAAGGGCTTCGACGTGTCGATCATCCTGTACGGCCCGGGCGTGCTGCTGGCCTCCCGGCACCGCGGTTACCCGACCATCGGCACCGAGGGCTTCCCGGGCAACCTGGCCGGGAACCGGCAGATCGAGACCCTGCTCAAGGAGGGCGCCAAGGTCTACGCGTGCCGGTTCGCGATGGGAGCCCTGTACGGCTTCCGCGAGGAGGACCTCATCGACGGGGTGAAGGCGTTCAACCCGCTGGACGTCCTGGACTCCGCTCTCACAGCGTGGCGGGCCGGCGCCTTCCAGCTCAACACCTGGACCGTCTGAGGCTCCCGGCAGACGGCCCGGAGGTAAATCAGTGGACGGAATCCACGACGTGGGCGGCATGCAAGGATTCGGCCGCATGCCGCCCCTGACGGCCGCGGGGCCGTTCGCCGAGCCGTGGGAGGGGAAGGCCTTCACCATCGGCGCGCTCGCGGCCCGGATCGCCGGGACCAACCTGCACGCGTTCCGCCACGCCATCGAACGGGTGCCGCCATCGGAATACCTGGTGGGCTACTGGAACCGGTGGACGATCGGCGCCCAGACCATGATGGAGGACAGCGGCATCGTCACCGACGAGCAGGTGCGGGCCCGGGCCGCGCGGCTGAGCGGGCGGGACGTGCCCGAGCCGCCGCCGCCCACCCCGCACAAGCCGCAGCTGCCGTCGGCCGGCCCGGGGAACCTGCGCTCGCTGGAAACGCCGCCCGCCTTCGCGGTGGGCGACCGGGTGCGGGCCGCCGACCTCCACCCCGCCGGCCATACCCGGCTGCCCCGGTACGTCCGGCGGCGCCCCGGGACGGTCACGGCGCTGCGCCCGGCGCAGGTCTTCCCCGACACTGCCGCCCATTTCGCGGGCGAGAACCCACAGCACTGCTACACGGTGGATTTCGACTCACGAGACCTGTGGGGCTCCGGCGCCGAGTCGTTCCGTCTGTCTATTGATCTTTACGAGCCCTACCTGGAGCCAGCCTGATGACACCCGAACACCTCGACCCCGCGCTGCGGGTGGAGGCGCTGGCCTCGCTGCTGACCGAGCGCGGGCTACTCGACGAGGCGACCGTCGAGACGTTCATCAAGACCTACGAGCAGTCCGTCGGCCCGATGAACGGCGCCAAGGTGGTGGCCAAGGCGTGGACCGACCCCTCTTACCGGGCCCGGCTGCTGGCCGACGGGACCGCCGCGATCGCCGAGCTGGGCTTCAAGGGCCCGCAGGGCGAGCACATCGTCGTGCTGGAGAACACCCCCACCGTGCACCACGTGGTGGTCTGCACCCTGTGCTCGTGTTACCCCTGGCCGGTGCTCGGCCTGCCGCCGTCCTGGTACAAGGACCCGGCGTACCGGTCCCGGGTGGTGCGCGAGCCCCGGCAGGTGCTCCGCGAATTCGGGCTGGACCTCGACGACGGCGTCGAGATCCGGGTGCACGATTCCAGCTCCGAGGTCCGGTACATGGTGCTGCCCGAGCGCCCGGTCGGCACCGAGCACTACTCCGAGGCCGACCTCGCCGGCCTGGTCACCCGGGACGCCATGGTCGGCGTGGCCGAGGTGACAGTCCCATGACCATCCCGGCCGGCCCCGGGGCCCTTGGGGTCCACGCCGATGCTTCCTATCTGCTCGATGCCGCCGGCCCGGCCGCCCCGCCCCGCGACAATGGCGAGCTCGTGTTCGCCGCGCCGTGGCAGAGCCGGGCGTTCGGCGTCGCGCTCGCGCTGCACGACGCCGGGCGCATCGACTGGGAGGACTTCCGCCGGTCGCTGATCAGCGAGATCGGCGAGTGGGCCGCGGCCGAAGGCCCAGGCGAATCCGGCGCGGCCGCCCACCCCTCCGGGGAGGGCTGGAGCTACTACGAGTGCTGGCTGCGCTCCCTGGAGCGGCTGGTGAGCGCGGCGGGGCTCGTCACCGCCGACGACCTGCGGGCCCGGCTGGACCTGCTGGCGGCGCGCCCCGCCGGTCATGATCACCGGCACGACCACCGGCACGACCACGGGTGACCGCCGAACCCGGCGGTGCCAGCCCCCACACCAACTCCGTTACCGCTCGGTGGGAGGGCGGCTGGCGGTGCCGCGTCGCGGCCGGCGGGTTCGAGCTGACCGTCGACGAGCGGGAGAGCTCCGGCGGCACCGGCACCGGGCCGATGCCGACCGAATACCTGCTGGCCGCCGTGGCCTCCTGTTACGCGCTCGCGCTGGCCTGGGCGGCGGGGAAACGGGGCATCGCCCTGCCCGGCCTGGCCGTCACCGCCACCGGCACCTACGACGGCCCGCGCTTCAGCCACCTGCAGCTGGACGTCGAATCCGGGGCGTCGCCCGGCGTGGTCGAAGGCCTCGTCGAGCCCGCCCTGCGCGTCTGCTACGTGTCCAACACGATCGCCGCATCCCCGCCCGTCGAAGTCTCGGTCCACCCTGGCCACCGCGACCCCTGAGCAGCTCGCCCAGCGGGAACGGATCTCAGTGCCGATCTACGTGCTGGCACGGATCTGTCCGCCCCCGGGCGCCCGCTACCGTCGCGGGCAGGTGGCTCGCCAGGGCCTGAGGGCTCGAGGTTCCGTTCAGCGGAGGTGTCATGCACTACGACCCGCCGCCGCCGCTGACGCTCACCGACCTGGAGGGCGTGCGCCGCCGGGTGAGTTCCGGTTCGCGAACATCCTGCGCCTGGATCGACGTCGAGGAGGGGACGATCCAGGACTGCGGGGTATGCGGGTGGGCTCCTGATGGGCCTGACCCCGATCACCGTCGGCTCGCGTCCTGCTGCCCGACCGCGATCACCGGGCTGCCGGTCATCGTGCCAGCCGCCGGCGCGCGGCGGCCGAGCCAGGTCCGCCTCGGCCGCCTCGCGCCGTGCAGGCCGCCCCGGCCAGGGCGAACGCCAGGCACGCGGCACACAGCAGGGCGCGCGATTGCCGGCTCACATCCGCACCTCCGCGAGATGCCGTCCCGACCTGGGGGCGACGGTACCGGGCCGTCCGGGCAGTGCCATCCGTGCTGACCCGTAAACCAGTACGCAGACTGCGCCGGGCACAAAACCGGCGGCGTGGCCGGCGCGCCGGATCTACGAGTCGCGCTACGGGCTGGCCACGATGCCGGCCGGAGCCCCCTCTGAAATGCTGCGGGCATGAGTCAGCAGGGCCAGGAGCGCCTGTTCGTGGTCGAACGCCGGCTGCCGAGGATCAGCGAGCACCAGCTGGAGGTGCTCCAGGCCGCCCTGACCAGCGCCGCCAGCCGCTTCCACGCCAGGGGTGACGGCATCCGCTACCTCAGCTCCATCTTCCTCGCCCGCCAGGAGCGCCTGCTTTCGCTGTTCGTCGCGGAAAGCCTGGACATCGTCCGGGCCGTCAACGAGGCCGCCCTCATCCCGTTCGCCAGCATCGAGCCCGCCCTCGAATTGCCCAATACCGACCGGTGACGGCTTCTTCTCGCGGGCCGGTATCGCGTACGCTAACGCTGACGCCGATATGGGAGGGCCTGGGTCGTGGGGCGTCCTTTGTCCAACCTGCCGGCCGAGGTGACCAGCTTCGTCGGGCGCCGGCAGGAGCTGCGCGAGGTCAAGCGGCTGCTGACCACCACCCGCCTGCTGACCCTGACCGGCAGCGGCGGTGTCGGCAAGACCAAGCTGGCGCTGCGGGCCGCGGGCGAGATGGCCCGAGGCTTCCCGGACGGCGCCCGGCTGGTCCTGCTGGCCTCGATCAGCGATCCCCTGCTGGTGACCCAGGCGGTGTTCGGCGCGCTCGGCGTGCAGGACCTGTCGGCGGGCGTGTCGCTGTCCTCCCTGACCGACTACCTGGCCGGCAAAAGGCTGCTGCTGGTTCTGGACAACTGCGAGCACCTGCTGGATGCTTGCGCGGTCCTGGCCAGCACGCTCATTACCTCGTGCCCGGACCTGCACGTGCTGGCGACTAGCCGGCAGGCTCTCGGCGCCGCCGGCGAGGTCCGGATGGTGGTACCGCCGATGTCGCTGCCCGGCGAGGAAGACGAAACCTCGGTCCAGCGGCTGCTCGGTTGCGACGCGGTGTGCCTGCTGAGCGAACGGGCCGCCGCGGTCGTTCCCGGTTTCACCTTGAACGCGGACAACGCGCCGCCCGTCCTGGACCTGTGCCGGCGGCTGGACGGTATCCCGCTCGCCCTGGAGCTGGCCGCGGTCCGGCTGGGCTCGCTGAGCCTGGAGCAGCTGAAGGAGGGCCTGGCCAGCGAACTGTCGATCCTCGGTACCGGTAACCGGGGTGCCGAGGCCCGCCAGCAGACGCTGGAGGCGACGATCGGCTGGAGTTACGGCCTGCTGGATGAGCAGGAGCGGCTGCTGTGGGCCCGGCTGTCGGTGTTCGCCGGCGGGTTCGAGGAGGACGCGGCGGTGCAGGTCTGTTCCGATACGTGCCTCCCGGCGGAGCGGATCGTCGGCCTGCTCGGCGCGCTGGTCGACAAGTCCATCCTGAAACGCCAGCTCGACAGCGGCGGCCCGCCTCGCTACTGGCTGCTGCAGACCATGCGTCAGTACGGCCTGGCCCGGCTGCGAGAGATCGGCGACGAGACCCTCACCCGGGAGCGGCACTTCGACTGGATCCGGGCCCTGGGCGAGGCCATCGGTGCCTGGGACGGCAGACAGGTGGCGCTTTTTGCCCGGATGTCCCGGGAGCAGGACAACCTCTGGGCTGCGCTCGACTTCTGCTCCCGGCAGCGCGCCGGCGCAACGGCCGCGGCGGAACTGGCCCAGCATCTGCTGCCCTACTGGGGTTCGCGCGGGCCGTTCGGCGATGTGCGGCGAGTGCTCACGTCCCTGGCCGAGTTGGTCCCGGAGGATTCGGTTTCTCGCGCCAGGCTGCTGTGCGTAGCGGCCGCCATGGCCGCCAGCCAGAACGACTACGGCGCCTGTGCGGCACTAAGCGAGGAGAGCCTGCGTATCGGAACCGCGGCCAGAGACGTCGAGGTGGTCGGCTGGGCCTTGATCCGGTCGGCGGTGCCCCGTCTTCGCCACGGGGATCTGGCCGACGCCAGACAGTGCGCCGAGTCGGCGCTTTCGCTGGCCCGGCTGATGCGTCTGGACCGTGTCGAACTACTCGTTCACTGTACTCTGTGCACCATCTTGATCGCATCTGGTGAAATCGACCGCGCCATCGAGGTCGGCGAACGCGGCGTGGCGCTGAGCAGGGAACGTGGTGAATCCTGGTGCCGGGGCTACCAGCTGGTCTTTCTGGCCCAGGCCACCTGGCTCCGCGGCGGCAAGCTAGCCGCCGACGCCCTGGCCCGCGAGGCCGCGGTGTGCAAGCACGCAATTGACGATCGCAACGGCCTGGCGATGGCGCTCGAAACCCTGGCCTGGATAGCCGCCGAGCGTGCCGCGCACGAACGGGCCGGCCTGCTGCTCGGCAGCGCACATCGCGTGCGCGATTCGAGCTCGCTGACCCTGATCGAGCTGTACCGCCAGCAGCACGAGCGGTCGGTCTCGCTCATCACCCGGGCGATCGGCCAGACAGCGTACGACGCGGCGTTCGCCCGCGGCCGCGCGATGACGGTCGGCGAAGGTGTCGCCTTCGCCGTTCAGGACAAGCAGGGTACCGAACCGCCGCCCGATAAGTCCGCCCCAGATCCCGTACTGACCCGCAGGCAGCTGGAAATAGCCAGGCTCATCGCGGAGGATCTCACCAACCGCCAGATCGCGGACCGGCTTTTCCTGTCCGAGCGGACCGTGGAAACCCACATCACCAACATCCTCAACAAGCTCGGCCTCAGCTCCCGGGTCCAGCTCAGCCGCTGGATTGCCGAACTGCCGGACACGACGCGGCCCTAGCCGCCGGAAGACGGCCGAAACCCGGGCCCGGGATCTGCTCGACCTGCTCGGCATCAGCGACAAGGCCGGTGCCCTCCCGGGCGTGCTGTCCGGCGGCCAGCGCCACCTGGATCTTGTCCATTAGCCGGTAATCGTAACCTGCAGCCGCCGGTCGAGGTCGGCCAGCGCGTCGGCGAAACAGCCCAGCGGCGCTTCCGCCACCCCCGCGCCGACCTGGCCGGTCCCGTCGCTGCGGTGCAGGATCCCGGTGGTCACGGCGGGGGTGATGCCGAGCTCGACCACCTTGCGGACGTCTACCCCGAGCGGCGTCCCCGCGCTGTCCAGTACCGGGATCTTGAACCGGCTCGACCGGCCCGCGCACACCGCGGCGAACCGGCCGGTGAGCTCGGCCGCCGCGCGCATCTGGCCGCCAAGCAGCTGGGCCACGGCCGGCGATCCAGCCGCGGCCGCCGCCCCGAGCCCGCACAGCTCGAGCACCGCGCTGTCGCCGATATCCCTGGCGCTGGTCTGCGGCCCCTGGCCGGGGTAGTACAGCGCGTGGCCGACCTCCGGCGCCTCGGCCGCGAACCACCGGTCCGCGCCCGCCAGAGCGACGCCGAACCTGGCCCCGTTACGCGACATCGCGGTCACGATCGAAGCGCCGTGGACCTGCGCCGCCCACTCGGTCAGCGACCGGGCCGCGCCCATGCCCAGGGTCAGGAAGAACAAGTGGTTGCCGGCCAGGAAGCGGGCGAAGGCGGCGCTGTCCGGGCCGCCGAGTTCGGCCAGGTGCGGGAGCCACTCCCGGATCAGCAGGTTCGTCGCGGCCTGGGTGCGGACATGGACGTCGTCGCCCATGGCCAGGGCCTGCGCGGCCAGCGCCAGCACGTCCAGCGGGCCGGTCCGGGCCAGGATCCGGCCGATCACCGGGGCGGCCACGTCGCGCAGGAACACCAGCCGGGTCACGGCCGCGTTGCTGTCGCACCCGAACCAGGCCACCTCGCCCGGCCCCTGCGAGACCGGCGCGTAGCCGGTCGTCCCCCCGGCCTCGGTGGTCAGCACGTACAGCGGCGCGCTCGCCCCGAGCGCGGTGGCCATCGGCACCACCACCCGGTGGGCGTTGGCCGGGCTGAGCCCGATCTCGCCCCGGCTCAGCCGCCCGTCCGCCTGCTCCGGGCTGTCCGCCCAGCCTTCGGCCACCGCCGCGGCCCGCATCGACCGGCGCAGCGGGTCGGGCGCGCCGGCGTAGCCGATGGGCGGCCCGCAGTGCAGCAGGGTCCGTCCCGGCAGGCCCGGCACGGCCTCGGCCACCGTGGTAATGCCGGTCAGCAGCGGGATGCCCTGGTCCAGCCGGCGCAGCACCTCGGCGTTGGCCGCGTCGATCCGCTCGGCGTGGATCCCGTAGAGTCGGCCCAGCGCGGCGACCGCCGCCGGCTGGCCGCCGGCCGGCACCCGCCAGTCGACCGAGACCACCGGCGCGCCCTGCTCCCGGATCGCGTCGCCGAACAACGGCAGGCCCACGTTGACCACGGCGACGCGGGCCGGCAGTGATAGCGGTTGCGTCATCTCACGCTCCGTTCGGCGAGAATCCGGAGGCCGCGGCGCCGCGGCGAGCGGCCGCCAGCAGCGCGTCCTCCGCCGCCCGGTAGGCCTCCCGCCAGCGTCGCGCCTCGCCGGTCAGCTCGCGGGCCTCCGCAGCGGCCTGCCCGGCCATCCGCCTCACCTCGTCCGGAGCGGCACCCCCGAGCGTGGTCCGGCTCACCACGATCTGCCATGGGTCCAGCGCCGCGGCCAGGTCCTGGCCGGTCAGGCCCAGCGGCCGTCCGATGATCTCGGTGGCCGACGCGTCCAGCAGGGCGCCGTCGATGTCGCTGCCGCGCAGCCCGGTGGCGCTGGCCTGCCGGACCGCGTGGCCCACCACCCGGTACGCGCTGCGGTAGTCGATGCCGCAGGTCTGCATGACATATTCGGCCAGGTCGGTGGCCTGCGAGAAGCCGGACTCGAGCGCGGCCCGCATCCGGGCCGCGTTCACCTCCAGGGTCCGGACCACGCCGGCGGACAGGCGGGTGGTCCGCAGGGCCAGGCCGAGCGCGCGGGGCACCTCGCCGTAGGCGAAGATGAGGTTGTCGCTGCGGGCCGACGGGGTCTTGGCCACCGCGAGCAACCCGGCCAGCCTGCCGGTCAGGGTGCCGGCCGCGCCCCGGATGATGGACAGCGCATAGGGGTTCCGTTTCTGCGGCATGAGCACGCTGGCCCGGCTGTAGCCGTCGGCCAGGGTCACGTAGTCGAACTCCTGGCTGGCCCAGATCTCCAGGTCCTCGGCCAGCTTGGACTGGGTCAGGACCAGGCCCGCGGCCGCGCTGACCATGTCGAACAGCCCGTCGACCTGCCACATCGCATCGCGGGTGTGCTCGGCGACGGTGCGGAAGCCGAGCAGGGCCGCGACGTGGCGGCGGTCCGCGCGCAGCCGGGTGCCGTTCACGCAGCCCGCTCCGCCCGGGCTGGCGTCGCTCCACGCCATCGCGTCGCTCAGCCGGTGGCCCGCCCGCAGCACGGGGAACGCGAAGGACAGAACGTAGTGACCGAACGTCGACGGCTGTGCGTGCTGCAGGTATGTCTGGTCGGCCATCAGCGTGCCCGCGTGCTCACGGGCCCGGCCCGCCAGCTCGGCCGCCAGCGCGGCCGCCGCCTCGATGAGGTCGGCCAGGTCGCCGCGCAGCCGCAGCCGGAAGGCGACCCGGACCGCTTCGCGCCGCGGGCGGCCCGCGTGCAGCCAGCCCGCCACGTCCCCGGCCCGGCTGACGAAGTAGCGCTCCCGCGAGTTGTACGGCTCGCCGTTGGCTGGGTCGTAGGGGAAGTCGCCGGCCGGGATCTCGACGACTTCGAGCAGGAGCGCGAGCAGGCGGCGGGCCGCGTCGGGCGGGATGACCCCGGCCGAGGCCAGGTCGAGCAGGTGGGCCAGGTCGGCCAGGTTCATGCCGTGATGGAGGATCGGGGCGTCGGCATTCTCCAGCTCGAACCCGGCGTCGACCAGTTCCGCGGCGGGCGGCCCTACCGGCGGCCCTACTGGCGCACCGCCCGCCGGCCTGCTCCCGGTCGCCTTCGCCGGGTAGACCGGATCCACCATCAGTCCTCCGTCCGCATCACGGCCATTCCTCTGGCTCTCGGGCCCGGGCGGTCCGGGCCCGCTCGACTACCAGGTCTGTCATGACCGGGCACGAGCCGGTGTCCGGCTGCCCGGCCAGCTCGCGCGCCTCGGCCGGGCCGAACAGCCCGGCGTCGACCAGCGCCTGCTCGGCGGACAGGCCGGCCGTCCGGGCGCCGAACGCCTCCTGCAGCCGCTCCTGCGCCCGGCGGGCGCCCAGCCGCGGGGCCAGAACGGCCAGCGCCCGCTCGCTGACCGGGTACCCGCCGTGGCGGGCGAGGTTGCGGCGCATCGCGTCCGCGTCGACGGTCAGGCCGGCCAGCAGGCCGGCCGCGATCCGCAGGGCGGCGGCGGCCAGCAGGCAGGTCTCCGGCAGGGCCACCCATTCAGCCTTCCAGCCGCGGCCGTCGCGCTCGTGCTGCTGCGCCATCGCCTCGGTCATCACGGCGGCGTTCGCCCGGACCAGCCGGGCCAGGGTGTCCAGATGCTCGCTCGATTCGGGGTTGCGCTTGTGCGGCATGGTGATGCTGCCGACCGTCCCCTCCGGGGACGCCTCGGCGAGCTCGCCGATCTCCGGTCGCTGCAGCTCGTACACCTCGCCGCCGATCCTGGCCAGGGTGCCGCAGATCAGCGCCAGAAGCTGGGCGAATTCGGCGCCGCGGTCGCGGGCCGTCAGCCACGAGATGCCGGGGTCGGCCAGCCCGAGCTCGGCGCAGAAGCTGGCCCGGACGGCCGGGCCCCGTTCCCCGTAGAACACCAGGCTGCCCGCTCCGCCGCCGAGCTGCCCCACCAGCCACCGGGGGCCGCCCTCCCGGAGCCGGTCCAGGTGGCGGCGGACCTCGTCGGCCCAGGAGGCCGCCTTCCACCCGAAGGTGACCGGGCTGCCCGGCTGGCCGTGCGTGCGGCCCGCCATCACCGTGGACCGGTGCGCCACGGCCAGCTCGAGCAGCCGGTCCTCGATCCGCCTCAGGTCACGCCATACGATGCCGCCGATCCGCCGCAGCGCTACGGCGGTCGCGGTGTCGGT
>Ga0335077_10005075_pt1 | contig 16100 bp, 19 predicted proteins | sample Lox_Sample_31_FD_207151 | JGI IMG/M metagenome (GOLD analysis project Ga0335077, IMG submission 207151) | Soil microbial communities from Loxahatchee National Wildlife Refuge, Florida, United States - Lox_Sample_3.1 | ecosystem: Environmental > Terrestrial > Soil > Wetlands | place: USA...
GTACGTATTTCCGCTGATCGACAGCAACTGCGGAATCGCGGCGAGCTTGTGCCATCTCCGGGAATGCCCCATTTTCCAGCCAAGCCAGTTCACTCCCGTCGCAAGCGCGAGACCGGTCGCATAATAGGCGGGCGGGGGCAATTTCACGAAAGGGCGCGCGAGGGGATCCGTTTCCGTCCACCACGAATAATGCCTGTTGTGCATCGTCTGATGCATGTCCAGAGTCGCAGCGCTGTACACTGCTCCGCTCAAGGCGATGAATTCTATCTTGTGGAAGCGCACCGGCTTTACTTCGCTGGGCTTCAGTCCATCGACTTTTCGGATTGGCTCGACGGCCGGCGGAGCTGCTTCGCCACCTTTTTTTTCCACGGAAAGAAGCGCCGCGTGAGTGTCCGACAGGACAGGCGTCGTCTGCGCGTGGCTTGATCGCCCAAACAACAAAATTACGCCAACAATCACGCTAACTGCGTATCGATAATTCACGGACTCTCTCGGGCTGCGCAAATACAGCCTGTGAAGAGTTCGCAATCACCCTTCCAGCGACTCAGCGACAGCAAAGAAGTTGTGCCTCACCTCGCCCTGCGAGGAAGTCCTCTGTTTTGCGTTAGTTGTCCCGCTTATTGCCCAAGATTGATGAAATGTCGTGTTGCCGCATGGATTCGTATACGTCGGCGCACTGTTTCAAGCCGTCATGCCATGTGTCGCTTCGGCGCACTTCCCGATCATAAGAATTTGCTCACGGGTCGTGGATGGCGCAATGACGCGACTCTGTCGTCTTCTGCAGGCAATTAAACCGTGACCTCCGAGCGTACTGAATGAACACGTCGTGGTTTGCTTCCTCGGCTTGCTCAGCAATCTGATGCACAATAGTTAAGGCACCAGCTCGCCTGCGAAACGCTGCCCCGGCTGGCTCGACTCTAGCGCGAGCTGCAGCCCGGACGGCTCTGCAAATTCAGGAGAGAAAAATGAGGCGCAAACTTTTTCTGGGATTTTTTTCCGTGGCTTTGGCGGCTGCAATCGCAGTCGCCGCCCCACCGCAGGATCGCGACGATCACCACGACAATGGAAAGCACAAGGGTTGGGAGAAGCATGACGACCGCGACCATCACGACAACGGCGAACATCGCGGCTGGGACAATCCACACAACCCGCATGCCAACTGGGATTCCGAGCACGATCGTGTCCGCCCGGGCCATCCCTATCCTTACGGCCGTTATGAGCACGTCCGCGAGGCCTTCGTCGCCCGCCGGCTGGACATTCGCACCCGCCACATCGTCTTGTTCGACAATTCCAACTGGGTCGTAGCTTCTTACGACCTCGACCGCTGCCGCGATTGGGATTGGGACCGTGATCGTGTCTACGTTTACGACGACGACCATCACGCCGGTTGGTATCTACTCTTCAATGCCCGTTTGGGCCGCTACGTCCACGTCGAATATTTCGGCATTCACTAGACGATCTGTCTCAAAATCCGTCAGGCGGAAGGAGTTCTATCCAACGGGGCAAGACGATACGGCTGTGCCCTTGTCTTACCTCCACGCAAGGCGGGATGGCCAGGAAGAAATCACAAATTATCTAAGAAGAACTGCGTCACGCGTTTCATCAGCACCCGTCTCGCGGGCATGTCGCTCACGCCATGCCCGCGGCCAGGAAACGCGAGCACCTCTACATATTTGCCTGCTTCGATCAGGTCATTGATCACCGAAAGCGTGTTCGCGTAGTGCACGTTGTCGTCGCCCGTCCCATGCGCGATCATCAGCTTCCCCTTGAGTTGTCCCGCGTACTTGACCGGAGACGAATCCTCATAGCCTTTTTCATTTTGTTGCGGAAGTCCCAAGTAGCGTTCCGTGTAAATCGAGTCGTAGTAATGCCAATCCGTCACTGGCCCGCCCGCGAATCCCACCTTAAAATCGTCGCCGGCTTCAAACATCGCGTGCAAGGTCATATGTCCGCCATAGCTCCAGCCCCAGATACCGATGCGGCTCGCGTCCACGTACGGCAATGTCTTCAGCCACGCCACGCCGTCGCGTTGGTCTTCGAGTTCCTGTTTGCCCAAGCGCAAGTGCAGCGGTGTTTCGAACGCATGGCCTCGCGCCGCCGAGCCGCGGTTGTCCAGCGAAAAAATGATGTACCCCTTCTGCGCCATCAGCTCGTGCCACAGGAAATTCGCTCCGCCCCACGCGTTTCGAATGACCTGCGCGTGCGGCCCGCCGTATGTGTACACGAGCACCGGATACTTTTTCTTCGCATCAAAATCCGGCGGCTTGATCATGCTGGCATTCAGGATCACGCCATCCCGTGACTTCACGGTAAGGAATTCCATCGGCGTGAGGTGGTAGTCAGCGAGTTCTGCCACTTTGTTCTCGTTAATCGCCGCGATGCTCGTTCCATCGCTCTTGTACAAATCCTGCCGACCTGGCGCTGCCGCATTCGAATACGTATCCACGAAGCTTGCTCCATTTGGCGCAAAAGCCGCCGCGTGCGAGCCATCTTCCTTCGTGATGCGCGCAAAGCCTCCGCTATCCAATCCAACCCGATACACTTGCCTCTCCAGCGGGGACTTCTCCGTTGCCGTGAAGTACGCCACGCCCTTCGCTTCATCCACCGCATCCAATCCCGTAATTTCCCAAACGCCTTTCGTAATCTGTGCGAGCTGTCTCCCATCTAAATCAAAAATGTAAAGGTGCCGGAAACCACTGCGGTCGCTCGACCACAAGAATCGCTTTCCATCTTTGAAAAAATATAAATCGTCGCTTATGTTGATCCAATTCGGATCTTTTTCGCTCAAAACGATGCGGCTTTTTCCATTTGAAATGTCAGCGATCAACAAATCGAGCTGCGTTTGCGTTCGATTCAGCCGCTGAATCGCCACGCGCTTCGCATCCGGCAGCCAGTTTACTCGTGGCACATAAATATCGGTCTCCGCGCCGATCTCCATCACGCGCGGTTCTCCACCGTTTACGGATTGCACCAATATACGTACAACCGGGTTCGCTCCGCCCGCCACGGGATACCGTTCCATTTCCGCTTCCCCGCTCGGCGAAGCAAAATCCACCAGCGGATATCGCGAGACCTTGCGTTCATCCATCTCCATATACGCGATGGCCGATGAATCCGGAGCCCACCAGTATGCCGTCTTGCAGTCCAGTTCTTCCGGATACACCCAGTCCAGTTCGCCTTTGCGAATCTCTTCTGTTCCGCCTTGCGTAATCGCGTTCTCTTTTCCGTCCGCCACGCTGACGATCCAAACATTGTGATCACGCACGAAGCTCACAAACTCCCCGTCCGGCGAAATCTTCACATCAGCAATCGCTGTTTTCGACGAAACTAGCGTGCGCGCCGTTCCACTCTTCAACTCCAACCACGCCAGCGACTTTTCTCCCTGAAACAACAGCGCGTTTCCGTCTGGCGCCCACTGATATTGCGACGGCGGTCTCCGCCCCAGCCCCGTCGCTTGCGAACCCCTTGAGGGTTCGGCCGGAAGCACCGATTCCAGTTTGTCCGCCGCCATGAGCAGCCGCCGCTCCCCCGTGCTCGCATCCATTGCCCAGAGTTCTGTTTTCGCTTCTTTCCCCGTTCCCGATGTCTCGAAATAGCTGATTCGCTTGCCGTCCGGGGCCCAGGCAATCCCGCGTGTGAGTCGCCCACTCAGGCTCGGCTGCGAATAGATTCGCTCTACCGTTAACGCCTTCCCCGCGACTGAAGGACGCTCTTGAGCAACCGCAGACAAAATAGCCATTGCCAGCAGCAGACTCATTCCCGTCATCCGGAACACTTTTGCTTTCATTACACAACTCCCTCCCAAAGCTCAGCACTGTTACATCCGGCTGTTCAACCGGAGGCAGAGTCATCTCGAAATGGATGGCCTGCGTTCTGAACTGAAAACGAAACACTGAAAACCGGCTACTTTCCCCTCATCCGGGCGGCCAGCGAAACGCGCGTCCGCCCAGCAGATGCAAGTGCAAGTGAAACACGGACTGCCCTGCGCCTCGCCCGTTGTTCAGCACGGTGCGATAGCCTGCCACTAAATTCTTCTCGCGTGCGATCTGCCCTGCCACCAGTAGCAACTTTCCAAGCACATCTTGGTCCTCCGGCCCCGCGTCGGTCAGCGACTCGAAATGCTTTCGAGGGCAAATCAAGATGTGCGCGGGTGCCTGCGGGCTGATGTCTTCAAACGCAAAAACGTTAGCGTCCTCGTAGACAGTTTTTGAGGGAATCTTTTTTGCCTCGATCTTGCAAAACAAACAATCTTCAGCCATCGATCGCTCCGGTAGTTTCCGACGCAGCAGCATATCGAGAATTTGCCGGAAGAGAAAGCGTCTCGGATGGCCGCGAAACTTGCGCTTAAGCCAAACGAAGTACACACTACAATTGGTTTGGACAGGGAAGAAGCTGCGGTCCTTTCGGCTTCTGAGTAAGCTCCGTGGATCTCCACAGCACCATTCAATATTTGTTTTTCATCGCAATCGTCACCGTCCTTGTAAGGCCCCTGGGCGGATACATAGAGCGCGTTTTTACGGGGAAACGCACGCTGCTCGATCCCCTACTCCGTCCGGTCGAGAAGCTTCTGTACCGCGTTGCCGGCGTCAATCCCGCCGTGGAAATGACCTTCGTTCAGTACGGCACCTCCTTCGTGCTCTTCGGCCTGTTCTGCACCCTGCTTCTGTACGCGCTCCTTCGGCTGCAACGCGGTCTGCCCTGGCATTTCTCAAGCTATCTGACCACCTCGCTCTCTCCCGACTTGTCCATGAACACGGCGATCAGTTTCTCTACCACTACGACATGGCAGGCCTATGGCGGCGAGAGCACCATGAGCTACTTCAGCCAGATGGTCGGGCTCTGCGCCCAGAATTTTCTAGCGGGCGCTGCCGGACTGGCCGTTGGCGTCGCGTTCATTCGCGGCCTTGCTCGGCAAACATCAAACACACTCGGCAACTTCTGGGTGGATCTGGTTCGTTCATTGCTCTGGATTCTGCTCCCCGGGGCATTGCTTGGCGCGTTCCTGCTCGTCTGGCAGGGGGTTCCTATGGACTTCCATCACTATGCCGTCGCGAGCACCGTTGAAGGCACCACGCAAGTGATTCCTCAGGGTCCGGTAGCCGGGTTGGAGATCATCAAGAACCTCGGCACCAACGGTGGCGGCTTCTTCAACGCTAACGGCGCCCATCCTTTCGAGAATCCCACTCCGTTCAGCAATTTTCTGGAAATGCTGGCGATTGTTCTTTTGCCCGCGGCGTTGACCAATACGTTCGGCAGAATGGTCGGCCAGCCTCGGCAAGGATGGCTTTTCTTCTTCCTGATGCTTTTTCTTTTCGTCTGCGGACTCGGCTTTGTCTATCATTTCGAGCAACGCGGCAATCCCCAATTCGCCAACGTCGATCTGCAAACGAGCCGCGTCCAACCTGGCGGCAACATGGAGGGCAAGGAGGTCCGGTTTGGCGTCAGCGGCTCCGCGTTGACCGCCGTCGTCACTTCCAACACTGCAACCGGTTCCTACAACTCCATGCACGACAGCTATTCCTCTTTGGGCGGGATGGTCCTGCTACTGAATATGCTGATGGGCGAGGTCGTATTCGGCGGGCTTGGCACCGGTCTCTACAGCATGATTATGGCTGCGGCCATTGCGGTGTTTCTTGCGGGACTCATGGTCGGCCGCACGCCCGAATATCTCGGCAAAAAAATCGGTCCCTGCGAAAACAAAATGATCATGCTTTACGCATTGGCCGCGCCGCTTCTGATTCTCCCGCTCACCGCCATTGCCGTCAGCACCAAGGCGGGACTCGCCGGATTGACGGTAAACGCGGGCCCGCATGGTTTCACCGGGATTTTGTTTGCCTACACTTCCTGCTTTGCCAACAACGGCCAGAACTTCGCGAGCCTCAATGCAAACACGCCTTTCTATAATCTCACCACTTCGTTGGCGATGCTGGTGGGCCGGTTTGGCCTCGCAATTCCCGCTTTGGCTTTTGCAAATTTGTTCGCGCGCCAAAAGAGCACTCCAGCCTCTTCGGGAACTCTTCCCACGGACTCGCTGACATTCGGCGTTGTTCTGACAGGTTGCTTGCTCATCTTGACCGCTTTGAGCTATCTGCCGGCCCTCGCGCTGGGTCCCGTCCTGGAACGTCTGCTCTTCGGAACCTAATAATCGCACGAAGCGGGAGGCTAAAGCATCGCGTCGGTGAGGAGGAAATCGTGCATCCACATTCCTCCATATCCCTGCTGGCGTAGATACGTCGCTAGCTGCCCCCGGTGATGAATCCCGTGAAGCACTGCTTGGGCGACCATCTTACGTCTGCTGGCCCTCCACTGGCCGCCGCGAAGGTCTTTGACCTCGTTCCAATCGGCAGGCTGCGCCTTAGCTACGAACTCCGCGAATTTTGCCCGTGCATCCTCGCTTATGCCAAAAAGCGCGTCCACTGTTTTCGACGAGGACAGCTTCTGCCATTCCGGATCCGCCAGCCCCAATACCTTATGAGCAAAGGACAATTCCGTCGCGAAGATATGCAGGAGCAATCCCCGCACGGTCCCGGCCATGGCAATGTCGCAGGGGCGTTCCAATGCCTCCGGATGCGCGGCGAACCAGTCTTTCCATCGCGTGTTCTCTTGTTCCGTGTATTGAAGGAGTTCGGCGAATTTGATTCCAGGATCCATGATTCTCCTTTCCTCGCTTAACGGCACACGAAGTTATCCGTACGAGCCAGCGCGGCGCTTTGAACTAGGAATGAATCCGGTTACTGTGGCGTGTCATCCAGCCGCACTATAAACGGGGTAAACCCTTCGCGCCCGCGCAGTTGCTCGCTGAACTGCCGCGCCGCTTCTTCCCCCGCGATCTTGCCCACTCTCACGCGGTACAACAAGCCGTCCGGCGAATCATATTGCTGAATGAAGATTGGCGAGTAAGAGGCATTCAGCCGTTCCCGCAACCGTTCGGCATTCCCGTGGTCACGAAACGCTCCCACCTGCACAGTAAAGAAACCTGCCGTGACATCCACGACCGCCCCAAGCACTTCCAGCCGCACCGGCGCCGTTCCCGGCCCCACCAGATCGATTTCCCTCGCGGCCGCAAGAGAAAGGTCAATCACCCGATTCTCCACGAACGGGCCGCGGTCTGTAATGCGTACCGTAGTGCTTTTCCCGTTGGTCAGGTTCGTCACCCGTACCATTGTCTCGAACGGCAGCGTGCGATGCGCCGCCGTCATCTTGTACATATCGTAGATTTCGCCGTTCGACGCCCGCCGCCCGTGAAACGGCGGACCATACCACGACGCGTTCCCTTCCTCGACATATCCTGATGGCGCAAGCGCCGCTGCCGACTTGTCGCGCTTTGGCGCCGGAGCGACCGCTGGCGGATTGGCCGGAGTTTCCGGCACGTCCGTCGCACGCTTCGCGGATTCGGCCGTCTCTGGTGGTGTGGTGGAAGGTTGTGCCGGAGGCGGGATTTGTCTGTCAGCAATTGGTCTGTGGCCGGCGCATCCAGACACAAAAACAAATAAAAGGCATGCGCCTACGGAACTGCCTAGTCTCGAGAAATTCCTCTTCGCAGCCCCGAAAGCTACGTCTCGCTCGCATCCACACGAGCGCCCCTCACGCGCGTCCTTCGCGCGAGCCGGTGCCTTTGCAATTTTCAACGGGGTTCCCGCATCATTTGGAGGGAGGATTCGGCGCATCTTTCCCGGCGCGCGCCGCGTTCCGCGCTTCAATCTTGCCAGCTGCTTCGCTTAGCTTCTGCGAAACTTCCCGCAGAAATTGCGCCGTGCGCTTTTCTGTTTCCGGCGCCACTTCTTCCTTCATAAACGTCTTCATGCGCACCAGCTCTTCATCCACGTGCTTTCCAAACGATTCGAAACTCTTGACCTGCTTCAGCCGCGAGACTTCATTGTCGATGTGTTTGCCAAACTCTTCGAATGTGCCCATGGCCATCATTCCCTTCGGCGCCACGATATTCGGCGCGTTTTCTGTATTATAGAAACGCGGATTGCGCGTCGCAAGGAGGACGCTTGCCTCTTCCCTACCGGTGGCAGTGGCGGTTAGAACGCTGGAGAAGCACCCTGCGCGGGTTCTTCGGCGGCGAGCAGCAGCCGCGCCCGAAGCTCTGTCCCGCCTGCGGCTCGCTGGTCGGCATCGGCGCCACGCGGTGTCACGAATGCGGCGCCAGCCTTCGCTTCTCCCTCGCCGCACTCAGCAAATCGCTTTCTGGCACCATTGGCGGCGAGTACCCTATCACGACCCTAATTCTCATTCTCAATCTTCTGCTCTTTGGCATCAGCCTTCTGGCCACCAGCCAAGCCAACGGCGAACTCAATCTTTTTGGAGGCGTGGACGGCCGCGTCCTTTATCGCATGGGCGCGCGCCAATCCATCGCGATTCTCGCCGGTGAATGGTGGCGCCTGGTCCTGCCCATCTTTCTCCATGGCGGCTTGCTGCATATCGGCATGAACACCATGATTTTTGTGGATATCGGCTCGCACGTGGAACGCCTGTACGGCTCGGCACGTTTTTTGTTTATCTACATTTTTACCGGCATTTGCAGCTTCATTGCCAGCACCGTGTGGAATCTCTTAACGAGCGGCGGATTCGGCGTTAGCATCGGTGCGTCTGGCGCCATCGCTGGTTTGATTGGTGTGATGCTCGGCATGACCACACGCCGCGGCGGCACCTACGCCCGGGAAATACGCGCGCAAATGATTCGCATGGTCCTCTATCTTGCGATCATGGCCTTTCTTCCTCTGGGAATCGACAACGCCGCGCATTTCGGCGGTCTTGGCGTCGGCCTGCTGCTCGGCCGATTCATGGCCGACCGCGAACCCCTGAACGCCAAGGAGTTCAAGCGCGCTTATGCACTGGGCTGGTCCGCGGGATTAGTCGTGGTGGCTAGTTTCGTTTTTATGCTACTCCATTACAAAGACGCGCTTTTGATTCAATAGCCATCGGCGAAAATCGATTTCAAGAAAATTCCTATTTCTCCACGGCGCTGCGATTCGTGGTCTGTTCTTTTTCGAGAGGGATTTCCATCCTCGGGTTCAGGCGCTGGGAAGATGTGGGTTCAGCCTTCGCGCGATGATGAAGGAATAATGCAGCCCGGAGAGCACGCATAGCGCCGAAACGAGATAGATCAAACCGCGATTCAGCAGCGGCAGTTGCAGCTGCGGATAAGCCGCCCCCAGCACCACCGTAAACACAAGAAAGATCTGGAAAAACGTCGTCGATTTGCCATAAATGCTGGGCGGGAACGGCCGGTAGCCGATCACCAGAATAATCACCGCGGCGACAATCAAGATCAGCACGTCGCGGCTCAACACCAGAATCGTCAGCCACCACGCCAGCTGCTGCTTGAACGCCAGCACCACGAACGAAGAAGAAAGCAGTAGTTTGTCAGCAATGGGATCGAGATACGCGCCAAGGGAAGATTTCTGGTTGAATTTCCTCGCAATCAACCCATCGATGCCGTCGGAGAATCCCGCGATCACGAGCACCAGCAGCGCCCATCTGTAGCGCTCGTACGACACCAAAATTAGGAATAACGGCAGGAAGCCGAGCCGCAAAAACGTGATTTGGTTCGGAACTGTCCAGATGCGGCCTTTCATCGGAATCGAGAATGACTCACTTCCCCTGACGTTTTCAGGTCAATTGGCACTGATTCTCTGTGCACACGAAATCCCGTTCACGCAAATTGCGCGAGATATTGCTTCAACGAGCGGCCCAGTTTCCGGGCAAACACTTCGTCCATCGACGGAATCGATCCGGAAGGCTCGTCGAGAGCCACGCGTTCGACGCGATTCATCGGAAAGAAGACCGTGGGAAAGCCCATGCGCTCGCCATCGGGTTCGTTAATCTGGCGGATGAAATGGTCGAAGGAATTCAAATCGATGCCGCGCACGGTGATCCCCGAAGGATTGATGGATAGCAATTCGCCCCACACTTTTTCCTTGGGCGTGTGTAAGCTGACGACCACAATGGAATGTGGTTCCATAGGTTGCTTTATTGTGCGTTTCTTTCTTGCCTAGTGCAAATTCCTGGCGCCGTTCCTTGCCTTCCTCTCTGTGCCCCCTGTGCTCCGGCCTCCGCCGTCTCTGTGTTGACTCTTCCTCTTTTTATTTTGCTCGTTCGTACGCCTGATTCAACCACCACAACGCATCGCGCAAATCCGATTCCGCACTCAGCTCGAACGAAGTCCAATTCTTTGCCTTCAGCGTCCTTCCCGTTCCGATGCGCGGTTCTTTCTTTGCCCGCTCCAGAAGTCCGGCCGGAAACGGCACAAATCGTAAAATAATCGAATTCGACGAAGTCAGTCCGCGCGAGACCGGCAGTGCTGCAAATATTTTCTTGCGCCGGTAAATTCCCATCATTCCAAACATTGGTTTGGCGCTAACCTGCGGCCATCCCAGCAACTCCTTCTCCAGCATCGCCGCCCACTGCCGCATCTCCTCCGAAATCCTCGGAAACGTAGGCCGCTCGCGCATGGTCCGTGCACTTTGCTTGGCTGGCCGATCCCGTCTCGTTTTCCTTGCCTTCATTCGTCTGCTTTGTGGTAGAGCAGGCATTCTTGCCTGTCCTCCTGCTGTCCTCTGGTTTCTTGTTTTTGTCACGTGGACATCGCTTTGGGACCACCCGGAGGGAGGAGGAGTTTGGGTTCGGTGAGTGATTGCACTTGATCGAGCGAGGAGTCAGGGGCAAGTTCGCGCAAAAGCAGGCCCTGTGGTGTAACGTCAATAACCGCAAGTTCCGTCACGATGTGATCGACCACTTCGACGCCCGTAAGCGGCAGCGTGCACTTCTTCAAAATCTTCGGCTTATTGTCGCGCGTCGCGTGCTCCATCGCGATGAACACGCGCTTGGCGCCTGCGACGAGATCCATGGCCCCGCCCATACCTTTGAGCATTTTCCCCGGGATAGCCCAGTTCGCAAGATTGCCCTTCTCGTCGACTTGCAACGCGCCAAGGACCGTCAGATCGACGTGGCCTCCGCGAATCATGGCAAACGAATCGGCCGAAGAGAAATACGCCGAACCGGCAAGTTCAGTAACCGTTTCTTTTCCGGCGTTGATGAGGTCGGAATCGACTTCCGATTCCAACGGATACGGCCCGACGCCGAGCATTCCGTTTTCCGATTGCAAAATCACGTCCATGCCTTTCGGCACATAGTTGGCCACGAGCGTGGGCATGCCGATGCCCAGATTCACGTAGTAGCCGTCGCGCAGCTCCAGCGCGATGCGCTTGGCAATCCGCTCCCGCTTCTGTTCTTCGTTTAGTGACATTGTCGGTTCTCAGTTTTCATCCGATCCACTCTTAGCAGAGCTAAGGAAAAGGCAAAAACAATTACTCCACGCTTTTCGTTCCGTCCGTAATGCGTTCCCAGATGAGCTCTGTTGTCACCATTTTCCCGCCTTTTGACCATGGAGGAGCTCCCAGAACGAGACGATCACCCTGAAGGCTCACAATCGTGCGCTTCAGGTCTGTGCCGACGAGATTCTGCAGCCAGGCTGCCTCGACGTGGTGAGTCACCTGATTTCCATTCGAGGTGTAGCTTCCCGCGTACGCAGCGAAAGTCGCAAATGCTTCCGCGCGTTCCGCGGCAGGCGCGGCAATGTCGTCTGCGACAGAGAGCGGCTTGCGGCCGCCATTGGAGATGATCCCCATCATCCGGCCATCAGCCGTGTAGGTCAAAAACCCCGTGGGATTGCTGCCGAATGTTTCTTCTGTCTCACCTTTGTCCGTGGTGTCGACGGCAGATACTAGTTTCCACGTGCCAATGAGCTCGTCCTTGGCAAGTCGTTCTCGTTTGTGTTCTTCGGTCAAGGACATAGTGTGATCCAGAGTCACTTAGCCTCACTCAATTTCTTTATCAAGACGAATAAAGGCTGATAAAGAACCAAGATCACCAGGCCGGGAGCGCTGAGAGATGCCAAAAAAACGGTTATTGTGACGACGAACTTATAACGGAGTTCCCGAAGTGAAATCTCTTTCCAAATTACAAAGACTGCGAGAGCGATGAAAAAGAGAGGGAGAAGCCAATAGTAGGTGGCGAGTAAGACCCTAGTTGGCAGGGGCAATTCTACTCCTAACCCCTGATACATTGTCACGAATATCGGGACGGCTCGGACCATGTAAAGTCCATTCAGAACGCAGAAGAGGACGACAACGCCTGTGGTAAGCCAGGAGAAAAGCTTGCCAACCTGAAATTGATTCTGAGGCTCAGATTCCTTCATTGTGCAATCCAGTTTTATAACTTGCGCGTTGTGCGGCGCTCGATGCGCTTCTCGTAATTCTGCCCCTGAAAGATGGCGTCCACAAAAATGCCCGGCGTGTGCACTTGATTCGGATCGAGCTGCCCCAGCTCAACTAGCTCTTCGACTTCAGCGATGACGTAATCCGCCGCAGTGGCCATCATGGGATTGAAGTTACGCGCCGTCTTCCGGTAGATGAGGTTCCCCCACCGATCGCCTTTCCACGCTTTGATAAACGCGAAATCGCCGCGCAGCCCGCGCTCCATCACGTACATGCGGCCATCGAATTCGCGCGTCTCTTTGCCTTCGGCCACCATGGTGCCGAAGCCTGTGGGTGTATAAAACGCGGGAATGCCCGCTCCCCCCGCGCGCAACCGCTCGCTGAGCGTGCCTTGCGGATTCAGCTCGACTTGCAATTCGCCGCTCAGCACAAGCTGCTCAAAAAGTTTGTTCTCCCCCACGTACGTGGAAATCATTTTCTTCACTTGTCGTTGTTGAAGCAGCAGGCCAATGCCAAAGCCGTCGACGCCGGCATTGTTGCTTACGATAGTGAGGTTCTTCGTACCTTTACGCTGAACCGCGGCGATCAGATTTTCCGGAATACCACAAAGCCCGAAACCACCCATGAGAATCGTGGCGCCGTCGTTCAGGTTGGCAATGGCCATGTCCGCGGAAGCGATGCGTTTGTCCATAAAAGTTCGAAGTTCTAAGTTGTAAGTTTTTAGTTTTAGGGGAGAAAAAGCAAGAAGTTCGTTTTGGGCAGAACCAAGCGGAAGTAAGCGGCAACTTGTCGATTTGCCAGGCGGCAGTTCGTCGTATAGGTGAAGCGCAGGAATATGATAAAAGCGGTAGGAATCATCGCCGCGTTCAGGGGGTCCCATGTTGTTCGACTTCGCCGCGCTCTTACCCAAAGAGCGGTACAAACTGCTGGTTTCAACCGTCACGCCGCGGCCGATTGCGTGGATTGTCAGCCAAAATACGCACGGCCAACTAAACGCGGCTCCCTTTTCCTTTTTCAACGCGTTTTCCGGCGATCCGCCAATCGTGGGAATCGGCATCGGCAGCCATGAGCCCGGCCGCCCCAAGGACACGCGGCGCAACATTCGCGAAACGGGAGAGTTCGTCGTCAATCTCGTATCAGAAGAAGCAGCGGAAGCCATGAACATCACCGCCATCGAGTTCGAACCCAACGTCAACGAACTGGAAGAGGCGCGGTTGCAAACCATCGCCTCGACCTATGTAAAGCCGCCTCGCATCGCGATAAGTCCTGTCTCCATGGAATGCCAGTTGATGCAAATCGTGGAGTTCGCAGGAGAAAACGCCCTGGTGCTAGGCCGTGTGCTCGCAATGCATATCCGCGAAGACGCGGTCATCGATCCCGCCAAAAGCGAAATCGACACCCCGAAGCTGAAGCTGATTGGGCGGATGCACGGCAGGGGCTGGTACGCGCGCACCTCGGACCTCTTTCAAATGGACCGCATTCCCCGTGCAAACTGGAAATTGCGCGAAGCAAAGGCTTCTTCTAAGTCGTAAGCTGGCCGCCGGCGCTCACTGACACTCGTAATAGCCCGGCTCTCAGGGCGCGCCCCAGAGGTCGACGGTGTTGACCGATTTCCCCTGCAGTTTCAAGTAATAGAACAACTGCGTTTTGTGCCGTTCGAGGTGCTGAACCATTTGGAGAAGATGCCGGCCTAAGGGATAGGAAACGCCGCTGGAAGACCAAGGAGCAGGCATTTGTTTGTTGGCCAGAGCTTGCTCGCCAGCCTGGTCGATCATCCGAAGGGCGAGTGCTTTGTCCTCCGCGAGCAACTTCTTTGCCTCATCGACGCTCGCGACAGTGGGCAGCGCTTGGGCAGGTGGAATCATCTCCTCTGGGGATAAATCCTGCATCTTCTTCCCTGGCGGCAATCCCCAGTCCCCAGTGACGAACCCCCTGCATCCGGTTCCGCAGCCATCGCCAAGATGCCTAAGCAGCTGGCCGACCGTCATCCAGTTGCACCCCGTCTGCGGCTTCCAGCCAAGGCTCGTGGGATCCACTTTGTCCAAGAGCGCGGCCGTGGTGACATAGGCTGTTTCAATTTCGCTTTTTAAGAGTTGAGTCCAGTTCATCTTGATTCTCCTTCCGCAGAAAGGTGTTCCCTTTCAGAAACGCGGATGGCGCGGCGGGTTGAAGAACAAGGCCGCATACCCAAATGCTGGCACTCGGCGCGGGGTGATTCTATGACTCAGGTCACCAGGCGAAGTGCCGCGGGGCGCCACATCCTTCGCGGATTCGCGTGGATGCGAATCTACCGCGAGAGGCGGAGCTGGTCGAACGTGGCTTCGAAGCCCGTCCCCTCTGGCGAACAGCACATAATTCCCGCGTCCACCGAAGCCAGCAGCGGAAGGTAACCCAGACGCGTTGAAATGAAATCCTTGCCGTCGAGCGAATAAAGCACTTCAAGCGACGAGCCTTTACGCACCACGCGCCACCACAGCGGTTCCTTTGTGGTGACGCCACGAACGGTCGACCAATCCGAATACTCCCGCGTTACAACCACGCTGGCGTGGCCGATTCCATCCACAAGCTCGAGCCCGCATTTCAGCCAATTGCTGGCATCGATGCGAACCATGAGACCCGCTTGGTCATATAGCGCAGCGTATCTTCCTGCGACTCGCGATTCCAAAGTAAAATCGCCCGAGACGGGTAAAGAGAAGAAGTGGCCGTTGTCGGTGACGTACTCATAGAACGTCTTGCGCCAGTAATCCGTCTTGGGCTTTGTGGTGACGGCGAGTTGATTGCCGGAGAGTCTTGCAGCCGCGGGCTCGTTGAGCCACTTCATTTTTGCAAAGAGCGATTTGCCGGACACCGTGGATTCTCCGAGTTCCGCCGTTGCGCCGAAAGGAAGCTCGGCGCTTCCAGGGAAACTGCGCCATAGCGCCCCGAAACCGAGAGTGCCAGCCTGAGCCAGGAATTCGCGGCGATTGGCAGGGTTCATGGCGGCCTCCTCAAGACAACCCGACAACGCTTCCGAATGGTTATAGTTTGCCTCACGCCCTCGCGTCAGGGAATGGCCACTTACGCTAGAAATGAAAGACGACCCCCGCCGAGAAGCGGGGCTGGCTTTCTGTGCCGGGCGTGAAGCGCGTTAGCAGTCAGTCGATTTGCACGGGACGAATGGAGATGGCAGGAAAAACTTTGATATCGACGCCCGCTCCCACCGCCGTGGCAAAGGCGTTTCCGGACGTCGGAATAGTGATCACCAAAACAGACTCGGAGAGCCGTTGCCAATCGACTCGTGCGCGCCTCCAAACAAAACGTGAACGAAGGGAGAAACCGCACCCGGGTAGGAGACGGAAGGACCAAAGAGGAAGGTCTGAAGGTGCGTGCTGGCGGTGCCAATAGTGCCGTAGTGGCCGCTGAAATCAGCCGTCACTCCAAACCACGAGCCGGGTTTGAAGGTTCCGGAAAGCTCCCAGCCGTTAAGGTTAGGATGAAGAGTGGAGGTTGTGATGGGACAAGTAGGGGCAGGGCAAAGGATGGTGGTGGTCGCGGGCGCGGAAGCATGCACGAAGGAATATCCGCCGAAGAGTTCGAAATGATCCTGGGCGGCAGCGCGAGGTAGAGCTAGAGCTTGGAGACAACACACAACAAAGAACGCGAGAGTTAGGCGCATCGGATTCCTCCAGAAATATGACCGGGCGAATAGAAGGAAAGATGCGGCTGCGGGATATCGGGTTGCAAAGGGTGCACGCGAATCTTCCTGCACCAGAAGAATTGTCATCCTCTGCGAAACGAACCATCTTGCCAGCCAGTTTGACGGGCGCGAAGCCGGGAGAGAAAATGCGCGGGCCGAAGCAGAAGTAGGTGGAAGGAGGACACGATGCGATATGACTT
>Ga0335077_10005076_pt1 | contig 16100 bp, 16 predicted proteins | sample Lox_Sample_31_FD_207151 | JGI IMG/M metagenome (GOLD analysis project Ga0335077, IMG submission 207151) | Soil microbial communities from Loxahatchee National Wildlife Refuge, Florida, United States - Lox_Sample_3.1 | ecosystem: Environmental > Terrestrial > Soil > Wetlands | place: USA...
TCACGCGCCAGCCCAACGTCGTATTCTTGAGTGTGCCCATGAATTTCGCGGTATGGGGTGTCTTGATTCTATTGCTCGCCGCCGCCACCGATTGGGCGGATGGGTTCTACGCGCGCCGGCGTGAACAGGTAACGACTCTTGGCATTCTTCTCGACCCCATCGCCGACAAGCTTCTGATTTCCGCCGCTTTCATTTCCCTGGTGCAGATGCAGCTCGTTCCCGGCTGGATGGTGGTTATCATCATTGGCCGCGAAATTACGGTATTGGGCCTTCGCAATATCGCCTCTGCCGAAGGCTTTACAATCCCGGCCTCCGCCCTCGGGAAAACGAAGATGGTTCTCCAGGTGATCGCCGTCTGCGCGGTGATCCTGGGCGCAAAACACACCGCGGTGCGTCCCCTCGGCACGATCCTCGTTTGGCTGGTGGTCATGAGCGCCGTGGCTTCCGCTTTTCAGTATTTCTCGAAGTTCTGGAGCCACGTGGACGACCGCGTAAAGCAAAAGCGTCATCTCAGGCTGCTGGAGCGCCGTGGAAAAACGCAGGATGCCCCCACGCTCTGATTTTCGGCTTTCGGATAAAGATCGACGCACCCTCCTTGCGCTTGCCCGTCGGGCCATATTCGAAATGGTTTCACGTAGGGATTTTCCTGATCTGTTTCCTCCGCAGGGCCGCTTGGCTGAACCCGGGGCAGCCTTCGTCTCCGTGCGTTGCAATGGAAAGCTGCGGGGGTGCGTCGGCCGCACGTCCTTCGATAATCCCCTGGCGGAGATCGTCGTGCAGTGCGCCATCGGTGCTGCATTTCAGGACCAGCGCTTCAGGCCCCTTGGACATGAGGACATGGACGGCCTGCAGATCGAGATTTCAGTACTCTCTGAATTGCTGCCGCTCTCGCCCGGCGAGATTGAGGTGGGTGTGCATGGAATTCTTGTCATCCGCAACGCTAATCGCGGTCTGCTATTGCCACAGGTGGCCATGGAACGCAATTGGTCTGCGGAACGATTCCTCGAAGAAGCCTGCCGCAAGGCGGAGCTTGCGTTGGATTCCTGGCGCGATCCAGAAACGAAACTCTTCGCCTTCGCAGCGGATGTTTTCTGCGAATCTAGCCTTGTCCCTCCCGCAGCGGAACTCATTCGTATCTAAAACAGAACGGCCCGCCTGAATTTCCGGCGGGCCGGTGCAACATCTCGAGGTTTATCGGTTATTCGAGTTCGACGTAATCGCCCGGAAACATCGCGGCTTTGCTCAGTGTGATCAGCACCGTAGCCGCGTTCTTGCTGACCCGCAATACGACGCCTTCGCCCAGGATGTCACGCGGCAGTTCCGCGCCGGCGTAAGGCCGCGGCGTCGTGCCAAATCCGAAAACTTGGTACGCGATATGCGGCGTCTGATATTCGGCTTCGAGAGTGTTTCCCTGGTAACGGAAGACACGGAAGTAGTCGCCCACCTTCACGCCTTGTGCGCTGCCCAGGTTCACATAGGCGATTCTGCCTTCCGCTCCCAGATCGCCGAAGTACCTCGTTGTGACGATCATGGCTTTCGCTTTGCCGCTGGCCGGGGCGAAGATGTCGAAGCCTTCCGCGGACTTCAGTTGCGGAGCGGGACGAGAGGTAAATGGCAGCACTAGATCTCCGCGCTGCACATAGCTGCAGGAAGAGACCACCTCGGCTGTCGAGACATTTTGCTGCACGTTGACCACGCGAAGGCGCGCCTTGTCTTCGTAGGTCGTGCCCATCGCTTTCAGCAGCTTATCCTGGTCCTTAAACCATTCGTACTTGAGCTCATCGCCGCTCACCGGCCGAATCACCTGGAATTGGTCGCCGGCCTTTACGCCCTGCGACGACCCCTTGTTAATGAACACAAGCTTGTGGTCGCTAAAGGTGACCCGAAAATATGAGTTGGCCCCGGAGATGACGTAGGTGTCGGTCGGCACCGGATCTGTGGTGACAATGCCGCTGCAATAGAGCTGGTTGTCGTTCGCCGTCGCCGCCCCCTGTTGGGCCCGCGCCACCGAAACCATAAGCCCTGTAAATACAAGTGCATAGAACCATCGCCGCATCATTTTCGTGCTCCTCGTTAATTTCGTTCTGGGGCCTTCCCTGCCGCGTAAATCCACACCACGAAATTAACAGGCGGTACTAGAACCGGTCAAGCTGCTCTCGCCCCTTGCTTTACACATTCGATACCGCATGATAGTAGCGCTCAACTCCGGAGGTTTGCGCATCGCCCGCACACTTTCTCTCCGTGCCCTCGACACCGGATCTTCCGGCTTGCACATCCACGCTCCTGCAACGAGGGTGCACCCAGTCCGCGTGTTTGGACACGACCGCCTCTGTGCGGTCGTCGCTGCCAGATACACTGCCGACGCTATTCAGCAGCTCCGGTTCGCCATGAACGTCGCGAAGGCACGCGTCATCGAACTGCGCCTCGATTTCCTCGGCGCTCGCTCAAAGATCGAGAGCTTTTTAAGCTGGGTCGCTCGTGAGCCCCGCAAGCCCCGGCTGATCGCCACCTGCCGGCGCCTTCCAGCCGGCGGGCGCTTCAAGGGCAGCATCGACGCCGAAATTGCTCTGCTCAAGCAAGCCGTCCACGCCGGTTGCCGCTGGTGCGACGTCGAAATCGAAACAGCGCAAAGGTTCGCCCCTGGACGGCTAAGAAGCGATCTGGTTCCTGCGCGGGTGCTTGTCTCGGCTCATGACTTCCGCCGCTTGCCGCAAAATTTGCCCGCTCTCGTGGCCCGCCTCGAAGCGTGTCGGGGAGACGCAATAAAAATTGCTGCTGCGTGTTACTCCCTGGCTGAGGTTCGCCGCTTCTTAGAGTTGGTTCGTGGCAGGCCGGACTTGGTGGCTATACCGATGGGAGACGAGATGGTGGGGGCGCGCATTCTCGCGTTACGCCAAGGCAGTGCGCTTGCCTATGCGCCCGTGAGCCTCGCCACAGCCCCCGGCCAAATCGCCTTCGATGAGATTGACCGTGTGTATCGCCTGCGCCGTCGTTTTGGCCGTTCGGCCGGCATCCATCCAGGAACCGCCGTTTACGGCGTTATTGCCGATCCGGTCGCCCATTCACTGTCGCCGTTGATGCACAACGCGGGGTTTGCCGCCCGCAAGAAAGACGCGATTTATGTTCCTTTTCGTGTCCAAGACCTTCCCGATTTCATCGCGGCCATCAAGCCCTTCGGAATTGCCGGATTCAGCGTGACCATTCCGCATAAGGAGCGCATTCTGCGTTATCTCGACGTATGCGATCCTCTCGCCGCCGAAATTGGGGCTGTAAACACAGTCGTCGTGCGCGCGGGCAAGTTATGCGGTTACAATACCGATTTCGTCGGCGTCTTGCGGGCGCTGGAAAAGCGCTTGAAGCTTCCCTCCAGCCGCGTTCTGCTCGTCGGCGCGGGAGGCTCGGCCCGCGCTGCGGCCTTCGCGTTAGCCCGCGCAGGCGCTGCGGTAAGCATCTGCGCGCGTCGTCCGCAACGCGCCCGCGCCTTGGCGCGGTTAGTTGGCGGGGAAGCGATCGACCGCCGCCGGTTGCGGGGCAGTTTCTTCGACGCCATCGTGAATTGCACCCCTATCGGGATGCATTCTCATGGCGGATCGCCGCTCGAAAGCGGCGAATTGAATTGCGGCTTGGTGATGGACTTGATCTATCGGCCGCTGAAGACGGAGTTGCTGCGCCGCGCGGAAAGCCGCGGAATTGCCACCGTCTCGGGAGTGGACATGTTTCTGGCTCAAGGTTTTGCTCAATGGCAGCTATGGATGGGCGAACCTGCACCCCAATCCGCCATGCGCAGAGTGGTTATGGCCGCGTTGCAAAAGGAAGAGAAATTCCCTCGCAGATGATCGAGCCCGATTTTCACAGTTTTTCCCGCCTGGCCCGCCAAGGCAATCTCGTTCCCGTCTACGAAACCTTTACGGCCGATCTTCTAACGCCGGTCGGCGCCTATCTCAAGCTCGCCCGCCATGCCCGCTACGCCTGCCTGCTCGAAAGCGTGGAGGGCGGAGAAAAAATCGCCCGTTATACCTTTGTCGGCGCCAATCCTGCTGAAGTGTTTCGCTACGTCAACGGGGCCTGCGTCTTGGAGTCGGAAAGCCGCCTCTCCTGGCTGCAATCGAATCCTCTGGACTTTCTCCGGAATCGCATCCAGCGCTATCGGCCGGTTCGCGTACCCGGCCTTCCCCCGTTGGTGGCCGGCGCGATCGGCTATTTCGCCTACGACATGGTCCGCCTTTTTGAGCGCATTCCAGACCGTTCCCAAAACGACCTCGGCACCGAAGACGCCGTGATGATGTTCTATCTGGGCCTGGTCGTTTTTGACCACGTGCGCCATCGCGTCTGGATTGTCCGCAATGTTTTCACCGAAGGCCCCGGCAGCTTGCGCTCGAAATATCGCGCTGCGGTCCGTGAAATTGCCGAGACCCGCCGCCGGCTGGAGATGCCCCTCGAAGACGGCGCTCGCAAGCGGTCGGGCCGGGTCGCCCCATTGCGCGTGGACTCGAATTTCAAGCGATCCCAGTTTCTTGGCGCTGTGCGGAAGGCGAAAGAGTACATTCGCGCCGGCGATGTTTTCCAAGTGGTCCTCAGCCAGCGCTTCTCTGCCCGAACCGCCGCGAATCCCTTCGATATCTATCGCGCGCTTCGTGTCCTGAATCCTTCGCCATACATGTATTTTCTGAAGCTTGGCGATACCGCTATCGTCGGAAGCTCGCCGGAGCTCCTGCTCAAGGTTCAAGACCGCGAAGCCTTTTACCGGCCCATTGCCGGAACGCGCCCGCGCGGCAGGGACGAAGCCGAGGACCAGCGCTTAGCCGCCGAGCTCGCCGCCGATCCCAAAGAGCTCGCCGAACACATCATGCTGGTCGACCTGGGGCGCAACGATCTGGGCCGCGTGTCTGAATACGGTTCGGTCCGTGTAGAACGCCTGGAGTTCGTCGAATACTATTCCCACGTGATGCATCTGGTCTCCACGCTGCGCAGCCGCCTCCGGCCCGATGTGGATTGTATCGATGCGCTCGCTGCCTGTTTCCCCGCGGGCACGGTCTCGGGCGCTCCCAAGGTTCGCGCCATGGAGATCATCGACGAACTCGAACCCACCCGCCGCGGTATCTACGCCGGCGCCATTCTTTACCTCGACTTTTCCGGTAATCTCGACTCATGTATCGCCATTCGCACCATGGTGGTCAAGAAAGGAGTCGCCAGCGTGCAAGCCGGCGCCGGTCTCGTTGCCGACTCGGTGCCCGAGCGGGAATACCAGGAGACCGTCAACAAGGCGCGCGCTCTGATCGCCGCTCTGGAAGTCGCGCATAACAATAGTGAAGGCGCACTGCGCCCTCGAAAAAAGCGCCGCTCCCGTAGCCGGCGCAAGGCTGGCCGCACCAAATAGCCGCCTCGTTGTGCGGTCCCATGCGTGGTGAGGTCGGCTTTTTTGCGTTTTCTTCGGGATGCCGTAACCTTGTAGATGCGCGGCATCTGGCGTGTAGGTCTATGATCCTGCTGATCGACAACTACGATTCGTTCACTTACAACCTGGCGCAATTCCTTGGCCAGCTAGGCGAAAAACTGGAAGTCCGCCGCAACGACCAGATCACTCTCGATCAGATCGCCGCCAAAAAGCCCGCCCGCATCGTGATCTCCCCCGGGCCCGGCGAGCCGCAGAATGCCGGCATTTGCATCGACGTCATTCGCGAATTCACCGGCAAAATTCCAATTCTCGGGGTCTGCCTTGGTCATCAGGCCATCGGCTACGCCTTCGGCGGCAAGGTCGTCCGCGCCCCGGCGCTGATGCACGGCAAGACCAGCCGCATCCATCACGATAGCAAGACCATCTTTCGCGAATTACCCCAGGATTTCGTCGCCACGCGCTACCACTCGCTCATCGTGCAGAAGAAGGACTTGCCTCGCGATCTGGAAATTTCCGCCGAGACCGATGGCCTCATCATGGGCCTGCGCCATCGCAAACTGCCCCTGGAAGGCGTGCAGTTCCATCCCGAATCCGTGCTCACCGAAGTCGGCATGCAAATGCTCCGCAATTTCCTCTCACTGTAGTTGAGACCGCGGTTGCCGGCGTTGCACTGCATACGCCCTTCTCGTCATTCTGAGCGAAGCGAAGAATCTCTCTTCTGAACCTGCATCAGCGACAGCGCAGGTCACCCGCGCGAAAATTCGATCAGCGCTTTAAGTTTGGCGCTAGCGCAGCCCGAATCGATCGCTTTCGCCGCCAATGCTGCGCCGTCCCGGAAATTTGCGGCCCGCTCCGCGGCCACCAGCGCGGCCGCCGCATTCATGCACACAAAATCCCGCCTGGGCCCGCGCTCGCCTTCCAAAATCCCGCGAATGATCCTGGCATTCGCGGCGGCATCGCCCCCGGCGAGATCTTCGCGCCGGGCGGCAGCAACCCCGAAATCCTCAGGTGTGACGCGATAGCGCTGCACGGAATGCGGCCGCACCTCTGCTACTTCCGTTTCATCGTTCAAAGAAATTTCGTCGATTCCGTCCACGCCATGCACCACGAACGCGTGCTGCGTTGCGAGTTCGGCTAGGGCGTGGCCCAGTTTCTCGACGAGCGCCAGCGCGGGCACCCCGATCACTTGCGCTGTGGCCCCTGCTGGATTCGTCAAGGGGCCCAACAGATTGAAAACGGTCCGGCCTCCTGCTTCGCGCCGTGCCGCCGCCGCATGCCGCATGGCCGTATGCATCATGGGCGCAAAAAGAAACCCGATGCCCACTTCATCGATGGCCGCGAGCGCTCGCTGCGGCTCAATATCGACCTTCACGCCCAGCGCTTCGAGCACGTCGGCCGACCCGCAGCGCGAACTGTAAGACCGGTTGCCATGCTTGGCCACGCGCACTCCGGCGCCCGCCACCACCAGCGCCGCCGCGGTCGAGACGTTAAACGTGCCGCCACCGTCGCCACCCGTCCCACACGTATCCACGAGCGGAGAGAACTGAGTCTCCGCGTGGAGATGGGGCAGGTGCCGCCTCATCCCCCGCGCAAACCCGACTAACTCCTCCACCGCCTCGCCCTTCGCTCGCAGCGCAACGAGCAGGTTCACGATCTGCTCCTGCGCCAGCCGACCTTCGAGCAGTTCGTTCATAACCTCTTCCGCCTCTTGCGCGGAAAGGTCCGCCCCTGCTTCAGCTTTTCGCAACGACTCGGCAATCAGTTGGCTCAAATGCGTGCCCTTGCCCGCCCCGCCATCTCAGAGTAAACTGGCCCACTTTGGACGAAGTGAAATTTTAGCACCGAGTCGTCTGCGCTCGCTGGGAATGCACCTGTCCGCACACGAAGCAAGCGCATCGCTCATTCATAAAAATGAAGGGAATCGGTAATCAGCAACCACTCGTATGAAAATCCACGAATATCAGGCCAAAGAGATTTTCCGCCGCTTCGGCGTTCCCACGCCCCGCGGCGAGATGGTCACCAGTCCCGAGGAAGCACGCAAGGTCGCACAGAAGCTCAGCACACCGGTCGTGGTGGTGAAGGCGCAAATCCACGCTGGCGGCCGCGGCAAGGGCGGCGGCGTGAAGTTGGCACGTTCCGCTGACGAAGCGGCGCTGCTCGCCTCGAAGATTCTCGGAATGAACCTGATCACGCCGCAAACCGGTCCCGGCGGTCGTACCGTGCGCCGGCTGTTGATCGAAGAGGGCCTGGACATCAAGCGCGAGCTCTACCTCAGCATCCTCGTCGACCGCGCCGTGGAGGCTCCCGTGGTTATGGCCAGCGCCGCTGGCGGCATGGAGATCGAGGAGGTCGCCAAGGAAAATCCCTCGGCCATCCTGCGCGAAACCATCCGCCCCGCCATTGGCCTGCAGCCCTACATCGCGCGCAAGCTTGCTTTTGGCCTCGGCCTTACCGCCGAACAGGCGCAAGCCGCCGTGCCGTTTCTTCAATCTCTTTATCGCGCCTTCATCGAAACGGACTCCTCGCTCGCGGAAATCAATCCTCTTGTGGTCACCGGTGACGGCCGCCTGATCGCCCTCGACGCCAAGATGAATCTCGACGACAACGCCCTCTATCGTCACAAGGATCTCCTGGAGCTGCGCGATCTGGACGAGGAAGATCCGCTTGAGGTCGAAGCCTCCAACTACAAGCTCAACTACATCAAGCTCGACGGCACCGTCGGCTGCATGGTCAACGGCGCGGGCCTCGCGATGGCCACCATGGATATCATCAAGCTCGCCGGCGGCGCCCCGGCCAACTTTCTCGACGTCGGCGGCGGCGCCAACGCCGATCAGATCAAAAGCGCTTTCAAAATCCTCACCAGCGATAGGGAAGTTCGCGGCGTCTTCGTCAACGTTTTCGGCGGCATCTTGCGCTGCGACGTTCTTGCTACCGGCGTCGTGAACGCCGCGCGCGAATTGCAAATGAAGCTGCCCGTGGTTGTGCGTATGGAAGGCACCAATGTGGAGCAGGGCCGCCAGATTCTGCGCGATTCGGGATTGAACTTTACGATTGCCGAAGATATGAAGGACGGCGCCGAAAAGGTCGTGCGCCTCGCCGGAGGTGCGCGGTGAGCATCCTGATTAACGAAATGACTCGCGTCGTCGTTCAGGGCGTCACCGGCCGCGAGGGCGCCTTCCATGCCGGGCAGATGATCGCTTATGGCACAAAGGTCGTCGCCGGTGTCACCCCGGGTAAGGGCGGAACGCTGCACAATGAAGTGCCCGTTTTCAATACTGTAGCGGAAGCCGTGCGCACCACTCACGCCGACGCCTCGGCCATCTTTGTGCCGCCGCCATTTGCTGGTGACGCCATCCTCGAAGCCATCGACGCCGAAGTCCCGCTCGTCGTGTGCATCACCGAAGGTGTCCCCACTCTCGACATGGTGCGCGTCGCCGCCGCTCTTCGCGGCAGCAAGACGCGTCTCATCGGCCCCAATTGTCCGGGCATTATCTCACCCGGAAAATGCAAGATCGGCATCATGCCCGCTCAGGTCCACCGCCAAGGCAACGTCGGTGTGGTCAGCCGCAGCGGCACCTTGACGTACGAAGCCGTCGGCCAGCTCACTCATCTTGGCATCGGGCAATCCACCTGCATCGGCATCGGCGGCGATCCCATCATCGGCACCTCATTCCTCGATGCCGTTCGACTTTTCAATGACGATCCCGATACGCACGCCCTCATCATGATCGGTGAGATTGGCGGCAACGCCGAACAGCAGGCGGCTGAATTTATTGGCGCGCGCGTGCGCAAGCCGGTGGTTGGATTTATTGCCGGCCAGACCGCGCCGCCAGGCCGCCGCATGGGTCACGCCGGAGCCATCATCAGCGGCGGCACGGGCACCGCAAAAGAAAAATACGAAGTCATGGCCAAGGCCGGCATTCATTGCGTGGAGAGCCCTGCTGACATGGGCAAAACCCTCAAGGCCGTGCTCGGCAAATCTGTCGCACGATAAATTACCTGACTCTGCTCAAATCTAAGTTCTAGGAGAGATTCTTGTCCGCCGAAGCCAAGCTCGAACGCACGCTAGCCATCATCAAGCCCGACGCCACAACCCGTGGCCTCGTCGGCGACATTCTTTCCCGCATTCATCGCGCGGGCTTCTCCATCGTCGCCATCAAATCATTGCGCTTAACGCGGGCCGAGGCCGAGGGATTTTACGCCGTGCATCGCGGAAAAGGATTTTTTGACGAACTCACTGCCTTCATGAGTTCAGGGAAGATATTTGTGATGGTGCTGGAAGCCCCAGGCGCTATCGCTCGCTGGCGCGAAACGATGGGCGCCACAGACCCCGCCAAGGCCGCGCCCGGCTCCATCCGCCGCGACCTGGGCTCCAGCATCCAGAACAACTGTACCCACGGCTCCGATGCCGTCGATACCGCCGCCTTTGAAATCGGCTACTTCTTCGCCTCCCACGAACTCCTGTAAATGAGCTGGCCCGCCGCTATTCGCGGCGGCTTGTCGTGGTCGTTTCCCGTGGCACGGCTTTGCCGAAAACCTCGATCGTGCTGAGGTGAATGTATCCCCCGACGCCATGACCGCTGCTGGGCATCAGATCGGCGAAACCCACTTCGTCGACTTTGCTGAGATCCGGATTGTTCACCCAAATTTGGTTGGCCACCCCGCCGTTCAGTCCCAGCGTCACCGCTCGATTCGGATCCAGCTTGATCCAGCGCACGTCAGCGAGGGCGAACTCCCGTTCCACGAGCATCGGTACCGAAGCGTCCGTGTGATCTCCCACCAGCAGCGTGCCGTCCGCGAGCTTCACCACCGGCCTCACTTCGTGGAAACCCGAAGTCTTGATCACCCAGCGTATCCGGCCCAGCCCGGAGAGGTCCACGTAGCTGTTCTTCTGCCGGAAGGTAATCGCAAAGGGACCGGCGCACTCGCCCGACCACACCGTAAACGGCGTCGATTCGCTGCCCACCGTGCCGGAGGTCAGCAGTTGTTTCGCGGCCGGCCCGTATTGTTTCAACTCGATATTAGGGTCCCCGATGTTCGCTTGCACTACGGGAACTTGTCCCTTCTGGTCCGGCGGCTGCACCCACTCGACTTTCATGAACGGCGGCGCCGATGAAGCCCGCGCGCCCTCCGTTCCTCCTTGGCGCGGCGTGGCGTTCTGCCGAGCTTGCGCTCGCGGTGGTTCTTGCGCGAATAGAGTCAGGCTGCACAGGATCCCCAGCGCGAACAGAAATCCCGTGACCGATTTGCGAGAGACGCGGTCTGGCATCCCAGCAAGCATAGAGGCCTCCTTTTGCGAACAATGGTTTCGCGGCTGGCGCAACGCGCGGCTGGCGATTCGCTTCCGATGCGCCCTAGTTGTTACGCCGAAGCATACGCCTGGGCGCCGGTACGTACAAGCTCCCACAACGCGCACAAATCGATATCAGCGCAGATTTTCGATGGATTCTAGGGGCGCCAGGTACGGCTGTTGGAATTGCGGCCAGAGCTAGATATTGACGCGCTTCATGGCCTCCGGAACGTAGCGCGCCCCTGCGGTTGCGCCATGCGGCGCGGCACGGTCGAGCCGTGCAACATCGGCCGATGTAAGCTGTACCTGCGTTGCGCCGGCGTTCTCCTCGAGATAGTCGCGCCGCTTCGTGCCCGCAATCGGCACGATATCTTCCCCGCGCGCCAAAAGCCACGCCAGCGCCAATCGCGCCGGCGTGCACCCCTTTTCCGACGCCAGCTCTTCTATGCTCTTCACGATCGCCAAATTTCGCTTGAAATTCTCGCCCTGAAACCGCGGTGAATTCTGCCGGTAGTCTCCCGTCTCGAAATCCTGCTCGCTACGGAAGCGGCCGGTGAGAAATCCCCGGCCGAGGGGGCTGTAAGCCACAAACCCGATGCCCAGCGCGCGGCAGGTGTCCAGGATTTCGCCTTCGGGATCACGCGTCCACAGCGAGTATTCGCTTTGCAACGCCGCGATGGGATGCACCGCCGAGGCCCGCCTCAGTGTTCTGGCGCTCGCCTCGGAAAGTCCGATATGCAGGACCTTGCCCTGTTGCACCAGCTTGGCCATCGCGCCCACGGTCTCCTCGATCGGCACTTCGGGATCGACGCGGTGCTGGTAATAGAGGTCGATGTGCGCCACTCCCAGCCGGCTCAGGCTGGCCTCGCAAGACTTGGCCACGTATTCCGGCCGCCCGTTCACGCCCATCCATCGGCCATCGCTGTCCCGCACATTGCCGAATTTCGTAGCGAGTACGGCCTGTTCACGCCGGCCTTGCAGCGCCCGCCCGACGAGTTTTTCATTGTGTCCGCGGCCGTAAACGTCGGCGGTATCGAGGAAGTTCATTCCCAGATCGAGCGCCCGATGAATCGTGGCGATGGATTCGTTGTCGTCGGTTGTGCCATAGAACTCGGACATGCCCATGCATCCGAGCCCAATGGCCGAAACGCTCAAACCGCCTTTGCCCAGAAGCCTTCGAGGCAATGGATTGGGTGTCGCAGCCGAGCTGGCGCTCATGAGGGATCCCCGAGATGTGTCATTTGAAAGCTGGCGACTCAGCGCGACTGCTCTAGCCTCAAGCCGTTGCGAACTCCGTACGCAACGGCTCAGCACACCGCGTGTCAGAAGGCTGATTCGCCCGCAAGTTCAGCCGCAGTCTATACCGAGGAGGCCCACTTCTGCATCAGGGAGATACGTCAGTCGCCGGTTGCCGGCTGGAATCGTGGCGTGAGCTGCCGGGTGCTTTCCGTGATCCGGCTGCCCCGCCGCAAAACATCCCCCAATCGCCCGGCGAGCTGCTGCCGCGCCCGCCACAGGCGTGCTTTCAGGGTGTTTCGCGAAACGCCCAGCGCCCGGGCCGCTTCGTCCGCCGATAGCCCTTCCAATTCACGCAACTCGAAAGCGTTACGCAACAGCGGCGAAAGCTCTTGCAGATTTTCCTTCACGCGCTCGGAAAGCTCCGTGCTCGCATAAAGCTGCTCGGGGCTGGGATGATCGTCGGGAAACCGCTCCACCATCGGCGTCTTGTCGTCGGTTGAATCGTCCAGCGAGAGCGCCGGGTGCGCGCGCTTGCTCCGCCGCCGCATCAACGCGGCATTGATTACGATTCGCGTCATCCAGGTCGAGAATTGCGAACGGCCCTCGAATCGAGGCAGGTTGCGATAGGCCGATAACATGGCCTCTTGCAGGGCATCTTCGGCATCTTCGGCATTGCCAAGAAGCCTCAGGGCAGTTTGAAAAAGGGCGCGGCTATGCTGCGCAAACAGCATGTCCAAAGCATCGTGGTTGCCGGCGATCGCTTCGCGAACGAGTTTTGCTTCGTCAACGATGGTTTGTCGGATGGCGTTGTTGTTGGATGTATCGGTGTTTTTCGCTTGGTACGTGTTCATTTCACCCCCCCTTGACTCCTACCCCTGACTTTACGGAAACCTGCTTTTGGCTCTCCTCTTTGCAATCTCCACTCGGGAACGGCGCGCCCGTGATTTGCGCGATCAGGGCGCGGACCATGCAGCCGCTTCCTTCGAGCTTCGCCCCGGCCTGAAACATCTTGCGAAGCAGATCTGTTCCCGTTTCATCCACGAAACTCACGTTCGCCAGCCGCACGACAATTCCAGCGGCTGCGGTTCGCTCAAGTTCACTTTCCCAGCAGCGCTTGAGTTCTCCAACCCAAGGACCGGCGAGACGCCCCTCGACCTCCAGCAAGAGCCCCTTCCCGGCCTCCTCATTCTTGACGGAAATCTTCAACATATATTTCTCAAGTTGTGTTAATGCACTTTGACGACCACAAAATTTCTCACAAAGCTGTAGATAAGTTGTGTGCTATCAACAGCGCACTGCCGCGAGATTCTGCTCGTGCCGATAAGGGCCGCCCATATTTCGGCACCTGCCACCATTTCGGCAATTAAACAGTTTTCCCAGCGGCCCATCCTTTACCACGACCCGAGCGTCCAAACCGGGGTTTGCCTGCTGACGCGCCGAGGCTGTTTAGGACAGAGCCCGTTTGGGAGATAATGGGTTTATGCAAATCTCGATCTTCGCCGCGGTCGTTGCCGGCCTCATGTCATTCCTCTCGCCGTGCGTCTTCCCACTCGTGCCGGGCTATATCTCCATGCTTTCAGGCATCGGCGTCGAACAGTTGCGGCAGGGAGAACGTCCTCGCTACAGCCTGCTCACCTCCTCGCTGGCATTCGTCATCGGTTTCTCCGTGGTCTTCATCGCCTTCGGCGCGTCGGCCAGCGCCGTTGGGCAATTCCTCGTGCGCAATCGCAGTTTGCTCGCTCCCTTTGCCGGAGCCGTTATCGTGCTCTTCGGCCTGCATCTGATCGGCTGGTTGGGACGTATTCCCGTCCGTGGAGGCTTGTTGATTGGGGGAGCCCTCCTGGCGCTGGCCGCCGTGGTATGGATCTGGCTTGGCGGCGACGAGATTTGGGGCTTCGGCCCCGCGCAGTTGATTTCCGTGTCGTTGATTTTTCTCGCCGGTCCGATGTTGACGCGCTGGCTCAATCGGGACGTCCACTTCCGTAATCTAGGTGGGCAGTCACAGCAAGAGCGCAATTCAGGACCCTTTGCCGGCACACTCAGCGCTTTCCTCCTGGGCTTCGCTTTCGCATTCGGCTGGACGCCCTGCATTGGGCCGATCCTCGCCGGCGTGCTGGCAATGGCCGCGACTTCTGAGACCGTGTCCCGTGGCATTGTTCTTCTGGCTTTCTATTCCGCTGGATTAGCCATTCCCTTTCTGCTCACGGCTCTGGGAATAAACCAGTTTCTACGTTTTTATCAGCGCTTCCGTCGTTACCTCCATGCCGTTGAGATTGGCAGCGGGGCCTTGCTGTTGGCGGTGGGCTATTTGATCTTCTTCAATCGCCTTATATGGCTTTCGGGTAAACTCAGTTTTCTAAATGTTTTCGTGAAGTAAGGAGCGCGCAATGCGTCGAAGATTCTTAGAAGCCGCGATGATTCTGGGAGTTTTGGCTCTCTTGTCGCTTGTCGGCTGCAAACAGAGGCAGGGTCAGAACACGTCTTCCGGCAGCGCGGCGCCCGAGGCTTCCGTTATGATCCCTAACGTCGACGGCTCCACGGTCAACATCGATCAATACAAGGGCAAGGTGGTGCTCGTAAATTTCTGGGCCACCTGGTGCGATCCTTGCAAAACCGAAATTCCCTGGCTTATCGAGTTCAATCACAAATATGGCCCCAAGGGCCTTGTGATTCTCGGCGTGGCCATGGATGACGACGGTAAGAAAGCGGTCGAGCCTTGGGTCAAAGCGCATCGCTTCGACGTTAAAGGACAGCAGGATGTGATGGACTATCCCATTCTCTTGGGCAACGACAAGATTGCAGACAAATTCGGCGGCATCTTGGGGTTGCCCACGAGCATGCTTTATACCCGCGACGGCCGGAAAATCAAAACCATCGTCGGCTTGATCAATTACGAAGACCTGTCAAAAACCTTGGATCACGAACTCTGAACCTTGCGGTCGGAAAACCGCGCCTTTGTCGAGCTTCTGCTTGAGACTGTCTCCAGGGTGACGTATCATCGCCCCCTGACAGGGATTACCCCCTTCGCATGATCACTCGATCCATCGGAGCCGGCTCCCGCTGGCTGCTGGAAAAAATTGTCGACGCCATCGCCGCCACGGGGATCAACCCCAACGTCCTGACGGCCTTTGGCTTATTCGTAAACCTGTGGGCGGCGCTGCTCTTTGCCGAAGGCATGTTTCGATCCGCCGCCGCGGTGATTTTTATGGCCGGATTTCTGGACATGCTCGATGGTCAAGTGGCGCGACGCGAGCAGCGTGTTACGGCCTTCGGCGCTTTTTTTGATTCCACGCTCGACCGCTATTCCGATATGGCTTTGTATATGGGCCTGCTTGTCTATTACGCCGTGAATGGCAGGGCCTCGTATGTCATCCTGGCGGCGGTGGCCACCGCAGGATCGGTCATGGTCAGTTATGCGCGCGCCCGCGCCGAATCCCTCATTCCCACCTGTAAGGTTGGCTTCATGGAACGGCCCGAGCGTCTGGTATTGCTTATCCTAGGCGGCACCTTTGACCGCATGGCGCCGGCGCTGTGGGTTATAGCGGTTGTCTCCACCATCACAGTGATTCATCGGATCGTCTACACCTGGCAGGAGACCAGAGCCGGCCGCACGCTGCCCGGCATCCATCTGGTCGTTTAAGCTTTAGCTTCTTCCCGCCGTTCGCTCCCCGTATCCGGCGCTTCGTCCATCGAGGCGTGAACCGGCCCCGCTACTTCTTTCCAGACTCGCTCCCGCAGTTCCGCCACCTCTGCCTTGCTGTAACTTTTCGTGTTGATGGTGTCGTGCAGCCAAACGACGATGGTCGATCGCCGCAGGATCCAACTCGTTTTGCGATGAAACGTGAACGCGCCCACGATGCTCACGGGTGTGATGGGAGTTCCCAAATCCTGCGCCATGCGGAACACGCCGTTTTGAAACGGCCCCACCCGGCCGGTGATCGTTCTCGTGCCTTCCGGAAACACAACTAGGCTCACTCCCCGCTCCAACGAGGCCCGCGTCAACCGCCACATGCGTTTCAGGTCCGATGCCCGGTTCACGTCCGGAACCGGCACGTTGCCAAAGCGCTTCATCAGCCAGCCATAAACCGGGATACGAAAGTGCGACTCGAGTTCCAGCCCGCGGATAATTTGTGGCGTGACGCAATAAAGCACGAAAGGATCAAAGAGGTTGACGTG
>Ga0335077_10005080_pt1 | contig 16093 bp, 13 predicted proteins | sample Lox_Sample_31_FD_207151 | JGI IMG/M metagenome (GOLD analysis project Ga0335077, IMG submission 207151) | Soil microbial communities from Loxahatchee National Wildlife Refuge, Florida, United States - Lox_Sample_3.1 | ecosystem: Environmental > Terrestrial > Soil > Wetlands | place: USA...
TATTTTCAAACACACGATTTAGGGAGGTTGCAGTGTTTCTTGGTCGGAGGGGTGCAATGCCCGACTCTGAGACTGTAGGACGATTCATCGTTCTCAGAAGGAGATCACGGCCGACATCACTGCCGCCAAAATGGCAGACCGGCGACGACCAATGGACGCGGCGGAAAACGTGACCTACCATTCACCACTGGAGAACTCACGGAGTGAAATGGCTCGTCTAGGGGAGTGAGTGCTACGTGATGGGGAGTCTCTCGGAGAAGAACCATGGAATTCACACTGACTTCGGAGGAGCACGAACTTATCTTACGCATTCTTGAGCAGCACCATCGGGGGCTACTGAAGGAGATTTGGCACACGGATCACCGGGAATTCAGACTTGCTCTGCGGGAGGAAGAAAAGTTGCTCGAGTCCGTCCTGAACCGCCTGCGAGATGTCCAGGTTCAACAGACGTATCGTTGATTGCTGTGTGTGATTGCTCAAGATCGTTGTCGGCGAATGGAGCTTGCGTTACGGGACAAATGTCGTCCCCATACCCACTTCTCACATAACCACGCCTTTTTATAGGGTTATAGGGCGTTAGTCCGCAGTGGACCTTCGGCCGGAGGCCAAGCTAAACGATCGTGCCTCGTACCAGCCAGCCTCCTTGAGCTGACAAAGCCGGGAGGCAAAACTACCCTGCCAGCCGACATTCATATAACTTCTGCGCTTCTCTAGCGAGGCGCTTTAGTCGCGGCGCCAGTTGACGCCGCATTTGTTTGTATCTTGGCCTGGCGTATGGAAACGGAGATATTCCGTCGGCTGAAGTGGCAAATCGCGGGAACGACAGCGACGTTGTTTGCCGCGGTATGGGCTGTCCTTGCCTGTTATTTCTTTTGGGAACCCGTCTATCACCACTTCTTTCCTGCATGGTCTCGATGGCTGCTGCCGCTGGTGTACGGTCTCGGTTTTGGGTGGGCAGGACTACTTTCGTGGTGGTTGGCCCTGCGATTCCGAGGAAGCGCCGTCGTGAACTTCTGTATTCTGATGGGATTGTGCGGAATGGCGGGGCATCTCTGGGCCGTGCACCCCAGGCTGTTAGAGAAACCTCCGATGCTACAAGGTGCTGAGCCATTGCCTGCAGTCGTTGTCTCGGGGTTCGAGTTTGTGTTTTACGGGGGACGGATTCTCGCTACTGCGTGGCTGGCAGGTTGCATCGGGGAGCGATTCGGGCCGGCTGGTCAGAGACACAGCCCGGCATGGCGTTGACCTGGCTGCTGGCCCCAGGCACGCACTCCCCTAACTCGTTGAGACTCGCCGTCTATCACGCATGTCTCAAGTCATCGGTTTACTACTCCCAGGGTGGATCCCCGCGAATCCTTTGTGGAGGGTTCGCTTTTAGCGCGTCTTAGAGTGGTGTCCCGCTGGCCATCGTGCAGCCGTTCGCACCGGACAGGTATTCGATCACGCCCGTCTGGTCGCTGCAGAACGAACGCGTACCGGTCGTGTTCAAAGTGACGGCGTTTGCCAGGCTGATGTAAGTAGTATTCGGAGCGCCGCCGGCAGGCGTCACGGTGAACGTGTATCCGCTCTTCGTGCCGGTTGCTAGAACGTTGTCGATCAGACAAGCCGTTGCGGGAGCCGGGGTGCACGGTGTCGCACCACCCAAACTCGCCAAAGCTGTGAACCCAATCGCAGGATAGGTGGTGGTGAAAGTGACTTCGGCGGTGTTGATGGTACGCAGCGAACCGACGGCCGAGGCCTCGTTCGCAGCCATCCTCGAGCGAATCAAGTTCGGAATTGCGATCGCCGCGATGATCAAAATGATTGCCACGACGATGAGCAATTCGATAAGAGAGAAACCCTTCTGTTTCCTCATGAGATCTCCTTGAGAGAGTGTAACGTGGCAGACCGCAACACGATTATACGCAATTGCCATGCCAAGGTCGTGAGTACGGAATTACTGTAGGTTATGAAACAAAGGACTGAGTCTCTGTTGCCGATAAGCCTAACCGCTCGAACATGACTCTCAAAGACGAGTACGATGGCCTCCTTCTGAAGAGCTCCAGATGCGATATTGTTAGAGATGTCCGGTAACGCGACACACGATAAACGCGGACATCTGGGTACAGCGACCAACTCGTCCGATTACGCGACTTCCATGATAGGTCTTTGTCAAGAGGCAGACAGTCTCCCGACGCGCTTCGGGAGGAGCGCGGGTGTAATTCTCTTCTGCGATTCTTCTCTGCGCGTGTTGGCCTCTCGGCCGCGGTTCCTTATCGAAGACAAGAACCAGACTTCCATTGGCAGGAGCGACGGTTTCCGCCGCCCCACAAGATTGAGTTTGTGTTTTCCTGCCCGTCTCGAAACTTACCAGCGGGGGCGTTGAAAACTCGCGTCTTCACGCCCAGTCGGTTAACGGCAAGACCGGGCAGGTTCGCGCTCGCTTTTCTACACCAAGCGCTCCTCCCTTGACCTATACATTCAAACTTTCCAGGACTCTTCTGCTACGATTCAATCGCCAAGCATTCCCGCGTCTAATATCCACCACCGTCAGCGACCGAAATCTTCTTCCGTCCACCAGTTGCTCCGCCACAAAATCCATCGACCACATCTGGTTCGGCCCTGTCGGATAAAAACGCTCTTGCCCGTGTTCTGCCGCTCGCCGGCGTCGTCTCTGCCACTGCAACAAAGATCCTTGACAGAAAGATAGTAGTGGAGTACAAGGTCCATTAGTATGTTATTTTCACGTTCGGCAGAATACGCGATTCGTGCGATGACCTTTCTTGCGTCTCGAGAGCCGGGGAGACGCGCTGGAGCGCGCGAAATTTCGGAAGCCGAAAATATTCCCATGCCTTTCCTGTGGAAGATTCTCCAAATTCTGACGAGACGTCGGCTGGTCCGTTCTTTCAAGGGAATGCATGGAGGTTATGAGCTGGCGGCTGCTGCCGACCAGGTTCCGCTGGGCGCCATCGTCAGTGCCACTGATGGGGCTGAGTTTCGCGATAGCTGTGTACTTGGACTTCCCGAATGCGACAACCAGAACCCCTGCCCGCTGCATGAGCAGTGGAAGGGCGTGCGGGCCAGCGTGACCAGCATGCTGGATGAAACATCGTTGGCCGACCTGGCTCGTGTGACCAAGACAAGACGGAGGGCCAGGAGGAAGTAGTTTTTTTGTTTCAGATAATGGATAACCGTATCTAGTAGTCCTATTATAACGAGGCCGTTCCCATGTTTGCCACGGAGATTTTACGCAAAGAACATGATGCCATTCTCACGATGCTCGACGCCCTGGATCAGACTTCCCAGCAATTGCTCGGTGGAGCCCCCGTCCAGCCTTCCACCTTGCAGGGTCTGCTGGAGTTCTTCCAGCTCTTTGCCGATCGCTGCCATCACGGCAAAGAAGAGGACCTGCTGTTTCCACTCTTGGAACGGCACGGGATTCCCCGCGAGCGAGGTCCCATCGGCGTGATGCTGTCCGAGCACGATCAAGGAAGGGGTTTGACCCAGAAAATGAAAGCCGCGGCCGCGGACTATGAAAAGGAACCGCAAGCCGCCGGGAAACGCTGGTCAGAAGCGGCCCGAGTTTATTCCCAACTCCTTCGCGAGCACATCATGAAAGAGAACAACATTCTCTTCCGCATGGCAGAGCAGATGCTCACACCAGACGAGCAGACATCTCTGGCTGCGGAGTTTGAAAAAGCCGAGATCGAAAAGATGGGCGCAGGCACCCATGAACGGTTGCATACACGCATGGGCCGGCTGCTAGCAGAGATTAACGGGACAAATGCTGTGCCTTAAATCACTGATTTCTTCTTTAGTTGCGCGGTAGATGCAAAGGTGAATCAAGGTGTCTCAAACTTAGGAGATTAGGATTGAGCCCGGCGTATCAAGTGCGCATTGCAGATGAGGCCTATTGGCGCGAACAAATCAAGTGTCAGTTTGCATGTCCCGTACACACCGACGCGCGCGGATATGTCCGGGCGATTGCGGAAGGCGATTACGAGCTTGCCTACCTGATTGCACGCGGGCCAAATCCCTTAGCGTCCATCTGCGGACGAATTTGCGGCGCGCCCTGCGAGGCGGCTTGCCGTCGAGGGGCGATCGATCAGCCGATCGCGATTCGCGCTTTGAAGCGATTCGTCTGTGAACGATCCGGACCGGAATCGCTCAAGGAGCCTGGCAAGAAACAGTTCTCCTATGTCTCCCAGAACACTTCACAACGTATCTGTGACGATACGGATGAACTGCGCCACTTGTTGAATTTTCTGGCGAACTTCAGCTTTCCGCAGCCGTCGGGGCAGCGCATCGCGATCATCGGGTCCGGACCAGCAGGGTTGGCAGCGGGTCACGACCTGGCTTTGATGGGCCTCCGGCCGACGATTTTCGAAATGGAACCTGTGCCCGCAGGGATGCTTTACACGGGTGTTCCTGATTATCGGCTTCCCATTGACCTCATCCGGGCAGAAATTGCCGTGATTGAAGCACTCGGTGTGGAGATTCGTTGTAACACCGAGATTGGGAAGGACATCTCCTTCGATCAGCTACGTAAGGAATTTGCAGCTGTGATCATCGCCGTGGGAGCGAAAAAGTCGCGACCACTCCCCATTCCGGGAACAGATGCTATCGGCGTATTCGGTGGGGTGGATTTTCTCCGGGATGTTGCGCTGGGAAAGCGGGTGGAATTGGGGCCGCGTGTTGTCGTCATTGGAGGCGGGAACGTAGCTTATGACGTGGCGCGCACGGTCCTTCGCCAAGAAGAGTATGACGTCTCGCGCACGGCAGCGCGACTCCCAGGCGTGCGTGAAGTGAATCTGGTCTGCCTTGAGTCACTCGAGGAGATGCCAGCCGACACGGTGGAGATCATTGAGGGAACCGAAGAAGGGGTCATTCGTCACAACAGCTGGGGTCCGCGGGAAATTCTCTTCCGCGAAGAAAATGGGAGAAAATTCGTCTGCGGAGTCCGATTCATGCGGTGCGTATCGGTTTATGACGAGAACCGGCGCTTCGCTCCGAAATACGAGGAAACCAAGGAACTAGTTCTGGAATGTGACGCAGTTCTTCTCTCCGTCGGGCAGTCGGCGGACCTCCGATTCCTTGATCCAGCGCGCGACGGCATCGATATGCGCTCCCCGCAGCAAATCGTCAACGATCCAGCCACTTGCAGCACTTCGGCCCCCGGAGTCTTCGTTGCCGGGGACATCGCCTATGGCCCGAAGCTTCTGATCCATGCAGTCGCTAGCGGCAAACAAGCCGCGCGGTCCGTTTATCGCTACCTTACCGGGAAAGAAATCGGGCAGGAGGAAGTGCAGTTCCATGCGCCAATCGAGCATTATGGCCGGGAAAAATTGTATGAGCGGCGGCTGCGCCTCCGCATTCCGACACTGAGCCCGAGAGAGCGCCTCCTCGATCCCAAAGCGCTTGTCGAAAAAGGCTACACCGAAACGCAAGCGCAGGAAGAAGCTGGCCGATGCCTCGACTGCGGCGTCAATACGATCTTCGATGGCGAGCGATGCATTTTGTGCGGCGGCTGCGTGGACGTATGCCCGACGGTTTGCCTGAAGTTGGTGTCAATCGACCGGCTGAAGCGAACGCCCGAACTCGAGGGCACCCTGCGTGAACTCCTCGGCGAGGAAGCTCCAGAGTCCTCAGCGATCTTAAAAGATGAAGAACGCTGTATCCGGTGCGGCTTGTGCGCACAACGCTGTCCAACCACCGCCATAACGATGGAGCGCTTCTTTTTTGCCAAGGAGTGGAAGCCATGTCCGAGCTAAACGAGAAAAAGCCTTCACGCCTGGAACCCATGCAGGTGCCGCGGCGGAGTTTCCTGAGCCTAGCTGCGCTCGGAAGTTTTTTCGGCGCTGTCGGGATGGCCCTGGCGGGTGCGCTTCGGTTGCCCGGTCCCGCCGTGCTGCCGGGGCCGGTGCGGCGGTTCAAGATCGGCCATCCGGAACAGTTTGCCGTGGGCAGCGAAACGCGCATGGAAGAAGCAAACTTTTTCGTGTTTCGCGACGAGCAGGGCATCTACGCCATATCGGGAGTGTGCACCCATCTCGGATGCTCGGTGGGGCGTTCCCCGGAGGGATTCGCGTGTCCATGTCACGGCTCGCGCTTTGCAGACAGTGGAGAGGTCACGCGGGGCCCGGCACCCCGGGCGCTTCCGTGGCTGGAAGTGGGACGCGCGGCCGACGGGCAGCTTGTAGTGTACGCCGAGAATGAAGTTCCGGCAGGGACGCGATTCCGCGTCTAGGAGGGCGGCATGGGCACGGCTAGTCAACCTGTTACGCCGAGCGCCACACGGGAGTTCCTGCAGAATCTCCGGCGACTGCCGCGAACGCTACGCGATTCGTGGTTCCGCCTGGGACATGCTCCTGAATCTGAACGCGAGGAATCGCAGGCGACGTTTCATAACCTGTTTCTACACATCCACAGCGTGCGCGTGCACGTACGCACTCTGGCCCCGAGCTTTACGCTCGGGCTCGGCATCATCTCGACAGCGAGTTTCGTGATCCTATGTGTCACCGGCGTATTGCTGATGGTGTACTACAAACCCTCCACGACGCTGGCGTACGACTCGATGAAAGACTTGCACTTTGCAGTTTTCACCGGGCGCTTTATCCGCAACATCCACCGCTGGAGCGCGCACGTGATGGTGGCGGCGGTGTTTCTGCACATGGCGCGCGTGTTCTACACGGGCAGCTACAAGAAGCCGCGCGAATTCAACTGGCTTATCGGGCTCGGCCTCCTCGTGCTGACGCTGGCGTTGAGCTTCACAGGATATCTCCTGCCTTACGACCAACTCGCCTACTGGGCAATTACCATCGGCTCCAACATCGCCAACTCGCCGCGTGAATTAACCGATGCCCTGGGCATTACGCAATGGTTCAACCCGGGAGGGTTCCAGCGAAGGCTTCTGCTTGGCGCGAATTTCGTTGGCGAAGACGCGCTGATCCGCTTCTACATTCTCCATGTTTTCCTGCTGCCGGTAGCGCTAATCACCTTTCTCGGCGTGCACTTTTGGCGAATCCGCAAAGACGGAGGCTTGGCGCGTCCTGATGGTCCAATGGGTGGCACCGCGGAATGGGGCGGCAGCATGAAAAGCGTGTTCGAGCCGCTGGCAACAAAGACCTACGGCCTGATGGCGCTGGTAAAGGGGCGGCGCGCCACGGTCAATCGCGGGCCCGAAAACACGGTCATGAGCTGGCCACACCTGTTCTGGGCGGAGCTTGCCGTGTTCATGCTGACCGTGGCATTCACGCTGATTCTCGCGTTCCACTTTGACGCCCCGCTCAAAGAGCTTGCCAATCCCGCGGTTCCGGAGAACCCAGCCAAAGCGCCGTGGTATTTCCTGGGCTTGCAGGAACTTGTTTCGTATTCCGCATTCATGGGCGGGCTGATTATTCCCGCGATTGCCTGGATTGGCTTAGCGCTGATCCCGTTCCTGGATCAGAAGCCAGGTGGAGAAGGCACGTGGTTTGGCACACCGGGAGAACGGCGAGTCGCACTGAAATCTCTCTTCGTTGGGTTCGCAATCGTAATTGGGATGCTGACCTTCACAGTGAACTACGGGTGGCTGCGCAGTTGGTATCCCCACATCCACCAACTGTGGATCATCTTCATCAATCCTGGCTCAATTCTCGTGCTGCTATACATGGCGTGGTCGCTTTGGGTGCTCAAGCGGCAAAACTCAGTACGCCATGCAGCCGTGGCCTTGTTTACCTGCTTTCTGATCGGCTTTGCAGTCTTGACCTACTTTGCAACGGTACATCGCGGGCCCAACTGGATCTTTTACTGGTGGCCGTCGCAGTGGCCGGTGCACTAGGAGTTCATCGATGAAGGACCCATCGCGCAAATATCGCTGGCTCTTGCTAGGGACAAGCCTTCTGACGATCGGCTACCTCGTGGCTGCTGCGGTTCGGGAAAACTTCCTGGCCGAATGGTACATGCTGCAGAAGCAGTACCGCACTCTCCTGGAGTCAAAGGCGACTGACGACCGCGGACGGGCCATCGCACGGGATTTTCGGGTTGAGCTGAAACAAGTCAGTATCCCCCAACTCAAGGCGGTCGATCGCTGCGTTTCCTGCCACAACGGCATTGACGATCCACGAATGACAGATGTTCCTGTGCCGCACGCGGTACATCCGGGCGACATTTTGAAGAATCATCCTGTCGACCGTTTTGGATGCACGGTTTGTCACCAGGGTCAGGGGCCAGCAACATCGTTTGAAGATGCCAAGGCGGTCGATGCCTACTGGGATTATCCCCTTCTCGATCGAAACCTCACTCAGTCGTCGTGCCTGGCATGCCATGACGTGAACAATTTACCCCCGCAACAGGTTGCTCTCGTCATCGAAGGCGAGAAGCTCTATCGAGAGAAGAGCTGCGGATCCTGTCACAAACTAGGTGGGCGTGGCGGAGCTTTGGGCCCGACCCTGGACAATGAAGGCGCGAAGACCAAACATCAGTTAATCCTCACAAATCTCGCGCCACCCCACAGCACTTGGAATTGGCACGAAGCGCACTTCCGCGATCCGGGTGGCATCGTGGTGGGAAGCCAGATGAAAAATTCGGCTCTTTCGGAACCCCAAGTTTTGGCGCTGACGGTGTACATGCTTGCGCAACGCCAGCGCGACGTGCCGGAGAGTTATCTCGCACCAGACAAACTCGAAGAAAAAGTTCGCCGGTTGCACCCGCAGCCGCTGACTGGCGAACAGGTTTACCACCAGTACTGCATGGCGTGTCATGGCGAAGGAACCTACGGCCGGTGGGACAAGACCTTCCGACGGTTTGTTCCGGCAATTCGCGGAGTTTCGCTGCAAGCGACTGCCGGCCCCGAATACCTGAAGGCGCAAATTATGAACGGCCGGCCGGGAACGCAAATGCCTGCGTGGGGAAAGCCAGCTGGTGGGTTGCTGCCTGCAGAGATCGATGCCCTGCTGGGTTACATTCAGCCCCCGGAGGCGCGGCGCGAGACAACGGCGCTGCATGCGGCAATCATTCCACCACGGGGGAACCCTAACCGAGGCTCAGCACTTTTCACTTCGTATTGCTCCGGTTGCCACGGATTGGCAGGACACGGAGGAATCGCACCCGAGATCGCAAATCCCGTTTTTCAGCGGGCAGCTTCCGATGAATTCATCGTAACGACCATCCGCAATGGACGGCGAGGCACAGCGATGCCGAGTTTTCAGCCGCAAATTGCAGGGGTGCGCATGTTGAGCGATGCCGACCTGAGCGATCTGCTGGCCTTCCTTCGAACACTGGGTGGCGCACATGAAGGTTCGCTAGCAGCGCGGGAGAGCGATTCCTCTGCGGCCTCAACGAAGAAGGAGGAGGCACCCCGATGAGTACCAAGGACAAAGCAAATAAAGAAGCGTCTGGCGCGACGGGCCGTTTCACTCGTCGCGGATTTCTCTATACGGCTGCTGCCGGGACAGCGGCACTCGCTTTTCCGGGATGCCAGAAGAGCGAGAAGCCGATCCTGACTACCTTGACGGGAGAATTCGATCCGTTGCGCTCTTATCCCTACCGCAGCTGGGAAGACTTCTACCGCAAGATGTGGACCTGGGACAAAGTCGTTCGCTCTACTCATTCGGCGAACTGCACTGGCTCCTGTTCCTGGAAAGTGTACGTGCGCAACGGCGTGATTGTTCGTGAGGAACAAGCCGCAGACTACCCCCGCATCAGCAAGGATCTGCCGGATTACAACCCACGCGGGTGCCAGAAAGGCGGCTGCTTTGCCGAATACGTTTACAGCCCACAACGTCTCCGCTATCCGTTGATTCGCACGGGGGCACGTGGCGAAGGCAAGTGGAGGCGCGCTACCTGGGACGAGGCGCTGAACCTGATCGCGGAAAAACTCCTAGACAACATCTACAACCACGGGCCGGATACGAATGCATTCTTCAGCGTCATCCCCGCGATGAGCCCGGTGAGTTTCTGTGCGGGATCGCGGCTTGCCAACTATCTCGGCGGTGTCATGTGCTCCTTCTACGATTGGTATTGCGATTTGCCTCCCGGAGAGCCGCTGACCTGGGGAGTGCAGACGGAAGCTTGCGAATGCGCCGATTGGTTTAATTCCAAGTACATCATTCTCTGGGGTTCGAATATCTCTCAAACTCGCATCCCCGACGCGCACTTTGCCTACGAAGCGCGCTACAACGGTGCGAAGATCGTCGCCATTTCGCCGGACTTCAATTCCAGTTGCATTCACGCTGACTTGTACTGGCGCATCCACCCGGGATCGGACGCGGCCTTGGCTCTCGGCGTCGCGCGCCTGCTAATCGAAAACAATCTTATCGATCGACCGTACATCAAGGAGCAAACGGACCTGCCTCTGCTCGTATTGAAAGGCACCAAGCGCTTTCTCCGTGAATCCGATCTGCACAAAGGAGGCAAGGACGACGTTTTTTTGGTCTGGGACTCCACGAAGAATCGCGTTGCAGCCACACCGGGCTCCATGGGTTCCGCCGACAAGACGATTCGCTGGAACGCCGTTGACCCTGCACTTGAGGGTACCTACACAGTCCAGCTGGTTGATGGAAATATGGCCGAGGTCGTTCCGGTCTTCGCCCAGCTTCGCGCCACTCTTGCTGCATATCCCCTCGAGAAAGTCTCGCAACTGACTGGTCTTCCTGCGCATGAGATTCAGTCCTTCGCCCACGAGCTCGGCACGCGCAAGCCGGCAATGATCATTCACGGCGCTGGAACCAATCACTGGTTTCACAATGACCTCACCAACCGCGCAATGATTCTTCTCGTCGCACTCACGGGCAACGTAGGTAAAAACGGCGGCGGGTTCAATCACTACGTGGGGCAGGAGCGCGTCTGGCCCGAGCACGGATTTTTCGAGCTGGCTTTTCCCGAAGGGCGCAAGAAACAGCGCTTTCAAAACACCACGCTTTGGAGCTACGTCCATTCCGCCAGCAAGGACCCGCATCTCTACAACGGCAAATCAGTGGAGTGGTACATACGGGAATCCGTGAAAAATGGTTGGATGCCGCTCTGGCCGGCGTTACGCGAGGGCGAGACTCCGAAGACAGGACGCAAGCCGCGGGCCTTCATTGTCTGGCGCGCAAATTATCTGAATCAGGCAAAAGGCAACGAAATCATCGAGAATTCGCTCTGGCGCGATCTCGACCTCATCGTGGACATCAACTATCGCATGGATACGACTGCGCTCTACTCCGACGTCGTTCTGCCAGCCTCCAGCTACTACGAAAAAGTCGATCTGAATTCAACTGATTGCCACAGCTACATGCATACCTTTGGGAAAGCCGTCGAACCCCTGTTCGAGAGCAAGACCGACTGGGACATCTTCCATGCGTTGGCCCAAAAGATCAGTGAAGTTGCAAAACAAAAAGACCTGAAACCCTTCCACGACGAGCTTTTCAAGTGGGACCGCGACTTCACCTCCCTCCAGGATCACTGGACCGGAGGCGGCACCGTCGCCACCGACGAACAGGCGGTGGACTTCATTCTTTCCCACTCCAAAGAGACCGAGGGTATGACCTACAAAAATCTCCAGGAGCATCCAAAGCGATTTGTGGCGACTGATCCGGAATCCTGGAACAGCGACGTCGAAGAGGGTATCGCCTACACCCCTTTCAAGCATCAGATCGAAAAGAAAGTTCCTTGGAGAACGCTCACCGGTCGCCAGCAGTTCTACATTGACCACCCATGGTTTATTGAACTGAACGAGGAGCTGCCGGCGTACAAAGAGCCTATTCAGGAAAAGTATCCACTCTACTGGAACACGCCGCACGGACGCTGGTCGATCCATTCGACCTGGCGCGATCATCGCGCCATGCTCCGCCTCCAGCGCGGAGGTCCGATTGTCTACATGCATCCGGACGAAGCGCGCAAACGAAACCTGCGCGACAACGACTGGGTTCGCATTTACAACGAGATCGGTCACTGCATCTGCCGCGTGCAGATCATGCCCGGCGAAAAGCCTGGGCGCGTGACTATGTACCACGGCTGGGAAAAATTTCTCGGCTTCCAACAGGGCGGATGGCAGTCGCTCACCTATATCAAAATCAAACCGACGCAACTCATAGGCAAGTACGGCCATGTGAACTTCCGCCTGAACTATTGGGGCCCCACGGGGAACAATCGCGACATCAAAGTCGAAGTTGAAAAATACAACGGGCCACTTGTCCATGGCACGTCCGCAAAGGCCTAGGGGGCAAACATGTCACGCCACCAATATGCGATGGTCATGGATCTCAACAAATGCCTGGGTTGTCAAACGTGCACGATCGCCTGCAAGAAACTCTGGACCGATCGCGACGGCACCCAGCACATGTATTGGAACAACGTCGAAACTCGTCCCGGAACAGGCTACCCCAAGCAGTGGGATCAGATTGGAGGCGGCTGGAAGGATGGACAATTGCAGCCGAGCCGCCAGCCCACGCTGGACGATTACGGCGCTCCCTGGGAGTTCGATTACGAACAGAGACTCTACGAGGGTAAAAGGAAGCCGGTGATGGCCTCTCCCGATCCCGTCTCCGGACCAAATTGGGATGAAGACGTCGGCGCGCTAAACGGGGATGACAACTTCTACTTTTATCTGCCGCGCATCTGTAATCACTGCACAAACCCGGCGTGTCTTGCGGCCTGTCCGCGCCAAGCCATCTACAAGCGCGAGGAAGACGGCATCGTCGTCCTCGACCAGGAGCGCTGTGAGGGTTATCGCTACTGCATCGCTGCTTGTCCGTATAAGAAGATCTATTTCAACGAGATCACCGGAAAATCTGAAAAGTGCATCTTCTGCTACCCGCGGCTCGAAAAAGGGGAAGTGAACGCTTGCGCGGCGCAATGTCCCGGCCGCCTGCGATTCGTTGGGCTTTTGGAGGACACGAATTCCGCGGTTCATAAGCTCGTGCGTGTTTACAATGTGGCCTTGCCTCTGTTCCCGGAGAAAGGCACCGAGCCGAATGTTTTCTATGTGCCTCCATTTAATCCACCAAAGCGCTTGGACTATGGCAAGAGCATCCTGGAAGACCCACGGCTTCCCCTCGAATATCTGCTCTACCTCTTCGGACCCGCAGTTCGGGGTGTCATCGTGCGGCTTGAGGCTGAACTCACGAGAGCCCAGAACGGCGCTTCAAGTGAGCTGCTTCAACTCTTGATCGGGCGTGATGCCGAAACGCGATATCAGATTCGGCCGCAGCTCGTCCAAATTCAACCCAGGATTGGATAATTCTCATGAGAGCCATTTCCAGAATATTCGGCGGTTTCCTTTTTCCGTTCCTGTTTGTGGTCGCACAGAGTTCTGATGCCCTCGCGCAGCAAAAACCTGCAAAGACTGCGCCATCGGAAAAACCAGGACTGTCCTTGCGCACGGAAACGTCTTCCGCGCGCATGGAAGCACTTCTAGATCCTATGTCAGCGGAATGGAGCAAAATCGCATCGCAACGCATCGCGCTGAACCGCACGCCACGGCTTTACGATACGGAGGCACCCTCGGAGCCGGAACTTGCTTTCGTAGATATTCGCTTGGCGCGGGCGGAAGGCAAACTGGTGGTCCAGATGATCTGGCGCGATCCCACGCAAGACACCGCGGAAATTGCCAAACTTCCTTCGGCTCCGACCGAGGGACGCCCCCACAAAGAGCTCACGGAAGCTACAGACCGTTTCTTCGATTCCGCGGCTGTGATGCACGCGGTGCGCCTGCCAAATAATGACGTGTGGCCCTCCCTCCAGATGGGGGATGCCGGGGACCCGGTCACCATTTACTTTTGGAACGCTGCGCGGGGCGCAGCCCGCATGCAGGCGGAAGGCCGCGGCACAACAAAACGTACCGGTGCAGGGTTTCCCGCCCAAGCCTCGTACGGAAATGGCTCCTGGCATGTCACGATGGAATTGCAGGACGTGCCTGCGGGGATGCCCCTCGCCTTTGCTATCTGGAATGGGAGCCAGCAGGATCGCGACGGCAGAAAATACTTCACGACTTGGCTAAAGCTGGAATAGAGCTATGACGATCCTCCTATCTAGGCGGAACCACCGCGAGAGTGTCGCGCCTCTTCTTGCCGACCTCGATCTTTATCGAGTTTTTGCCGCCTGTTTCAACCTCCCATCCACCGAGCGATTTGCTTGGCTTTCTGGGAGGGAATGTCGCGTACTGCTGAAAAAGCTCGGCCATTACCATGAGGACCGCTTGCCGCACTCCGCCACTCATCGGTTCCGCGATTACTCTTCGTATGAATCGGCCTACATCGCCTTGTTTGAGGTCGGGGTCCCGGAGCCCCCTGTTCCTCTGCTGGAATCTGCTAATTCTCACCGCCAGATCCCGCAGGAGATTGTTCTTGAATGCGTGAATTTCTACGATGTGCTGGGGCTGCGACCTTCAGGATCCGTCTTCCCCACAGATCATCTGGTCACTCAGCTCGAGTTCCTTGCTGCTGCTCGCTACTTGCGGGAACAGGCGAACGACTCGGGCACGGAAGCTTCTCTACGCCGCCTAGAACGCGACTTCATTCAACGGCATTTGCTGACTTGGCTCCCCTTCGCCCTGGAAAAACTCGAAAAAGCCGATCCGCCGCTATTTCCGATGTTGCTTCGCTCGCTCACAGCCTATTTGAATCAACAATCCGTTTTGCTCGGACCAGACGATCCCTCATGAGCTCTCACAAGGCTGCTTTCTACGGTTCTAGCGCTTCGCGATGCGCGCTGTGTCGATGCCACACCGACCGTAACGCCGGTGAACAAGGGGACCAGCAGCAAACCCCAGGCGCCATGCTCGCGCGGGACCGCCAGGGCTCGATTGCGTGGCTTTTGAGAAGAACAAACGCTCAAGGACTTATCCGCCATGCCAGGTGATCCCATGCCATCAGCATATAGCATTGCCGGAACATGCTCCCGGATGGTCAGCTTCTCGAACACTGGCCACAAACGGCATATGAGCGGTGATGTCCGCGAACGGGACTTCGGGCCTTGAATAGGTTTCGAGTCCGCCCGCAACCGACGGCAGCGCCAATGAGCCTCCGCCTTCTTATAATTCAGTTGGCAGAAAGCGCTCGCTCGAATAGCATTCTGCTCTATCATGCCAATTAATCGCCGCGAATTCCTGAAGACTGGTGCGCTGGGCGCGGGTGCGGCATACGTTCCGCCACACAATTTCGACAAATACGATTTTGGCGACGGACCGGCGATTGTGGACAGGCTGAACCAGGGCCCGTTTCCCGCGGACCTATACCCGAGCTGGAACGTGGTAATGGGCGTGACACCCTCGGATGAGCCGGTGCCGAATTATGGGATGGGACTGACCACCTATCTGTGCGACGAAGTCGGCTTGCCGAGGAGCGCTGAGCAGACTCTCGAATCTGTGCTGGAAGAGCTGGTGAAGTTCCCGCTGGGCTCGAAGCTCTACATGCGCGTGAATTGGAAGGATGTGCAGCCACGTCCGGGGCGCTTGCAACCGAACGCCATTTGGAACACGGCCTTCGCTCTGGCGCGGCAATATGGGAAGAGCATTGGATTCCGGGTGATGATCAGCAATCCCGATATTTCCGGATACGCGCTACCCGATTTTCTCCGGGAAAAGGTGCCTCTGGTCAAGCTGGGCACATGGCAAAAGCGGGAACGGGAGGAGCCGCGATGTGACGACCCCACTTTTCAGGCAGCGTTCCGAGAGCTAATCGATCGGCTTGCGGAGGAATATGACGGGCATCCCGACGTGGAGTACGTGGACACGTGCATGTACGGATTCTGGGGTGAAGGGCACACCTGGCCATTGGAGAAGAATCCGTACCCCGATTACAGCACGGCGGAAAAGACGTTTGTGAGGATGTTTGAACACCAGACAGCGCGCTGGAAGAGAACTCCACTGGTAACCAACACACAGCCGGATTTCAGCAAAGTGGGGAACTCGGAACTCGTTGACCGAACGATTCGGAGCGGAGGCTGGCTTCGTACCGACACAATTTTCATAGAGAACGAACAGATCGAAGCACTGAGTAACCGTCCGCCTTGGACAGGAGCGGCAATCGAAGTGGGACTGTCGGACGGTTCACCCGCCAGCCTTTATGTCGACGAGGGTCTAACGTACACGGATAACGCGATCTGTCACGCAAGGGATGTAGGGGCATGTTACTTCTCGCTTTGGAATTGGCAT
>Ga0335077_10005081_pt1 | contig 16091 bp, 16 predicted proteins | sample Lox_Sample_31_FD_207151 | JGI IMG/M metagenome (GOLD analysis project Ga0335077, IMG submission 207151) | Soil microbial communities from Loxahatchee National Wildlife Refuge, Florida, United States - Lox_Sample_3.1 | ecosystem: Environmental > Terrestrial > Soil > Wetlands | place: USA...
CTCGACACGCGCACCAACATCGGCACCGGGCGCAACGCGCACGTCGACATCCTCGGGGTGCCGCTCTTGTACCTGCCGTGGGTGTCCTTCCCCCTGAGCAGCGACCGCAAGAGCGGCTTCCTGTTCCCGACCATCGCCAACACCACCACCGGCGGCGCACAGCTGACGCTGCCGTACTACTGGAACATCCGCCCCAACGCCGACTTCACCTTCCTGCCGACGCTGTACACGCGCCGCGGTGCGGACCTGGGCGGTGAGACGCGCTACCTGAGCGAGCGCCAGCAGGCGGAGCTCGACTGGAACTACCTGCCGTACGACAGCGTGTTCGGCGCCAGCCGCAGCCGCGTGCGCTTCAACGACATCGCCGACCTGCCGGCGGACCTGCGCCTCACGGTGAGCGCCGCCAACGTGAGCGACAACCAGTACTTCGAGGACTTCTCGCAGGGCCCGGAAGGCGCGAGCACCGCGTTCCTGAACCGCAGCGCCGCGCTCAGCTACCGCGACGAGCACTGGCGCGTCGAGGGCGAGGTGCAGCAGTACCAGACGCTCGACACCGTCAACCTGGCCGCTTCGCAGCGCCCCTACGCGCGCCTGCCGCGCATGCGCGTCGACGCCAACTACAGCATCGGCTCCGCGCTCATCCTCAGCTACGGCTTCGACTCGGAGGTGGTCGACTTCCACCGCGATATCGAGGGGCCCGACAACGACGGCTGGCGCGCGGATCTCACCCCGCACCTGGCGCTGGAGGCCAGCGGTCCGGGCTACTTCGTACGCCCAACGCTCGCCTACCGCGTCACCCAGTACGAGCTCGACTCGCTCGCCCTCGGGCAGTACGAGCATGCGCCCTCGCGCACGCTGCCGATCGCAAGCTTCGACACCGGGCTGACCTTCGAGAAGTACACCGGCTCACGCGCGCAGCGCAAGCTGACGCTCGAGCCGCGCCTCATGTACCTGTACGTGCCGTACCGCAACCAGGAGCAGCTGCCGGTGTTCGACACCGCGGTGCCGGACCTGAACCCGGTGCAGCTGTTCCGCACCAACCGCTACGTCGGCGCCGACCGCATGAGCGATGCCAACCAGGTGGCGCTCGGGGTGACCACGCGGCTGCTCGATGCGCAGGCCGGGCGGCAGTTCCTCGCCGCCACCTTCGGCCAGGCCTACTACTTCCAGACCCCGCGCGTGACGCTGCCCTTCGAGGCGCCCGCGAGCGGCAACCGCTCCGACCTGGTGGCCCAGGTCGCGCTCACCGCCTTCCAGGACTGGGGCGCGGACGTGGGCGTGCAGTGGGACCCGCAGAACCAGTCGAGCGAGCGCACGCTGCTCAACCTGCAGTACAAGCCCGCGGATGACTCGGTCATCAACCTCGCCTATCGTTACCAGCGCTTCCGCTACATCCAGGCGCAGCAGCCCGGCGAGACCTCCTACTGGCAGGGCTTCGACCAGATCGAGCTCTCCGGCGCCTGGCCGATCCACAAGAACTGGGAGCTGTTCGTGCGCGACGTGTACGCGCTGCGCGACTACACCCATGCCGGGGGCACCCCGAGTGCGCCCGGCCCGCTCGAGGAAACCAGCGGAGAACTGGAGCGCTTCTTCGGCATACAATACCGCTCCTGCTGCTGGCGGGTCCGGCTGGGGGCGCGGCGTTTCGTGAACAACCGCGACGGCAGCCAGGACACCGGCGTATGGCTGCAGCTGGAACTTGCGGGCCTGGCGAGTGTCGGATCGGCGTCGGACACCTTCCTCACCCAGGAGGTCCGCGGCTACCGGCCCCCGGAGGCGGCGGTACCCCGGGTCCAAGGACCCCTAAAGAGCATCTGGTAAGGGAACTTCAGCATCATGCGGCGGCTATTGGTCCTTCTCGCCGGCGGCACGGCGCTCGCGCTGTGCGCCCTGAACGGCGCCTCCCTGCGCGCGCAGACGCGCGAGCTCGCCACCCAGGGGGAGCTGCTCGACCGGGTGGTCGCCATCGTCAATGACGGCGTGGTGCTCAACAGCGACCTGGACGCCGAGCTGGCGGCGGTGAGTGAGCGGCTGCGGGCGCAGAAGCTCGAGCTGCCGCCGCAGAACGTGCTGCGCCAGCAGGTGCTCGAGCGGCTGGTGCTGCAGGAGCTGCAGGTGCAGCGCGCCAACAAGGCCGGCATCAAGGTCTCCGACGAGAACGTCAACGCCGCGCTCGAGGACGTGGCCAAGCGCAACAACATGGCGCTCTCGCAGCTGCCCGATGCGATGGCGCAGCAGGGCGTGGACTACGCCAGCTACCGCGACGAGATCCGCCGCGAGATCATGCTGCAGATGCTGCGCCAGCGCGACGTGCTGCAGCACATCAGCATCACGCCGCGCGAGATCGACAAGTTCCTCGAGAAGCAGTCGCACGCGCCCTCCGAGCGCAGCGAGTACAACGTCTCGCACATCCTGATCGCCGTCGGCCAGGAGGCCAGCCCCATGCAGGTGGACTCGGCCTCGCGGCGCGCCCAGGAGGTGTACGAGCGCGCCAAGGGCGGCGAGGATTTCGCCAAGCTGGCGGTGGCCTATTCCAACAGCCAAACCGCCTTCGACGGCGGCGCGCTCGGCTGGCGCAAGGGCAGCGAACTGCCGACCTTCCTCACCGACGTGGTGGCGAGGCTCAAGCCCGGGGAGGTGAGCGAGCCGCTGCGCACGCCGACCGGCTTTCACATCGTGCGCCTGAACGAGGTCCGCGGTGCCGGCGCGCAGACCACGGTCGAGGACCAGATCCACGTGCGCCACATTCTCATGAAGACCAACGAGCTCGCGGATGATGCGACCGTGAAGCAGAAGCTGACCGCGATCCGCAACCGCATCCTCGGCGGCGAGGACTTCTCCGGCGTGGCCCAGACGGTGTCCGAGGATCCGGGCTCGGCCGTCGACGGTGGCGATCTCGGCTGGGCCGGGCCGCGCACCTTCACCCCCGAGTTCGAGCAGGTGATCCAGTCGCTGAAGGACAACGAGATCAGCGAGCCCTTCAAGACGCAGTATGGCTGGCACATCGCTCAGGTGCTCGGCCACCGCCGCTTCGACAACACCGACGAGATGCGGCGCCGTCAGGCCATGGAGGCGATCCGCGCCAGCAAGGCCGACGAGGAGACCGAGCTGTGGCTGCGTCACATGCGGGACGAAGCCTACGTCGAGTACAAGTCCTAACACGCCGCGCATCGCGCTCACCTCGGGCGAGCCGGCCGGCGTCGGCCCGGAGCTGTGCCTGGCGCTCGCCCGGCGCGAGCTGCCCTGCGAGCTGATCTGCCTCGCTGACCGCACGCTCTTGGCGGCCCGCGCGCGTGCGCTGCACCTCGAGGTCGCGCTGCGCGACTACGAGCCGGCGCAGCCGCCGCGCCCCCACACCCCCGGCACCCTGATCGTCGCGCACCAGCCGCTCGCCGTGCCCAGCACGGCGGGCCAGCCCGATGTGCGCAACGCCCGCTACGTGCTGGCGTTGCTCGACCTCGCCATCGATGGCGCCCTCACCGGGGAATTCGCCGCCCTCGTGACCGCGCCGGTGCAGAAGAGCCTCATCAACCAGGCCGGCGTCGGCTTCAGCGGGCACACCGAGTACCTGGCGCGCCGTGCCGGCGGCGGCCCGCCGGTCATGCTGCTCGCGGCCGGCACGCTGCGCGTGGCGCTCGCGACCACGCACGTGCCGCTCGCCCGGGTGAGCGAGACGCTGAGCGTGGGCGGTCTGACCCACAGCGCGCTCACGCTGGCGCAGGCGCTGCGGGACTGGTGGGGCATCGCTGCGCCGCGCATTGCCGTGTGCGGCCTCAACCCGCACGCCGGCGAAGGTGGCCACCTCGGCGATGAGGAGCAGCGCATCATCGGCCCGGCCATCGAGCGGCTGCGCGCGCAGGGCCTCACGGTGCGCGGCCCGCTGCCGGCCGACACGGTGTTCGTGCCGCACATCCTCGCCAACTTCGATGCCGTGCTCGCCATGTACCACGACCAGGGGCTGCCGGTGGTGAAGCACGCCGGCTTCGAGCGCGCCGTCAACGTGACGCTCGGGCTGCCGCTGCTGCGCACCTCGCCCGATCACGGCACGGCGCTCGACCTCGCCGGCAGCGGCCGCGCCGACCCCGGCAGCCTCACCGAGGCGGTGCGGCTCGCGAGCCAGCTGGCCGCGCGGCGCGCCTGAGGATGCGTGCCGCTGCTGCGCACCCGCCGCGCCGGCGGCGCTTCGGCCAGCACTTCCTGCACGACCCCGCCATCATCGAGCGCATCCTGGGTGCGCTCGACGCCCGTGCGGGCGAGCACCTGGTGGAGATCGGCCCGGGACGGGGTGCGCTCACGCGGCAGCTGCTGGCCCTGCCGGATGTCAGCTTCGATGCCATCGAGATCGACCGCGACCTGAGCGCGCGGCTGCGCGCGGAATTCCGCGATGCACCGCGCCAGCAGCTGCACAGCGCCGACGTGCTCGAGTTCGACTTCCGCGCGCTCGCGCGCGCGCGCGGCGGCCGGCTGCGCCTGATCGGCAACCTGCCCTACAACATCTCGACGCCGCTGCTGTTCCGCCTGCTCGAGCAGGCCGACGCGCTCAGCGACCTGACCGTCATGCTGCAGCGTGAAGTGGCCGCGCGCCTGAGCGCGGCCCCCGGCGAGTCCGACTACGGGCGGCTCGGCATCATGCTCAGCGCCGGCTTCGAGGTGAGCCGCCTGTTCGAGGTCGGCCCGGGAGCCTTCCAGCCACCGCCCCGGGTGTGGTCAGCGGTGGTGCGCCTGCGGGTGCGCCCGACGCCGCGCTTTGCCGTCAGCCCGCACTTCGCGCCCCTCGTGGCGGCGGCCTTCGCCGCGCGGCGCAAGACGCTGCGCAACGCCCTCGGCGGCTTTCTGACACGCGCCCAGATCGAGGCCTGCGGCATCGACCCCGGCGCGCGCCCCGAGACCCTCGCTCCCGAGGCTTTCAACACCCTCGCCCAGACCCTCGACCGGACGCGGCCGGAACGCTAGTCTTTCCCTATAACCGCTCACCCGGAGAGCCCTGATGGCGCTGTACCGCCACATCCTGCTGGTCGTCGACCTGACCGATGACAGCCTGGCGATCGGCCGCAAGGCGACGGCGCTCGCGCAGGCACTCGGCGCCGAGCTCGAGCTGCTGCACGTGGTCGAGTTCGTGCCGGTCGAGCCCATGGGCGAGACGCTGATGCCCTCGGTGCAGATGGAGGACGAGCTCATCGAGCGCTCCGCGCAGCGCCTGCGCGCCCTGGCGGGCGAGCTCGGCCTGCCGCAGGCCGTGTGCCGCGTCGAGAGCGGCAACGTCAAGAGCGAGATCGTGCGCGTGGCGCGCGAGCGCAAGAGCGACCTGATCGTCCTCGGCAGCCGCGAGCGCCACGGCCTGTCGATCCTGGTGAACCTGACGGAGGACACCGTGCTGCACGCCGCGCCCTGCGACGTGCTGGCGATGCGCGCCACCCGCGGCTGAAGCGCGCGCTTCGGTAGAATGCGCGCATGGGTGCGAGCGAGCACAAGATCCGCGTCGACGTCGAGACCAGCTACCTGGACGAGCAGTCCGACCCGCGCGAGGGCCGCTACGTGTTCGCCTACACCATCACCATCCGCAACGAGGGGCAGGTGCCGGCGCGGCTGCTGACGCGGCACTGGCTGATCACCGATGCCAACGGCAAGGTCGAGGAGGTGCGTGGTGACGGCGTGGTGGGCGAGCAGCCCTACTTGAAGCCCGGCCAGGGATTCCGCTACTCGAGCGGCACGGTCATCGAGACCCCGGTGGGCTCCATGCAGGGCAGCTACCAGATGCTCGCCGATGACGGCGCGCGCTTCGAAGCGCCCATCGAGCCATTCCGCCTGGCGATGCCCGGGATCCTGCAGTGACGCGCTATGCGATCGGCGACGTACAGGGCTGTGAGCGCGAGCTGCGGGCACTGCTGAAGAGCATCGACTTCCGCGCCGACCGCGACCGGCTGTGGTTCGTCGGCGACCTGGTGAACCGCGGGCCGCGCTCGCTCGAGACGCTGCGCCTGGTGCACGCGCTGCGCGACAACGCCGTGGTGGTGCTCGGCAACCACGACCTGCACCTGCTGGCGCTGAGCTACGGCGCCGACCGGCGCCGCAAGTCCGACACCCTCGATGAGTTGCTCGCGGCCCCGGACCGCGGCGCGCTGCTCGAGTGGCTCAGCGGCTGTCCGCTCGCCTTCGAAGCCGACGGTGACCTCATGGTGCACGCCGGGGTGGTGCCGCAGTGGAGCGCACATGAGACGCTGCAGCTAGCGCAGGAGGTCGCGCACGCGCTGCAGCGCGACCCTGAGGGACTGTTCAGAAGCATGTACGGCGATGAGCCGGACCGCTGGCGTGAGGAACTCAGCGGCTACGAGCGGCTGCGCTTCATCATCAACGTGCTGACGCGCATGCGCCTGTGCAGCGCCGACGGCCACATCGACGTGGCCTTCAAGGGCGCCCCGACGCGCGGCCCGGGCGCGCTGCGCCCGTGGTTCGAGCACCGCACGCGGCGCAGTCGCGACGTGCGCGTGCTCTTCGGGCACTGGTCGGCGCTCGGCTTCATCGAGCGCGCCGGGGTGGTCGGCCTGGACAGCGGCTGCGTGTGGGGCGGCGCCCTGAGCGCCTACGACCTGGATCAGGCGCGGCCGCCGTTCCGCGTGCCGTGCGCCGCCTACCAGCAGATCAGCGCCTGAGCGCTTACGGCGGCGGCGTGCCGAAGCGCACCGTGAGCGCTTCGGTCTTGGCGTTGTAGATCCCCGGCGGCAGCTCCAGGTCCAGCGGCGGCCCGGCGCTCTGCGTGATCGGCAGCCGCAGGCGCTGTGCGCCCTCGACCTCGAGCACCCCCATGGCCGGCGTCACGCGGAACGCCAGCCGCACCGGCCAGGTGGTGCCGGCCACCGGCTTCACCGTGAGCGTGCCGCTGCCGGCAGCCGCGGACAGATCGATGAGCAGGGTATTGCGCTTCCAGTACTGCGGCGCCCGCTCCAGGCCTGCGCCGGCGAGGTCGACTTCGTGCACCGGCACCGGGGGCGGCGGCGGACTCTTGTGCCAGGGCCAGTGCAGGTGCGAGCAGGCCGTAAGCAGGACCCCCGCCAGCGCCAGGACCAGGGCGCGCCGCGCGCGACCCACGCTCGACCGTGACTGCATCCGCACCCTCCCCGACCGCTCCAGCGCGGCTGCGCGTACCATACGCGAACCGCACGGAGGACACATGGAATCCCTGCACGCTTTCAACTTCCGGCAATGGATCGATGCCAACCGCGCGCTGCTGAAGCCGCCGGTGGGCAACAAGCGCGTGTTCCACGACGGCGACTTCATCATCATGGTGGTCGGCGGCCCCAACGCGCGCAAGGACTACCACGTCGACCCGGGCCAGGAGTTCTTCTACCAGCTCGAGGGCGACATGGTGCTCAAGACGATCCAGGACGGGCGCCAGGTGGACCTGCCGATCCGCGCCGGCGAGGTGCTGCTGATCCCGCCCGGGCTGCCGCATTCGCCGCAGCGGCCCGCCAGCACCGTGGGGCTGGTGATCGAGCGCGCGCGCCGTGCCGGGGAGCTGGACGGCTTCCAGTGGTACTGCGAGCGCTGCGGGCACCGCCTGTACGAGGAATTCTTCCCGCTCACCGACATCGAGAAGCAGTTCCCGCCGGTGTTCGAGCGCTTCTTCAGCAACCTGCAGAAGCGCACCTGTGCGCGCTGCGGTACCGTCATGGAGCGCGCCTAGGGTGCACGCGCGCATCGTGCTCGGCGGGCGCGAGGTGCGCATCGACCTCGCGCACGGGGTGGACCTGGCGCTGCCGCTGGACTTCCACGGCGCGCAGCCGCGGCACTTCGGCGCCCCGCCCGCCTCGGCCCAGCCGCTGCGGCTCGGGGACTTCGAGGGCGCGGTCGCGCTCGGCGCCAGCTGCAACTGCGAGGTGATCACCCTCACGCCGCACTGCAACGGCACGCACACCGAGTGCGTCGGGCACCTGACGCGCGAGCGCGTCGACGCCTTCCGCGTCGCGCCCCCGGGGCTGGTGCCCGGGCTGCTGGTGACGGTCGCGGCACAGGCGGCGAGCCGCTGCCGCGAGGGGAGCGATCCGGCCCCGCGCGCCGCGGACGCTCTGATCACCCGCCATGCCCTGGAGCAGGCCTGGCAGCGCACCCCCTACGAGCCGCGCGCGCTCATCGTGCGCACCCTGCCCAACGATGCCGGCAAGCGCGGCCATGATTACAGCGACGAGACCCCGCCGTACCTGTCGCGCGAGGCCGCGCAGCTGCTGGTGGAGCGCGGCATCCTGCACCTGATCATCGACCTGCCCTCCATCGATCGCGCCCACGACGCGGGCCGCCTCACCGCGCACCGCGTGTTCTTCGGCCTGCCGCCCGGCTCGCACGAGCTGGCCGGCGCGGCGCGCCCGGATGCCACGATCACCGAGCTCGCCTTCATCCCCGATGAGCTCGCCGACGGCGCCTACCTGCTGGCGCTGCAGGTGCCGGCGCTCGCCGGCGATGCCGTGCCGAGCCGGCCGCTGCTGTACGCGCTCGGCAGCGGCGCATGAGCGGCGCACTCGGCGCGCGCGCCCGGGAGCTCGATGGCGCCGATGCGCTCGCGCCGCTGCGCCAGCGCTTCGCGCTGCCGCAGGGGGCCGACGGCGTGGCGCGCACCTACCTGTGCGGCCACTCGCTCGGCCTGCAGCCCCTTGGAGCGCGCACGCTCATCGGCGAGGAGCTCGACTCGTGGGCGCGCCTGGCGGTCGAGGGCCACGAGCACGGGCGCCGTCCGTGGGTGCCCTACCATGAGAATCTCGCGCCCGGGCTGGCGGCGCTCGCGGGCGCCGGCGTGGATGAGGTGGTAGCGATGAACTCGCTCACCGTCAACCTGCACCTGATGCTCGCCAGCTTCTACCGCCCGCAGGGAGCGCGGCGGCGCATCCTCATCGAGGCCGGCGCGTTCTCCTCCGATCGCCACGCGGTCGCCTCGCAGATCGCCTGGCACGGCCTGGACCCGGAGGCGACGCTGCTCGAGCTCGCCCCTGCCGGCGGCGACGAGCTGCTGTCCGAGGAGCACATCGAGGAGTGCCTGCGGCGGCACGGCGAGGAGATCGCCCTGGTGCTGTGGCCGGGCGTGCAGTTCCGCACCGGCCAGGCGTTCGACCTGGCGCGCATCGCGCGCGCGGCGCACGCGCACGGCTGCGTGGCGGGCTTCGACCTGGCGCACTCGATCGGCAACCTGCCGCTCGCGCTGCACGAGGCGCAGGCCGACTTCGCGGTCTGGTGCAGCTACAAGTACCTCAACGCCGGGCCCGGGGCGATCGGCGGCTGCTTCGTGCACGAGCGGCACTGGCGCGCGCAGCCGCGCACCCGGCACACCGGCGCCCTGCCCGGTACGCGCCTCGCCGGCTGGTGGGGCCACGAGGAGGCGACGCGCTTCCTCATGGAGCCGCAGTTCGCCGCGGCGCGCGGCGCGGCCGCCTGGGCGGTGAGCAATCCGCCGGTGCTCGCCGCCGCCCCGCTGCTCGCCTCGCTCGCCCTGTTCGGCGAGGCCGGCCTGCCTGCGCTGCGGGCCAAGTCGCTCGAGCTCACCGGCTTCCTCGCGGAGGCGCTGGCAGCGCTTGCGCCCACGGTGCGCATCATCACCCCGCCCGAGCCGGCGCGGCGTGGCTGCCAGCTGTCGCTGCGCATCGCCGGCGGTGCCGCGCGCGGGCGCGCCGTGTTCGAGGCCCTGATGGCGCGCGGCAGCGTGGTCGACTGGCGCGCCCCGGACATCATCCGCGTCGCCCCCGTGCCGCTCTACAACCGCTTCGAGGATGCCTGGCAGTTCGCCGACACGCTCGCCGCGGCGCTGCGTGCGTGAGCGCGGGCGCCCAACCGCTCAACATTGTGGGCGCCGGCCTCTCCGGCGCCCTGCTCGCGCTGCTGCTCACCCGGCGTGGCCTGGCGGTGACGCTGCACGAGCGGCGCGCCGATCCGCGCCAGAGCCGCCCCGAGCGCGGCCGCTCGATCAACCTGGCGCTCGCCGCGCGCGGCTTGCAGGCGCTGGAGCAGGCCGGGGTGCTCGAGGCGGTGCAGCCGCTGCTGATCCCGATGCGGGGGCGCATGGTGCACGAGCTCGACGGGGCGAGCGCACTGCAGCCCTATGGCCAGCGCGCGCACGAGGTCATCTACTCGGTCAGCCGCGCGGAGCTGAACCGCGTGCTGATCGAGACGGCCGCCGCGCACGCCGACGTGCGCGTGCACTTCAACCGCGTGTGCCTCGGCGCCGAGCTGGCCCAGGACCGGCTGCGGGTGCGCGACGCCGCGCGCGGCGGCGAGCTCACGCTGCCGCTGACGCCAACGATCGCCACCGACGGCGCCGGGTCCGCGGTGCGCGCCAGCCTCGCCGCCGCCGGCGCGCTGCAGGTGCGCGAGGAGTGGCTCGACCACGACTACAAGGAACTCACCATCCCGGCGCGGCCCGGCGGCGGGCACGCACTCGAGCGGCACGCGCTGCACATCTGGCCGCGCGGCGGCTTCATGCTGATCGCGCTGCCGAACACCGATGGCAGCTTCACCGCCACGCTGTTCCTGCCGCGCACGGGGGCGGTGAGCTTCGCCGCGCTGGCGGCTCCGGAGGCGGTGGAGGGTTTCTTCCGCAGCCAGTTCCCGGATGCCCACGCGCTCATGCCGCAGCTGCTGGCCGAGTTCGCGCAGCACCCGCAGGGACAGCTCGGCACCGTGCACACGCTGCCCTGGCACGTCGGCGGGCAGGTGCTGCTGCTCGGGGATGCAGCGCACGCCATCGTGCCCTTCCACGGCCAGGGGATGAACGCCGCGTTCGAGGACTGCACGCACCTTGCCGGCCTGCTGTCGCCGCGGCCGCAGTGGGCAAGCCTGTTCGCGCGCTGCGAGGCGGAGCGGCGCCCCAACACCGAGGCCATCGCGCAGATGGCGCTCGAGAACTACACCGAGATGCGCGACAGCGTGCGCGACGCCACCTTCGTGCGGCGCAAGGCGCTGGCCATGACGCTCGAGCGGCACTTCCCGGAGCGCTTCATCCCGCGCTACGCGATGGTCATGTTCCACCCGGAGATCCCGTACGCCGAGGCGTTGCGCCGCGGCGCCATCCAGGAGCGCATCCTGGCGGAGCTCGACGCGGGCACGGCGGCGGCCCCGGACCTGGCGCGCGCCGCCGAGCTGATCCGCGCACGCCTTGGCTGAGGGCGCGGCGCCTCAGTGCGCGCTGGCGCGGCGCTCGAGTGTCCTGAAGGTGAGCGGATGGGCGTGGCGTTCGTCGGCGGCGCGCTCCTCGTGCGCCACCTCCACCCATTGCGCCGGGTCAAGGTCCGCGAAGTAGGTGTCGCCGGCGAGCGCGGCGTGCACCTGCGTCAGGTAGATGCGCTGCGCCAGCGGCATGAACGCCTGGTAGACCTGCGCGCCTCCGATCACGACGAGCTCGGCGGCGCCGGGCGCCGCCGCGAGTGCCTCGGCCACCGAATGCACCACCAGCACCCCGGGAGCGCTCCAGTGCGGCGCGCGCGTCAGCACCAGGTTGGCGCGCCCGGGCAGCGCGTGGCCGATGGACTCGAAGGTCCTGCGCCCCATGAGAATGGGCTTGCCGAGCGTGGTGGCCTTGAAACGCCGCAGGTCCTCCGGCAGCCGCCACGGCAGCGCATTGTCGCGCCCGATCACGCCGTTGTCGGCGAGCGCGACGATCAGCGACACCAGCGGCGTGGGCACGGGGAGCTCAGATCTCCACGGCGGTGTTGAGGATCACCACGTCGCGGAACGGCATGCGGAAGAACTCCGCCGCCTGCGTGCTGTACTGCTGCATGCGCGCGAACAGCCGCCGCTGCAGGCCGCGCAGTCCCGGCAGCGGCCGGGCGCGCACCACGTGCCGGCCGACGAAGAAGGAGCTGTCCTCGGTGAACACGCGCAGGCCACGGGCGCGGCACGCCTTGAGCGCCTCGGCCACGTCCGGGGTCTCCATGAAGCCAAAGCGCGCCGTGATGAAATGCACGCTCGGCACCGGCTCCTCGATGCGCAGGCGGCGCACCGGGTCCTGGCGCGGCGTATCGCCGATCTCGACGTTGAGGATGATGACGCGCTGGTGCACGACGCAGTTGTGCTCGATGTTGCGGATCAGCGCCGAGGGCACGAGGTTGGCGTTGCTGGCGAGGAACACCCCGGTGCCCGGCACGCGGTGCACGCCGGCCACCAGGCGGCCGAGCTCGCTGCGCGGCACCGCGAGCTTCGCCAGCGCGGCGCGCAGCTCGAGCCGCCCGTTGCGCCAGGTCATGAACACCAGGCACAGCGCGGCGCCGAGCGTGAGCGGGATCCAGCCACCGTTGGGCACCTTGGTGAGGTTGCCGGCGAGGAACGCACAGTCGACCACCAGCATCAGCCCGAACAGTGCGCCGACCTGCCACTTCGGCCAGCTCCACTGGGTCGCCGCCACGAACGCGCCGAGGATGGTGGTGACCAGCATCGTGCCCACCACGGCGGCGCCATAGGCGCCGCCGAGCGCGTCCGAGGAGCCGAACCCGAGCACGAACAGCACCACCGCGGGGAACACCAGCCAGTTGACGATCGGCACGTAGATCTGGCCCATCTCCTGCGCCGAGGTCTGCAGCACCCGCAGCCGCGGCAGCAGGTCGAGGTGCACCGCCTGGCGCGCCATGGAGAAGGCCCCGGAGATGGTCGCCTGCGAGGCGATCACCGCCGCGGCGGTGGCGAGCGCCACCATGGGCAGCAGCAGCGCCGGCGACACCAGGTGGTAGAGCGGGTGCGCCACCGGCTGCCCGAGCTCGAGCAGCAGCGCGCCCTGGCCGAAGTAGTTGAGCACCAGTGCCGGGGCCACCAGCGCGAACCAGGCGGCGCGCACCGGCCGCTTGCCGAAGTGCCCCATGTCCGCGTACAGCGCCTCCCCGCCGGTGATGGCGAGGAACACCGCGCCGATGATGGCGAGCGCCGCCTCCGGGCGGTGGAACAGCAGCACCAGCCCGGCGGCTGGGTTGAGCGCGGCCAGCACGTGCGGGTGGCGCGCGAGCGGGATGGCCCCGAGCACCCCGATCACCACGAACCACAGGACCATGACGGGGCCGAACAGCCGCGCGACGCGCGCCGTGCCGCGCCGCTGCGCCGCGAACAGCACGATGATCACGCCGACGGTGACCGGGATGACGTAGCGCTTGAAGTCCGGACTGAGCACACCCAGCCCCTCGACCGCCCCCAGCACCGAGATCGCCGGCGTGATGAGCGCGTCGCAGAAGAAGAACGCCGTGCCGATCAGCGCCAGCGCGACCGCGACCTTGGTCCAGCGGCTGCCGATGATGAGGCGCCGCTGCGCCAGCGCGAACAGCGCGAGGATGCCGCCCTCGCCCTCGTTGTCGGCGCGCATCATGACGACCAGGTACTTGAGCGTCACCGAGATGGCGAGTGCCCAGAAGATCAGCGACAGCACCCCGAGCACCGCTTCGCGGTTGAAGCCGCCGGCGGCGCTGAGCGCGGCGTCGAGCGTGTAGAGCGGGCTCGTGCCGATGTCGCCGTAGACGATGCCCGTGGCCGCGACCACGGCGGAGCTGCTCAGGCGGCGAGCGGGCTGCATGCTGGCTCGGGAGGCAGCGCGCGCTCAGCGGCGCCGCGCCGGAGCGGAGCGTGCCGGCTGCGGCGGCGGCCACAGCATGCTGCCGCGGCATTTTTCTGCGCCGCAGCGGCAGGCGAAGATGGTGTCGATGTCGGGCGGGTCGCCCGGCTCGCGCTGGATCTGGTAGTCGTAGGTGAGCTCCTCGCCCGGGGCGATGGCGCGGATCGCCTCGATGAAGACGCGCCCGCCCTCGATCACCGACTCGCAGTTCGGATCACAGCCGTGGTTGACGAAGCGCGCCTCGTTGCCGTTGACCCCGGCGTCGATCACCGTGTCCTCGTCGACGATGAAGAGGAAGGTATGGTTGTCGTTCTGCTCCTTGTCGTCGTAGCGCCGGTCGGCCTCCTGGTGCGAGACGCGCTCGCCCAGGTACTCGAGGACGCGCGTGCCGCGGCGGATGGGAGCGAGCGCGAACACCCCGAGGCCGTGCAGCCCGGAGGGGCGCACCTCGAGCGCCGGCGCTGCGCGGCGCGCACGGCTCATACCGCCACCGCCGCGGCGATGGCCTCGTGATGACGATAGCCGAGGAACTCGAAGTCCTCGAAGCGGTAGTCGAACATGCTCGGCGGGCGGCGCAGGATGCGCAGCTGCGGCGGCGGATAGGGCGTGCGGCTGAGCTGCAGGTCCGCCTGCGGCAGGTGATTGAGGTAGAGGTGGCAGTCGCCGCCGCTCCAGACGAACTCCCCGGGCTCCAGGTCGCACTGCTGCGCGAACATGTGGGTGAGCAGCGCGTAGCTGGCGAGGTTGAAGGGCACGCCGAGGAACACGTCGGCACTGCGCTGGTAGAGCTGGCAGGACAGCCGCCCGGCCGCGACATACAGCTGGAAGAACGCGTGGCAGGGCATCAGGCGCATGTGCTCGAGCTCGCCGACGTTCCAGGCACTCACCAGGATGCGCCGCGAGTCGGGGTTGTTCTTCAGCAGCGCCACGGCATTGGCGATCTGGTCGATGCTGCGCCCGTCGGCGCTGCGCCAGGCGCGCCACTGCCGCCCGTACACCGGGCCGAGCTCGCCCTGCGCATCGGCCCACTCGTCCCAGATGCTGACGCCGTGCTCGCGCAGCCAGGCGACGTTGGTGTCGCCGCGCAGGAACCACAACAGCTCGTAGATCACCGAGCGCAGGTGGATGCGCTTGGTGGTGACCAGCGGGAAGCCCTGCGCCAAGTCAAAGCGCAGCTGCGGCGCGAACACCGACAGTGTGCCGGTGCCGGTGCGATCGCTCTTGCGCACCCCGCTGGTACGGATCAGCCGCAGCAGCTCCAGGTACGACCTCACGGCGCGCTCGCGTAGTTGCCCGAGGGGATGCGCTCGCGATACGCCCAGGCGAGCAGCGCCGCGCCGCTGAGGATCATCGGCAGCGACAGCAGCTGCCCCTCGGTGAACCAGCCGCCGGCCAGGTAGCCGATGTGCTCATCCGGCACGCGCACGAACTCGACCAGCGAGCGCGCCAGGCCGTACAGCAGCAGGAACAGCCCCGAGGGCGCCAGCCGCGGCCGCGGCGTGGCGGTGAACCACCACATGACCACGAACAGCAGCAGCCCCTCGAGTCCCGCCTCGTACAGTTGCGAGGGATGGCGCACCTCGCCGTTCACCTTGAAGCCCCACGGCACGGTCGTGACCTTGCCCCACAGCTCGCTGTTGATGAAGTTGCCGATGCGGCCGAAGAACAGCCCGAGCGCCGGCAGCGGCGCGGTGAAGTCGTAGACGTCGCCGGCGGCGCGCCCGCGCCGCCAGGCGAACAGGGACAGCGCCACCACCACCCCGAGCAGGCCGCCGTGGAAGGACATGCCGCCCTCCCAGATCTTCAGCGGATACCACGCATCGGCGCCCCAGAACTTCAGACCATAGAAGAGTACATAGCCGATGCGTCCGCCCAGGATCACCCCGAGCATGGCAAAGAAGATGAGGTCATCGACGTCCTCGGCCTTCCAGGTGGAGCCGGGACGCGACGCGCGCCGGCGCGCCAGCCACCAGGCGCCGGCAAAGCCCAACAGGTACATGATGCCGTACCAGTGGACCTTGACCGGACCGATCTCGAAGGCGATGGGATTGAAGCCGGGGTAGGTCAGCATGAGGCGCGCAGTTTAGCCGACCGCACGCGTCACGCGGCAGAAGAAGGCCTTCAGGTACCTCGTTTCGGGGATCGCCGGATGCAGGGGATGATCGGGTGACTGTCCGCCGGACTCGAGCACCTGCACGAGACGCCCGCTGTGGCGCGCCGCGCCCTGGATGGCACTCAGCAGTGCCTCGGGCGCGAGGTGATAGGAGCAGGAGCAGGACACCAGCACGCCCTCATCCGCCAACAGCGCGAGCGCGAGCTGATTGAGCTTGCGATAGGCCGCCTGCCCCTGGGCGATGTCCTTCTTGCGCTTGATGAAGGCCGGCGGATCGAGGATCACGAGGTCGAAGCGCGCGCCCTGCCCGGCGAGCTGGCGCAGCGCCTCGAAGGCATCGGCGCGCAGCGTCGCCAGCGTGAGTGCGTTGCGCTGTGCGTTGGCGAGCGCCGCCGCGAGCGCCGCCGCCGAGGA
>Ga0335077_10005082_pt1 | contig 16088 bp, 16 predicted proteins | sample Lox_Sample_31_FD_207151 | JGI IMG/M metagenome (GOLD analysis project Ga0335077, IMG submission 207151) | Soil microbial communities from Loxahatchee National Wildlife Refuge, Florida, United States - Lox_Sample_3.1 | ecosystem: Environmental > Terrestrial > Soil > Wetlands | place: USA...
CCCGATCAGCTGCCCGGTCCTAGCCGTCGGCGCCCAGGCCTACCTCGGAGACCAGGTATCCAGGCAGCTGGCGCAGGTGGCCTCCGACGTCCGAGGCGCCATCATCCCCGAGTCCGGTCACAACATCGCGCTCGAGAACCCGGCCGCCCTGGCCCAGGCCTACCTCGACTTCTTCACCGGGCGCTGAACCGGGTCCCGGGCGCGCCGGAGCCATACCCCTCATTCTCGGCCTTGACCCCGCAGAGCGACCCAAACTGCGCCCTCAGGCGGCAATTGCCAAAACACTCGTGGCCGCGCCTAACCGATTAAATTGCCCATGCGGGCAGGGGCGTTGGCCAGGTGTTGCCTTGGACAGGCGGCGCCGAGCTCCAAGCCGAGCGGCTGGATGACCCAGCTCGTTACCGGCGCCGGGCACCGAATCCCCCAACGCCAAAGGAGATGCCATGACCGATGCCAGCACCTCGTCAGCGCTTGCCATAGCGCTGGCCTACCACCAGGCCTGGACCAGCCACAACCTCGACCAGGCCATGACCTACATCGCCGACGACATCACCTGCGACGCGCCAGGGCCAGCAGCCCGGCGGTGGCTCAGTTCCGATGGCACATGACACATGCGCGGGCGCCTGCTGGTGATCAGACCGTCCTTGAGGGAGGAGCGGTCGGCGCGTGACTCTCACCGTCGCTCTGCCGAATCCTTTGCAAGGCACGCCGTGCCGGCGTGTGCCGTGCGGAATCAGTCACCTTGACGATGTGGACGGCCTTGGCCGCAGGGATTCTGCTTGCCACGGGACTCAGTCCCCGCGTAGCAGGAAGGGAGTTGCCCGGCCATGAGCCCTGTTTCGCGTGGTTTCCGCGGCCGAAGCCGCATACCGGCCGGAGAAGACGGCCGGGTACCGCCGGGTCAGCACGTGACCATGGATTTTCCGGTGCTCTCCGCCGGCCCGACGCCACACACGCCCCTGCCGGAGTGGACATTCTCGATCACCCAGAGCGGCGACACGCTCAAGTCCTGGACTTGGCAGGAGATGCAGGCGCTGCCGGCCCAGACCGTCACCGCGGACATCCACTGTGTCACGCGCTGGTCCAAGCTCGGCACCCAGTGGCGTGGCGTGTCGGTGGACACGCTGCTGGACCAGGTGGACGCCAACGCCCCCTACGTGCTCGCATTCTGCGACGGCGGCTACACCACAAACCTGCCGGCTGGGGACGTTACCGGCGGCAAGGCATGGGTGGCCTTCGGCTACGACGGCGGCCCGCTCGAGCCTGAGCACGGCGGACCAGCGCGGCTGCTGGTGCCGCATCTGTACTTCTGGAAGAGCGCCAAGTGGGTACGCGGTCTGGAACTGCGCGACTACGACGCGCCCGGCTTCTGGGAGACCTACGGCTATCACATGTATGGGGATCCATGGAAACAACAGCGGTACGCCGGCGACTGAGCTGGCAGACTGCCGCCGTCGCTTCCATCGCGCGGGAAACGGCCTCGGTGGTGACCATCGAACTGGAGCCGCCAGACTGGCCCGGGCATCGCGCCGGGCAGCATCTGGATGTGCGGCTGACTGCCGAGGACGGCTACACCGCGGAGCGGTCGTACTCGATCGCCTCGGCTCCCGGCGAGCCGTTGGCCATCACGGTGGAGCGGCTTGAGAACGGCGAGGTGTCACCGTACCTCAGCGAGGAACTGCGGGCCGGCGACGAACTGGAGCTGCGCGGCCCGATCGGTGGCTACTTCGTGTGGGAGCCTTCGGACGATAGCCCGCTGGTGCTGATCGCTGGCGGGTCGGGCGTGGTTCCACTGCGCTCCATGCTGCGGCACCGCCTGCGTACAGGCAGCGATGTCCCGGCCCGCCTGCTGTACTCATCCCGCACGCTGCCCGACGTGATCTACCGCGGCGAACTCGGCCAATACGGTGACGGCGTACGGGTGATCTGCACGCTGACCCGCAGTCAGCCTCCCGGCTGGGCCGGTTACTCGGGCCGAGTCAATGCCGCAATGCTGATAGAGACCGTCTGGCCAGCGAGCCAACATCCGCTCGCGTTCATCTGCGGGCCCACCAACTTCGTCGAAGCGGTTGCCGAGAACCTGATCGGGCTCGGCTACCCACCGGAACGCGTCAAGACCGAGCGATTCGGCGGGACCTGACGCTGCCAATGGCGCTGCGCCGTTAGCCATCTTGACGATGTGGGCGGCTAAGGATGCTCCAAACATGGACCGGTGGCTCGCAGGATTCGCCCAGGTGTGACGACCGAGCGGTTCAGGGCGACAGGAGGACACTGATGGACGCAGTTGACGGCAACGCGATCGGCGGCCTGCTGATCGACGTCTTCGGCACCGAGATGACCACCGCGGACAGCACGTGCGGCACCTGCGGCGCCAGCAGGCCAGTGGCTGAGCTGGTTGTCTATCAGCGAGCTCCGGGCACCGTGGTCCGCTGCCGGACCTGCGGCAGCATCCTCATGGTGTTCGTCAAGGCGCACGACGTGACCTGTGTCGACCTGGCCGGCTTGGCCACCTTGGGCCATAGCGAGACCGGCCTCACGCAAACAGGCGGGACTTGAAGACAGCCCCATATGCCGGACCAGCATGCACGAAACAACACGGAAGGAGCGACCATGTCGCACGAGGAGCCTAGGTCCATGGGCACGCCAGAGGAGGAGCCCATGTCCATGGGCACGCCAGACGAGGAGCCCATGTCCATGGGCACGCCAGACGAGGAGCCCATGTCCATGGGCACGCCAGAGGAGGAGCCCATGTCCATGGGCACGCCAGACGAGCCCATGTGATCTGCGGGCGGAAGCAGCTACATCCGGTGCGGGGCCTCCACCTAATCCGAATCCGCTGCAGGGCCTTGGCCAGGTCCGTGCGGAGTTCTCACCCTTCAAGCTGACGCAGCTCTTCGTCATCAACGCCCGGAGCAGCCCGGCCTCCGAACGGATGGGCCTACTTGGACAAACGTCTGCGTCAGCTCCGGAAGGCACCAACTACCGACTCAGCGACTTCTCCGGTCGGTTCCCCGGCCACCACCGTCCCCTACCTGTCGGAGGGCCCACGGGCCAGCGTGCGGTCAGGACATCCTCCAGGCCGGGCCGTTCGGCCCATCCGCCGAGCCGGTCGTCACCTCGCTGCCAGCCACTGTGCCCTTCGGCGTCACGTGGCTTGTACGGAAATCCTCCGGATCGAACGAGCGATTTCGCCCGCCAGGGCAAGACCCTGGCACCGGTACCCACTGTGCTCGACCTGTTGCTTCAAAGTGTGCCAGCCGCCACCACCTGACGAGGAGAGAGGATGTCCCACCATTTCGACAGTCCGACAGCGATCGAGGACGGTCGGCTCAACCTGCTCGACGTGTACGTGTTCCCGGAAGCGCCGGGCACATCGACGCTGGTGCTCACCGTCAACCCGGACTCCGGGCGGTCCAGCCCGACCACGTTCCGGCCGGATGCCCTGTACGAGTTTGTCATCGCCAGCGGTGGCGGCACCCGGGAAGACCGAGCGTTCCGGATGAGCTTCGGCGAGCCGGACACTGACGGAAACCAGGAAATGCTTGTCCGCTTCGCTGTCGGCCCGCCGAGCCGGTCAGGCCTGGAGGACACGGAACTCGGCGCCGGCCGTGCCGGGGAAGCCTTGGCGCTGAGCAATGGCGGAGCAGCGTGGTTCGGCCTGGCGCAGGACCCGTTCTGGGGCGACGCGGCCGCGCTGTTCGCGTTCAATCACGGCCTGGCCGACAACCACTACCGTCCCGAGTTGTTCACCGGGACGCCGGGCAACCTGCTGGCAGGCCGGAATGTCACCGCCATCGCCCTTCAGGTCCCCGACGTCGCGTTCGGTGGCATCGACGTCGCCGTGTGGGCCCGGATTAGCCTGTACCAGCACGCCCCCCAGCGGCAGGTCAGCCGGGCCGCCCACCCGTTGTTGCGGTCATTGTTCTTCCCGCAGCCAGGTGCAGATACCGAGGCGCTTAACGCCGGTTCGCCGGCCGATGACGTCGCCACGTACACCGACGTCGTGCGGCGGACCGCCGCGCATGTGGCAGAACTGAGTCACGTCGCCAATCCCGACGAGCACGCTGCGACGGTGGTCGCTGCGTTCCTGCCCGACCAGCTGCGGTACCGGCCCGGCCAGCCGGCGCGCTTCTCGCCCGGCACGGGTAACGGCCGGGGCCTGCACGACGACGCGTTCGGAACCACGCTGTCGCTGATGGTCGGCCGTCCACTTGGCGTAACCAACTCGCCCTACCCGGTGGTGCCTGAATTCCCGCACCTGGCGCCGGCCGGGCACGACGACATCCCCGCACTTGCCGACATACTGGGGCTGCGCGAGCACGCCACGCAACCGCCGCCCAGCTGACGTCGACGGACAGGGGTGTACACCCAGGCGGCCGGGCGACCCCGAGCCCGATCGCCGCGTAACCGGGCCGTGTGGGTCGGACTGGAGGATGACCACATCCTCGTTTGCACCTCGACGCGATCTGGAAGGCCAAGGACATGCGCCGTGATCCCTGCGTCGCCTTGCCGTTACCGATTCGGCCAACCCGTACCGGATGGCCGCGACAGAGGCACGCGTGGTGGACGTATGCCCCGACGAGGACTGGCGGTACAAGGATCCGATGTCCATCAAGTACACCAGCGGGCCGTTCCTCAGCCACGAACCCGACCGCGGGCGCTGGCGCCTGTCGGCGTAACCTGCGAGCAAGGGCGGTCGTGATGCGCATCCTGGTCACCAGCGCCAGCGGGGCCAACGGCAACGGCTACGGCGCCATCCTCGGTTTCGACCCCGACGGCGAACTCACCGGGCCGTTCAGCAGCGACCCGCGAATCGCCGACCCGCGGGGCCTGTCCCTCGACCCGTCAGGCGCACTTGTTTACCTGAACAGCGGCGACGACCGCATACTGGCGCTCGATCTGCGCGGGAACGTCGTGCGCGACTCAGGGCGGATACGCGGACTCGACCCCGGCGGCGCCGAGTTCGGGCCCGATGGCCGCTACTACGTCACCATGCGCCGCCAGCGGACGATCCTTGCCATGCCTGCCGCCCTCGACGGGGAGGGGGAATCCTTCCTGCCGGAGGGCATCGTCCCGTTCCCGCGCGGGTTCGGGTTCGGGCCCGACGGCTGGCTCTACCTGGCCTCAGGCGTCGCGCCGTCTGGGCAAGGCGGCAATACCATCGCCGTGTTCGACCGCTACGGAACGCTGCACACACCCCGCCTAGTCACCGACCCCGAACTGAGCCCCCTTGACCTGAAGCTCGCTCCCAACGGGAACATCGTGGTCGCCAGCGAATGGCCATTCGGCGCCACTGACGCCGTGACGAGCGTGCGCGAATACGACCCGGCGACCGGGCACCTCGTGCGTGTCCTCGTGCCCGACCGCTCTGTCGGATTCCGCAGGCCGCGGGGCTTGCGATTCGGGCCGGGCGGTCGCCTGTATTGCGTAGGCGAAGAGCACGTCGTGGCCTTCGATTTCTCCACAGGAAGCTTCGCTGGTCCCGTGGTGCAGCTAGCCCGGCTCAACGGACAGGCGCTGGTGCTCGTACCGTAGCCGCCCTCAAAGTGCATCAGCCAACGTCTCCAGCAAGTCCAGCGACCATCGCCGGGCCTGTAACCGCCGACATTAAAGATCTTTAGCCGCAAGTACCAGCTCGTAAGGCCGTCCGGCCAGCACCGAAGAGATAATCTGCTGCCCTCTTCCACTACGCTCTGTCAGCAAGCATGGCGCGAATATCCGGCGGTCCGTTTTGTTGACACCACTCGCGGACATGCCGTTCAACAGGCTCGGCCACATCGCGATATCCGGCGGCATGCAGCGCGTCGCGCATAGGGGCCGGGCTCACCTTCGGTGCTGATCAACGTTGTCACACCGCGGGTCTCATAGAGCAGATACCCGACCTGGCCAAGGTCGTCCACACCGTTCTGGCGCAACAGCGTGTACACATCCGCGGTAGTCAAGCCGGCCCGGGCAAGTTCGCGATCTTGTATCTCGCCACGGACGATCAGGATCCGGGGGATGGTCAATGACGCGGGCGATCCGGCTGTGTCGTCCGGCGAACGCGATAAGGCGGTGCGCGGTCAGGAGGGTGACAAGCGCGACGGCGCCGGTGGCGAACTACGCTGACGGCGTGGTGACGGTCCGGGCGATGATCGCCCCGATGGCGAGGGCGACCGCGAAGTCGAACGCGCCGAGCTGGGCAAGCGTGCGCCGCTCTCCAAGCCGCAGGCCGATGACCGCTACCGCGAATATCAGGACCGCCTTGACCGCCACCCAGCCGAGACCGCCCCTCGCGCCGACCAGTTCCGGCAACCGCATCACCCCTTGAGCCTGTTGTCTGTCTGCCGTCCCAGCTGCGCCAGGTTTGCGTTTAGGTTCCCCGACGCCCGAGTGGCCCGCATCGTCAATACTGTTAGCCACTGTCGCGGCTCACGGTGACCGCAACCGGATCGCTGTCGCCGACGCGGGTGGTTTCCCATCCGGGATCGTAGCTAAGGGTGGCGCCCGCGGTTCGCAGCCGGTCTATCAGGCGCGCTGGGCACCCACTATTAGCCGGTTTGACGATGTCAACGTCCTGTGAAGCAGCGAGCTTAGCGCGTGCGGGCCGCAGTTTCGCAGGCTGCGGCACGACACCGGAGCCGTCATCGGCGCGAACTGGCACAGGCCATACGCGAACACCGTGCTCACGCAGCTAACGGAAGGGAACGCCTGAGATGGCCATGACAGGAGGTAGTGCCGTAGAGGGTCCCATACGGACTGCATTGGTGACTGGAGGCACTGGGGGGATGGGGCGGGTTATCGCCGCAAAGCTGGCAGCTGACGGGTTTGACGTCGCCGTGGCTTATGTCGGCGATACCGCCCTGGCGGACGCGACGATCGGCGAGATCAAGGAACAGGGTCAGCGCGGCGTGGCATTTGCGGCAGACATCGCCGACGAGCAGGCGGTGACCGACCTCTTCGACGCCATCGACGATTATTTCGGGCATCTCGATGTCGTCGTCCATACGGCCGGAATCAATCGCCCCGCCACTCTCACCGACCTTGACTTGGCTGACCTCGACGCGATTCACCGGGTCAACGTACGCGGCACGTTCGTTGTCAACCAGCAGGCCGCGCGACGGGTTCGTGATGGCGGCTCGATCGTCAACGTGTCGTCGAGCATGGTGCGGGTAGCGCCACCGGCCCTGAGCGCGTACACGGCGTCCAAAGCCGCCGTCGACGCGCTGACCCGCATCCTCGCCAAGGAGCTGCGTGGTCGCGACATCACGGTCAACGCGGTAGCGCCCGGTCCCACCGCCACGGCGGCGTTCCTCGACAGCACCCCAGCTGAGGAGCAGGAACAGCTGGCAGCCTTGCCGCCGCTCGGCCGTCTCGGCCGTCCCGACGACATCGCCGGCGTCGTGTCATTCCTGGTCGGGCCTAGCGGGCGATGGGTCAACGGTCAGGTGGTCTACGCCAATGGCGGACTCACCTGACCTGCCCGTCGGACACCGATCGGAACGGAGAGACGCATGTTGCTCGAAGGCAAGTCCGTTGTCGTCACTGGCGGCAATAGTGGCATCGGCAAAGCGATCGTCCTCGCCGCCGCTGCCGAAGGCGCCAACGTCATCGTCGACTACCGCATGCATCCGGACTACGCGGCCGAGGTGATAGCCGCCGCCGGGCGGGCTGGCGGTCGGGCGGTCGGAGTGGAAGCCGACGTCTCGCGTACCGAAGACCTGCGCCGGCTCATTCGGGCCGCCGTCGAGAACTTCGGCCGGCTCGACGTTCTGGTCAGCAACGCGGGTATCGAAACCCGCACGTCGCTGCTGGAAACGAGCGAGTCCGACTTCGACAAGGTGCTGGCGGTGAACCTCAAGAGCGCGTTCTTTGGCGCCCAATTCGCGGCGCAGCAGTTCATGGCGCAGGCCAGCGGCGGGCTGGTCGTCACGATCTCGTCCACCCACGAAGACTGGCCGATGCCCGGCAACATCGCCTATTGCGTCTCGAAGGGCGGCGCCAAGATGCTCACCCGCACCGCGGGCGTCGAATTGGGATCACTGGGAATCCGGTTCGTCAACGTCGCGCCGGGAGCGGTGAGCACCCCGATCAATGCGGTCACCGAGATGGACCCGGATCTGCTCAGGCAGCTGAACGGGGCGATCCCGCTCGGCCGGATCGCCCAGGCCGTCGAGATCGCCGATGTGGTGGTGTTCCTCGCCTCGGACAGGGCCGGGTACGTGAACGCCACCACGGTCACCGTTGACGGCGGCCTGTCGCAATCGAGCGTGGGGCTGTGACCGCCATGCCCGCCCCAGCGGGGAACGACCACTACGACGTCCTGGTCGTCGGCAGCGGACCGGGGGGCGCGACCACCGCGGCGCGCGTGGCCGAAACGGGTAAGCGCGTGCTGCTGCTCGAACGCGGTGACTTCCTGCCGCGGGAGCGCGACAACTGGAGCTCGCAGGCTGTGTTCGGCGACGCGAAATACACCGCCGACGAGACCTTCTACGACATCCACGACCGCCCCTTCCGGCCCGAGTTGCATTACTGCGTGGGCGGCAATTCGAAGGTGTACGGCGCGGCGCTGCTGCGGCTGCTGCCCCCAGATTTCGGCGAGGTGCGGCACCCGGATGGTGTCGCGCCGGCCTGGCCGCTGAGTTACGACGATCTGGAGCCGTACTACGTCCGGGCCGAGCACCTGTTCTGGGTGCACGGCAAGCACGGCGAGGATCCGTTCGCCGGCAAGTCGAGCCAGGACTACACATACCCGCCCGTGCAGCATGAGCCTCGTATTCAGCGGCTATCGGATGGGATGGAGAAGCTCGGCCTGCACCCGTTTCACCTGCCGATGGGCGTGCATCTCAGCCAGGACTCCGGCGGCCGGACAACCCCGTACTCATGGTGCATCCGGTGCGATCGTGTTGACGGGTTCCCCTGCCCGCTGGGCGCCAAGGCCGACGCCGAATGGGCCGTGATCCGCCCGGCCCTGGCCGCGCACCCCAATCTGACCCTGCTGACCAGAACGACGGTCGAGCGGCTGACGACGGACAGCAGCGGCCGCTCGGTCACCGGCGTCGCCGTCACGCTCCCGGAGGGCGCCCCGCACGCCTTCACCGCCGACATTGTGGTGCTGTCCGCAGGGGCCATCCTTTCGGCGGCCATGCTGCTGAAGTCGGCCAACGACCAGCATCCGCAGGGCCTGGCGAATTCGTCCGACATGGTCGGCCGGAACTACATGCGGCACAACAACCTCGCCCTCATCGCCTTCTCACGCGAGCCCAACCCGACGGTCTTTCAGAAAACGCTGGCCCTCAACGACTTCTACGGTCCCGGCGAGCACTGGCAGTACCCGATGGGCCACATCCAGATGCTCGGCAAATCCGATGACTGGCAGATCAAGGCGGGAGCGCCGCGGGGGCTGGGGTGGGCCCCGTCGGCCCCATTCGGGGAGGTCGCCAGGCACTCGATCGACTTCTGGCTGTCCAGCGAGGACCTCCCCCTCGCCGACAGCAGGATCACGCTCCGGCGTGACGGCGCGATCAGGCTGGCGCTGCAGCCCGGCAACAACACCGAAAGCCTTACCCGCCTCCGCACGGCCTTCCAGGGAATGCTGGGCAAGCTCGGCATGGTGGAGACGACGTTCGTCCGCAGCCTCTACCTCCACAAGGCGTTCGACCACGCCGCCACCGCGCACCAGGCAGGCACCGTGCGCTTCGGGACCGACCCGGCCGGCTCGGTCCTCGACGTGAACTGCCTGGCCCACGACCTCGACAACCTCTACGTGGTGGACGGCAGCTTCATGCCCTCGATCGGCGCCGTGAACCCCACCCTGACGATCATCGCGAACGCGTTGCGGGTGGGCGATCACATCGCCGAGCGCATCGGAACCACCACCCGCCGCCGGCAGCCCGGCACCGGCCCCGCGCAGCCCTCGCTTACCCCGCACGGCCCATGAGAGGTCTCTCGCTATGCCGAAAATCGAGGACTACGCCCTGCTGGGAGACCTCAACACGGCGGCTCTGGTCAGCGCGGCAGGGTCAGTCGACTGGCTGTGCCTGCCCCGTTTCGACTCGGAGGCCGCGTTCGCCGCGCTCCTGCACAATGATCAGGCCGGACATTGGACGCTCGCGCCTGTGGGCGCGGACCGGGCCACGACCCGCCGGTACACCGGTAACACCCTGGTGCTCGAGACGGACTGGGTAACCGCGGACGGTGCTGTGCGGGTCATCGACTTCATGCCGCCCCGCGCGGACACGCCACACCTCGTCCGCATCGCGGTGGGCCTGAGCGGCGAGGTGGCGATGCGGTCGGCGCTGCGGCTGCGATTCGACTACGGCCGCGTCGTTCCGTGGCTCCGGCACCTGGGCCGCGAAGCCCATGCCATCGCCGGGCCCAACCGCGTCCGGTTGATGTCCGCAGTTCCGCTGCACGGCCGCGATTGGGAGACGCTCGCGGATTTCACCGTGCGTGCGGGCGACCGGGTTTCATTGGTCATGTCGTGGGCGCCCAGTCACCAGTCTGAGATGCCATACCTGGACGCCGAGCAGTCCCTTTCCGCGACGACGGACTTCTGGACGGAGTGGTCGGCCCATGCCGCTTACCCGGCCGGGCCGTACAGCGACGCCGTCGACCGGTCGGTCATTACCCTGAAGGCCCTGACCTACCATCCGACGGGCGGGATTGTCGCGGCCGCGACCACGTCGCTGCCGGAGGAACTCGGGGGCGTCCGCAACTGGGATTACCGCTACTGCTGGCTCCGCGACGCCACCTACGCACTGCAGGCGCTGCTCGCGGCCGGTTTCCGGCGCGAAGCAGGAGCATGGCGTGACTGGCTGCTGCGCGCCATCGCCGGCCAGCCGGATGTACTGCAGATCCTCTACAGCATCGACGGTTCGCGACGGCTGCCCGAGGCCGAACTGCCCTGGCTCTCAGGCTACGAAGGAAGCAGCCCCGTTCGCACCGGCAACGCCGCGTCCGAACAGCTCCAGCTCGACGTCTGGGGCGAGACCCTGGACGCCCTGTTCCTCGCCCGGCAGGCCGGTCTCCCCGCCGATCCGGACGCGTGGGCACTGCAGGTCGCCCTGATGAACCACCTGGAATCAGCCTGGCGCGAACCGGACAACGGATTGTGGGAGGTACGCGGCGACCGGCAGCACTTCACGCACTCCAAGGTCATGGCCTGGGTCGCCGCCGACCGGATGGCACGGTCGGTACGCTCCCACGGCCTGGCCGGCCCGGTGCTGCGATGGGAACAGCTACGCGATCAGATCCACCACGACATCGTCACCAACGCGTACGACGCCGGACGCAATACCTTCACCCAGGCCTACGGGTCCACCGCGCTGGACGCCAGCCTGCTGCTGATCCCGCGGGTCGGCTTCCTTCCCGCCACGGACCCACGGGTCCTGGGCACCATCGCCGCGGTCCGCCGCGAACTGGGCGAAGGCGGCCTCATCCGGCGCTATCAGACCAGCGAGACCGATGACGGCCTCAAAGGCAGCGAGGGCCTGTTTATCGCCTGCTCGTTCTGGCTGGTGGACGCGCTGGGCGCGGCCGGGCTGCGGCGGGACGCCGCCGACCTGTTCGAGCGCCTGCTCCTGCTGCGCAACGATGTCGGCCTGCTCAGCGAGGAATGGGACCCGGCCGCACAGCGCCAGCTGGGTAACACCCCGCAGGCGTTCAGCCATTTCGGCCTGGTCGTCAGCGCCCTCCAGCTGCACATGGGGCACGCGGCCCGCAGCGACAACCCGATGATGACGTGACAACCATGCAAGCAGTGCTGATCGACCGGATCACCTTGATCGTGTCAGACCTTGACCGTGCGGAAGCTGATTACATCGCGACCCTTGGGTGCAGCATCGATCAACGTGCCGACATCGAACCTTCGCTGACCCGCGTGTTGTGCGTCCCACACGCGCATGGGCGGCGGTCAGTGTTGCGGCTGGGCCGCGAGCGGATCGAACTACTGGAGTTCACTGACTCGGCGGGCCGCCCGTATCCGCCTGGCAGCACAAGCACCGACCTTTGGTTCCAGCACATGGCGATCGTCGTGAACGACATGAAGCGCGCGCACCAGCGAGTGATGGCGAACCGGCGATTCAGGCCAATCAGCCGCAACGGTCCGGTGCGGCTGCCGGAGAACTCTGGAGGCGTGATCGCGTTCAAGTTCCGCGATCATGACGGCCACCCTCTGGAACTCCTCGCATTCCCGGAGGGACGTGCCACCGGGGAATGGCGCAACGATAATAGCGTCGGCTGCTTTCTCGGCGTCGATCACACCGCAATAGCGGTCAGCGACTCGGCCAGGAGCGCGAAATTCTTCAGTTCGGTATTCGGGTTCAGGGTCGGAACTCGCACCGAGAATCGCGGACCCGAACAAGACGATCTTGACGACGTCAACGACGTGCAGGTGAGTGTCACTCGGCTCGCGCCGGATCTGCCTGCGCCACGGCTCGAACTGCTGCACTACCACGCGGGCCCACGTCGGCCGATCCCTACCGACACAGCTAGCAACGACATTGTGGCGACTCATAGCGCGGTGCGGGTCGCGTCGCTCGACGCGACAGCCGCGGCACTTGCACGCCGCGGCACGCCTTTGGCCGACCATGACTTCATGATCCTGCGCGGGGGCATGCGTGCCGCCCTGGTGACGGGACCTGACGGGCACCGCTTCCTGGTGGAAGAGCGGGCAGCAGCTGCGACATGTGTCGCACCCGGCCCTACGGGTTCGTCTCGCTCAGCACCGTGAAGACCCACCAACGGGGCCTTCCTGATCGGCGGACCACTAAGCCCAACCAGTATCTGCGAATGGCCGGTGGGCCCGCAATTGCGGGCCCACCGGATGATTCAGGTGCCGCGCTGCCCATCCGCCCTGCCGGACGACGGTTGCCTGCGGCGGCTGGCCGGTTACCTTGGTGGGAACTGGGAACCCGGGAGGTTGGGAGGGACCGAGCTGGGCGTCCCACAGCGGGCTGTAGGCGTCGGCGTGCCGAGGTGACAGCAGGGTCGGGAAATCGCCGAACACGTTCAGGATGTCGCCGCCGAACATCCTCAAGTCTGACGATTCTCATGGCCCACTTGAGGTGATCGGCCCTCGCGGGAAACAAGCACCACCAGCCGTTCGAGAAAGAGATCCTTGTTTTACCGCGACCGACAGTGGTTTCTGAGCAGCGCCGTCGCCTTGCGATTGGGATCATGAGCCTTCGCTGAACGCTGGGCCGTGGCGCATCATCCTTGCTGCTGCTACCTGCTCGTCATGTAGGCCGATGCGGCTTCCCGCGTGTGCGGCACGCTTCCGCCTCGGCCTGCAGGGCCGGTCAAGGCTGGGACCTGCTGGTTCCCGGGTAACGCGTGAGCGATGATGGGTCGTGCGCCGCCGCCGTGGGCTGGGCCGGACCGAGAAGGCTCGCCCGTTGTGCCGCGGCGGGAGGGCTGAGCGATTAGCGAGTTGCTGGACCGGGCCACGGAGACTGCCGCGCTGCAGGGAGTGCTGGCGGCCGTCCAGGATGGGCTGAGTAGGGTGCTGGTGCTGCAGGGAGACCCTGGCATCGGCAAGACGGTGCTGCTGGAGTGGGCGGCCGGGCAGGCATGTGACATGCAGGTGGCCCGGGTGGCCGGGGTGCAGGCGGAGATGGGGATGGGGTTCGCCGGCCTGCACCAGGTGCTGGTGCCGTTCCTGGGCGGGCTGGACGGACTGCCTGGGCCGCAGCGCCAGGCGCTGGAGTCGGCGTTCGGGCTGGCGGCCGGGCCGGCGCCGGACCGGTTCCTGGTCGGGCTTGCGGCACTGACGCTGCTGACGGACGCGGCAGCCGAGCGGCCTGTGCTGTGTCTGGTGGATGACGCGCAATGGCTGGATCAGGTATCGGTGGAGGTGCTTGGGTTCGTCGCCCGCCGCCTGTACGCCGACCGGGTAGGCATGTTGTTCGCCGTCCGGGAGAGTGAGGGAGAGGCGGCCGCGCTGGCTGGGCTGCCGGAGCTGACGCTCGGCGGACTACCCGAAGAGCAGGCGGGTGAGCTACTGGCCGCGTCGGCCGGCGCCCGCGTGGATGGGCGAGTGAGTGCTCGGGTCGTGTCTGGCGTGGCGGGAAACCCGCTGGCGCTCGTGGAATTGGCCGGGGAGCTGACTCCGGATGAGTTGTCGGGAGCGGTGCCGCTGAGCTGGCCGCTGCGGTTCGGTGGCCGGCTGGAGGAGCTGTACCTGGCCCGGGTACGGGCGCTGCCTGCGGACACCCGGATGCTGCTGCTGGTGGCGGCAGCCGACCCGGGCGGCGATCCCGAGCTGATCTACAAGGCGGCCGCGCAACTGGGGATCGGCCCGGAGGCGGGCGAGGCCGCAGGCACCGGGCGGCTAGTGTCGTGGCAGCCGCGGGTGCGGTTCCGGCATCCGCTGATCCGCTCGGCGGCATACTACGCGGCCCCGCTGGAGGCGCGGCAGCGCGTCCATGCTGCGCTGGCCGCTGCCACAGAACCCGGCGCCGACCCCGACCGGCGGGCCTGGCACCTGGCCGAGGCCGCGGCCGGGCCGGACGAGTATGTCGCCGCGGAGCTTGAGCGCTCCGCAAGCCGGGCGCAGGCCCGCGGCGGCCTGGCCGCCGCCGCCACGTTCCTGGAGCGCGCGGCCACGCTTACCCCCGACCCGGTGCGCCGCGCCGAGCGCACGCTGGCTGCGGCACAGGCCAGCCTGCAGACCGGTGTGTTCGGCAAGGCCCGCGACCTCCTGGCCACGGCCGAAGCGGGACCTCTGGATGAGTTTCAGGCCGCCCGAGTGGACTTGCTGCGCGGCAGGATTGCGTTCGCCTCCGGCCTGGGCAGCGACGCTCCCCCGCTGCTGCTCAAGGCGGCCAGGCGGCTCGAACCGCTCAACCTCGACCTTGCCCGGGAGACATACGTCGACGCTTGGCAGGCGGCATTCTTCGCCGGGCATCTGGCGGGCGACGGCGACCTGCTTGAGGTGTCCCGCGCCGCCCGGGTCCTCCCCCCGCCAGCGCACCTGCCGCGTCTGGTCGATTTGGTGCTGGAGGGTTTTGCCCTGCTGGTCACCGACGGCCCGGCCACCGCGGCACCGGTGTTGCGGCAGGCCACGAGCGCTCTCGCCCGCCCAGACATCCCCGAGGAACAGATACTCCGGTGGGGCTTTGTCGCCACGGTGGCGGACGAAGCTCTCTTTGACGACGAGGGCTGGCGTGTGACCGTCAGGCAAGTTCAGCTCGCCCGTGACGTCGGCGCGCTCGACCAGCTGTCGTTCCTTCTGAACCGTATGGCTGTGGAGACCGTGTGGACCGGTGACTTTGCGGCTGCCACTGTGCTGATCGCCGAAGCCGGTGCCGTCTGCGAGGCGACCGGGTCTCGTTTCGCGCCCGTCGCCGCTACCATGCTGGCCGCGTTCCGCGGGAGGGAAGCCGAGGCCGTCCGGCTGATCCAGTCCACCATCCAGCAGGCCGTGGCCGGAGGCCAGGGAGTCTCGGTGACCGTCGCGCACTGGGTGGCTGCCGTCCTCTACAACGGCCTGGGACGATACGAGGAGGCGCTGACAGCAGCCCGCCAAGCTTGCGAGCATAAGCATGTATACATCTCCGTGTGGGCGTTGTCCGAGCTGATCGAAGCCGCCGCACGCACCGGAAACCCGCGCACTGCCGACGATGCCCTCGACCGGCTGACAGAAACGGCTCGGGCCGGAGGAACCGAGGACGGACTGGGGATCGAGGCACGGTCACGCGCGCTGCTGAGCGAGGCGGAAGCCGCCGAGGAGCATCACCGCGAAGCAATCCACCGGCTCAGCCGCACGCGGCGGCGTCCCGACCTCGCCCGTGCTCATCTCCTGTACGGCGAGTGGCTGCGCCGCCAGCGCCGCCGCCGCGACGCTCGGGACCAGCTTCGCACCGCCTTCGCCATGTTCGACGCTATGGGCATGGAGGCGTTCGCGAGCCGGGCCCGGGCCGAGCTGCGCGCCACCGGCGAGCGAGCCCGCCCGCGCCGCCCCGGGGCCCCGGAGGTGCTCACTCCTCAGGAGGAGCAGATCGCCCGGCTGGTCGCCGAGCACCTGACCAACCGGGAGATCGCCGCCCGGCTGTTCATCAGCGCCAGCACCGTCGAATACCACCTGCGCAAGATCTTCCGCAAGCTCG
>Ga0335077_10005083_pt1 | contig 16088 bp, 14 predicted proteins | sample Lox_Sample_31_FD_207151 | JGI IMG/M metagenome (GOLD analysis project Ga0335077, IMG submission 207151) | Soil microbial communities from Loxahatchee National Wildlife Refuge, Florida, United States - Lox_Sample_3.1 | ecosystem: Environmental > Terrestrial > Soil > Wetlands | place: USA...
GTGATCGCGGTGGGAATCGCCAGAGGAGACGGCTTCGGAGCTGCCGCGACGGGTTCGCTGGCGGCCACCACCGCACTCACCGTGCTGGTCAGCGCCGCAGCGCCCACCCCCGCAGCCTTCATGAAATTTCGGCGAGAATATTCCATCGTGAAACCTCCTCACACTCCGGAGCTATCTTCAAAAAAAAGAAAGGCCAGGAAGCGCTCTAGGCAAACCGGCTGATGGATCACGAAAATTCCTTGCGATGAGCCGCGGGACCGTTCTGCGACGCAGCGGGTTGCCACCAAATGTCCCCGTTTTAGGAGGTGCAAGAGTTCCTGAGCCCTAATCAGACCTATGACTTGCCTTATACTCTGCGCCGTTCAGGAGTGTCAAGCCGAATCGCAACGAAAGGAGGCCGCCATTCGATGTCGCCCGCCCGAGCTAAAACGTCAGCTTCAAACCGAATTGAATGTGCCTCGGTCCACCCGAACCGAGCACCGGGTTCGCCGAATCCGGCGTGGCCTGCGCAGTGCCAAACCCGCTGCCGGAAGATGGATTCGTACTCGCGGGCGCCGCGAAGTCAGCCCGGTTGAGAAGATTGAAAAACTCCACGCGGAACTCGGCGCTATAGCGCTCCTTCAGTTTCCACAGCTTCAGGACCGAGAAGTCCACGTTGTCGTAGTTCTGGTCACGGAAAAAGCCCTTCCCTGCGTTCCCAAGCGTTCCGTAGGCGGGCGGCGTCAGGACTCCTCCGTTTTGAACGTAGCAAGCGGAATTTGCGAGTGACGCCAGGGCAAGCTGCCCCTGGGTCGTGCCGGCGCCGCCGTACGGAGCCGTCGCCGCGCTCTGGCAAGCTGATTGTATGGCGCCCGTATAAGCGGCGGACGTGTAGGGCGTGCACCCGGTAAGAACGCCGTAGCACGGAATCGGACTTGCCGTCTCGGTAAACGCGGACGGATCCCCGCTGTAGTTCCAATACTGGTAGCCGCCCGCGCCGATCCGGCTGTTGCTCTTCTCGCCGGTCCCGAGCCAATCGACGGTCGTAAGATCGGCCGCGGTATATGGCAGCCCCGTTTGCAGCGTGATGATCGCGTTGATCGACCAGCCCTCCAGCATTTGACCGGGCGACTTCATGCCCGGGATTCGGTAGTTGGGCGAAAGCGTAAAGCGCTGGCGGATATCGTAATTGCTGTTCCCGTAGCCCAGTCGAAGATTGTTCTTGTCGACGGGAAGGGTGTTGGAGCTGTCCGTGCTGTTCGTGTCCGCGATGCTGAGGGCATGCGCAAACGTATAACCGGCGATCAGCCCCAGGCCATGATAGTTGCGCGCTTGTAGCGTGGCCTGCAAGGCGTTGTAGTTGGAAAAATCGCCATTCGTCCCTACATCGATCTGACTTAGGTACGGGAAGATAGAGGTGTACTGTCCCACTTCAGACCCGGCGTCCGGGGTGCATTTGTTGAAGGCGGGCGTGCTGTTGAGGCAGGATTGAGCCGCTGTCAATCCGCCAAGTGCGGCCGAAGGCGTGTTCCATCCGGCACCAAGCTTCGGCTGGTTTCGATCGACGATCGTTTCTTCATTAAAGCCGTGGTTGCCCACATAGGCCACGTCGACCGTTACGCTGTTGGTGATCGCACGTTGGATATCCAAATTCCACACGGCGCTGTAAGCCGATAGGAAGTTGGGGTCCACGCCGGCGGTCTGGCAGGGCGTCGCCACGCTGCACGTCACCCCGGTATACGTTACGCCGTTGACGACTTGCGAGCCGCCAGATGGAAACACGGTCGGTCCGGTCAGGTTCCAGTTCCATTGGCCGGCACATGCGGAAGTGGCGCACTTTATCGAAAGGCTCACAGGAGAGTGCTGGTTTATTAACGTGCCCGAGTTGTTCGCGATCAACACCGGAGCCGCCGCCGTGCCACCGAAGAAATTCGCTCCGAAGGGAGTGCTGGTAATCAGCGTCCCCAAAATTGTCCCGACCGATAGCGTGCCGGCCCCGGCGCGGACCACGGTTCTCCCGTCCCCGCGAACGTCCCAGGCTACGCCCAGCCGGGGGGATACGTGTCCCTTGCCGGCATTGAATTCCGATGCCAGCGGCGCGCCCGGGCCAAACTGTTGAACCGCGGGCGTGGTGGCCGGATTCACATTGGGATTGAAGTTGCCCAGATAGTTGTTGCGTTCCACGGGAGGCGCGTAGTACTCGTAGCGCAGGCCCAAGTTCAATGTCACGCGGGGTCTGATCCGCCAATTGTCCTGGAAGTATCCGGCGTACCAGTGCATGCGCGTATTCTGCGTGGGATCGCCCAAATAGATGGACGCAGTGCTGGGTATGCCTTGGAGGAAAGCCTGCAGGCTCCCGAAGGTCGCCGCGCCCTGAACTCCCGGAAAGGCATCCCCGTCAAAAATCTCATCCAAGTACTCGAAACCAAACTTGAACGCGTGATTTCCGTGCAGATTCGAGACGTTTTCCGTCAAATCGACGTTCCCTTGCGGACCGCGCCGGCCCGTCCGGGGATTCCCAATCCCTAATATGCCTGTGAAGCCGGTAATCGTGATCGATGGAAGTCCCCCGTAAAGAGGGTTCGTAACCCCGGTATTCATCCCATATCCGTTCGGCCACGGGTTTGACGGCAGCAGGTTTGAGTCTCCGCCGACCGTGAGATTGCGTATGTATACGTAACCCAACCTAAAGTCGCTCAACCAAGTGGAACTCAGAGTCCAATTCCAGTCCCCGTCGTACTGCTTTGCATTGTTAATTACGCTGGCCACCCACTGTGGCTCGAGTACCGTGCTCGCTACGACGGACCCCTGTGACTCGGAATCGTAAAACATGCCGTTGAGATGGTGATGAGGCCCGATGACGTAGTCCGCTTTGAACAGCCCGTTGTTGAGCGGGTTGTTGGCGGGCACGCCCGGGGCGAAGATATTCGACGTGGTGCTATTCAGGTAAGGAAAGATGTTCTCAACTGTGGAGGAAGCCGGCGTGACCACACAGGTCACCGGGTTCAGACCCGCCAGTTGCGCGCTGAGATTACTGATCTTTGCCGACCCCAGGGCTTTGCACGCGTCAACCATGCTCAATTGATTGTTCGTATCATTGGTCATGGCGACAGACGAAGGAATCGTATCCGTAGCCACGTCCCCCACCGCGACACGCAGCCCCTCGTAACTTGCAAACCAAAATAGCTTGTCCTTGAGAATCGGTCCCCCGGCCGTGGCCCCAAATTGCTCCAAAGTCGCGGGCGTCACCGCCGGCACTCCGGGAGATGAGAAACGGTTGGCGGCATCCGTTGCGCTCGCATTGCGCCCGAAGGCGTAGGCCGTGCCATGAACGCTGTTCGTGCCCGACTTTACGCCGACGTTTACGAAGGAGCCGTCCTTAAATCCATACTCGGCGGTAGGATTCTGCTGCGAGCTGAACTCCTGGATCGCATCGATGGGAATAAGGGAACTCGCGTCTCCTCCCTTGTAGGAATCGTTCAAAAGGTTCGAGCCGGTGCTGTCGTTAATCTCCGCGATACCCTCGACCCGCAACATGTCGTTGGCCGTGCGCCTGCCATTGGAACTCGATAGGCCCGTGCCCGTGCCGGGCGTGTTGACGACTCCCGGACGCAATTGCACCAGACGTTCGAAATTCCGGCCGTTCAGCGGCAGCGCGTTGATCGATTGATTGCTCACCGTTCCGCCCAGCGTGGAGTCCGTCGTGTTGATCGCCGGAATCTCCCCCGTGACCGTGACGGTCTGCGTCTGCTCCCCAGGCTGCACCACGAGATCCACGCGAATGTTCTGCCCCACTTCCAGCAGCACGCCGCTGTGTTCCACATTGCGGAATCCTTTGGCTCCGGCTCGCACGGTGTAGGTGCCGGGAGTCAGCCCGTTGGCGATGTACTGCCCGGTATCGTCGGTCGTCAACGCCCTCGTCACGCCGCGGGCCACGTCGATCACGCTGACCGTGGCGCCCGCCACCACGCCTCCGCTCTGATCAAAAACTCCTCCTTGGATAGTGCCCTGGCTCGTTTGTGAGTAAAGTGGACGGCAAAGGAGAAAAGCCGCTACGCCCAGTCCCAGCCATTTCCACATGTTTCCGGAATGGATAGAAAAGCGGTTCGACCCGGAGTGACTCATGGGACGCTCCTCCTGCTTGGCTTCAAAATTCCGAGGGAAATTTGCGCGCATTAAGACACACGCCGCCTCGAACGTCAAGCACATTCAAGACGATCCGTCGCGCCTCGAGATCAAGACGAACTCCCGCTTCGTAAAATCTCTGTCCGCGCACCCCGAGAAGGCCGGCGGCTGATTGGTCTTGACCCGCTTTGGTTCGGCGGGTATAAGGATCGTGCCCTTTACCTTGCGGATCGATGCAGGTGTTAAGGAAGGACCAGATGAAAAATTATCTATACGGCGCGTTCACATTTACGGGGTTGCTGCTGGCGGCCCTTCTGATTTTCGGACACTCCAGCGCTCGCGCCCAGGGCGCTGCCGCAAACATTCAGCCCGTGGGCACCATGAGCGACATCATGGTCAGCATGGTCTATCCGGCGGCCAACAATCTTTTGCTTTCCATCTATCGCGGCGGCCCGCAGGACGACAAAGATTGGACGGCCGCGAAGCGCAACGCCGTGCTGCTGGCCCAATCGGGAACCGTGCTCCTCTCGCGGGGACCCGCCGGCGCACAGGGCGACTGGGCGCAGGATGCCAAGATGCTCGTGGATGCGGGCGCTGCCGCCTATAAAGCGGCGGGCGCCAAAGATACCAACGCTTTTCTGGCGGTCGCGCAGCCGCTCAACGCGGCTTGCACCACCTGCCACAAACAGTATCGCGCCAACATCGCCACGCCCAGCGAGCGCGTCGGCCCCGAGCACCAGCCCGCCGAATAACTTTGTGTTAAGCGGGGCGCCGCGGCCAAGATTTAACACAGAATCATCCACTCCGCGGAAAACAAGATAGCGGCGCTTCTTCATCACCAGAATTTCCTTGACTGCCATGGCGACACGATTAGACTGCGGCCTAACTCCAAAGGATTCCTTCACGTCAAAGAGGACCTATGCCTCCTGGCAATCCGCGCACACGACTCATCGTTTTCGGTGCTCTCGCTCTTATTTTCCTCGCTGGAGTCGGTTATGTCGTCGTTGATGCCAAGCAGGTAATTTGTCGCCCTGATGTTTACAGCAACAATTGGTTTCTTAGTTTCCTGCGGACAGATTTTTGCAGCTTCGCGCCCGCTGCGGCACCGCCCTATATCTATTTCAACTACGGCGTAGCGCACATGTCGTCGTCCGTTGTCGACACCTTCGTTTCTGGCCTGCAACCGGGAACACCACTCTCGACGCAGATCGCTTGGACCGATCCGCGATTCGCGCCCTGCTGTTGTACTTACACTGCGGACGCTTCTTCCCGCATTATGCTCCGCAGGAACGGTGAGCCCAGCCCGCCGGCTCCGCCGAACGGCGGAAATATCGATTTCTCGGCATCTGGCCCACTGCCAAACGCGTCGTGCTCGACACAATTCCTACCCGTTACACTCGACCAGTTGCAAACCGCTCTTGGACTGGTCCTTAACCAACAGATAAGCGGCACTGCTCAAATGACGTTTCTGCCATCCGGCGCGACCATGCCCATCACAGTGGCAACTCAAGGGGGACTCGCGGGGGGTGTCGTTCAGCTTACGCTTACGCGATTTGACAACGTACCGGGGGGCACCGTAGGAGCGAACTTCGAGCTCTTACTGCGTGACGATAACGACCCAAATTCCGACCCCAATTCAAGGACGGTGGTCCTGATTACGCACGGGGTCATTTTGGTTTCGATGTGAGAGAGTGCCGCCCTGTCCCCAGTGTCGGGAGCAAGGCTTTTCGGTCCTCCGTCCGTTGCCGGTCACGCGGGTGAGGTCTCACACAATCGGCGGTTGCAGAACAGTCCTGCCGGGGTACAATCCCTGAACCTCATGCAGATCATCCATGCCGTTGTCTTCGAACCCGTTGGCTGTTTGGCCGAATTTCCCGCGCGTGAGTTCGACGAAATCGCCGCTCGCTTGTTCCAGGAAACGTCCGTCCATTCCTCCGGCAGCGAAGCCTTTTGGCGAGTCCTCGATCTGCTGGAGACATCCGACCGGTCTCTCGATGCCTCGCAGCAAGAGCTAGCCGAGAAGTTGGAGATCCGGGCGGTCGATCAAGTCGAAATCTACGAGGATGTGGCTCCCGCGCTTTCTGAATTGAAGGCTATGAACATCCAACTATTCCTGGCGTCCTCGCTTTCCGGCGCGGCGGTGAGCCGGTTTTTGGAGCGATTTCCCGTACGGGACTTTTTCTCAGGGATTTGGGATCGCAGCACCGCCGGCGGCGTCAAAGGCGCGCCGCTGGCCAAAGCCATGCGCGTGGCCTCGCTGCAGCCCCAGCACGTCATCGCTCTGGCGGACACCAGGGAAGGATTGGAAGCGGCGCGCGAACTCGGCGTCAACTCCATGCTCATGATCAATGACTACGAGCAGGGCAGGCGCCTGGCGTTGTATGCGCCGAGCGGAGGAATTGTCTCCCTGAAAGAACTGCCCGACGCCATCCGGCTGGTTGCGGAAAGCAAGAAAGCGCAGCGAAGCTGACCCGCAGCTCTCGCGCCTCCCGGAAGACGAAGGCCGTCGAATTAGAGACGCCGTCCGCGAACGAGCGTCAATTACTTGCTGTCGCCTGTGCCCTCTTCGTTGCTGCCGATCGATTCGTTATAGGCCTTCACTTCCGAGGGCGAACAGATCATCTCTTCCTGGTACTTGGTCCAGATGTCCAAATCCTTGGGCTGGAGCTTCATGGGGAACTTATTCATCGCGATCCACGGCTTGGTGTACATCACCGGGTCGTCGATGGTGACCGTCCACTCCATGTCGTTCAAGTCCACGCGGTGAAACTGCTCTTCGATCTTGGCCTGGTCGCTGATCGGACGCCCGGTTTCGTCGAGCCAGGCTTTGGGCTCTCCCACGATGCCGATGGTCTGGACGTCCAGCGTATTGTCGTCGATCCACTTGCCCACCGAATATCCATACCAGCGCGCTCCCGGAACCTCGTCCGGCTTCGGCAGTTCGCGATCCAGCCAGATCGAGCGCCACCTCTTCTCATACTCATACAAGAGCACGATTTCGCGATCGTTCTGGATGAACTGCTCGTAGCGGATCTGGTAAAAGTCCGCGCGAGGAAAACCCAGCGGATCGCAGGAATTCCTGGGATCGTCGCTGGCCGTGGTGGGAAAAACCGCTCGCTGCCCGTACAGCGGCTTGTGCGCCTCCATCGTTTTCAATCCGAGCGGTGTATACGGCTGTGAATAGAGAGGTCCGCCGGACGCCACGCCGCCCGCCTGAATTCCGGCTCCCGGGCCTCGTGCAGGCGCCCAGATTCCGGAGAGATCGTGTTTCGGAGCAGGAGGACCGGAGGGCTTCAGCCCTTCCCCATCAGGCGCGCGTCCGCCGCGCCCGCCTCTTCCCTGCCCCTGCTGCCCTTCTTGCGCGGCTCCGCGGCCTTCCCCTTGCGACAAAGCCAAGCGCGCGACTCCGAAAGTCATCAATGCTAGTAATGCGATCAGGACAAGACGATACCGCATGCGGCGTCCCCCTTCCGGCGACCGAAGCGTCTATTGCTGCTGAGTGATATATTGGGTGTTCAGGATCTTTCCGTCCGGCAGCACAACCTGCACGATGCGCCCGACCGGCTTGCCGTTCTTCACTGGATTGACCGTGATGGTGATCTGGTCGCCGATCTTGATGGAGTGCGCGGTCCAGCCTCGTTCCACCATATCGGCGGGATTATTAATCTCCGCAGACCAGTTCACCACATTGCCGCTGTCGTCCTTGACGTCAAACTTCAGGATCGAGTGCGGATTCTGCCAGCGCCAATCCGTGACCACGGCCTTCATCGTGACCTTCTTGGTCGTGTCCAGAGCGGCGTTCCCGTGATGCGCGAATAATGGCAGCGAAAAAGCAACGGCAACCAGCAACATGAGAACCAATTGAAGCCTGCGTTTCACAGGTAACCTCCTCCGTGTAACCGTCCAAAAAAACTGAAGAAAACTTGCGCGAAAAGTATGACAACTTCCCTTCGCGAGTCAAGCACCCGCAGATGCTCAAGCCACTCCCCGGACCACAACAACAGGAGTGCACAGCGTGCCGCTATGTAGACGGAACGCGGCGCGCACCCGTTACACCACACGCGCGACGCAATCGGTGCCGCTATTCAGGTTCCGCGGCGAAGTGTCGAGCGGGGCTAATCGCCTTTGGCCCAAGCGAGTTGGGCTTCCCCGCACTCGATGTGAAGATCGGCAAAGCGGTCCACCACCTCTTTGCCGACGACAAAGGGATGAGGATCGCCCGGCTTTCGCGAAGCCAGAATTTCGATCTTTTTGAAGGTGTTGTCGTACTCGGCATGAGGATGAACCAGCGTGTCCACGCCGGCCTTATCCTCGAGTTCCCGGAAGCGCTTCGATGACGCGATGTAGCCCTTCATCATGGTCTGCGTATCCGGCCACATCTGAACGCCTTCCTGCACGATTCTCACGTAGTCCCCGCCCCACATGCCGGCCATGTGCTTCTGGTTGCCGTCTTTCACGGGGAAAATGAGCGACATGTTGCCGGGCGTGGAGGTGGGCGTGGAATAGAGCGTGACGGTGGTGTCGCCCAGCGTTATCTTCTCGCCGTCCTTGGCTACCATGTCCTTCATGGGCTTCAGTTCAGCGGGGGTATTGTCCTTGGCCAGGAGATCGTAATCGACCTGCGACATGACGATTCGCACCCCAGGAACCATCTTCTTCAGCGGATTGATTCCCCAGGACTGGTCGGAGTGGGAGCGTACGATAATCGCGTACTTGATGTTGGCCGGGTCCAGGCCGAACGTCTTCAGTTCATTCACCAGGTCCGGAGTTACCCAGGGAAAGTTCGTGTTGAGCAGGATGATCCCCTTGGAGGTGGTAAGCGCCCAGGTGGATTCGCTCTGCGTACCGATGTAATAGAGGTTGTCGAAGACCTTGGCGGGCGCCACATACCATTTGTCGTGCGCCGTGGGAACTAGCTTTGCCTTCTCGTCAGGCTCGCCAGGACCGACGGCCGGAGGCTTCGCATTTGCTCTGGGTTGGCTGCACACCAACCTGAACAAGGCATCGAAACTGTCCCACGGCTTCGCGGCGTCCGGGGACTTCGCCAGCGCCTTGGCCGCATCGACGTGAGTCTGGGCCACTGACGACTGACCCTTAACATCGCTTGCGATACCAGTCGCCAGCAAAATGGCGCAGAGTGCAAATGCCCAGCGGTGCTTCATAACTCAAACCTCCTGAGTGCCTTGGGTTGAGATCCTGGCTGAAACAACGACGAGCAAGGTGACATTTGAAGCCCTTCCGAGTCAACCAAATTATTCTCCTGAGCTTACGTAATGCCGCACCAGGCGTGCTTCCAGACCGCCGGGACCCGTCAGGCGCCTCGCGGTGTCAAATAGATGAGGTCGCCGGCCCCTTTACAAAAAGAGGCGTCGGCCATGCCGAACCATTTCGTAGAGACGTTCACCATGCTGGAGCGCCGCATCAGCCTTTTCCTGGCACTGCTGTTTGCCAAACTCGAACAGATTGCCATTCATCCAACAAGCCACCGCAAAGCCCGCTCCGCTGCCGGCTGAGTAAATCCGCGCCCGATGCGAACGTTGTCAGCACGAGAGTTGTTGATCCGCGCGATGATTGGTACACTCGATGCATCACGATGCATTTGTAGTGTTGTGGGGACGTAGTTCAGTTGGTTAGAACGCTGCCCTGTCACGGCAGAGGTCGCGGGTTCGAGTCCCGTCGTCCCCGCCATATTCCCAAGAGTTGCGGAGAATGTGGTTTCCGGCGTAGGAACACAAACCGAATATCGAGCGGTCACTCCCGCGGCTTCCACCACTTCCGGTCTAATCAATTCGATCGCTTTGTTGTATTTGTGACGCCGACTCCGAGCCGGCCGGGATGAGAACACGTTCTCATATATCTCTCGAGCCGAATTGATTTAAGATACAGGCGCTTTGCAGTCATTCGGCACGGTAGCCCACCAGCGGAAGTGGAGGTTCACTAAACATGAGCGAGCCAGTGAAGAATCCATTCGACCGGCGTGATTTCCTGAAGGTTGCCGCGGGCGGCGTTGGCGCGTTGATGGCGAGCAGCGCGAACGCGCAACCGCAGACGGCCGCATCGCTGGCCGCCAAACCCGCCGTGGATGCTTCGGCCGGTCCCGCGTCGTTGCCCGCCGTTCGGCCAGGTTCCGATTTCATGATCGACGTCATCAAGCAGCTCGGTTTCGAGTACGTGAGCGTCAATCCCGGCGCGAACTTCCGCGGGCTGATGGAATCGGCGGTGAACTATGGCGGGAACAAGAATCCGCAGCTGATCACCTCGCTGCACGAGGAAGTCGCCGTCGCCATGGCTCACGGATATTTCAAGATCGAAGGCAAGCCCATGGGCGTTTTCATGTACGGCACCGTCGGCATCCAGCACGCCGTCATGGCCATTTATAGCGCCTGGTGCGACCGCGTCCCGGTGGTCATGTTTGTGGGCAACGATATCGACATGGCCGACCGCAGCAACCGCGTGGACATGGCCCACAGCGCGCAGGACGTGGGCGCTTTGGTCCGCAGCATGACGAAATGGGACGACGCGCCGGTTTCGCTGAATGGGTTCGCCGAAGCCGCCATGCGCGGCTACAAAATCGCCATGACGCCGCCTTACGGCCCGGTGGTCATCGCCGCCGACAAATATATGCAGGAGGGCCCGATTCCGGAAGGCTCGAAGCTGGTGATCCCGAAATACTCACCCACCAAGGCCCCGCAGGGCGACGAGGAGTCCGTCGCGGAAGCCGCCCGAATGCTGGTGAACGCGGAGTACCCGGTAATCATCGCCGAGCGCGCCGCGCGCACGGAAGCGGGATTGAAGTACATGGTGGAGCTCGCGGAATTGCTGCAGGCCGGCGTGGTGGACACGATCCAGCGGATGAACTTCCCGTCTCGCCATTCCTTGCGGCAATCGCCCGGAGCCGTCTCCCAAGCGGACGTCATTTTGTCGCTGGAAAATCCGCTGCTGTGGGGCGCGGTGCATAAGCCGGAAAACGACGATTTCGGCGCGCCCGCGTCGAGCCCTTCCGCGTTACAACCGGGAACGAAACTGATTACCATCAGCTCCCTCGACCTCTTCAGCCGCAGCAACTACCAGGATCTCGGGCGCTATCAGGCGGTCGATCTCTCGATTGGCGCCGATGCGGAGGAAACCCTTCCTGCGCTGATCGAGCAAATCAAACGCCAGATGACCTCGAACCGCAAAACGGCCATCCAGGCTCGCGGCGAGAAGCTGGCTGCGGCGCACGCCAGAGCCGACGCGCAGGCACGCACGCAGGCCGCCTTCGGTTGGAATGAGTCTCCCATCAGCACCGCGCGCGTCGCCGCCGAGCTGTGGGCCCAAATCAAGGACAAAGACTGGTCGCTGATCTCCCGCAGTGACGGCATGGCCGGATGGGCGCAGCGGCTGTGGAACTTCGAGAAGTATTACCACCACATCGGCCAGTCCGGATCGGTGGGCATCGGCTATAACTCTCCCGCCGCGGTAGGTGCCGCGCTGGCCAATAAGAAGTATGGCCGGCTCTCCATCAACCTGCAGAACGACGGCGACCTGATGTTCTGTCCGCAAGTTTTATGGACTGCCGCGCACTACCAGGTTCCCATGCTGACGGTCATGCACAACAACCGCTCCTACAACACCGAGTTTATGGAGATTCAAAGGTGCGCCGGCCGGGAGCACCGCGACATCAGCGCGGCGGGAGTTCCCACGAAGATCGATAACCCGGCGATCGATTACGCCAAGCTCGCGCAGTCCATGGGATGGTACGCCGAAGGGCCGATTGAAAATCCGAATGATGTCGGCCCGGCCATCAAGCGCGCGCTCGCCGTGGTTGAAAAAGGCCAGCCCGCATTACTCGATACCGTCACGCAGCCGACGTAGGGAGATTAGAGGGATAAAACGATGAAATATTCTCGCGGTTCTCTTTTAGGCGCGGCTTTGCTGGCCTTGGCCCTCGCGCCAAGTCAGGCGCAGGCGCGGCCCCGGCAGACTTCTTCGAATACGGCGCGCGCTGCCACGCCGGCCGGCGGCAATGCCCAGAACGGAAGAAAAGCCTTCATCGCGCACACTTGCTACACCTGCCACGGCTACGAGGCCGAAGGCGGAGTTGGCCTGCGTCTGGTCGGCTATTCCAACACGCTCGACTCTTTCATCGCCTACGTTCGCCAGCCCAGGGGCGCGATGCCTCCGGCCGGGGCCAATATCACTGCGCAGGAGTTTCTGGATATTTATACATGGGTGCGATCCATAGCGCCGTCGCCGGACGCCAAGACGATCGACCTGCTCAAACCCGACGCCAAAAAATAAACGGCACGTCAACCGAGAGGAGAGTCCTTTATGCGCAAGGCAGCCTTGGCAATCTTCCTGTTGTTTATCGCATCGCCGGCAAGGTCGCAGGCGCCACTCGGAGCCACAGACATCACCGCCGCGCAGGTTCAGGCGTTTATCAAGGGTGCGCCGCAGGATCGTAACAGCGATCGGCCCATTCGCGTTGTCGACGTCGGAGGATATCGCATGGGCATATTCGGAGTTTTCCGCCCGAAGAGCGCTCCGCCGAACGCAACCGTACACCAGACCAACATTACCGAGGTCTACTACATGCTGGAAGGCGCAGGCACGCTCGTGACCGGCGGCACTCTAAAAAAGCCCGCCACGCCACGGCCATCCACCCTTGGCAATTGGACCGATGTTAGCAGCGACGGCATTGAAGGCGGAGTATCGCGCCGGATCGCTAAGGGCGACGTGGTCGTCATTCCCGGCGGCGTGCCGCATGGATGGGCGAGCACCGAGAGCGACATCACCTACCTGATCGTGCGATCCGATCCCGACAAGAAAATTGATTTGAAATAGCGCAGTCCGTCGGGAAGCGGTGCGGCTCGAATCGGTCCTATGCCCGCCGCCGCTTTAAGAGCCCCCCTTCGGCAGCGCGCATGACGACAATCCGAATTGTCAGCGGCTGAAGGACGATAGGTCCGGCAAAGGGCGCCAGTCGGGGGTCCCGACATAGTCGCTAGTGATGTCGGCCACGGTGCGCGTGCCGCAATTTCCCATGCACAGCTTCAGCTCGCCCTGCATGATCTCGATGACGCGGTCTACGCCAGCCTGGCCGAAGGCGCCCAGGGCCCACAGGAACGGCCGGCCGATGCCCACAGCCTTGGCGCCCAGCGCCAAGCCCTTGAAGACATCGGTGCCGCGACGGAAGCCGCCGTCAACGAAGACAGGGATGCGCCCATTGACGGCCGCGACGACCTCGGGCAGGGCCTCGAGCGTGGCGCGGAGCGTCTCGGTCGCGCGGCCTCCATGGTTTGACACCAGGATGCCGTCGATCCCGTGCTGCACGGCCAGCACGGCGTCCTCGCGCGTGTCGATGCCCTTGATGATGAACTTGCCCTTCCAGGTCTGGCGGATTTTGTCGACGTAGTCCCAGTCCATGGCGGGATCGGTGGTGGTGAGGCCCTTGGTGTCGATGCCCTTGTACATGGGGCGCTCGGCCACGCTGGGGCCGTTCGCGCTTTCGTGGCAGACGGTGCACTGCTTCGTGTCCTTGGGGCGCCAGCGCAGGAAGCTTTCGCTGTTCCGGCCCGTGGTGTTGTCCACGGTGAGGGCGATCACCGGACAGCCCGCGGCGGCGACGCGCTCGAGAATCTTTTGGCAAGCGTCCCAGCGGTTCGGTGCGTAGAGTTGCTGCCAGACGGGGATGCCGCGGGCGGCGTTCACCTCCTCGACCGGCGTGGAGGTAACCGTCGACAGGATTTGCAGTGTGTTGCGGGCTTTGGCGGCGCGGGCCACGTCGGCTTCGCCGCCGATGTTGAACGCTTTTTCGCCGCCGGTGGGGCAGAGGAAGATCGGGCTGGCGTAAGTGGCGCCGAAGAGTTCGACGCGCATGTCCACTTTGGTGGCGTCCCGCAAGCGGCGCGGACGCAACTTGACGTGCTGGAAGACTTCGCGGTTAGCGCGCAGCGTGCCGTCGTCGTCCACGCCGCTCGCCATGTACCACCAGTGGCCGGGATTGACGTTGCGGCGGGCGACTTCCTCGAAGTCGAAAACGTCCAGTGCCTCCTTGGGATTGTGAATCAGCGCGCGGCTCAGCACTTCCGGCGGGACGCCGGGCGCGAGCGGCCCGACGAGGCCGGGCCCAGTCTGGCTGGGCGCAGTTTGGCCATGGGCGAGGCCGGTCTGCTCGAGGAAGGCGGCGACCCCGCCGAGAGCGGCGACGTAAGGGCTGGCGGCTAGAAACTTCAGGAACTCGCGGCGGGCGGCGGCCACGTTTTCCGATGCGTTTTTGTTGATGACCGAGGCGGCATTTTTCATAGTGGCGGTATCCTAACGCCCGGCCACGGGGTCACGCCAGCAAAAGATTTCTTGCCATAAGAAGCTCTGCTTCATGTTCACTCAGGGCAAGTGACTCTTGTCTGCGTCGCACCTCAGGAGATCACCAACCCCGGCGCCTTTCAACCCTCGAACCGAAGCGCCCCCTTTGGATTTCGCCGCACGGCACTTTTTTCTTCGCACAATTTTCACAAAAGCGTAACCGACCTCAGCTTGGAAGCGTATCAATAACATCTGGCTTTTGGCTCATGGACCCGGTGAGAGGCAGAAGATTGGAAGGGACATAGCAAAATGTCAGACAGCGATCCCGCACTCAAATATCCTTGGCAAAAAGCAGTTCTCGACGTTTTTCAGGAATTTGACCCGCAAGGCCTGTCCGCCAAAATAGAGGTTGCCGAACGCGCCATTGCCGAACGGCTGGCCGACGGCAGTCCCGTGGACGAATCGGAGCATTCCGCGATTACGGATGTGCAGAGGGCCTTTCAGTTGTTATTCCCCAAGAAGATGAGGAGTCGCGACGCAACCGCAGAGTCGGGAGCCGCGTAGGTTCAGCAACCTGCCTGGTCTTGCCGTTCTATTTTACGCGGCCGCCTCCAAAATGTGCCGTAAGAGTTAAGGCTATACAGATAATATACTTTGCCCGCACTGCGGGAGCTTTCGGTTGAACTGGTACGCGTGGACTATTGAAGCTCTCCCTTCCACCGGCAATGGTGCACCCTTAGGAGGTGCGCATGCTTGCGGATCGCATCGCTGAACACTTGCAGCGCGAAGCTGAGCGTCGGTACTCGACGCGATATGTATTTCGCGCCGACATCGAAATGCACTGGGGTAGCCGGATCGTCTGGGGCCACGTCCTGAACATCAGCCGCACGGGGATGTTCATTGAGCTTCCCGAAAACCCGCGCCAGGGAGCTGAATTTGTGGCCAATCTCTCCCTTAATGTTCCCCTGAGAATCCGGTGTAAAGTCCGACGAACCGTTCCCAACTATGGAGTAGGGGTGACTTTTGTGGTTCAGGAAGAGCACGACAGAAAGAGGTTTGCGGCCCTGCTCTTTGCTCTAGCTCAGGGTGCCGACTCGCAGGGAGCAGCCTGCCCTGCTCCCCCTTCGGAAGAGCCCCCGCAGTTGAAAGCGGCTGCTGCGGCTGCTTCAAAATAGCCCTTGGAACCAAAGAGCTAAGGTAAAGCCCGCATAACCCTTTCGCTGGATCAACTTCGGTTCACACGTGAACGAGAAGGCGTCTTGCGGTTATTCTTTTCTTACGATTGAAGGAGGGATAGCGTGGCGAAGAATACGGCGTCCATGAGCAAATTGGACCGGCAATTCAGCCTTTTCCTGCAACAATTCGACAAACTCTTGTCCCGGCGCAACCTCAGCGAACGAAACACTCCCGCTACGCGGCGCACAGCCGTTTCTCATCGCCGGAAGCGCAGCTGATTTCGAAAGGCGGCTTTCCGCTCTCTGTCCCCGAATTCCAGGGCTGCGTTGAACAACCGATCGAACTAAACGCGGGCGATCCAGGCGTGAGGCGAGGTTAGTTCTGGGAAACTCCGGCGCGGCGGGTTCGGATTTCGCGAAGGTGCTCGCGCAACCTCTGCAGTACTTCTTCGCGCGAGCCGTTGTGGGTCTCCCGCGCCACTTCGTTGAGCGCAAAATGCACTACGTCGCGATGGTGCAACTCCT
>Ga0335077_10005085_pt1 | contig 16086 bp, 10 predicted proteins | sample Lox_Sample_31_FD_207151 | JGI IMG/M metagenome (GOLD analysis project Ga0335077, IMG submission 207151) | Soil microbial communities from Loxahatchee National Wildlife Refuge, Florida, United States - Lox_Sample_3.1 | ecosystem: Environmental > Terrestrial > Soil > Wetlands | place: USA...
CCATCACAACGACGTTTATGCTTTTGACGCCGATACACAGCAGAGCCCTCTGTGGCATGTGAACCTGGGGCCCTCGGTTCCCGGCAAAGACTACGACCTTGACGACCTTCCGGAAGTCGGCATCCTTAGCACGCCGGTTATCGACGAAACTACAAACACCATTTACGTGGTCGCCCACACCAAGGAGAACGGAAACTACATCTATCGTCTGCACGCGCTGGACATCACGACTGGCCAGGAAAGGTTTGGCGGGCCCACGATCATCGCCGGCAGTGCGCCGAGTCAGAATAATGGCAGTCAAAACGGCCAGTACAGCTTTGTTGCCAGCAACCATCTGCAACGCCCGGGCCTGCTATTGCTGAACAATGTCGTGTACATTGCATTCGGCTCGCATAACGATTCGGGTGATTTTCACGGCTGGCTGATGGGCTACAACGCGGGCGACATTCAGCAGCAGACGTCCGTTCTTCTGACATCCCCGCGGGGCTGGGGATCTTCCATCTGGCAGGGAGGCCGCGGTCCGGCCGCCGACGCACAGGGCAACATCTACGCAATGACCGGCAATGGCTCTTACGACGGTGCTGTGAACTGGGGGATGAGCGTCATGAAGGTGGATACATCCTCGGGAACGCCCGCGGTCACGGACTGGTTCACGCCGGACAACTGGCAGACGCTCGACGACATGGACAATGATCTCGGCTCTTGCGGACCGGTGCTGACGAGCGCGGGAACCCTGATTGCCGGTGGCAAGGAGGGCATCCTCCACCTATTGGATACGCAAAACATGGGCCATTCACAAGCTGGAAATGGCCAGGTGCTGCAGAGGTTCCAGGCGATCGGCTTCGGTATTTTCAACATGGCGTATTGGGAACGGGCGGGCAGCCCCGTCGTCTATGTCCGGGCGTACAACGATGCCGTCAAAGCATTCCGCATGACCAACGGGCTATTCGAAACCAAGCCATTTACGCAGAGCCCATTCACCGCGGGCCTACCCTTCGATGGCATGGCTGTTTCGGCGGACGGTTCCGCTCAGTTTTCGGCCATCCTGTGGGTGACTTTGACGCACAACGGGGATACCAACGGGCCCGGAATTCTGTATGCGTTCTCAGCCAGCGATCTCTCCAAGGAGCTCTGGGATAGCAGCATGAACTCGAGCCGCGACGGCCTGGGGACCCTGGCGAAGTTCGCGGCGCCCACCATCGCCAATGGCAAGGTCTACGTGCCCACGTTTTCCAATCACCTGGTGGTCTATGGCCTGCTGACGCAGAAGAAAGTCATTGGAGACGTAGTCAATTCCGCCAGCAGTCTGAGCGGCCCCGTAGCCCCCGGCGAGGTGGTCGTGGTTTATGGTTCCGGACTGGGGCCGACCGCGCTGGCGGGAGCGCAGGTCGACTCCTCCGGGCATCTGAGCAACAACGTGGCAGGCACGCAGGTCTTCTTCAATGGTACGGCGGCCCCGCTGGTTTACACGCGAGCCGATCAGGTTGCCGCCATCGTGCCCAACGCGGTCTCGGGCCAGGACAGCGTCCAGGTACAGGTGAAATACCAGGGCCAGAGCACTCCGACCTTCTCGACAACAGCGGCCGTTACCGCCCCCGGCCTATTCACATTAGATCAGTCCGGCCAGGGGCAGGCGGCGATTCTCAATGAAGACAGCAGTATTAACAACGCGGCTAGCCCGGCCTCCCGAGGTTCAGTGGTTTCGCTCTGGGCTACGGGCCAGGGGCTGAGCGATCCGGATTGGGCAGAAGATGTTCTGGCGCCGAGTCCGCTGCCGCAGCCCAAGAACAAGGTGAACGTCAATATTGGCGGGCAGTGGTCGCAGATTCTGTATGCCGGCGCGGCGCCAGGATTGGCAGCGGTGATTCAGGTGAACGTGAAGGTGCCGAATGGAATCAAACCAGGAAGCAAAGTCCCCGTTTTGATGCGGATTGGAAACGCCACCAGCCAGGCCGGCGTTACCATGGCCGTGCAGTAGCGTTTTAGCCCGTCTCGCGCCAGACCCGCGGCCGTCCGCCGCAGAGTACTTAGAATGGACGGGATGAAGAAGCGGACCGAGTTCGCCCTCCTGTTGGCGGCCATCGCGCTCTTCTTGATCCTCAACCGCGCCGCGTACAAAGGCTACTTTCAGGACGACGACCTGGACACGTTGGCGTGGGCCAAAACCCTGCCGGCGGCGGACTTGCTGCGGGGTCTGCTGTCACCGCAAGTGCGGGTCGAAAACTTCCGGCCGGTGGGCGCGTTCTATTACCGGGTCTCAGGCGGCAGTTTTGGTCTGGATTTCCCGAAGTTCATCGTCACGCTCCACGCGCTGCACCTCTTGAACATTTGGTTGTTCTGGCTGTGGGCGCGCCGGCTCGGGCTTAGCCCGCTGGCTGCCTCCGCCGGCGCATTCTTCTTTGGCTTTCACGTGGCGCTATTTGATGCATGGTGGAAGCCGATGTTCGTATTCGATGTTCTCTGCGCCACCTTCTCGCTGTTGACAATACTGTCCTACGCGTACAACCGCTGGATTCTGAGCCTGGTTTCGTTTTGGCTGGCGTACAAATCGAAGGAACTGGCGGTCATGTTGCCCGCGGTGCTGGGGTGCTATGAACTCTGGTTCGGCCAGAGGCGATGGAAACGGCTGCTTCCGTTTTTCGCCATATCGCTTCTGTTCGGGCTTCAGGCCGTGCTCAATCCCTCGCTCTCGCACGCCGGTACGCCTTACGCACTGATTGTGGGACCGGCTGCGCAGGCGAAAACGATCGAGTTCTATACGTCGAGTCTCTTCCTGCTGCCGTACGCGGGCCTGCTGCTCGTGCCGTTGCCGTTTCTCTTTCGCGACCGCCGGCTGTGGCTCGGACTCGCCGCCACATACTGGTTGCTGGTTCCGCTGTTAGTGCTGCCAGGACGGACGTTCGCGGTCTACTGGTACGTTCCGCTCATTGGTGTGGCGATCATGCTGGCCGCCGTTGCGGATAGCCGCTATCGCGTGGCTGCGGCGCTACTGCTGCTGATTTGGCTTCCCTGGGATTTCATCAATTTCCGCGAAACGCGCCGCGTCAATGAGCGCCGCGAGCGGCAGAACCGGGCCTACGTCACGGCGATCGAACGCTATGCCCGCACCAACGCCGGCCAGCGGCTGTTTGTTTTCGACTTCCTGCCGGAGGAGTTTCAGCCCTGGGGCGTCAAGGGCGCGCTGGCCTGTTTCTATCCGGGCCAACCGCTCACTCTGCGGCACATCGATCAGCCCGGTGCTCAGGAAGTCCTACAAAACGGCGACGCGGCTTGGTTACACTGGAGCGGCGGTGTGGGCCGGCTGGACATTATCAAGTATCCGAAGTTGAGGGAACCGTTGTCGTACATGAAGATGGATCTGAAGACACCGGGCTCTCAGTTGCTCTCCGGATGGTACCCGCTGGAGGACGATTTTCGCTGGACGCAACCGGATGCCACCGCCGTCCTCCTGAGACCGCCTGATGTCCGGAGTTTCGAAGTGGCCGCTTGTGCCGTGCCGGCTCAGTTCAGCGCCGGCCGGCAGGTCAAAATGCGAGTGCTGCTGGACGGCCGGGCGCTCGGCGAGCGCGAATTCACGGCGCCGGGATGCCAGACCTTGCGCTGGCCGGCGGTGCGCTCGCCTGGCGGAATGAGCAAGATCGAGTTTCAGATCACGCCACCCTTCCGGTCCCCCCGGGGAGACATCCGCACCCTCGGCATTTCGATCACGGGGTTCGGTTTCGTATCGGAATGAGAGGCGCTCACCGGCCTACTAGCGCCAGAGCGTCGGTCAAGCTCTTTTCGATGAGTCCGCACATCTCGTCGATGGCGGGCTCGTCGGCAATCAGCGGCGGGCAGACGGCGAACCAACTGGGATCCACGCGCATGATGATGCCATTCGCCAGCGCGGTTTTCCTGATGGCTTTGCCCAACTCAGGAAACGGCTGCATGGCGCGGGTGTCCTTTACCAGTTCGACTCCGCGCAGAACGCCTTTGCCGCGGACTTCGCGCACCACGCCATGTTTCTTGAGGCACTCCAGGCGCGCCGTAAGATAGTCGCCGAGGCGGACGGCTTTCTCGTCCAGCCGATGCTCCAGCATTTCATCAATCACCGCGATGCCCAGCGCGCAAGCCAGAGGATTCCCGGCAAACGTGTGCCCGTGGGCGAATTGCACGCCCGCTTCCGGCGGCCCGAAGAACGCATCGGCCATGTCCTCGCGCGCGATCATGGCGCCCAGCGGGATCACTCCGTTGGAAATCCCCTTGCCGGTGCAGATGATGTCCGGGGTCACGCCGAACGTCTGCGCGGCGAACATTTTCCCCGTCTTGGCGAAGCCGGTAATCACCTCGTCGAAAATGAGAATCACGTTGTGCCGGTCGCAGGCCTTCCGGATGATCTGGAAGTATTCCGGCGTGGGTGTGATGATGCCGCCGGTGTTGCCGACCGGCTCCAGAATGACCCCCGCCACCGTGTCCGGGTCCTCGCCGATGATGGCGTCTTCGAAGCTCTCGGCGGCAAAACGGTTGGCCTCTTCCCAGGTGGCGAAGCGGTCCCGGTAATGGCTGGGCGGGAAAACTTTGACGAAGCCCGGCATCTGCGGCTCGAACTTGCTCTTGCGCACGCCGGTTCCGCTGGCCGCCATGCCGCCGAACGTGCCGCCGTGATACCCGAAATAACGGCTGATAAATTTGTATTTGCCGGGGTGGCCCGTCTGCTTAAAATATTGCCGGATAAATTTCAGCGAGGCCTCCACCGCTTCCGAGCCGCCGCTGAAGCTTTTCACATACTTCAGATTGCCAGGAGTCACCGAACCGATTTTTTCGACGAAATCCAGCGTGACATCCGCAACGCCATGGAGCGGCGGCGCGAACGTAATCTTTTCCATCTGGCGGAGGACCGCTTCGTGCAGCCGCGGATGGCGGTGCCCCAAACTGGCCACGAAGATTCCGCTGATCGCGTCAAAGTAGCGTTTGCCGTCTAGATCCCAGTAGTAGAGTCCGTCGGCCTTATTCACGATCAACGGATGCTCCAGGAATTCGGAGGTCTGCAGGTAATCGATAAACGTGTGTTTGAGAAGGTTCTCTTGGCGTGGACTGAGCTTCATGTCGATCTTCCTGCAGTTTAGCTTAGAAGCGCGGTCAGGGAGCGTTCTCTCGCAAATGCAGCCGCAAAGCCAGCGCGAACCGCGGCTGGGCGGCAAGGAGGGACCGTCGTCCAAGAGCTTTTACGATTCATTTACAGACTTCTTACGACATTCGAATCCGACGAGATTAACCTTCAATGGTGGAAGGGTTGCCGCCCAACACAGAGTTCGACTTCTTCGTCCTCCAGGTACCTAAGGCACCCTTTGGCATCGCCTGGTATCAAGGCGATATTGAGACCGATAAGCACGGACGCGGCCGCGAACGCTTTGTGGGCCGGTTTAGCATCGAGACATTCTCGTTTGCGCAGAACAGCGCCCCCGCGCCCGTCGTGTTCGATGGACCATTTCCCGATGCCAGCCTGAATCCGCCCTTCAACCCGATTCAGATGTACCACCTCGGGCTCTGGTTTGGGTCTCCGGACGCCGCTCAGCAAGCCGGGTGCCCCGCCACAGTCACTGCGTTCAACGGCGAGCACAATGCCGGCCTTCAGGTTCTGAACACGAGCAACTTCGCCGATGACCAGGGGCCGTTGCGCAAGGTGAACCCGTCAGCTCTAAGCACAAACTAGCCGTAAGCCGTTTTTGAACTGTACCCTTTGGCGAGCAGTTGATTGCGCGTAGGCGGCCAGTCTTTGAGTGCCTGAAAGGCCGCCTGCGCGCCCTCTTCCTCAATCATCCTCAGGTGGAACCCCGGTCCGAATTCAGCCCAAGACCCTAGTCATGAGCGTCGCCGGTTTGACGATGGACGCTCATTGACCTATGACGATCCTCGTTGCCGGCAATGATTCCCACGAAGCGAACCTGCTGCAGACGATCCTGTCCGGGGAGCAGGCTTGGAATGTGGTTACCGCGCAGTCCGACGCCGGAGCACTCCGCGCCTTGGCCAATGGCCGCGTGGACCTGGTGCTGGCGGACATGATGCCGGATTTGGCGGGGCTCGAACTCTGCCGTCGCATCAAGAATTGCCCGGGTGGCCGGGAGACACCGGTGGTGATCGTGTTGGCTGCGGCCGAGCGCGCGTACCTCGGCGAGGCGTACGGGGCCGGTGCGTGTGACTACATCATGAAGCCCCTCGATCCGCTGGAGGTGGTTGCCAGGATTCAATCCGTCTTAAGGGCCAAAGAGGAGTTGGACCGCCGTACAGCGCGCGAGAAGCAGCTGGAAGCTCGCAATCGGGAGTTGCAAACGGTGAATCAGGAGCTGTTGCAGCTTTCGTTGGTGGACTCCGTCACCGGCATTGCCAATCGGCGGCACTTTGATGAGATGATGGACCGCGCCTGGCGCAGCGCCGCGCGCCACCAGTTCGAAATCGGACTGATCATTATGGACATCGATTTCTTCAAAGGTTACAACGACTACTTGGGGCATCCGGCCGGAGACGACTGTCTGCGGCGGGTAGCGAATGAACTGGCCGCGGGCTTGCTGCGCCCTGACGATTTTCTGGGGCGCTACGGCGGCGAGGAATTCGCCGTGATCCTGCCGCGAACCGATCTGGCCGGCGCTACGGTGGTCGCCGAGCGGCTGCGCTCCAACATCGAATCTCTGGGCCTGGTGCACCCCACGTCATCGGCCGCCCGCTATGTGACCATCAGCCAGGGTTTAGCCTGCACGGTACCCGAGCCCGCATCGTCGCCCTCTTCCCTGATTGCTTCGGCGGACGAAGCACTCTACGAGGCCAAACGATGCGGCCGCAACCAATTGTGCAGGCGCTGCGCCAACAGATCGACTTGTTCGGTTTTGCGGCAGCCCAGTCCCATAAACGGACAGGGCGCCTGGTGAAGCGCTCCGCATATTGCCGTAAATCCCAATAGCCCTATGAGTTCTGAGCGGCCGGGTGGCGGTACGCTACGTGCCTGAACACTCGATTACCGGCATCGTGGAGGCGCGATGAGAACGCTGTTCCAAGACATTCGCTGCAGGCTGGGGATGTTGCTTCAGAGTTCTGCTGTTACAGTTGTTGCCGTGCTGGTGGCTGTAGTGTACGTAGGAGCCAACACCTCAATCTTCAGAGGCGCCTATTCTATACTGCGGCACCCGCGGCATTTCCGTAAGATGGCGATGATCTCGACGATGGACGGGATCTCGAGCCCCGGCGCCGTCTCGCGCGCAAATCATTCGAATTGGAAGAGCCGCAACCAGGTGTATGGCGACATCGCAGCCGCCATGGATCTGGCGCGCGTGAATTTGACGGGAGCAGGTGAGCCGGAGGAGTTGTTGGCCGGCGAAGTCACGACGAACTTCTTTCAGATGATCGGCGTCGAGCCCGTGCTTGGCCGGAGCTTTTCGCCGGAAGAGGACAGGCGGGGCCACGATCGTGTTGCCATTCTGAGCCACGGGTTGTGGCGCAGGCGCTTTGCCAGCGACACGGGCGTGATAGGCAGGAGCATCGTGCTGAACGGCGAAAGCCATCAAGTGATCGGAATTCTTCCGCGGGACTTCTCCTGGAACAACCGGCGGACCGACGTCTGGGTGCCGTATCTGCTGGATCCCAATCAGCGGATCGCCTGCGCGCGCTGTTTAGGCGCGGCAGATCGTGCTGGTGAGATATGAATGAGCGGCTGGCTGACGAAAACCACTCAACGAAGGAGACGGTAATGCGTGTCATACGAGCGATTGTTCTGACTCTGGTGGCCATTGGCGCGCTCGCGCCTCTGGCGCGGCCCAGCGATTTCAATTGGCATGGCCGGCTCGCGCCAGGCCAGTCCGTCGAGATCAAAGGCGTGAATGGCGCGATTCGCGCCGAGCCGGCGTCGGGCGCCGAAGTGACTGTGGAGGCCATAAAGTCGGGACGCCATAGCGATCCGAATTCAGTAACGGTTCAAGCTGTGCCGCACGACGGCGGCATCACGATCTGCGCCGTCTATCCATCCGGTGACTTTGCGCACGCTAATGAATGCCAGCCGGGCTCGGGTGGAAGAATGAACGTCAACAATAACGACGTGAAAGTGGAGTTCACGGTGCGCATTCCAGCCGGTGTGCACTTCATCGGCCGAACGGTGAACGGAGAAGTGGAAGCCGCCTCGCTGGACGGTGATGTGGAAGCTCACACGGTGAATGGCAAGATCCGCATTTCGACCACCGGCTGGGCGGCAGGCAACACCGTCAACGGTACCATCGTCGCGCGTCTCGGCCAGATGACGGCGTCCAGGCCGCTCGAGTTTCACACGGTGAACGGCGCCGTCGAGGTCGAAATGCCCGCGACCATCAACGCCACCATCCACGCGAGCACGGTCAACGGACACATCTCGACCGACTTCCCGCTCATGATCCACGGCAAATTCAGCGGCCGCGAGATTAGCGGCGCTATCGGGCAGGGGGGGCCGGAGTTGAGCCTGAAAACGGTGAACGGGAGCATCGAGTTGCACCGCGCCCAGATCTAGCTCGAACAGAAACCGCTGGACGAGCGGTTATTCTCCAAGGCGGGCCATGCACTCTCTGACGCAGGACATTCGTTACGCGGCTCGCACGTTGCGCCGCAATGCCGGATTCACGACGGTAGCGGTGGTGGCGCTCGCGCTGGGGATCGGCGCGAACACGGCGGTCTTCACCGTGGTGAACGGCGTGCTGCTGCGGCCGCTGCCTTTTCCTGAGCCGGAGCGGCTCGTCGCGCTCTCCGCGATGACGGAAGGTCTTCCGTTCGCTATGGGGCCGGCGTTGCCGGACCGCTTGTATCTCGAATTCCGGAATCAAGACCGGTATCTTGAAAAGCTGGCCGCCTTCAACTCAAGCCAGGTGAACATGACTGGAGCGGGCGAAGCGGCAAGCGTCTCGGCCTTGTTTGCCACTGCAGACTACTTTGCCGTGCTGCGAGTCCGGCCCCTCCTGGGTAGAACGTTTCTCCCCGATGAGGGCCGCCCCGGCCGCGAGCACGTCGTCGTGCTCAGCCACAGGCTCTGGCAAGCCCACTTCGGTGGAACGGCCGCTGCTATCGGGAAAACGCTCAGGGTGAATGGGGAAAGCCACGCCGTGATCGGAGTGATGCCTCGTGATTTCGCTTTTCCGGCAGGTGTGGATCTGTGGGTTTCCACCGCCGTCCAGATTCAAGACCATAACTCGATGTTGCTGAGCGTCGTCGGACGCATGAAGGACGGCGTTTCGCCGTCGTCGGTGGCAGCCGAGCTGGACGCCATGGTCAAGAGGATGCCAGCCAAGATCTTCGGTGAAGAGGAGAGCCGGCGGCCACCCGCACGGGTCATCCCTCTTTTGGAATTTGTCTCCGGTGGAGCACAACGGGCCTTGCTGATTTTCCTCGGTGCTGTCGCTTTTGTACTGCTGATTGCGTGCGCGAACGTTGCTAACCTCACGCTGGGGCGGGCAGCGGGCCGTCGCCAGGAAATCGCGGTGCGTAGCGCATTGGGCGCGGGACGCGGACGGCTGATGCGGCTCCTGCTGGTGGAAAGCACGCTGATTGCGCTCGGGGGAGGCGCCGCCGGGCTTCTCCTGGCGTTGTGGGGCGTGCCGGCCCTCACTGCGCTGGCTCCTGGCGACATGCTTCCCCGCGCCGAACAGATTGGAATCGACGGATGGGTGCTGGCTTTCACGTTTGCGCTTTCGTTGGCCACGGGCCTGGGTTTCGGAATCCTTCCGGCGCTGCAGGTGACGCGCGCTGAAGTGCGGGAATCGCTGAACCTGGGGGGGCGCACAGCCACCGGACGGCACGAAACGCTGCGCGCCACGCTCGTAGTCGGCGAGATCGCGCTGGCACTGGTGTTACTGACCGGAGCGGGCTTGATGCTCCGAAGCTTTCTGCGGTTGACTTCGAGCCCTACCGGGTTTCAAGCCGAAAACACGATCGCCATGATGGTGGATCTGCCGGAAACGGTCTATCGGACCGCGCCGCAGATGCAGGCATTCCGCCAACAGGCCGTCGAGAGAATCGCACATGTGCCCGGAGTCATAACCGCCGCGGCCATCAATTGGGTACCGCTTGGCGGGGCCCTCACTATGGGCGACTTCCATCTTGCGGACGGACGGAAGCTTCCGCATAACTACATGGTGGACAAGCCCGCCGTGACCCCCGGATATTTCCAAGGCATGCGCATTCCCATCCTGCGCGGGCGTGACTTCAGCGAGCGCGACAACGCGCAGGCGCCAGGCGCCGTGATTGTGAGCGGTTCCGTCGCACGGCGTTTTTGGCCGGGCCAGGATCCCATCGGAAAGCGCATCGCGATGGAGGACGACCCGCAACCGAAAGACTGGCTCACCATCGTGGGAGTCGTCGAAGACGTCAAGCAAACAGGAATGTCCGACAAACGGCGCGACACCATTTACCAGCCCATGGCGCAGATCACGCGATCGTTCTTCTTGAATCACCTGGTGTTTGTTGCTCGCACGTCCGGTGATCCACGCAGCGTGGCCGCGGCCATGCGCGGCGTGGTGCGAGGTATCGACAAAGATCAGCCCGTGCAGCGGGTGGCCATGATGCAGGAGTTGATCGCGGAGTCCACCGCTGAGCCACGGTTCCAAGCGCGGCTTCTGGGCGCGTTCTCCATGCTGGCGTTGATCCTTGCCGCCGTCGGCATTTATGGCGTCCTGGCGTACTCGGTCACGCAGCGCACCCACGAGATTGGGATTCGCATGGCGCTGGGCGCGGAAAGACGCGACGTGTTGTCCCTGGTTCTGGGCCGCACCGTGGTTCTGGCGGGCGCGGGGGTGGTGCTGGGAACCGCGGGCGCTCTAGCGGCGACGCGTGTGTTAGCCACCTACTTGTATGAGATAAAACCGACGGATCCCGCGACGTTTGCGACGGTAGCGGCGCTGCTGACGTCCGTGGCCCTGATGGCCGGCCTGATCCCCGCGCGGCGCGCGACGAAAGTGGATCCCACGGTGGCGCTCCGGCACGAATAGCCGCCTATGCTGACCGACCTACGCTACGCGGTCCGAACGCTGCACCGAAGCCCGGGCTTCACGATCATCGCCATGCTCACACTGGCGATTGGCATTGGCGCGAACACGGCCATGTTCAGCGTAGTGAGCGGCGTGCTGCTCCGGCCGCTGCCTTTCGCCGATCCAGGCCGCCTGGTGCAGTTGAACGCCTCCGTGCCACCGTTCGGCGCCGGCGCCGTCGCTTATGCGGACCTCGAGGACTTGCGAAAGCAGAGCGCTTCGTTCGAGGCCATCATCGCCTACAACCCAGGCATCCGGAACCTCCAAGAGATGGCTGGGTCAGAACGGATCGTGACTGTAGGCGCGGAACGCGGCCTGTTTCGCATGTTGGGCGTGGCGCCGCTCGCCGGCAGGACATTCCGCGACGACGATCCGCCCAACGTGGCGGTTATCGGTGCGGGATTCTGGAAGCGGCACTTCGCCAGCGATCCATCGCTGATCGGCCGGACGATTAAGCTCGACGGGGAAGCATACACCGTCATCGGCGTGATGCCGGAGCGATTCCAGTTCCCCTACCGCGCCTCCCTCACGGAGTTGTGGGTCCCATGGGAACCGCCGCCGGAATGGGCGCATATCCGTAATTATCATGTCGACTTCGTGACCGCCAGGCTGAAGCCGAAAGTGACTATGGAAACCGCGCGCCGCGAGTTGAGCGTGATTGCCAAGCGCCTGGAAGCTCAGTATCCGGACACGAATCGAGGCCGCGGTGTTAGTATCCAACCGCTGTCGGAAGTTGTCGCCGGACCGGTCCGCAGCTCGCTGCTCGTGCTGTTGGGTGCGGTGGGGTTGGTGCTGCTGGTAGCGTGTGCCAACGTCGCGAACCTTCTGCTGGCGCGCGCGACGGCGCGGACCAGGGAAGTAGCGGTTCGCGCCGCTCTCGGTGCGAGCCGATTGCGCCTGGTCCGGCAATTCTTGACGGAGAGCGTGCTACTAGCCCTTGGCGGGGGTCTTGTCGCGACTGTGATGGCTTCCTGGAGCACCGGCCTCCTGCCCCAGCTTGCGGCGGTTCGGATCCCGCGATCCGGTGAAATTGGGCTGGATTGGCGTGTATTTGCGTTTCTGCTGGCGATATGTGTTTTGACGGGAATCGGGTTTGGCCTGGCGCCGGCCATCGTGGCTGCTCGCACGGATGTGCAGCGCGGTTTGAAGGAATCGAGCGGCCGGGACGGCACAGGCCGCGTGCGAATGCGCGACGGTTTGGTCGTGGCGGAAATAGCACTCGCGTTCGTCCTTCTCATTGCCGCCGGCCTGCTGCTGCGAGCGTTTCTCCATCTGCAAGCAACTCCAACGGGATTAGTGGCTGAAAACGTCCTAACGGTGCATATCTCCGGGCATGCTACCGCGCAGCGGTACCAAGAGCTTCAGCAGCGTATCGAGCATATTCCGGGAGTGCGCGCCGCCGGGTTTACTCAGTTCCTGCCACTGCAGAACTGGGGCTGGAACGCTCATTTCACGATCGATGGGCGTCCACCGGACATTCCCGCGCGGCAACCTGTGGCGGAACTGCGTTATGTGACTTCGGAATACTTTCGAGCGCTCGGCATCCCTCTGCGCAAAGGCCGCGGCTTTACGGAGCGCGACAACGGCGATGCTCCGCGGGTGATTGTCATCAACGAGGCTCTGGCCCGCCAATATTTCCCGAACGAAGATCCCGTTGGAAAACGTACGGACCGTGGCACGATTATCGGCGTTGTGGGCGATGTGCGCCAGGCCCGTCTCGATCGTCCAGCCACTCCCGAAATCTACTATTCTGTCGCACAGAACGTCGCACAAACGGACCAAGGCATGTCGCTGGTCTTAAGTACGCAAGTCCCACCCGAAACGCTGGTGAGTGCCGTACGCACCGTCATCCATCAAGCGGACCCCAGCCAGGCGGTATTCAACGCTAAGACCATGAAGCGCGTTATTGCGGATTCGCTCTCGGACTTAAGTCTCTATGCGTGGCTGATCGGATTGTTCGCGGGGCTCGCGCTAGCGCTGGCAGCAGCGGGAATTTATGGCGTTGTTTCGTACACAGCAAGCCGTCGTACGCACGAGATCGGCATCCGTATCGCGCTGGGCGCCGCAGCGGGCGATGTGCTGCATATGGTACTCCGCCGCACGTTGGTTCTGACGGGCGCGGGCGTCATGCTCGGAACAACCGGAGCGCTGGCCATTACTCGTGTGCTCGCGAAGTTCCTGTTCGAGGTGAAACCCACTGATCCTGCGACGTTCGTGGCAGCCGCGGCACTGCTCGCGTCTGTGGCGCTTCTGGCTGGCTATGTCCCCGCTCGCCGCGCCTCTCGGGTCGATCCGGTGGAAGCATTAAGATATGAATGAGCGAATTCAGAAATGGAACCGATGATCCGACTCCAAAACATAGAGAAGTACTACGAAGCCGGCTATGGGAAGACTTTCGTTTTGCGCCGCATCACACTCGATATCAAAGAGGGTGAGTTCGTTACCATCATGGGTCCGTCCGGCGCGGGCAAGTCCACCTTGCTCGCCATCCTCGGCATGCTGGACGGCGCGTGGACCGGCGAATTCTTTTTCGCCGAGCAGCCCGTTCACAAGCTGAACACCAAACAGCGGGTGGAGATCAACAAGAAATATATCGGGTTCGTATTTCAGAGCTACCATCTCATCGATAACCTCACGGTCTACGAGAACCTGGACATCCCGCTGTCCTACCGGAACATTAAATCGTCCGAACGATCCGGCATGGTTTGCGACACGCTCGACCGGTTTCACATCGTGGGAAAGAAGGACCTGTACCCCAATCAGTTGTCGGGCGGGCAGCAGCAATTGGTGGCTGTGGCGCGCGCCATCATTGCCAACCCGAAGCTGATTCTCGCCGACGAGCCCACCGGTAATCTTCATTCGGCACAGGGCAAAGAGATCATGGAGCTGTTCAAGCGATTGAACGAAGAAGGAACCACCATCATTCAGGTGACGCACTCGGAAACGAATGCCCAGTATGGCAATCGCGTCATCAACCTTGCGGATGGCTGGCTGGTGAATTAATGAGCGCCCTTGTCGAATCTGAGCGGAAGATCTTCGCGGCCAAGCACGCCGGCGCTCCCCGCGTGCTGGTTGCGGACGATCAGCCGGACGTGCTGGAAGCGCTCCGCCTTCTGCTCAAAACCGAGGGTTATCAAATCGAGCTGGTGTCGTCGCCGGCCGGGGTGTTGAACGCCCTCGATGCGCGTGAATTCGATGTCGTGCTGATGGATCTCAACTACGCGCGCGACACCACGTCCGGCCAGGAGGGCCTGGATTTGCTGTCGCGCATTCAGGCTTTGGACAGCACCCTGCCGGTCGTAGTCATGACCGCCTGGAGCAGCGTCAAGATCGCCGTGGAAGCCATGCGGCGGGGCGCGCGTGACTTCGTCCAGAAGCCGTGGGAAAACGAACGCCTGATCAGCATTTTACGCACCCAGATCGAGCTGAGCCAGGCGTTGCGGAAGGGCCTGCGCCTTGAGGCGGAGAACCGGCTGTTGCGCGGGGTGGAACGGCCCACGATGATCGCCGAGTCTCCCGCCATGCAGCCCGTGCTGCGGCTCATCGCCAACGTGGGGCCATCGGACGCGAATGTTCTCGTCACCGGCGAGCCCGGTACCGGCAAGGAGGTGGTGGCGCAAATGTTGCACGCCATCTCGCCGCGAGCTTCGAAACCCATAGTCACCGTGAATGCGGGCGGCCTGCCCGAAGGCATTTTTGAGAGCGAGCTGTTCGGTCACGTTCGCGGCGCGTTCACCGACGCCAAGGCCGACCGTGTGGGCCGCTTCGAACTGGCCGATGGCAGCACGCTGTTCCTGGACGAGATCGCCAACATCAGCGCCAGCCAGCAGGCCAAGCTGCTGCGTGTGCTGCAGACCGGCGAGCTGGAGCGCGTGGGATCCTCGCGCACGCGCCAGGTGGATGTGCGCATCGTTTCCGCCACCAACGCGGATCTCAATGCGGAAGTGGCGGCCGGCCGTTTCCGCGCCGATCTGCAATTCCGTCTGAACACCATCGAGATACACCTGCCGCCGCTGCGCGACCGACGCGAGGATATTCCGCTGCTGGCGTCGCACTTTTTGGGCCGCCACGCCCAGCGTTATCGCAAGCAACTCTCCGGCTTCGATCCCGCCGCCATGCAAGCGCTGCTCGACCATCCGTGGCCGGGCAACATTCGGGAACTCGATCACGCTGTGGAACGCTCCGTGCTGATGGCGCAAGGAGATATCGTGAAGGCGGGAGACCTCGGCCTGCGGCAGTCGCGCGAAGGCGTGCCGCGACTGGAGGACATGAGCCTCGAGGATGTGGAGTTTTCCCTCATCAAGAAGGCGCTGGCGCGTTTCGACGGGAACGTCAGTCACGCCGCCAAGGCTCTGGGATTGAGCCGTAGCGCTCTGTATCGCCGTCTGCAGCGTTTTGGATTATGACCGTAGGGAGCCGGCGCACCCGGTTTTATTATGAGCGCCGGATCTTTCTTCTCGCAGTTCTGGCCGGGCTTCCCGGTTCCGCAGTCGCCCTCATCATGCTCTGGACCCAGAATCACGATCCCAAAGTGCAGTGGACCCTAACCGTTCTGATTGCCGGATGCTGGTTCGGCTTCGCTGGGGCCGTGCGCGAGCGCGTGGTCTTCCCCCTCCGCACGCTTTCCAATCTACTGGCCGCTCTGCAGGAGGGAGATTTCTCGGTGCGCGCCCGCGGCGCCGAGATTGACGACGCGCTAGGCGAAGTGATGCAGCAGGTCAACTCCATGGGCGGCACACTGCGCGAGCAGCGTCTGGGCGCGCTCGAAGCCACCACGCTGCTGCGAAAAGTCATGGAGGAGATCGACGTCGCCATTTTTGCCTTTGACAGCGAGCACAAACTCAGGCTGGTGAACCGCGCCGGGGAAAAGCTGCTGGCCATGCCGGCCGAGCGTCTGACCGGCCGCAGCGCATCCGAGTTAGAGCTGGCGGAATGTCTGGAAGGCGATCCGGCGCGCATTCTGCAGATCTCGTTTCCCAGCGGTCCGGGCCGATGGGGCCTGCGCCGCAGCATGTTTCGGGAGCACGGCCTGCCCATGCAGCTTCTGGTAATTGGAGATTTGACGCGGCCATTGCGT
>Ga0335077_10005088_pt1 | contig 16085 bp, 18 predicted proteins | sample Lox_Sample_31_FD_207151 | JGI IMG/M metagenome (GOLD analysis project Ga0335077, IMG submission 207151) | Soil microbial communities from Loxahatchee National Wildlife Refuge, Florida, United States - Lox_Sample_3.1 | ecosystem: Environmental > Terrestrial > Soil > Wetlands | place: USA...
GCCAGGGCGATCGCATTGTCTGCCGCCCCGCCGCCCTGCCCCGCCGCGATGTTGTTGGCCGAACTCTGGACCTGGGTCGAAAGCCCGATAGTTCCGGCCGTGGTGCCGGTCGGATCGAAGAAGGGAATCCCGGTGGCACCGCCGGGCGTGGTGCCGGACGCATGCAGCTTGTTCACCTCGGTCACGAGCCCCGCCACGACGCTGTCCAGCTGACTCCGCACTGTCGGCAGGGTGGATTGGGACAGCGTCACCAGAGCGCCCAGGCTGCCTCCCTGGAGGCTGATCGTCCCGGGATTGCCGGTGAGGCCGATTCCCATCCCTCCGCCAGCCAAGTTCCGCGCCTCGAGGCTCCCCGATTGCCCGCCATCCACCAGCAGTGCGTCCCCGGCGGTGACGCCGATGGTGCCGTCGCCGTGCTGAATCACCCGCACGTTGACGAGGCTGGAGAGGTGGTCCACCAGGGCGTCCCGCTGGTCCATGAGGCTCGGCGCCCCGCCCTCGGCGGACGTGGTGCGGATCTGCACGTTCAACTGGGCGATCTGCTGGGCCGTCCGATTGATGTCCGCGAGAGTCTGCTGGACCTGGCTCGTGACATTGCTCTGGATCTGATCGAGCTGCCCAGCGGCCGAATGGAACTGCTGTGCCAGACTGGTGCCGGCCTGCTGCACCAGCGCGCGGAGGCTCGGATCGGCCGGATTGTTCGAGAGGTCGCTCCAGGCCGAGAAGAAGCCGTCCAGCCCCGCGGCTAGGCCAGTGCTGCTGGGCTCGCCGAAGACGTTCTGGATCTGGGTGAGCAGGTCCTGCGAGGTGTTGGAGCTGCCGAGCGCGCCGTTCTCCTGCCAGTACGAGGCATCCAGGAACTGGTCCCGGACCCGGGTGATCCCGGCGGCCGTCACGCCCCGTCCCAGCTGGCCCATCGGGGTGTCGAGCGGGACCTGCGGCTCGAGCACCAGCTGTTCCTGGCTGTACCCCGGCGTGCTCGCGTTGGCGATGTTGTTGCCGGCCGTGTCCATGGCGAGCTGCTGCGTGGACATCGCCGAGCTGGCGATCGAGAGAAGGCTGGTCAGGCTCATGCTAGGCCGTTCGGTTGAGGATGAGACCGCTCGGCGGCGTCGTGTCCCGGGGCTGCTCGCCGCGGGCGTACGACGGAGCTGGATCACCGGCCATGGAGAAGAGCTTCTGCAGGAACAGGTCGCCCGCCTCGAGTGCGCGTTTGAGTATGTGCTGGTTGATCGCCACGTCCTGCGCCGCCTGGAGCGCCGCCCGCTTGAGCATCGTCCGGGCCTCTTCCAGCTCCGGCGGCACCGAGCCTCCTAGCAGGGACTCCAGTCGGTCGAGCGGCGCCGGCTCTCCGCCCGTGATCAGCGCGGTGAGAGCGGCGCGGCGGCGCTTGGCCTCGTCCAGTGTGAGCAGCGTCCGCCCCATCGCCTGCACGCTCGACTCCACCGCCTCGGCGTCGTCCGCGGCCACCCCGGCGCGCTGCCGGAGCAGCGCCTGCCGGAGCTCCCCGATGACGTGCGCCTCGTAGAGGAGCCCGTCCACCAGGTCGGCCAGACGCGCCGCGCGGGATGGCGAGGCAGGTGTGAAGTCCTGATAGCCCCGCGGGGTCATGGGGTTCCTCCCGTGGGGGTGGCTCCCCCACCGCCCGACAGCCCGCGACTCAATTGGCGATACAGCGCTTCACCGATTCCCCGGCCAGCATGTTCCGCGTAGCGCTCCGCCAGCCGCTCATCCATCAGACTGGTGAACATGTCCTGCCCGGGGTTCTGGGGCAGCAGGCCATCCTGCGGCACCGTGGCGCGCATCGCCTTGAACATCTCGTTCACGAACACGCCCTCGAGGTCCTGGGCGGCCTTGTGGAGCCGGGCCAGCTGGGCCTGGTCCGTGGCCGTTGCGGCCAGCGCCCTCCTGGGACCGATCGGCGCGGTCATCGGATCACCACATCGGCATTGAGGGCGCCAACCTCCCGCAGGGCCGTGAACATCGCGGCCACTTCGGAGGGCCGCGCGCCCGCGGCATGCAGCCCGGCCGCGACCTCCTGCACCGAGGCCCCGTCACTCACCGCGAGGAGCCCGCCCGGCGGCGTCGGCGCCGCCTGGGCGTGAGCCGCCGAATCCGCCGGCGCTGGAGCCGGGGTGGCCGCGGGCGGAGGCCCGCCGATCCGGAGCGTGAAGCCCCGGTGGCTGACCGTGGCCGCTGCCACCCGCACGGTTCCTCCGGTCACGATGGTGCCGCTTCGGGCATCGATGACCACCCGGTTTTCGGGCGCCATGCGGACGGGAATCGTGTCCACCATGGCCAGAAAGCTGAGAAGATTATCGGCACGCTTGGGGCCGGGGTTGAGCGAGATGGCGCCGGGATCGTCCACCCGCGCCACCGTGTCGCCCAGGGCTCCGTTGATGGCCTGCGCCACGCGGAGCGCCGCATCGAGATTGGGCGTGCGCATCAGCAGCTTCGAGGAGAGCGGGGGCGGCGCCGGGGGATCGGTCTCGAGGACCCCGCCCTGCGGGATCCGGGCCGAGTTGCCTCGCTGCACGTAGCTCCGCACTTCGTCGTCCGCCACGAGCACGGGGCCCTGCGCGGTCGCGACCGGCGGCAGGTCGACATCGGTCATGAGCGGCGTGGTCCACAGGACGCCGCCACGCAGACTGGTGGCGTCCCCGATCGAGCTGACCTGCACCTCGAACCGGCCGCCTGCCCGGAGGAAGGGCGAGGTCTCGGCGGTGACGACCACGGCGGCCACGTTACGTGGCCTGAGCCGCTCCGGCGGCACCTCGAGGCCAAACCGGCGGAGCGCGTTGGCGATCGACCGGACAGTCGGGGTGTCACCGTTGAGCACGCCGAAGGTCTTGTCCCCGCTACCCTCAAGCCCGATCACCAGCCCGTAGCCGATGAGACGCCTCGGCACGCTTCCCGCCTGAGTCACCAGGTCACCGACCCGTTCCAGGGCCTGGGCCACAAGCACCAGCGGGGTGAGCGGCGGGAGCAGCAGGGCGAGCAAGGCTCCGATCGCCCAAGGGCGAGGCGCGAGCTTCCGAATCGAGCGGAACGATGCGGCGGTGATCATGGCCAGAAGATTGAAAGGAGCTTGCCCAGGATGCCCTTGGCGGGCCCGATCTTCTTTCCCTTGTAGCTGATTACCGACTCGGCCAGGCGGGAGGATGACACGGTGTTGCTCGCGTCTACATCCTCGGGCCGCACCACGCCTTCCAGCTCGATCACCTGGTTCCGGCCGTCTACGCTGATCGTCTTCTGGCCTTTGACGTGCACCAGGCCCGTGGGCTCGATGGACTGCACGCGCACGCTGATGGTGGCGGTGAGGTCTCCCTGGCGGCCGGCCTGGCCGCCGTCCTGCGACATGCTGTTGAGACTGGACGAGAAGCCCTTCTGTGGACCCAGCGGACCCGTGATCACGTTCGCGTTCAGGGCCATGTCCTGCTCGCGCTGGCTGGTGCCGTTCTGATTGAGCGACTCGGTGGCATTCACCGCCTCGTCCACCTGAATGGTGAGCAGGTCGCCGATCCGGAGCGGACGCTTGTCGCTGAACCAGCCGGCCCGGCTCATGGCCGGAGCGGCGGCGGTGTTGGCCGGTGGCGCGGCGTTGGCCGGAGCCTGGGTCTGGGCCGGCGAGGGTGGAGCGCCTTGCGCCGCCAGAGGGCTCGCGAGGCCGAACAGAAAGAGGTAGCGTCGCATCATGGCATCCTCGCCTGGCCGGGTGCCGTCACCGTACCGGTCACGACGCCGGGCCGTTGTTCGGTGGTAATGCGCACCCGGCCCCCGATGCCGGCATCGTTGAGCGCCGTGCCTTCCAGGGCGACAGTCACGTTGCCGCGTTGCCACAGGACCCGGACCGGTTGGCCCGCCGTCACGACCGGAGGAGGCTCGACTCGAAACCCGTCGAGCGGATCTCCCGCGGACACGACCCGCTTCACCAGCCATCCCTCGGCCGGGGTCTCGGACTCGGTCGGCGGGCCCCAGACCAGGGTGGTATCCATCCTTATATCTGTCGCCGCGAGTCGGGTGCCGGGACGGAGCACGCGCGTGGCGACGGCCGTGAGGGTGGACATGCCGGCCCGGAGCCGGATCGCCCGTGCCGGGCGCCCCGGCGGCTCGAAGGAGACCACGAACCAGCCGTCGTCGCCCCGGCCCATGACCCGGAAGGCCGAGCTGTCGGGGATGTCGCTCGCCGTGCCGGTGCCCCATGAGAGCACGAGCCCTGCCGTGTCGACGCCCCACGCGCGGGCGACCGCGGTGGCCACGCGACTTGCCAGGCGCGCCGGCACGTCGGCGCCCGCCTGGAGGCGGGGCGCCTGGGCCCGGAGTCCGGGCGCGAAGGAGAGCAGCGAGGAGAGGGACAGCATCAGCGTCCTAGCGGATGAGATCATTGGTCACCGTCTGGATCATCTCATCGCCGGTCTGGATCGCCTTCGAGTTGACCTCGTAGGCCCGCTGGGCGGTGATCATGTCCACCATCTCCTGCACGATCTCCACGTTCGACGTCTCCAGCGAGCCCTGCACGATCTGCCCGAAGCCATCCTCCATGGGGGCACCCGGCATGGGATCGCCGGAGGCGGGTGTCGCGGAGTAGTTATTGCCGCCGAGCGAGAGCAGCCCGCTCGGATTGGAGAAGCGCACCAGCTGGATCTGGCCGAGCTGCACCTGCTGGCTGTTGTTGCCGAGGGTCGCCGTGACCTGTCCGGTGGAGGAGATCGTCACCTGGGTCGCTTCGGGCGGCACGGTGATCTCCGGCTCGAGAGGATATCCGTCGTGCGTCACCAGCTGGCCGGTATCCGCGGCCCGGGTAAAGGTGCCGTCGCGGGTGTAGGCCGTGGCGCCGTTGGGGAGCTGGATCTGAAAGAAGCCGTCGCCCTCGATCGCGAGGTCGAACGGGTTGTCGGTCTGCTCCAGGGTGCCCTGGGTCTGGATCCGCTGGACCCCCGCCAGGCGGACGCCGCGGCCGATCTGGATCGGGGCCAGCGAGTCGGTCCCGGACGATTCGACGAGCTGCGAGCCCTGGATGGTCTCGTACAGCATGTCCTCGAAGTTGGTGCGGCTCCGCTTGAACGCGGTGGTGTTGACGTTCGCCAGATTGTTGGCGATGGCGTCGATGCGCGTCTGCTGCGCGCGCATTCCGCTCGCGGAGGCGTTGAGTCCTGGGTTCATCGGGTCCTCACTCCTGGTTGCCGCCTGAAGTCACGCCCTAGCTGGGCTTTCCAACCTGATTGACGACCGTATCGAGCACCCCGTCCAGCGCCTTCAGCGAATCGACGTTGGCCGCGTAGGCCCGCTGGATGGTGACCATGTCTACCATGCCGCGGAGGGTGTCCTGGTTGCTGTCTTCGATCTGCCCCTGGCGCACCACGGTCGCGGTGGGATCCACCGGGACCAGGGGGCTCTGGGGCAGGAACTGCCCGGCTCCCTGCTTGAGTAGAGTGCTCGGGTCCTGCACCGTCTGGAGCCGCAGGTGATCGATCGTGGTCCCGTCGACCACCACCGCGCCGTCCTGCCGGACCTCCAGCGAGGCGTAACGGAGCGGGATCTGGATCGGACCGTGTTCCCCCAGCACCGGATTGCCGTGACGGTCGGTGAGCTGGTTGGCGCCGTCCAGCGCGAGCGACCCGCCACGGGTGAGCCGATCGCCCTGCGGGGTCTGAACCACCATGAAGCCCGGGCCGTCCAGCGCGAGATCGAGGGCCCGTCCGGTCTGCTGCAGGTTCCCCTGCGCGAAATCGGTCTTGGTGACCGGCACCGGAAAGGTCGTGTCGCCCACGTTGCTGGCCGTCATGACATCGGACTTGAAGGCGTCCGTGTCGCTGTTGGCCAGGTTATTGGCGGTAAGCGCCTGGAGCCTGGTGTAATACCCGAGCGTCCGCGCGGTATTCCTGATGGCGTCAAGGCCCATGTGATCTGCCTCCGTGAAGCCCACAGGGAGCAATCGACATGCCCCCCCGGTGCTGATGTTTAAGCCAAGGCCCGATACGCTCTTGGGCGAGCCACGGCGGTCCCGGTCGCCCGCTGCTGCCGGGGTGTTTGCTGCCGGTTCCGGAAGGATGTTCCTCCCGCGCCGGCAGGCGTCGGGGTCCGGCCCAGGGCGATGCGGATCGCGTCCTGCGAGGTCCCGAAACGGCGCGCCAGCTCGGGCACCCGGGGAGTGCCTGTCGCGCGGGTGGCCTCACGGATGCGCATTCCGAGCCCCGTGTCACGCCGGGGCGAGCGCGGTGCCTTCCGGCGACGAACGAGTCTCCGCCGGGTCCCGATGGTGACGACCGAAAGCCCCGCGGCCAGGGCCGCGAAGCCGAGGAGGTCTCCCAGCTGTGACTGGGTGGTCGGGTCTCCAAGCGCCGCCGTGAGATCCGAAACAGAGGGCGCGTAGGAGATGAGGACCAGAATCCCCACCACCCCGGCGACGAGGCGGACAGTGCGGGCGGTCATGCGTGCTCCTCGGAAGGGGTGAGGCGCTGGCGAAGCCGATTGAGAGCCTGGGTGCGAATCTGCGAGACGCGGGACTCGGTCACATGCAGGACCTCGGCGATCTCCCGCAGGTTGAGCTCCTCGTAGTAGTAGAGCGCGAGCACGGTGCGTTCCTTGGCCGGCAGCAGCTCGATGGCGCCGCGGAGCAGGGTCACCGTCTCTTCCTCGTCCAGCCGCGCGCCCGGCACCAGGGCGTTGGGGTCGCGTAGGGTCTCCTCGAGCGAGGAGGGCTCGGCGTGATGCACCGACGCGGAGCCATCGATCGACACCAGGACGGCGCCGTCCACCTCTTCCCGCCAGCGCCAATAGGTCTCCATGTCGAGCGAGAGGGCGGTGGCCACTTCCTGCGGCTCGGGTGCGCGGCCCAGCCTGCCCTCCAGCTGCGCCACGGCGGCGGCCATCTGGCGGCCCTTGGCGCGGACCGAGCGCGGAACCCAGTCGCGGCTCCGCAGCTCGTCGAGGATCGCGCCCCGAATGCGGCGCATGGCGTAGGTGCTGAAGGCCAGGCCGCGCGAGAGGTCGAAGCTCTCCAGGGCCTGCACCAGGCCCAGAGTCCCCGCGCTCACCAGGTCGTCCACCTCCACCACGTCCGCGACCCGCGCCGCGACCTGCCGCGCCACGTGGTGCACCAGCCCCAGATAGCGATCGAGGAGTTGGGTCCGGGCCGCCGGGTCGCCGGTGGCACGGTAGCGGCGCCACAGCGCGTCGATCACGTTCGGAGACGTCGCAGCGGGCGTCTCGGATTGTTTCGTGTTCATCCCGCCATCCTCTCCGCCGCCGGAATGCTCAGCCGCTCGAGCACCGACGTCAGCACATCGTGGTTGGGGCCCGGCGGAAGCCCGCGGGCCAGTTCACCCGGCGTGCGCACCGCACGGCGGACCCGCTCATCTTCCTGGAGCGATCCCAGGTATTGCAGCTGGCGATGCAGGAACTGCTCGGCCGCGGTGGCGAGGCGATCGAAGCTCGCCCGCCCCTCGCGCTCGTCGGCGGCGCGGTTGACCAGGACGTCGATCGGGAGGTCGGCCACCTGCAGGTGCACGATCTTGATCGTGGCGTAGGCATCGGTGAGCGCGGCCGGCTCCGGCACCGTAAGGATCACGCAGCGGGTGGCGCGCATGGTGGCCACGCGGACCACGCTCTCGAGGCCCGCTCCGGAATCCACGATGACGGCGTCGAAGTCGTCGTACAGGACACTCAGCCGGTGATGCAGCCGGGCCCGGTCCAGCGGACCCATGGCGTAAAGCGCCTCGGCTCCGCTGTCGCTCGGAAGGAGCCAGAGATCGTCTATCACCCGCACCAGCAGCTCGCGCGCCGGGCACATGTCGAGCAGGAGGTCTTCGAGACCCCCGGCCCGCTTGAGTCCGAGCAGTACGTGGAGGTTGCCGAGGTTCTGGCTGCCGTCCACGAGGAGCACCCGACGCCCCTCCCGGGCCAGCCGCTCTGCGAGCAGGACGCTGATCACCGACTTCCCCACCCCACCTTTTCCGCTGCCGATGACGATGGTCGGCGGCCCGGCGGCCTCGATCGGCGTCGGGGCCCGCGCGGCCATCATGGCGCGCAGCATGGCGGCCTGATCGGTCATGAGAGCGACTCCACCGGCTCGGCGGTTTCGACCCGTCTCGCCGCCACGGCGGCCAGCAGGCGGGAGGCGGCCGGCTTCAGGTCGCGCGGGACCTCCTGGCCGTCCGACATCCAGCGCATGGGAATCCGCGCCATCGCGGCGCAGTCGAACAGGGTCCAGTCGTCCGGTGCCTCGTCGAGCTTGGTCGGGAGCAGATGGGTAAAGCCGAAGATCCGGTGGCTCTCCATGGCGCGGCGCACGTAGTCCTGCTGCAGGCCGGCCGGCAGCACCAGGTGCACCTCCGACGGCGCGAGCAGCATGAGCCACTGCCGGATCTGCTGGGTATCGGACTGCAGACGCGGCCCCCGTCCGGGGGTATCGACCAGCACGACATCGCAGGACGCGAGACGGGTGAGCGCGCCGGGCAGGTCGCTCGCGTCGTAGATCACCTCCAGCGGGAGCTGGGCGATCTCGGCGTAGGTCCGGATCTGCTCGACGGCTCCGACCCGGTAGGTATCCAGGCACAGGAGCCCCACCGCGCGCTTGCGCAGGAATTCGGGATGGGTCGCGAGCTTGGCGATGGTGGTCGTCTTGCCGACTCCGGTCGGACCGACGAATGCCACCAGCCGGGGGCCCCGGTCGCCGACTCTCTGCCGGGCAAATTCGTGGCTGGCCGGAGAGGCGCGGAGCAGCGGATGGCTGCCGCCGTCGGGCGCCATGTGGCGCCGTTCGGCCTCGGCGGTGGCCGCATCAGAGGCCAGGACCTGGTAGATCGAGGTTCCATCGGCACCGCGCTGGGTGCGCACCGCCACGATTTCGGCGTCGGGGCCGAGGCGCTGGCGGGCGCGCGCCAGCAGCGCCTCCACGGCGCGACCGGTATAGGACTCAAGCGGCACGGGTGAGCTCCCAGGTGGCGAGACTGTGAATGGGGGTCTGGGCAGGCAGCTCGCCCAGCGAGAGAATGGGGACGTGCGGCATGACCGGTTCGACCAGGCGACGCACCCCGACCCGCAACGTGGGCGGGGTGATCAACGGGCGGACCTGGCCTTCCCGCTTGTTGGCGTTCATGAGGTCGTTGAGCTGGCGCAGCGCCGCGGTGAGGTCATCGGGCTCGAGGCCACGCTGTCCTTCCCGGGCCGGCCGCGGGCTGAACAGGCCCATGAGCGCGGCCTCGAGCCTGGGCCCCATGGTGATCCCGCTGATGCTGCCATCGCCGTCGTCGTAGAGCTGCACCAGCACGGAGCTGAGCGAGCGCCGCACCTGCTCGGTCAGCGCCTCCGGGTCCTTTGTCACCTCGGCGGCGTCCGCCAGGGTCTCGAGCACCAGGGCAAGGTCGCGGATCGGCACCCCTTCGCGGAGCAGCCGCTGCAGCACCCGGTGGAAGGTCCCGAGTGACAGCTTCGTGGGGATGGTGTCGTCCACCAGCGCGGGGTGCGTTTCCTTGAGGGCATCGAGCAGCTCGCGGACGTTCTGCCGGGAGAGCAGCTCGGCCGCGTGTTCTTTGATCGTTTCCATCAGATGGGTGGAGAGCACGGTCTGCGGCTCCACCACGCTGTAGCCCGCGGCCTCGGCCTCGGTGCGCCGTTCGGGCGTGATCCACACGGCAGCGAGCCCGAAGCTCGGGTCGGTGGTCCGGATGCCGTCGATGGGCGCGGCCACGCCGGTGGTATCGAGCGCCATCAGGTAGCGCGGCAGGATCTCGCCGCCGGCCACCCGCACCCCGCGCAGCTTGATGGCGTATTCGGTCGCGGGAAGCTGGATGTTGTCGCGGATGCGGGCCGGCGGCACGATGATCCCCATCTCGAGCGCGAGCTGCTTCCGCATCAGGCCAATCCGCTGCAGCAGGTCGCCCTTCTGGGCTTCATCCACCAGAGGCACGAGGGCGTATCCCACCTCCACCTCGAGTGGCTCCACGTGCAGCAGGTCCTTGATGGGGGCGGCCTCGGGCTTCGCCGCCGGCTTGCCCTGCACCACCGCCTCCGGAGCGCGCTTCCGCTCCTCGCGGGCGCGCACCATCCAGGCGATCGACGCGAGCACGCCCGCGAGGAGGAAGAAGGGGAGGATCGGGAACCCCGGCACCAGGCCGAGCAGCCCGATGATGGCGGCCGACATCCAGAGCGCATTCTGGTGCCGAGTGAGCTGGGAGGCGATGGCCGGGCCCACGCTCGGGCTCTTGGAGCCGTAGGTGACGATGATGCCCGCGGCGGTACTCACGATCAGCGCGGGGATCTGGGTGATCAGCCCGTCGCCCACGGTGAGACTGGTGAAGGTGCCCAGCGCCTGACTGGCGCTCATCCCCTGCTGGGTGATGCCGATGACGAACCCGCCCACCAGGTTGATGCCGGTGATCAGCAGGCCCGCGATGGCGTCGCCGCGGACAAACTTGGCCGCGCCGTCCATGGCGCCGTAGAAGTCGGCGTAGCGCTGGATCTCTTCCCGGCGCCGCCGGGCTTCGGTCTCGTCGATGAGGCCCGCCCCCAGGTCGGCGTCGATGCTCATCTGCCGGCCGGGCATGGCGTCCAGGGTGAACCGCGCGGCGACTTCGGCCACGCGCCCCGCGCCCTTGGTGATCACCATGAAGTTGATCACGATGAGGATCAGGAAGATCACGAGGCCTACGACGTAATTGCCGCCGATGACCGCGTTGCCGAACGCGGCGATCACCGCGCCCGCATGGCCGCGGCTCAGGATGAGCCGGGTGCTGTTCACGTTGAGCCCAAGCCGGAACAGCGTCACCAGCAGCAGGAGGCTCGGGAAGATGCTGAACTCGAGGGGATCGCGAATCGAGAGCGTCACCAGCAGCACTAGTATGGCGATGGCGAGGCTCATAGCCAGGAGCGCGTCGAGCACCGGCGGCGGCAGCGGCACGATGAGGAGCGCCACGACCACGACGACCGCCATTGCCAGCCACACCTCCGCCCCGCCACCCAGCCGTTCCAGGACCGTCGGCGCGGCAGGACCAGCGGCGGCGGCACGCGGGGTCCGGTGACGGGGCGCTCCCGCCCCAGCCGATGACCCGCCGGCACCGGCAGGAGGGGCGGTGGCGACTGCCGCGCTGGGCGTCGTCATTCACTCCTCCGAACCGGCAACGCCGTGCCGCGCATGCGGAAGACGAAGGCGATGACTTCGGCGACGGCCACGTAGAGGGCCGGCGGAATCGCCTTGCCCAGCTCCGCGTTGGCGAGGAGCGCGCGGGCGAGGGGTGGGTTCTCGATGATCGGCACGCCGGCCTGGCGCGCCAGATCCTTGATCCGCTGCGCCAGGAGCCGCTCGCCCATGGCGACCACGATCGGTGCCGCCGCGATCAGCGGATCGTACTTGAGGGCCACGGCCACGTGGGTCGGGTTGGTGACCACGACATCCGCCGTCGCCACCCGCGACAGCATCCGCTTCCGGGCCATGGCGCGCTGCAGCTGACGGATCCGGCCCTTGATGGCCGGGTCGCCCTCGGTGTCCTTGTGCTCCTGGATCACCTCCTGGCGTGTCATGCGCAGCTTGCGCTCGTACTGCCAGAGCTGGAAGGCGTAGTCGAGCCCGGCGACCGCCAGGAAGGCGAGCCCCACCAGGAAGGCAAGACGTATCGTGAGACCGCGGGTCTCGGCCAGGATATTCGGGACCGGTGCCCCGCTCGTGGACAGGATCTCGAGCCAGGCATGGTGAAAGACGGTCCACGCCACCCAGCCGATGATCAGAAGCTTGATGATGGACTTGAGGAGGTTGAAGAGCGCTTCCGCGCTCAGAAGCCGCCGCAACCCCTGGATCGGATCGATGTGGGAGAGCTTGGGCACTACCGGTTCGATGGCGATCACGCCGCGCGCCTGCACCGCGTTCACGAGAAGGGTGAAGGCCAGCACCCCCGCCAGGAACGGCAGCAGGGCCAGCATCGTCTCGCGGGCCACCTGCTCGAGCAGCACGATGGCGCCGGCCGGCGTGATCGGGTCGGCCGTGAGCCAGGCCCCGCCGGCCCGGACGATCTTCACCGTGTGCTCGGCCAGAGCCGCGCCGCCTGCCAGGGCTAGCGCACCGGTTCCCGCGAGGAGCAGTGCCGCCCCGGACAGCTCCTGGCTCCGCGGCACCCGCCCTTCCCGGCGGGCTTCTTCGCGGCGCCGCGGGGTGGCGGCTTCAGTCCGTTCCTGGCCGTCTTGCTCAGCCATGGCTCACCTCACGGCCGCCGCGGCCCCGAAGGCCGCGATCAGGTTCGCCGCCTGGTCCGGAAGCGCGGCCACCGTCCCCGAGAGGTAGGCACCGAGAAACGGCAGCGAGGTGCCCAGGGCGACGAGGCCGATGGCGATCGTCACGGGAAACGAGACCATCATCACGTTGAGCTGGGGAACGGCCTTGCCCAGGATCGCCAGGGCGACGTGCGCCAGCAGGAGGGCGATGAGAACCGGCGCCGCGGCCTGGATGCCGCCCTGGAAGATCGTCTCCGCCAGATCAACCACCGCGCGGCTCCCGCCCAGGCCCAGCAAGGCGTGTCCGGGTGGGATGGTGGCGAAGCTCGTGGCCAGCCCCTGGTAGAGGGTCAGGTGTCCGCCGAGCATCAGGTAGATCGAGAGCGCGAAGTAGCCCTGCAGCTGGCCGACGCCCACCGTCGTTCCTTCGGGGAGCGAGCCCAGCGCCTGTCCCAGCGACAGGCCCATCTGCAGAGAGGCCACGTCCCCGGCGATCACCACGCCCTGCAGAACCAGGGCACCCAGCATCCCCATGGCCATCCCAAGCAGGGTTTCGCCTCCGAGGAGGAGGCTCATGGCGATCATGTCATCGGGGAGGCGCGGAGCCGCGGTCAGCGTCGGGAGCAAGGCGACGCTGAACACGACCGCCATGGCGCCCCGCACTGTCCGAGGCACGGCCGTGATGGCCCAGAGCGGCTCGACCATGAAGAGCCCCGCCACCCGGGCACTCACCAGCACGAAGGCGGGCCAGTTCTGGATCCCCACCTGGTCGAGGAGCGATGGCGCGATCATCCGGTGAGGCCTGGAAGGAGGTTCAGGGTCTGGGCCAGGTACTCGATCAGCTGCCGCATCATCCACGGCAGCGAGAGCAGCAGGACCACCGCGATCGCGACCAGCTTCGGAATGAAGGTGAGGGTCTGTTCCTGGATCTGGGTGAGCGCCTGCATCAGGCTCACCAGGACGCCCACCAGCAGCGACGTGACCAGCAGCGGCCCCGAGACCAGGAGGCAGACGAAGACGGCGCGATGCACCAGCTCGATGGCGATGCCGGGCGTCATGGCCTAGACCTGGTAGCCGGCGACGAGGCGTTGGACGACGAGGCTCCAGCCGTCCGCGAGGACGAAGAGCATCAGCTTGAACGGCAGCGACACCATCGCCGGCGGCAGCATGAACATGCCCATGCTCATCAGCACGGACGCGACGATGAGGTCCACCACCACGAATGGCAGGAAGATGACGAACCCCATCTGGAAGGCGGTGCGCAGCTCGCTGGTGACGAACGCCGCCGTGATGGTGAGCGTCGGCAGCGCCTCGACGCTGTCGGCGTTCTCCTGACCCGTCATCTGCACGAAGGCGCCGAGGTCCTTCTCCCGGGTGTTCGCGATCATGAAGTGGCGCAGCGGCTCCGCGGCCTTATGGTAGGCATCGGCCTGGGTGATCTGACCGCTGAGGTAGGGCTGGAGCGCCTCGGTGTTGGCGCGTTCCAGCACCGGGTGCATCACCACGCCGGTGAGCAGCACGGCGAGCGCGACGATGACCTGCCCCGGGGGCGCCGTTTGCGTGCCCAGGGCGGTGCGCAGGAACTGGAGAACGATGACGATCCGGGTGAAGCTTGTGGTGAGCAGGAAGATGGCCGGCAGCAGAGTCATGGCGCCCATGAAGACCACGATCCCCACCGCGCCGGAGAGCTGAAGCTGCTCGGAGCCCTGGCCGATCGTCACGGTCACCCGCGGCGCGGCCGGGCCCTGTACCGTCGCCAGCGGAGCGGCCGCACGTCCCCGGTGGGCCCGCCCTGCCTGCGCCTGCGCCGATACGGGAAGGACGAGCAGCGCCGCGATCAACGGGAGGTATTTCAGAAGCCCGAGCCTTCCGGGCCGGAGCAGTGCCCGGGCCGGAGGCTGCGGCGCCTGCAGCGCCTCGGCGCGATCGCTCCCCTCGAGTTCGGTGAGCAGTCGCGCGCCGTCGTCGCCCATCGACACCAGCAGCACGCGCTGGCCCACCCGGAGCAGCGCCACGCCCTGCTTGGGGCCGAGCGACACGCGGCGCAGGATCTCGATGGCGAGGCCGGCTTCGCCGCTTCCGCCAGGCGCCCACCGCCGGAGCGCCCAGATTCCGAGCGCCAGGCAGCCGATGGTGACGGCGAGTGATGCCACTACGGAGAGCATTACACCGTCTCGCGCTGAGGAGTGGGCAGCTCCGAGCCCGAAGTGATCCGCGTGATCCGCACGCCGAAGTGCTCTCCGATGACGACAACTTCGCCCTCGGCCAGCTTCCGGTCCGAGACGTAGATGTCGATCGGCTCACCGACCATGCGGTCCAGCTGAATCACCGAGCCGCTGCCCAGTTCGAGCACCTCCTGCACGGTCATGTGGGTGCGGCCGAACTCGATGGCCACGGGCAGCGACACATCGAGCAACGTGCCGAGTGGTGCCCCGGCCACGCCGGGGACGGCCGGTCGCGCCGCGGCGGCCGGCTTGAGTTCGGAGAGGTCCGGAGCCCGGGTGTGCTGTTCCGCGCCCGGTTTGCCGGCGCCGGTCAGGCGATCGATATCCTTTTGGTCCATGGCTTATACCAGTCTTCCGCGTGACGTCTTGGGCGCCCCCTCGGCCCGATCCGGGGCGAGGGCGTGGGAGATACGAAGGCCTACGTATTGCCGGCTCTGGCCCAGGGTGCCGAGAAAGCGGCGCTGTCCCCGCACCAGCAGCTCGACGGGAACATCCGAGGGATGGCCGGTGTGAATCACCTGCCCGACCTCGAGATGCCCCAGGTCGGCGGCCCGCAGCTGGAACACGGGGAAGCGGGCGCGGACCTCGAGCCGTGAGGCCCGGAGGGTCCGTTCGATCGACCGCCGCGCCGCGTCCCGCTCCGCCGGCGTGGTGCTGACGTTGTGCAGGTGGCGGGTCGGCTTTTCCTGGAGGAACGACTCGAGCGACAAGAGCGGGATGCAGATGGTGATGAGCGAGGTGAACGCTCCCGAGCGCACCTCGATGTTGCTCACCAGCACGTTGTCTTCGCGGTTGGCCACCTGCAGCGCGTCGGGCGACGACTCGAACCCGGCATACTCGGGCTGAAAGGTGAGGTGGTCCGCCCAAGCCTCCTGGACCAGGCCCCAGGCCTTGTCGGCCATGCCCCGCACCACCCCGCGCTCGAGCACGGTGAGAGGCCGCTTCACTTCGTCGGGCTCTCCCGGCCCCCCGAACAGGCGGTCGATGAGGTACAGGGAGAAGTCGGTGCCGAGGTCGAGCACGCCCTGGCCCACGATGCGGTCGCCCAGGGTGTAGACGTACGCCGCGCACGGCGTCGCCAGCGAGAAGATGAATTCGGCGAAGGTGGCCTGCTCCACGCTCGCGAGGGTCACATCCACCGGCGTCCTCAGACGCGAGGAGAAGAGCGACTGGAGCGCCACCGCGATCCGCTGGTAGATCCCGTTGAGCAGCGCCTGGCGGTCCTTCGCGATCCGGGGCGGGCGTAGGAAGTTGTACGGGATGATCTCGATGGGCCCCGCGTCGGTTCCCGCCCGCGCGGCGCCCTTGAGCAACGAATCGATGTCCGCCTGCGAATAGACGTCGGCCATCAGGCGCTCACTGAATCACGAATTGGGGAATGAAGATCCGGAACGACACCTTCGGGCCGGCCACCGAGCCCACCACAGCGGCGATCTTCTGCCGCAGGCTGTCCCGCGCGCTGGGCGAGGTGAGCTGGATCATGGTCTCGGATTCGAGGATCGTCGTGATCCGGTCCCGAAGCTCCACCTCGCGCTCCTTCAACGCCTGCTGGGTCTTGTCGTCGGACACGGCGATCGCCACGCTAGTCATCAGGAAACGGGTGCCTTGGGAGCCCGCCGGGTTGACGATGATGTTCGACAGCTGGACCAGCTTGGT
>Ga0335077_10005089_pt1 | contig 16084 bp, 19 predicted proteins | sample Lox_Sample_31_FD_207151 | JGI IMG/M metagenome (GOLD analysis project Ga0335077, IMG submission 207151) | Soil microbial communities from Loxahatchee National Wildlife Refuge, Florida, United States - Lox_Sample_3.1 | ecosystem: Environmental > Terrestrial > Soil > Wetlands | place: USA...
GGGCGTCGGTAATGTCCATGTTCTCGATTTACGCCATTCGCCATAAGTTTCAACTGTTCAGTACGTTCAAAGTGTTTATGAGATAACTTCTAGTCTCCTGAGTCACTGATTTCTTGCATATTCTTTGTGCCATGCGCAGCCAGAGTACGGGAAGCGAACCGGCCAATGCTGTTGAGAATAGCATCGGCACTCTTGGTCCACACAAAGGGTTTGGGTTGCTCGTTATGCACATCGATGAACTCCAAGATGGCGGATTCCAGTTCACGCACGCTGTAGTGCGAACCTCGTTTGATCTGGCGTTGTGATAATAAGGCGAACCAGCGCTCCACCTGATTCAGCCACGAACTGTGCGTCGGAGTGAAATGCAGGTGGTAGCGAGGATGCCGCAGGAACCACGCCTGAATTTCTTTGGTCTTGTGCGTGGCGTAGTTGTCCAGCACCAGATGGACGGTGAGATCGCCAGGAACAGCGCGATCGATCTGCTGCAAGAATTTGCGGAACTCGATGGCCCGATGGCGTGGCCAGCACTTGCCAATCACCGATCCCGTGGCGATGTCCAAGGCCGCGAAAAGACTGGTAGTGCCATGACGTTTGTAATCGTGGGTGCGGCGTTCGGCTTGGCCGGGTAACATCGGCAGGATCGGTTGGCTGCGGCTCAGCGCCTGGATCTGGCTCTTCTCATCCACGCACAGCACCAGGGCATGGTGCGGCGGGTTCAGGTACAAGCCGACGATATCTCGCACCTTGTCGACCAACAGCGGGTCATTGGATAACTGAAACGTTTCGCTGCGATGAGGGCGCAACCCGAAAGCCCGCCAGATGCGACTGACTGTCGATTGACTCAGTCCGGTTCTCGCTGCCAGTGCGCGACTGCTCCAATGCGTTGCTCCTTTCGGGGCCTCTTCCAAGGTCAACCGCACGGCCCGTTCGACACGCTCATCGCCGATCTGTCGTGGCGCTCCCGGCCGCACTTCATCCCCTAAAGCGGCTATCCCGCCGCTGATAAAGCGATTCCGCCACATTCCCACCGTGAAGCCCGTGGTCCGCAGTTTCGCGGCCACCGCAGCGTTGCTCGCTCCAGCGGCACACTCCAAAATGATGCGCGCGCGAAAGGCCAGCGATCGTGAACTCCGCGGTTGCTGTAGCAGTTGCCGCAAGCTTATCTTCTGCTCTGGGCTGACAACGAGTTCTTGCTTCGGAGGACGTCCGCGTGGATTCGACATGATCCACGATAATCCCACTGCCTTATTTATGCAATCTATTTATGACTCGGGAGACTAGAAGCCATCTCATAAATGCCTCAGGAGGATAACGAGGCAGCCGAGTTGGACCATGGCGAGGAAGTTGGCTTCGTGATACTCCCATCGCGTGACCAAGCGGCGAAAGTTGTGCAGCCAAGCGAAGAGACGTTCGATTTTCCAACGGCGGCAGTAGCGCCGCAGTTCGCGGCCGTCCTGGGTTTGTTTACGAGAGCGGTTGATTTTATGCGGGGCAATCAAATGAATGCCGTGCTCTTCTTCCAGACGCTGGTCGAGCGGATCGCTATCGTAAGCGGCGTCACCGATCATGATTTGCGGCTTGGCTTGTGTGAAGCGCTGTTCGACGGTGGCTTCGACGAGCTGCGTTTCATGCGGCGAAGCGCTGGCGACGCCGCAGGCGAGAGGAAGACCATGGCGGTCTGCGATCGCCATGATTTTACTGCCTTTTCCGCGGCGAGTCGGGCCGACAGCAGCGCCCCTTTTTTCGCCGAACTGAAGCTGGCGTCGATGAAGGTCTCCGACAGATCGAGTTTGCCACGCGCTCGCAAGTCTTCGGCGAGGGCGTGCAACAGCCAGGTCAGAGTGCCATCGCGCTGCCACTGTTGAAAGCGGCGATGGCAGGTTTGGTAGGGTGGATAGCGGTCGGGCAGATCGTGCCAAGGAGCACCGGTGCGCAAAACCCAGAGGATGCCGTTCACCACTGCTCGTGCATCGCGCCAGGGCCGACCGCGACCATCGGGACGTCGCTTGGGAGTGAGCAAGGGCCTGAGCACATGCCACTGCGCCTCGGTCAAGTCCATGTTCTTGATTTACGCTACTTTTCATAACTCACAAGCCACAAACGGCTTAAATGTGTTTATGAGATAACTTCTAGTTAATAAGCTATAAACAGAAAGCGATAACACACGACTCGTCAACGTCCCGCCAGGGGCGAACAGGGGTCCTGAAGTGCGGCCTCCAGTTCCGAGGATGAAAAGCCCAACTCTTCGAGGATTTCGCGGCTATGCTCACCGAGAGTGGGGGGCGGGTAACGGTAGACGACAGGTTGCGAAGCGGAATGGATGGGGTTGGCGATGCTGCGCAGCGTGTGCAAGGAAGGATGCTCGATTTCGACGACCAGGCCGCGAGCGATGGTTTGCTGGTCCTGAAGCGCTTCACCGACGGTTTGGATGGCGGACGCAGGAATATCCGCATGGGTGAGGGAAGTCAGCCAAGCGGCGGTTGGCTGGCGGTCGAACCGCTGCTGAAGAATGGGGATGAGAGCCTCTCGATTGCGAATGCGGTCGGAATTGGTGACGAAGCGCGAGTCGCCGCCAAGCATCGGCTCGAGGTCCAGGACGCGGAGCAAACGTTGCCACTGAGGCTGGGTACCAACGGCGAGGACGAAATATTTGCCGTCGCTGCCGCGGAACAGCTGGTAAGGAACGATATTGGGATGGGCATTGCCCCATTGCGTGGGCGAAACGCCGGAGTTGAGATAGCTGCTGCCAACGTTGGCGAGCCAGGTGAGCTGCGAATCGAAGAGCGCGAGATCGAGGAAGTCTCCGTGGCCGGTGCGTTCTCTGGCGAACAGGGCCGCGAGGATGCCGAGGGTGGCATAGATCCCCGTGGTCATGTCGGCGATGGCGATGGGAAAGCGCATGGGGCCGCTACCGGATTCACCGGTGAAGCTCATCACGCCGGCTTCGGCTTGAGCGAGGATGTCATAGCCGGGCTGCCCGACCTTGGGACCGGTGAAACCGTAGCCGGAGATCGCGCAATAAATGAGGCGCGGGTATTTGGCGCGAATGGAAGCGGGATCGATGCTGCGGCGTTCGAGAGAAGCGAGCGACGGCTGATTGCAGATGAAAACATCGGCCTGGGCGATGAGGCGGTGGAGAATGTCGGAGCCGACGGGATGGTCGTAATTCAGCGTGACGGAGCGCTTGTTGCGGTTGGTTGCCAGGAAATAAGCGGAGACGGGGCCAACGAAGGGGGGGCCCCAGGTGCGGGAGTGATCCCCGACGCCGGGTCGCTCGACCTTGATGACGTCGGCCCCCAAATCGCCGAGCAGCATGGCGCAATACGGCCCCGCGAGAGCCTCGGTGAGTTCGACGACCCGGATCCCGTCCAGAAACATGCCCATGGGCAACGATTATATCCAACCGGGGGAGGAGCGGGAGGATTACCCACAGGAGGGGAACACGGATGGGGAGCTATCCTTGCCTCACGCGCCCCGATTTCAGACAATATTAGGTTTACGGAGGGCGCAGGATGGCGAGTGAGCGCCCTACGCGGTCGGACGGAGAGTAGAGAAAGATGCCAACTTTGGCACACCCACCAAAACGATTTGTCGCGTACTTTTCGATGGAAATCGCGTTAGAGAACGCGATGCCGAGCTACAGCGGCGGACTTGGCGTGCTGGCGGGGGACACGATTCGTGCGGCGGCAGACATCCGGTTGCCGATGGTGGCGGTGTCGCTGCTGTACCGTAAGGGCTTCTTCCGGCAGATCCTGAAGGAAGACGGCACGCAGGTTGAGGAGCCGGTGGAGTGGGACGTCTCGAAATTTCTGACGGAAGAGGCGCCGCGGGTCTCGGTGAGTCTGGAAAAGCGGCGGGTGGAACTGCGGGCGTGGAAGTACATCGTCAAGGGCGTGCGGGGTTACGAAGTGCCGGTGTATTTCCTGGACGCCGACCTGCCGGATAACGACGAGAAGGACCGGGAATTGACGGGTGCGTTGTATGGAGGCGACCCGTATTACCGGTTGTCGCAGGAAGTGCTCCTGGGGATCGGCGGGGTCCGGATGCTGCGCGCGTTGGGGCACACGGAACTGATGCGGTACCACATGAATGAAGGCCACGCGGCATTGCTGACCATGGAATTGCTGAACGAGGAAGCTCAGCGCGCAGGGCACCCGACCATCAAGGGCGAAGACATCGAAAAGGTGCGGAGCAAGTGTGTGTTCACAACGCATACGCCAGTACCCGCGGGGCACGACAAGTTTCCAGCGGAATATTTGACCCGGCTGTTCCCGAACCAGAAGAAATTGTTCGATGACAAGGACGAAACCTCCGTGGAAGTGGTGAAGACCATTCTGCAGACGGAGCACAAGTACGCGGACATCGAGGAAGCGGCGCACAAGGGCGCTTCGGTGAATATGACATACCTGGCGCTGAGCCTGAGCAACTATGTAAATGGCGTGGCGAAGCTGCACGGGGAAGTCTCGCGGAAGATGTTTCCCAACGTGCCGATCGAGGCGATCACGAACGGAGTGCATGCGGCGACGTGGGCTTCGGCGCCATTCCGCGACCTGTTTGACCGGTACATCCAGTCGTGGCGTGAGGACAATTACAGTTTGCGCGGGGCGCTGGGATTGCCACCGGAAGAGGTGTGGGCGGCTCACCTGCTGGCGAAGCACGATTTGCTGGAAGCGGTGCGGAAGAAGACGGGACTGAAACTGGACCCCGAAGCTTTCACGATCGGCTTTGCGCGGCGGGCGACCGGATATAAACGCGGCGACCTGATTCTGAGTGATCTGGACCGCCTGCGGCAGATCGCAAAAAACGTGGGACCTTTCCAGATCGTGTATGCGGGCAAGGCCCATCCGCGCGACGCGGGCGGCAAGGAAATTATCAGGCGGATCTTCAAGGCCAAGAAGGCGCTGAAGAAGGCAGTGTCGATTGTGTTTCTGGACGACTACAACCTGGATTTGGGCGGAAAACTGACCAGCGGCGGGGACCTGTGGCTGAATACGCCGCAGTATCCGCTGGAGGCGTCGGGTACCAGCGGGATGAAGGCGGCGCTGAACGGCGTGCCCAGCTTGAGCATCCTGGATGGCTGGTGGGTGGAGGGGCACATTGAGGGCGTGACCGGCTGGTCGATTGGCGAATCGCACCGGCGCGATCCTTCGCCGGAGGCGGTGGCGGACAACGCGACGGATGCGGAAAGTTTGTATGGGAAACTGGAAAGTGTGATTCTGCCGCTGTTTTACGAGGACCGGAACCGGTTTTTGGCGGTGATGCAACACGCGATTGCGATCAACGGATCATTCTTCAACACGCAACGAATGGTGCAGCAGTATATTACCGACGCTTACCTACGGTAACGGCGCGCGGGCGGGGCTGTTCGTCCGGGCGAACATCAAACACCATCACTTTGCGGGGCAGGATACGAAAACCGGCTTTGCGGTAGAAGGTTTCCGCGGCCTTGTTGCGATTCAGAACCTGCAGCTCAATGGCACGGATGCCACGTTCCCGACAAAAATCTTCGAGTTCGTAGAGCGCGAGCGAACCGACACCGCGATTGCGGTAGTGCTTATCGACGTACAGGTCGGTGAGCATGCCTTCGATGCCGCCGTACTCCAGATCAAAATTGTAGGTGAGAAGCGAGTAGCCGATGGACTTATGGTGCGTTTCCATCAGCCAGGCCTGGCCCTGCGAGGGATTGCGCAGCAGTGTTTCGAGGCCGCGGCGGAGCGACGACAGGTCGTAAGGAATTTTGTCGAAACGGTAGTAGGCAGTGGTGAGCTTCAAAAGCGCTTTGAAGTCTTTCGGACCGCAGGGTCGGAAGGAAACAAGCATAGAGCCTCGCATTGCGGAATATCGTACTGCAAGGGTGTGCCGGTTGGAAGATGCGGAGGTGAACGGGACCGGGTACGTTCAGCGGACGCGGTTTTTGTACAGGGCCATGCCGACGGCGGCGTCCATACCGATCTTCTCGAGCGCGCGGATTTCGCGGGAGGTAGAGATGCCGCCGGCCGCGATGATGGGATGCTTCGTTGCTTTGCGCAGGGAACGGAACCAGCGGAGATTCACGCCGGTCAGGGTGCCTTCGCGGTCCACGTCGGTGCAGAGGAAGCCAGCGCAGTAGGGTGCAAGCACGGCGAAGATTTCCCTGGGGTCGATGGTGAGCCTGGTGCGCCAGCCGTGGGTGACGATACGGCCTTTGGCAGTATCGAGAGCCACAACGAGATGCTTTTTGCCGATCGCAGACGCCAGGCGTTTAAGGAAGGTGAGGTGAGGGCGGCCGTTCTTGAAGGCGGCGCTGCCGATAATGACGTGATTTACTCCAAATTTCACGAGCGCTTTCGCGCGCGAGACTGTGCGGATCCCGCCGCCCACGCGCACCTTCATGCGAAATTTGCGGCTGGCTTCGATGGAGAGCTGTTGGACCAGGCGATTATTGTGGCCCTTGCGCATGGCGGCGTCGAGATCGATGACGTGCAGACATTCATAGCCGCAGAAGCGCTCGAGCAGGCCCATTACGTCGGCGACGACGAGTTCGCGGCGGCGGCCATGGACGAGTTGCACGGCTTGGCCATTTTGCAGGTCGATGCAGGGAATCAGCACGCGAGCCTCACGCTGACGCCGTTGGAATGGAGAAAGCTTTTCAGTTCGGCGATCGATTGAACGTTGTCGTGGAAGATGGAAGCGGCGAGGGCCGCGTCGGCTGCGCCTTCGGTGAAGACTTCGAGGAAATGCTGCGGGAGTTTCGCTCCGCCGGAGGCGATCACGGGGACACTGATGACTTTACTGATCGCTGCGGTCAGTGCGAGGTCAAAACCGGATTGCGTGCCATCGCGGTCGAAGGAGGTGAGCAGGATTTCGCCAGCGCCGCTTTCGACACCGTGCTGTGCCCAGTTGAGGGCGTTCCATTCGGTGGGTTTGCGGCCGCCTTTGACGCGGACTTGCCAATGGTCGATGTCCCTTTTGGCATCGATGGCGAGTACGACGGCTTGGGCGCCGAATTCGCGTGAGAGTTCGGCGATCAGTTCGGGGCGTTCCACGGCGGCGGTGTTAACCGTGACTTTGTCGGCACCGGCGCGGACGACGGCGCGGGCATCGTCGAGGGTGCGGATACCGCCACCGGCGGTGAGGGGAATACTGAGGGCTTCGGCGACGCGGCGAATGGTTTCGAGGAAGATGGGGCGATTGTCGCGGGCGGCGGCGATGTCGAGAACGACGAGTTCATCGGCGCCTTCGGAGTTGTAACGCGCGGCGAGTTGCACGGGATCGCCGGCGTCGCGGAGTCCTTCGAAGTGGACGCCTTTGACGACACGCGAGCCGTCGGTGTCGAGACAGGGAATGATGCGCCGGGCCAGGCTCATGCGGCGAGCCTCAGAAAATTGGCGAGGATCTTCGCGCCAGTGGCTTGGCTTTTTTCCGGGTGGAACTGTACGCCGAAGATGCGGCCACTTTCGATGACCGCGGCGAATTCGCGGCCGTACTCGCAGGTTGCGGCGGTTTCCTTGCCGCCGCCTGGAGCGGCAAAAGAATGCGCGAAATAGAAGTAGTCGTGGGGGGAAATGCCTTCGAGGAGGGCACAGGGCCGCTTGGAGCGAACCTGATTCCACCCCATGTGCGGGAGTTTCACTGTTTCAGGAAGGTGGTCGACGTCGTTTTGAAAAATGCCGAGGCCGGCCAGTTCGGGAGCTTCGGCGCTTTTGGCGTAAAGGGCCTGGAGGCCGAGGCAAATGCCGAGGAATGGGATGCCGCGAGAGAGAGCGTTGAGGATGGGCTCGCGAAGATCGTGGGCATCGAGAGAGTGGAGAAGCGCGGCACAGTGGCCGACGCCGGGAAGAATGAGGCAAGTGGCTCGTTCAATTTCCGTTGAATTGGCGGTGAGACGAACGTCAGCGCCGAGTTTGCGCAGGGCGCGTGCGACGGAAGTGACATTGCCGGCGCCGTAGTCGATTAAGGTCACAGTCACAGCAGTTCCTTGGTGCTGGGAAGCACGTGGCGGAGGCGCTTATCGCGAGAGACCGCGAAGCGAAGCGCGCGGGCGAAGGCTTTGAAGAGGGCTTCGACCTGGTGGTGCGAGGAACGGCCGTAGAGAACGCGGAGATGGACATTGGCGCGGGCGGCTTGCGCGAATCCCTGGAAAAAATCTTCGACGAGTTCAATTTGAAATTCGCCAACAAGACGTGAGGAGAACTTCGCCTTGACGATGCAGAAGGCGCGACCGCTGAGGTCAATCGCGGAGGCGGCAAGAGTCTCGTCCATGGGCATGAGGAAGTAACCGGCGCGAAGAATGCCTTTGCGATTGCCGAGGGCGGCGTCGACGGCTTCACCGAGTGCGATACCGACATCTTCGACAGTGTGATGCTGATCGACGTGGAGATCGCCCGTTGCTTTGAGCCGTAGGTCGAAGCCGCCGTGGCGGGCGACGAGGTCGAGCATATGGTCGAAGAAGGGGATGCCGGTAGAGACTTCGGATTTTCCGCGGCCGTCGAGATTCAGGCGGAGGGCAATTTGCGTTTCTTTGGTGTTGCGCGCGATGGCGGCGATTCTGGCCATGATGCGTCAGTCCTTTTGCCGGAGGAGGCGGAGAAATTTATCGAGTTCGGCCTGTGTGCCGATGGTAATGCGGGCGAAACCGGGGCCCAGATCCTTGCTGCGTTCGCGGACCAGGATGTTGTTGCGGGCGAGCTTGCGGAAGAGCGCGGGGCCGTTGGCGCCAAAATCCGCGAGCAGAAAATTCGCGGCGGTGGGGAAGACGCGGACGCCCTGATTTTTCAATTCGACGGCAAACCATTCGCGGCGGCGTTGCGTAGCGGAGACATAATGGGCGATGGCTTTGCGCTGCTTGGTGGCGGCGACCGCGGCGACGAGAGCGGCCATGTTGACGGGATAAGGCGGCATGGCGCGGCGCACCATCGCGAGAGAATCAGAGTCGGCGATGACGGCGCCGAGACGGAGCGCGGCGAGGCCCGTGGCCTTGGAGAAAGTGCGCGCAATAAAAAGATGCGGGTACTTGCGGGTGAGAGAAATGGCGTGAGTGCCGGAGAATTCGGCGTAGGCTTCGTCGAGAACGACGACGGTGTTGGGCGCGGCACGAAGGAGTTGTTCGATTTCGCGGCGAGGAACGAGCGTGCCGGTGGGATTGTTGGGGTTCGCGAGGAAGAAGACGCGCGGCTTCTTGTGGAGTGCGGCGAGCGCGGCGGTGAGGGGGAATTCCATTTGCGGGCCATAACGCAGGGTTTTGATGCGCGCGCCAGCAATTTCAGCGTAGTAGCGATACATGGGGAAGGTAGGCTCGCAAATGAGGATATGGGTATCGGGCTCGACGAAGGTGTCAAAGAAGACGCGAAGGGCGTCGTCGCCGCCATTGGTGAGAAGGAGCTCTTCAGGCTTGACGCGGAAATATCGGGCTAATTCGCGATTGGATTTTTCGTACTCGGGATAGGTGGCGACGTCCTTAGCGGTGAGTTGGCGGATGGCTTTGAGTGCAGCAGCGCCGCAGCCAGTCGTGTTTTCGTTGAAGTCGAGGCGGATCTTGCCGCGGCGGCCCTCGGCGGGAGCCTCGTAGGTCTGCCGCTCCAGGATTGCCTTGCGGACGGGCAATTTTACTTTCATCGGCGGACCTCGACGGCGTTGGCGTGAGCGAGCAGGCCCTCGGCGTTGGCAAGCGCGCGGACATCGTTGGCCAAACGACGGAAGCCAGCGCGATCGATCGTCTGCACGGTAATGCGCTTCAGAAAATCGTCGATGGAGAGGCCGCCGCGGCGACGCGCCCATCCGCCAGTGGGAAGGACGTGATTGCTGCCGCTGGCGTAATCACCAAAAGGTTGCGCGGAAAGCGGCCCCGCGAAAATGGTGCCGGCCGCCGTGATCCTGTTCAGAAGGACGGCAGAGTCTTCGGGGATAGACAAGTGTTCGGGAGCGAAGCGGTTGACGAAGTCGATGGCATGGCTCCAGGTCCGGGCGAGCAGGATCGCTCCCATTTTCTTGCATGAACTGTGAGCGGGATTTGTCGGGGGGAGGATCTTTAATTGGGCCTCAATCTCCTGCTGAACTTGCCGGGCCAGGCGCGCGGAAGGCGTAACGAGATAGCTGCCGGCGTCGGGAGCGTGTTCAGCCTGTGCCAGAAGGTCGGACGCGATCCAGCGGGCGTTGCCGCTGCGCGCAAGGACGATGGCTTCCGTGGGGCCGGCCGGCAAATCTATGGCGCAGTCGGAGCTGACGATTTGCTTGGCGGCGGTTACGTAGCGGTTGCCCGGGCCAAAGATTTTCTCGACGCGAGGGACGCGCCGTGTGCCGTAGGCCAGAGCCGCGATGGCCTGCGCGCCACCGATACGGGCGAAGTGTTTCACGCCAAGTATGGCGGCGGTGGCCAAGACTTCATCGTTGGCGCCAGGGCAGACCACGACAATGTTGCGCACGCCGGAGACCTGTGCCGGAACCACGGTCATGATCATGGTGGAGAACAGCGCGAAACGGCCGCCGGGAACGTAGCAACCGATAGAATCGATGGGACGGATGAGTTGGCTGAGCTTGATTCCCGGCTCAACCTGCATGGCCCAAGGCTTGGGCAGTTGTGCTTCGGCAACGCGGCGCACGTTGGCGGCGGCGTGTTGAACGGCGCGGACGAATTCAGGGCTGACGCGCTTCCCGGCCGCAGCCATTTCGGCCGCTGAGACCCAGAGCCCCCGCTTGCCCAGATCCGTGCGGTCGAGGTTTTTTGTCCAACGAAACAGTGCGGCATCACCGCGCCGGCGAACGTCGGCGACGATTTTCGATGCGATGGCAGACGCTTCGCGGTCTTGACCTTCCCGCATTTCGGCGAGCTGTCCTTCGACGGCCGATGTGAGTTTCAGGATACGCATCAGAACACGATCTTGTTCAAAGGATATTCCACAATGCCTTCCGCGCGTGCGGCCTTCAAGCGCGGGAGGATCTGGCGGACGACGGACTCTTCGATGATGGTGTTGACGGCGACCCAGTCGGAATCGCTGAGAGCGGAAATCGTAGGGTTTTTCAGGGCGGGAAGGACGCCGAGCACGGTGGCCAGGTCCTCGCGACGAACGTTGAGCATCAGCCCGACGCGAGTTGCAGCGGCAATGGCGCCCTGGAGCATAAGAACGAGGTTTTCGGCTTTTTCGCGCTTGGCGCGATCTTCGGCTGACTTGCGATTCATGATGAAGACGGTAGCGGATTCAAGCACGTTGTCGAGAATGCGGAGGCGGTTGGCACGGAGAGAAGAGCCGGTTTCCGTGACCTCAACGATGGCATCGGCAAGTTGGGGAACTTTGACTTCCGTGGCGCCCCAGGAGAATTCGACGCGCGCTTTGACGCCGTGCCGGGCGAGGTACTGCTGCGTGATGCCGACGACTTCGGTGGCGATGACCTTGCCTTCGAGGTCGCGCGGCTCGCGGATGTTGGAGTCTTCGGGAACCGCCAGGACCCACTTGACGCGGGCGAGGCGCTGCTTGGCGTAGACAAGCTCAGCAAGTTCGATCACATCGGCGCTGGTTTCTTCAACCCAATCGTGGCCGGTGATGCCCGCGTCGAGCGCGCCGGTTTCCACATAGCGGGCCATTTCCTGAGCGCGAACCAGCAGGCAATTGATTTCCGGGTCGTCGATCGTGGGGACATAGCTGCGCGAGCTGAGAGTAACCTTCCAGCCGGCGCGCGCGAGGAGATCGATGGTTGCGTCTTGCAAGCTGCCTTTGGGGATGCCGAATTTAAGCGGGCTCATGGTTTCCCCTGGTTGCCGTAGATTTCTTCCGGAACAAAGGCGCGGGCCGCGATGACGGTAGTGCTGCCGTCGCGATCGAATTGGCGGAAGAAGCAGCTGCGGTAACCTTCGTGGCAAACGCCGGGGCCTACGGGATCGACGAGGAAGAGCAGGGCATCGGCATCGCAATCGAGGCGAACTTCCTTGACGCGGAGGACGTGGCCGCTGGTTTCGCCCTTTTTCCAGAGCTTTCGGCGGGAGCGGGAGTAGAAATGAACCTCGCCAGTGCGCTGAGTTGCCGCGAGCGCTTCCCGATTCAGGTAGCCGAGCATGAGGACTTCGCCGGTGCGCTGGTCTTGAATAATGCCGGGAATGAGTCCGTCGAGTTTTTCGAATGCCAGTTCCACACAAGCCTCCCCAAAAATAAAAAACCCGCTGAGCGATTCGCGCCAGCGGGCCGATTAGAGCTTGAAAGCTAGTTCAGCGTCTAGGCAAACCTCACAGGGCGCGGCAGCAAACCGTGATGATGATGGTGTCGATGCGCCCGAAGAGTCATGAGGACACCAAAATACATTAGTGATTCTGGAGGGACAAATGGAAACTTCCTATCTTGGGGATTAGGAATTTCGATGCACGCTAGGCGCGACTGACAGAACCCGGAGGTGCGCCGGCACTGTAATTCATGGTCATCTTGAGATGCAGGGCGATGCCAAAACGACCATTGGGGAGGTTCTCGACGCGAACGACTTCGGCGACGTATTCGCAGTTCATCGGATCATGGGCAGACGAGAACGGAAAGGTGACAAAAAGTCGCATGCCCTTGTAGTAGTTGGGGCGGCGGGAGTGGAAGTAAATGCCTTCTTTTGAGGCGTTTACGCTGATGGGAAGGTCCTCGAAGTGCTCGTCGCGCGGATCCGAGGGGCGCACGCGGAGGGGCTTGGTGATCTTGGCGCGCCGGCTGCGGCGCTGCTCGGCGTATTTTGTGACGGTTTCTTCGGCCATGCGTAATCCTGAATGGGTATTCATAATGATTGGGGGCGGGGGCTGATACGTCAAGGCGCTGCGCCGAATCAGATACTGTCAGAATAGGATAGTGAGGCCGGTAGCTGGAAAAGCAGGAAACTGGAGGGAATTCCAGCGACGTGGAATCAAAGAGCACAAATAAGGCGGACCGGAGGTCCGCCTTATTTTGTGGTCTGCGACTGCGGGTAAATCCGTTGTTTAGAAGCGGGTGTTACGCCGCGGTTCGGCTGCAGGCGACCACCATTTCGGCTACGGGATCAACTTCTTTCTGCCAAGCGGCCACGAGGAGCACTTTGTGACCCGATGGGTAACGAAACACATAATAAACGTTGAATGCGCCATCAATTTCGTAAAAGCCAGGCCTGCGCACATCTGGCCGCCCGAGAAAGCCCGAATTCAGGAGCAAGCGAAGTTCCGAGACCTGTTCCGGAGAGTGATTCCGGAGGTCTTCGATGATGGGCGGCATTTTTTCCACGGCAAACATTTGATTTCCCCTTCCGCCATTACCCGTAAATTGCATATCACATATAAAGACGCAAAACCGGCCAAAATGTTTCATGACAATGTCGGGGCGGAAGGGCCAAATTGGGTGGGCCAGGCGCGTAACCGGGGTGAGAATCGGCGCAACCGAGAGCAGGCAGTCCGGCAAAAATCCGGAACTCAATGGCGCGCGGTGAATATTTGCTCGCATATATCGCTAAGATGGTTACTAGTTTGTATTCCACTTGCGCAACGTAACCTTTCTTGCGATAGTGAAGCCGTGAGTATCCAGAGGTAACAGACAGTGGCCAAATCTAGTGCGAAATCAGCCCGCAAGACGGTGCGGGATGAGAAGTCTGAGTTCGGAAAGGACCGTCGCCGCCGTCATCATCATTACCTGGTTACCGTGAATTATTCAGACGGCGAAGCGTTTGGAAGGGTATACACCGACAAGGACAAGGCGACAAAATTTGCCGAGCGGCAGCGAAGGTCGCCGATTGTGAAGTCCGCTCGGGTGACCCAGGTTGCCTGATCCCCGCCGCCAAATCTGCGAACACGAAGGCTCGGGCAGGGGTTTTGTTTTGTCCGGCAGGCGTGTTATAAAATAGGAGTCCGAGCGGCCTTAGTATAATGGTAGTACGGAACCTTGCCAAGGTTCAGGCGTGAGTTCGATTCTCATAGGCCGCTCCATTAAATCAATCACTTGCCGAAGCTGACCTGTTGAGCGTGGGAACACATGGGAACAACTTCCGTTTCCACCGTCGGTCGGATCATCTCTACAACCTTCAAGTGGGCGGCGTGCTTTGCCGGCGTCAGGGCCTGTGCATACACATCGAGCGTGAGCCTGCTGTTCGCGTGACGCATCAGTTCCTGAACGGTCTTAACGTCCTCACCCGTGCCCTTGAGAAGCGTGGCAAAGCTCCTGCGGAAGGAATGCCACCCGATTTGCTTAGCGATGCCCGCGCGCTTCGCAGCGGGCTGCACGTAGCATCTAAGTAGCGTTTCCGGCCAGTACGGTTGTTTGCCTTGCATCTTTGGGCTAGCAATCACCCAGTCGTCCGGTTGGCGATACCAAGTCTGCGTGCTCCAATAAAGGAGAACAGCTGCCAAAGCGCCATCAACCGGGACCGGTTTCTGTGATGCTTCAGTCTTCATTTCACCTACATGCTGATGGACCACGGCACGGCTTAGGTTGATCACACCGGAGCTGAAGTCTACGTCAGACCACTTCAAGCCTAGTGCCTCAGAGATTCGCAACCCCGTTCCTGCTGTCAAGAAGACGACGGCGCAGGCAGGATTCTGAAGCTCAGAGAGAAGGTTCCTCAGTTCTTCAGCATCTAATACATCCGGCACCTTTGTTCGCTTTGCGCTCTGGCGTACAAGGCTGATGGGATTTCTTACCAGCCATTCGTTGCGGCAAGCATGCGCGAAGATGGAGTGCATGACGTTTCTGATTTTCGCCTTCGTGGCATTTGCCAGTGAAAGCCCACGGAGCCAGCTTTCAACTTGAACCGTTCGAACGTCCGAAAGCCTGTGTTCGCCCCACTGGGGAACTACCCAGACATTCAGTGATGTTTCGACGGTTCGCTGTGTGGAATGGGCCTTGCCCGGCAGTTCGTTAACTGTGTAGTGCTTGACCAACTGTCTGACGGTCACCGGCACCGCGGAATTGCCCGCGCTTGCGTTTGTGCGGAGCGGTTCAGCAGCCCTGAGAGCGGCTCCCTTTGTCGGGTATTCTTCGACAGTGCCAAGGATCGTCTTACGGTTGACCCTGCCGGTTGGCGTGTCCTCGCGCCAGCGAAAGACCCATGCTGCGGGGCCAGCACTCCGCAATTCTTTGAACAAACTTCCTGACTGATACCGTTGACGTGTAAATTTCACGGATTCTTCTCCTGTGTGAAATCCACGCGGTCAGCGGGTTGGCGATTTGAATTTATCCGAGAATGTAGCCACGAGTCCAGTTCCGATGCACGAAAATACCAGTGGCCTCCAATTTGATATCCAGGAACCCTTCCGTGTCGTGCGTAGCGTTGCAGAGTCTTAACGTGAATGTTGCCGAGGAGCTTGGCCGCCTCGGGACTCGGAATCAAAGGCTCGAAGGCATGCCCGGGCTTATGCGAAGGTGTGCGTGTTAACAAACGAGAATGCTCTCGAACGTTTCCTTCTTCTTCCCCTGTGGCCGTGTGGGAGGACGCGGCATCCTGACCGCTATCGGCGGCAGCGGACAAATGGTTCTGGCCGGGCGTAGACGGCGACGACATTAGGCTCCCCTCCTGGACATAATCTCCATTTGAGAGACAGTTCATTCCTAGGCGTGAGTCATGTCGTCGATCTGACGCTGGGTTCTCACGCATGCCGAATTGGAGGCGGCGGTGCATAGTTTTTTACTTCAATTCCAGTTGGATGGATTCTCCTTTCGAAAGTCGCTTGTGATCCTTGTAGTGTTGACCTGAAAGCCAGGACTGGAACTCTCTGTCCTTACGATAAAGGAGTTTCAAAGCTTCGCTGACGACATAGGATGGGTTTGCATCGAGAAACTCTGCATACCTGTCCAGATTGAGTCTGACTTCTTCCTCCAAGCGGACCTGGAGGGTGGTAGTCTTCGGCTGCTTTGATGGTGCTTTGAGTAGTGCCAAGTGTCTTTTCTCCTTTCGTCATCCGTGATGCATTACGAGGTGCATTACAAGCTGCATGCTCCGGCTTTTGGCCGCGGGCAAAACGCAATTCCTCTCCTCTGCTATGGGCTGGAACGACCCCATGGGTCACTTTGGCCACGAAGTCGGTGGCAAAAGTGGGGTCGTTCCAGCCCAGCTTGGGTTTTGCCCGTGCCCAAGTTCCTCGTCGCGCATAGCGCAACCCCAATACTCTTCAACACTTTCGTTCACC
>Ga0335077_10005090_pt1 | contig 16082 bp, 11 predicted proteins | sample Lox_Sample_31_FD_207151 | JGI IMG/M metagenome (GOLD analysis project Ga0335077, IMG submission 207151) | Soil microbial communities from Loxahatchee National Wildlife Refuge, Florida, United States - Lox_Sample_3.1 | ecosystem: Environmental > Terrestrial > Soil > Wetlands | place: USA...
TCGCAAGTTTCGACCGACTTGCTGCGGTTGGCGACTAGTAGTCTCTACTCGTCGGACAAAAAGGCACGGCCGAAGCCGTGCCCTCCCCGTGCCTCCGTGGTGAAAAGTACCCTCCCCCTTGTCATTCACGACCGCAGTGAGGAATCTGCTTTTCCCGCCAAATCGCCGCCGCATCCTTCTGCGCTTGTCATCCTGAGGCCGCCGAGTCACCCGCGTGCGGACGACTCCCAATGAAGGCAAAAAGTCAGAAGCCCCGAACCATTGCTCGGGGCCTCAAGATACTAGAACACCGTTTGCCAGACAGCTAAATGATATGCCGGAAATACCGCTTGTCAAGCACCTTTGGACAGTGTCGAGTGACCCGAGGAGGGCACGGGAGTCGAACCCTAGTGGCTGCAAGAACCACTCGACCGTCTGGCAAACGGCGTCCAGTACCCACTGGCAATACCCTCCTAAACATCCGCTGGCCGCGCTTCATTTTATGAGCAACATCGTGTGAATTTAATGGTTCGCGCTTGAATATTTGACGGAGTGTCCCGATCCGGGAACAAAAAGGCTCAGCCCGGTGCGCTACGTCGCGGAGTCTCGCTTACGGGAACGCGCCGCAGAGCTCGGGAGACAGAATAACGAAGCAGAGTGTCAAAGCAGCGTCCGAACACATAAAGCTGCTGCCGTAAGCAGCAGCTTTTTACAAGTATAATGTCGGTCCGGGAAAAAGACGATCCGGCCCTCTACACCAAAAATCCAGGAACAAAATCTCCTCCGCCGGTACTCGCAGGAACGAATGATGAACCGGGCTTGAGTGGGCCACCGGCCTTGCAATCATCATCTTGCGGACTGTGCCCTGATTGGTGGTCGTGCCAGTCGCGTAGTTGCTAATCACTTCCCAACCATGCCGCCAGTCTTGGTACAGGTCCTGGTGGTCCCCTGGTCTGGTTTTCCGAGGTGCACGACAGGTACCATCGCCGCTCTTGCGGTAAGTGAGCCAGCACTAATGGATTGATTCCGCTTCCAGATAGATCGTCTGCGGCACCGTGACCGCGCTGTCCCTAACTTCGACTCGCGCTCCAAGGAATTTGTCTGCAGTTGGTGGTTTGAACACAATCTTGATAGTACAACTCGCTCCTGACGCCAGACCGGTGCCACAGTTGTTGCTCTCCTTGAAGACACTCGTGTTCTTGCCGGCAAGGCCAATCCTACTAATTGTGAACGAGCTGTTGCCCGTATTACTCAATCTTACCTTCACAATCGCGGTGCTACCGACTCTTGTCTTGGGGAAAACCACGGCGGTTTGAGATAAGACGGCTGTTGATTGAAGCAAGACTGAGGCAGTCCCATAGTTGGCCGTAGTGAAATCAAGCAGTCCATCGCCGTTAAAATCACCAACCGCGACGCCCACAGAGATGTCCCCTGTAGGAAAATAGTTTGCCTGCTGAAATGATCCGTCGCCCTTGCCGAGGTAAGTGACAACTATGTTCGGCGTGCCCGTTCTCCTACTACTTAGGCTAGTGGCGACCAGGTCCAACTTTCCGTCTCCGTTAATGTCACCGAGCGCGATTGCAAGACCTGTTGACGGCAGTGGGTATAGAACTGGGGCATGGAAGCTGCCGTCTCCGTTGCCCAAAAGGACCGAAATACTGTACCCAGAAATAGCCAGATCCAGCTTGCCATCGCCATTGAAGTCCCCAACCACCACATCAAGGGGGGTTGCCATCGTGGGATATTCCACGCTGCTCTGAAATGTACCGTCCCCGTTTCCCAGCAGGACGGCCACGGCGTTGTCGCCTGACACAGCAACGGCCACGTCGAGCTTGCCGTCGCCATTAAAGTCTCCCGTCGTTACAAAATAGGGGCCTCCGCCGCTTGAGCCAGCAGCATAGACCACTGCATCTTGGAACGTGCCATCGCCGTCCCCGAGAAGAATTGCCACTTCCCCTACGGGGTAGTTGACGCTGACCACTAGATCCGACTTACCGTCTCCATCGAGATCCCCCGCCACTAATCCGATAAGTTCAACACCCAAATTGATATCTTGGGCAGGCAGAAAACTGCCGTCCCCGTTGCCGATCAAGATGGAAACGAAGCCACTGGCCGTAGAAACTGCCAAGTCGAGCTTACCGTCACCATTGAAGTCGGCGGCGATCACATCCCATGGGCCTCTCTCGACCGTGTAGCTGACAGGAGTCTGGAACGTACCATCACCGTTGCCAAGTAAGACATTAAGCGTAGGATCGGTAAGAGTGATCAAGTCCTGCTTACCGTCACTATTCACATCGGCCACTGTGATCCAGTTAGGAGTGGTTTCGGCACTGACCACGGATTCCCCGAAAGATACCGATGCAAAGGGTTGTCGGACACCAAAGAAATCCACATTGGAAGTGCCCCCGCCGGGAGCCTGGTTCACGACCGTCACGGATGCCGTTCCGGCATTTGCGATGTCCGCAGCTGGAACCGTTGCCGTGAGTTGCGATCCGCTGACAAATGTCGTCGCCAGTGCGCTCTGGTTCCAGTTCACCACCGAACCCTGGACGAATCCCGTGCCATTCACAGTCAGGACAAAATCCCCTCCTCCCGGCGCAGCACTTGCAGGGACCAGCGGGTTGTTGATAAGCGGGACTGGGTTGGATTGCGCCAGCAATATTGTGCTGAGCAGAATCGTACAGAAGGTGGCGAGTTGAAAAGATTTCATGGCAATTCTCGGTATCGTAAGTTCTAACGACTGCTGAGGAGCCCAGGTTCCGCCACGGCGGGGGATGGCCGTCGGCAACTAGATGAAAAGTCTAATCCTGAATCCGTCGCGTAGCGAGATGAAAAGTACTGCATGCAAAAAGTTGCGTTGTGGTTCGCCAAAACTTGATATTTCAACAAGGTAGCCGGGTGCCCCATCCAAGCCCGGTTTTGGCTTGGGTGGGGTAGTCCCATAAACAAAAAAGGCACGGCTTCAGCCGTGCCCTCTCCGTGTCTCTGTGGTGAAAGACGCTAGTCCCGCACTCCATCCATAAACGCCCGCAGCTTCCTCGACCGCGACGGATGCCGCAACTTGCGCAGCGCCTTGGCCTCGATCTGGCGAATACGCTCGCGAGTCACCGCGAATGACTGCCCGACTTCTTCCAAAGTATGCTCGCTGCCGTCTTCGAGGCCGAAGCGCATCTTGATGACTTTTTCTTCCCGGGGCGTCAGCGTGCGCAGCACCTGGCCGGTCTGGTCTTTCAGGTTGACGTTGATCACCGCTTCCGCCGGCGAAACCACGCCGCGGTCTTCGATGAAGTCGCCCAGGTGCGAATCCTCTTCCTCACCAATTGGTGTTTCGAGCGAAATCGGCTCCTGCGCGATCTTCAGCACTTTGCGCACCTTGGCCACCGGAATGTCCATGCGCTTGGCGATTTCTTCCGACGTCGGTTCGCGCCCCAGTTCCTGCACCAGTTGCCGCGACGTGCGGATCAGCTTGTTGATGGTTTCGATCATGTGCACCGGGATGCGGATGGTGCGCGCCTGGTCAGCAATCGCGCGGGTAATCGCCTGCCGGATCCACCACGTGGCATACGTCGAAAACTTATAGCCGCGGCGGTATTCGAACTTGTCCACCGCCTTCATCAGGCCGATGTTGCCTTCCTGGATCAGGTCGAGGAACTGCAGTCCGCGGTTGGTGTATTTCTTGGCGATTGAAACCACCAGGCGAAGGTTGGCTTCAATCAACTCCCGCTTCGCCTGCTCGGCATCCATGTCGCCCTGGATGATTTCGCGCTGCGTGCGCTTGAGTTCGATGAACGAAACTCCCGCCTCGACCTCGAGCTTTTCCAGTTCCGCCCGCACTGCGCGCGACTGCCTGCGGTATTCCTTGCGCTGGTCTTCGCTGCGCGTCGCATCCGCCTTCTTTTCCAGGTTGAGCGACTGCCGGTCGAGCGAACGCATCATGTCCACCGACTTGTTCACCCGCTCGATGAGACGTTTGCGCTCGGTGTTGGTGAAGCCCAGGTTGCGCACGCACAACGAAACATTAACTACGGCGCGGGCCAGGGCCAGCCGGTAGCGGCGGTAATCCCGCGGGCGCTTCTTCTGCGAGACGGCCGCGAATTTCTCCAGCAGGTGATTGGCCTTCTTGTAAGCCTTGGCCAGGTCGTCGATCTTGCCGGTGAACTCCTTCAGCCGGTTCTGCAGGATCTCGTCAGTGATTTCCTCCTCGTCGAAGGTGACCACTTCTTTGATCGACCGCACGCTTTTCTTCAGGTCTTCGCCCAGCGCCAGCAGTTCGTTGATCACGATGGGCGAGCGTGACAGCGCCTTCAGCACCCGCATCTGCCCGCGCTCGATGCGCTTGGCGATTTCCACTTCGCCTTCGCGGGTCAGCAGCGGCACCGTCCCCATCTCCCGCAAATACATGCGGACGGGGTCGTTGGTTTTTTCGAGGGCGCCGGGACTGAGGTCGAGCTCGACATCTTCGCCAGCCTCGTCCTCTTCGAATTTCTTGTCGAGAGCGGAGGAGGGAAGCTTGGGTCCCTCCAGCACGTCGATGCCTTGCGTACCAATGGTGGTCAGCAGATCGTCGAGATCTTCGGGGGAATGCACATCGTGCGGGATCAGGTCGTTCACCTGATCGTAGGTGAGATACCCCTTCTCTTTCCCGGTATCGATCAGCTTCTTAATATCCTCGTACTTATCGTCAAGAGCCAAGACGGATATCCTCAAATCGTTGAAGTCGTCCCCTGGGAGGACGGCAAAAACGTTGTCAGCGGTGGGAACGTGGAGTCGCGGACCTGCGCGATCGGCACAAACCTTCGAACTATAGCATACCCCACGACACGCTGCCCAGCCAATTCCCCTTCCTGATTTTGTGGAAATTGGCTATGTGACTTCCCACCAATCACTTAGATGTCCGCACGCACTGTTTGGTTTCAAGTTTCCGCCTCGCTTCCACAACCCTTTCCGCGGCATCAGGCTGCGGGAGTCGCTCCGCCTTCCACGACGCCAGGATCCATGAGGGCGCGCTTCAGGCGGTCTTTTTCCTGCAGCAAGCGGCGCAGCTGTTCCGGGTCGTGTCTCCGGACGGTCTGTAACTCGCGCTGCACCGCCTCCAGCCTGCGCCGGAGCTGGATGCGCCGCAGGGCCTTGACCGCACCCTCCAGCCGCTCGGCGGAAAGTTCTTCGTCTTCTTTCATCAGGATCGCGGCCAGCAAGTTGCGATCCGCCTCGGAAACCGCTATCGCCATGACGTCGGAAGTTTCGGGCGCGGCCTCAAGCAAGGCTTCCATCAGTGCCTGAGTCGCCAGGCCTTCGTAGAGGCGATCCCCCTGCAGGGCAAACCGCGCCTGGCGCGCGGGGTCGAAGTCCTCTTCGGCGCCATCGCGGGCCGAGATGTGCTCCTCCGATTCCTGCATTTCGGTGGCAGAGGCGAGAGCCCGGACCAGAATGCGTTCCGCGTCGGTGACCTGAGTCTCGGCCGGTGCCTTCAGGCTGGCGACAGAACGGCTGGTGGCCGCGTGCTTCAACTCCTGGCGCAGGACAGCGGAATCAATTCCCAGCTTCTGTGCAATTTCCTGGGCCAGTTCGTCGCGCACGATGCGGCTGGGCACGCGCTGAATGTGGGGAAGCAAGTGATTCACTGCCTTCACTTTGCCCTCGGCGCTGCGCACGGGAAACTGGCTGCGGGCGCGCTCGATCAGGTAGGTGAAATAGGGCTGTGAACCGCGCAAGGCGGCGGCGTAAGCATCTTTGCCCTTGCGCCGGATGAACAGATCGGGATCGAATCCCGATTCGAGAGTGAGCACCTTTATCTGGAACTCCTCTTCCACCAGCAACCCGAGAGTGCGCTCGGTGGCACGCGCCCCGGCGGTATCGGGATCGAAGTTGACCACGACGTTCTTGCTGAACCGGCCCAGCAGGCGGGCCTGCAATTCCGTGAAGGCGGTCCCGGAACTGGCGATCACATTGTGGAATCCGGCGGCGAAGACCGCGATGCAGTCCATTTGGCCTTCCACGAGAATCGCGTAGTCGAGTTTGCGGATGGCCTCTTTCGCCTGGTCGAGATTGAAGAGCACGCGCGACTTGGAATAGATCCCGGTCTCGGGAGAATTGAGATACTTCGGTCCGGCCTTTTCGTCGGTAGAGAGCGTGCGTCCAGTGAAGGCAATCACCCGGCCGCTTTCGTTGGCGATGGGAAACATCACCCGGTTACGGAATTTGGAGTACATGGCCGCGGCCTGCACCTTTGCATTCGGAGCGGCAGTGCCTTCCGGCACTCGGGCTGCGGAGTCCCGATCGGCCTGCTTCCAGGAAAACAAGCCGCTCTCGCGCATGGCCTCTTCTTCGAATCCATCTTTAAGGCGATCGCGCAGCAGAAAGCCGGAGTCGGGCGCGTAGCCAATGCGAAAAGCCTTGATGGTAGCCTCGTCCAGGCCGCGCCCGGCGAGATACTCGCGGGCGTGCGCTCCCTCGGGACGGCGCAGGCAGTCCTGAAAAAAAACGCAGGCGCGTTCGTGCATTTCGAGCAGCACGGTGCGGAGTCCGGCCTCGCGGGCTTCCACTGGACTGGAATAGCTGATCCGTGGCAGGGGAATGTTCAGCTTCTGCGCGATGGCACGCACGGCTTCCGGGAAGGTGATGTTCTCGATCTTCTGCACGAAGCTGAAGACGTCCCCAGATGCTCCGCACCCGAAGCAGTGGTAGAACTGCCGCGTGGCGTGGACCGAGAACGAGGGCGTTTTCTCGTTGTGGAAAGGGCAGAGGCCGCTGTAGTTCTGCGCCCCGGCCTTCTTCAGCTTGACGTAATCGCCGACGATGCGGACGATATCCGCCTGCTGCTTGACGGATTCTTTGAAGTCGGTGGCGTCGGTCATCGGGGGCGGAGCAGTCCACAGGAATTGTGGGCCAAAGCCGGACTAAAAGGAATAGAGCAGCGCAGAGATGGCTGTGGAGAAGCTGTGGAAGGCGAGGCTAAGCGGTTGACGGTGTTGGAAAACCCGGGCGCTCGCTGCAGCGGTCCACTATGGCCGTGGCCAGGGGGCATCCGGATCGAAGCTGCGACGGACCGCGAGCACGACTTCACGCATGCGAGTCGCGGAAAGGACACGAGGTTCCCGCGTCAACAGGGCGCGTTTACTCAGAACCTGCATGTAATGACCCTTCAGGAACGAAGGGCCGGGCAAGCCGGTTTCGCCAGGCGGAAGTTCGATGACGGTGGCTCCATGGCGTCCACGGCTACCGAACGGGACGATCAAGACGGAATCGATGCGGTCTGTGGAGTTGCGTTCGTCGAGAGAAACGATCAATACCCAGTGACGTGTGGGCGGATTGCCAAGATGGGCAGTCCAGATTTCTCCCCGATGCGGACTACTCATCGGGATTCATTCTGGCTGCGCTTTGAACGAGTGCGGCCTCGAGTTTGCGTTCCTCCGCAGCCTCTTCTTCGGTCATATTTTCGTAATAGGCTGCTGTGTCTCGGGCAAGGCGTTCGCGGTTTTCGTAGGTCAGCAGGCGCTGAATGCACAGGTCGATCGCCTCCGCGAAATTGCGGGCCTCGCCATCCTTGATCAGTAGCTCCAAGTAGGCCAGGCTCTCCGCCGATATGGTGGTCGAAATCTTCTGACGCGTAATCCGGGCCGAGGTAGCCAACACATCCTCCAATTAGAGGATATAGTATCAGATAATATATCAGATAAACAGATGACAGCCAAGTATCTTAATTTCTATAGATTAGCAGTCCCTACACCCGCAGTTCCACCACCGTGGCCCCTCCGCCGCCTTCGTTTTGCGGAGGCTCGATGACGGACTCGACGTGGGGATGCTTCTGCAGATATTGGCGAAGGGCCTTACGAAGGATGCCCATGCCGCTGCCGTGCACGACGCGAACGCGGGGCAGGCCGGCGAGGAAGGCGCGATCGACGAACTTTTCAACTTCGCGGGTGGCGTCATCCACGGTGCGGCCGATGACGTTGATCTCAGACGGCACGCTCTGGTTTTCGCTTTCGAGCGAGACGGAGATGCCGCGAGCGCGGGCGGCTTTTACCGGCGAATCGGAAGAGCGCACCAGCACGTCGGCGATATCGTCGCGGGCGATCTTCATCTTCATGGCCCCGATTTCCACCTCGAAGTGGTTATCGTCAATCCGGCGCGAAACCACGGCGGGGCGGCCGACGGATTTCAGCTTGACGGTGTCGCCCTCAGACACGTGCCGGATGATCTGCGGCTGAGCATGGGGATCGCCTTGATCGGCGCCAGTGGCGTGGGCAACGATCGCCGAATCGAACTGCTCGCGAAATTCGCGGCGCAGGCGGGCGATGCGGCGTTCCGCGTCCTTTGAGATTTTCTGCGACGCGGCCCGGTCCTGGACGGCGTTGACCGCTTCGCGCGCGTGGTATTCGAAATCCCGCAGCAGGCTCTCCAGTTTCTTTTCCATCTCTTTCACGCGCGCCTGCTGTTCTTTGCGTCCTTCAGCGTCAAGACGGGCCTTCTCACGCTCTACTTCTGCCTCGCGATTCTTCAGCCGCAAACGTTCGTCTTCGGCCTGGCGCAATTCGGCATGCAGACGGTCGAGGAACTGACCGACATCCCGGGCCTGCGAACTCAGGCGAGAGCGAGCGGCCTCGATGATGGCCGGGTTGAGTCCGATGCGTTGCGCGATGTTGATTCCGGCAGAAGCTCCAGGCACACCGGTTTTCAGTTCGTAGGTCGGCTGCAGGGTGGCCTCGTCGAAACCGACCGACGCGTTCACCACGCCGTCAGTATTCGCGGCATAGACCTTCAAGGAAGTGTGGTGAGTGGAAATGATGCTGATGCATCCGACATGCCGGAAGTGTTCAGCAATGGCAACGGCCAGGGCTGCACCTTCTTCGGGATCGGTGGCCGACCCCAGTTCGTCGAGAAGCACCAGTGACTGCGCCGAGGCAGTGCGCGAGATGAAGTCAATGTTGGTGACGTGCGCGGAAAAAGTCGAGAGATTCTGCTCGATGGACTGATAATCGCCGATATCGGCCAGGATGGCGTCAAATACCGGCAGTTCGGCCCGGTCGGCGGGCACCGGAAGTCCGGATTGCGCCATCAAAGCCAGCAGGCCTGCGGTTTTCAGCACGACGGTCTTCCCGCCGGTGTTCGGGCCAGTGATGACAAATTCGCGGCAGTTGTCTTCAAGTTCCAGGCTGGTGGGCACGACTTGCGCGTTCTTGAGCTTGAGATTGCGCTCCAGGAGGGGATGGCGCGCACGGTGGAGAACCAAGCGCGCTGCGCTGGATGGAGAAGCGCCGGAACCGGATAAGCTGACAGAGACGCAGTTGTAGTCTTCGGCGAAACGGGCTTTGGCAAACTGCAGTTCCAGTTCGGCCAGAACGGCGACCGCGGCGAGGATATTGTCGGCGTGTTCCCCGATGCGGCGCGTCATCTCGAGCAGGATGCGGTGAATCTCGGCCAGTTCCTCGTCCAGCAGGCGTACGAGTTCGTTGTTCTGCTCAATGGTTTCGAGGGGTTCGACGAAAACGGTCTGGCCGCTGGAACTGGCGCCGTGAATGACGCCCTGCACGCGGCGCTTCTGTTCGACCTTCACCGGGATGACAAAGCGCTCGCCGCGGATGGTGACGAGTTCTTCCTGCACGGTTCCGCCTTCGGCCAATCGGCGCAGATAAGAGCGCAACGATTCCTGAATCGCCCGCCGCTGGCGTTCAATCTCGCGGCGGATGCGCGCCAGTTCCGGTGAAGCGCGGTCCTCGAGCGTACCGTCGGGCAGGATCTTGTTGCGGAAGCTGCGCAGAAAGTCGGTAAAGTCGCTAATTCCCTCCGAGAGACGCTCCACGCCTTGCCACTCACGGGTCATGGCAGCGGGCGGGCTAAGCGCAATCTGCTTCCATTCCGCAGCCCGGTCCACAACCAGGAGAACGTCGCGAATCTCGGTAGTTTCAAGCGCCACACCGGCGATCCGGGATCTTTCAACCTGACCGGCGATATCGAGCAAACCGGAGAAATCGAAGCGTCCGCCGACGCGCCGAAACTCGCGAATTTCAGTGGTGAGGGACTGCTGGTTTTCAATCCATTGGCAATCGCTGGACGGCGCGAGACTGGCGATTAGCCCCTGCCCGAGCGGCGAGGCAGCGTACCCGCGCAAAAGGCCGATGAGAGCGTCGAATTCCAGCACCTGGGAGCTGGTGAAGCGCAGCGGATGAGGCACCATGGAGCAATCATGTTACACCGCTGATTAGGCGCGGGTCGCGTGTGGGCGTAGTGATTGCGAGCGGACGTTACGCGGTGGCCATGGCTGGTTGAAGCCCGACAGATTGCGCGGCGATGGGGAAGCGAAGGACGAAGACAGCGCCGCCTTCAGGTTGATTATGACAAGCAATCTGGCCGCGGTGGTCCTGCACGACGCCGTAGGTCGCGCTCAGGCCCAGGCCGGTGCCCTTCCCGACGGCCTTGGTGGTGTAGAAGGGGTCGAAGACACGCTCAGGCTGGCGGATGCCCGGTCCGGAGTCGGCGAACTCGAGGACGACTTCGTTATTTTCCGCCCGCGCGGTGACACGGAAGATGCCGCCGCCCACTTCATCGAGAGCATCCATGGCATTGCCGATGATCTCGAGACAGCACTGGAAGAGCTGGTTAGTGTTACCCCAAATGCGCGGCAGGCCGGACGCGATACTGATCTCGACATGGATCTTGCGAGTTTCAAGCCGCAGCAGTTCCATCTGCACCGAGCGCTGCAGCAGGGCACCGATGTCCACCAGAGCTTTTTCCGCGGGAGCCTGTTGGGCAAAGCTCAACAGGCCGGAAACCAGTTCACAGGTGCGGCGGGCCTGCTGGCCAATTTTCGTAGCCAGCGAAACCTGGGATGAGTCGAGGCCGCTGTGGCCCGCCAAGCGTTCTGAGAGTCCCAGGATTTCCGCCAGCGGGTAGTTGATCTCGTGGGCGGCGCCCGCCACCAGCTGTCCCAGCGAGGCCAGTTTCTCCTTCTGAACCAGCTGGGTCTGCAGGCGGCGGAGATTTTCCAGGCTGTTGTGCGATTGACGCAGCAGGCGCACCAGTTCGCGATCAAGCAGATATTGCCGCAGGAAAACGAACAGACCGAGCACCAGGACAGCCACGAGAGTGACCATGAGGCGGAAGTGGCGCACCGGCTCGGGCGCCGGATCTGCAAACACCGTCCAGAAGCTCATCACCGGCAGGGAAAGAATCGCCAGCATCGCCAGGCGGGGCGTCATCGCCAGCAAACGGTTACGGCGCGGCGTGACGGGATCATAAGCGGGCGGCATTTTGCGCGCCAGCAGGGCAGCCCAGATGAGCCAGCAGACGCAGGCTACAAAGGGAACGTCGTAGAGACTGCCAGTGTAGTAGCGGCCACGGCTGATGGCCGCATTGATGGTTTCGGAACTCCAGGTGTAGACGACTGCCGCGAGAAAGAAGTTCCAATAGATCTTCTTCCAGGCACCGTGAACGCCGGCCGCCAGTACGCCGAGCGCGCAGAGCAGAACGAGGTTCTCCAGCATGTAGAGTAGATCGTAGTTGCGGCTGTAAACGGCGATGTGCGTGACTACATACTGCTCGGGAAACACGAGAAATGCGTAGAGGAACATCCACCACAGAAGCAGCATGACGAAATTCAGGGTGCTGAAATAGAGCTTCTGACCTTCCTGCGGACGATGCGGGCGCAAGGCCACGGCGGCCATGAAAGGCACGATGTGAATAAAGAGGATGACGTCGCCAACGAAAGGATCGGGGACGTCCTGGCGCAACAAGACTTCGTAGTAGGTCCACAGGGCGGCAGAGGCGGTCCACAGGGAGCAGCCTGCCGCCATCAGGCCCCAGAAGATGCGTGCCTGGCCGCGGCCGGATACAGCATTGGCCGACATCAGGATAGTGCAGCCGAGGATCAGCAGCAGCTGGCTGATGTCGCCGAACGCGGTGAGCGCGGGACCGGGATGGAGGGTGAGCGCCGCCACGGAGCAAAGCAGAATCAGGGCCGCGGCACACGTCCACCAGTATTTTTTCCAGATCATGATTTTCCCAGATCACGATTGTTTGCAGATCTGGGCCACTGGCATTCTAGAAGCCTGTTTTAGCAAGGGATAGGTTCCGGACGAAACAGTGACATTACTTCGGTAACCGCAGGGGCTCTGCTAGAATCGCTGGTAGCGGAGCGATGTTTCTCCGCGCCTGTTTTCATGTCTTTCCCAGTTACACGCCTTCGCCGCCTGCGTCAAAGCGAGCCTTTGCGCGCCATGGTGCGGGAAACCCGGCTGACGCCGGACGCGCTGGTGTATCCCATGTTTGTGTGTCCGGGAGAGGGCGTCCGCAAGGAAGTACGCTCCATGCCGGGAGTGTTCAATCTCTCGGTCGACGAGGCGGTGAAAGAAGCGCGGGAGACGCACGCGCTGGGCGTGCCTGCGATCATCCTGTTTGGTCTGCCGGAAAAGAAGGACGACGTGGCGACCGGCGCCTGGGCGGAGGATGGCATCGTGCAGCAGGCGGCGCGCGCCATCAAGCGTGAACTGCCGAGCCTGGTGCTCATGGGAGATGTCTGCCTGTGCGAGTACATGTCGCACGGACATTGCGGGATTGTGCGTCCCGCGGTTCCGCAATCGCTGGGAGCGGCGGTGGCTGCACCGCCCGCAGCCGCGGCGACGGATTACGAGATCGTTAACGATGCGACGCTTGAACTGCTGGCGCGCACCTCGGTCTCGCTGGCGCGGGCGGGCGTGGACATCATTGCGCCGTCCGACATGATGGACGGGCGGGTCGGGGCCATCCGCAAGGCGCTGGATCAGGCAGGATTGATCAACATTCCGATTCTCTCCTACGCCGCCAAGTTTGCGTCGGGTTTCTACGGGCCGTTCCGCGAGGCTGCCGATTCGGCGCCGCAGTTCGGCGATCGCCGCTCCTACCAGATGGATGGGGCCAACCTGCGCGAGGCCATGCGCGAGATCACGCTGGATATCGAAGAAGGCGCAGACATGATTATGGTCAAGCCGGCGATGCCTTACCTCGATGTCATCGCCGCGGCCCGCGAGCGCTTCGATGTGCCGCTGGCGGCTTACCAGGTTTCGGGTGAATACGCGATGATCGAAGCCGCCGCCCGCAACAACTGGATCGAGCACGACCGCGTCATGATGGAGTCGCTGCAATCTATCCGCCGCGCCGGTGCGGGAATCATTCTGACCTACTACGCCCGCGAAGCCGCGCGCCTGCTGGGATAAGCCGACACAACATGGTTTGCGCGGGAAAGCGCGTTAGCAGCCCGTCAAAGGCTCAGCGCACTACGGCGGGCACGTCTGTCTTCAGCGCCCAGACCAGGGCAATAACCCAGCCAATGGCAGTCCAGCCCAGGAAAAAATTGAGCACCAGGATGCTGACCGCGTCGCGCTTGTTGCGGGCGAAGGCCACAATGGCAGGGATAAAATATGTGACCAGGCCGAAGCCGAAGAACGGGTAGAAAAATGCGAACAGGTGCATAGGACAACCTCGTCCTGTCTTAGTCTAGCGCAGAGAGCGTCGCGCCGCTATTGCGGTACGTCAAATCCCATTGCCATAGTCACGCCCCGCGCGATCCGACGAAGCAGGCCTTCGCTGAGTATGCGTAAGCCATAGCGCGGCTCAAGCAGACTGCTCTTTCGGACCACGCTGATGTCTTCGCAGCGGATGGTAGAAGTCGTTCCCAGGCCAGTTTCTCCCGGCAAGAGCTCGATGTGAGTGGGCGCGCGTGCCGGCGTGGTACTGAGCGGAACAGCCAGGACAGTGTTAGCTCTCTCATGCAGGTTGCGGGCGTCGGTGGAAACGATCACAACGGGACACTGTCCTTTCTCCGGCGGGTCGGTGGGCAGCTGAACGAACCAGATCTCTCCGCGCCGGGGAAGCCGTGGGCGGGTCAATCTCAAGCCTCAGAGTCCGTCAGTTCGGACTCGGCGAATCTGCCCCAGGCCTCGCTTTCTTCCTGTGCTGCCGGGGTGAGCGAGTCGTAGTAAGCACGCGTCTGCGCGGCCAACCTGGCGGCCTCTTCCTGCTGCCTGCGTTCGTGAATCAGCGCCTCAACGGCGCCGGAGAGTGAGGACTCTTTCCTCTCGTTCCGGTAAGTTTCCAGATAGGCAACCGCGTCGCGAGAAAGTGAAAATGTCTTGCGAGACTTCCGAAAGCCTGTCAGGCTGATGCGTTTGTGTTTCATACGTTAGTCTTACCAGAGTATGACAGATGTAATATGAATGGTCAATGTGGCCCTGGTACCTGCCGGATCCTCACTCTGACGGCGCAATCCTGGGGACCGGATGACAATCATTGGCCACGCAGCCTTGCCGGCCAGAAGTTTGATTAGCCTTAAGCCTCTTATGTCAGAAGCAGTCCCAGGTTAGCTCGCCTGCGGCTACGCGGAACCTGGAGCACCCGGCGTTAGGGGAAAGCGGGCCGGTGCGGCTGAATGAAGGATGGACACAGATTTCGTTTCGCGATCGGGCGGCTTGAGCTTGACGGCGAAAAACACCGTTTTCGGCGCTCGTGGTACCCGAGCGCAAGAGCGGGGCACCCACAGTCGTGCTGGTACTGGCGTTCAAAGCCCGGGCCACCCGCCCACTGCTCCCGCGCTCGCTGCGCTCGCGCGGGAGTGTAAAGGATGTCTAGAGACACTCTGTAAAGGATGTCGCGGGACTGGACACAAAACCGGGCTTGAGTGGGCCACCGGCGATCCCAGGTTAGCTCGCCTGCGGCTACGCGGAACCTGGGGCACCAGGCACCCGCCCACTACCCTCCCAGCTCCTTCTCTTTGCCATTGCTCCGCACTCGTCTAGAATCAAACGTCTGCCCGCGAACATCTGTTCTTACATAGAGTAAGGAGCACTTCTTTGCCTGAAACCATTTATGACGTCGCCATTATCGGCAGCGGCCCGGCGGGATACACGGCGGCCATCCGCGCCGGCCAATATGGCCTGAAGACCGCACTCATCGAAAAGGACCACGTGCTCGGCGGCACGTGCCTGCACGTGGGCTGCATTCCCACCAAGTCGCTGCTGTTCAATGCCGAACTCTGGGACCATCTGAAAGACGCCAAGGAATTCGGGATCGAAGGCGTGGATGCGCGCAAGCTGAACTGGGCCGCCATCCAGGAGCGCAAGTCGAAAATTGTCGCCAAGCATGCCAAAGGTCTCGAGTTCCTGATGAAGAAGAACAAAGTCGAAACGGTCCGAGGCTATGGCAAGCTGACCGGCGCGGCGCAGAACGGTGTGCACACCATCGAAGTGAGCGACGGCGGCAAGAGCAGCCAGCTCAAGAGCAAGAGCGTGATTCTGGCGACGGGCTCGGAAGCCCGTATGCTGCCCGGCCTCGCGATCGACGATCGCGTGCTGACCAATATCGAAATTCTAAGCCTCAAAGAGATTCCCAGGTCGCTGGTGATCGTGGGAGCGGGCGCGGTGGGCGTGGAGTTTGCCTCGATCTATCGTTCATTCGACGCCGAAGCCACCATTATCGAAATGCTGCCGCGCCTGGTGCCGGTCGAAGACGAAGAAGTTTCCAAGGAACTGGCGCGCGTGTTCCGCAAGCGCGGCATCAATTTCCACACCAGCGCGAAAGTGGACAAGGTCGAGAAAACGAAATCCGGCCTCGCAGTCACGATCACCGTCGACGGCAAGCAGCAGAAGATTGAAGCGGAGAAAATCCTGATCGCGGTCGGACGCAAGCCGCGCACGCAAAACATCGGCCTGGAAAAAACGAAAATCAAACCGGACCGGGAATTCATCAAGACGGATTCCTGGATGCAGACCGCCGAACCCGGCGTTTATGCGGTCGGCGACATTGTGCTGGGCACGCCGCAACTCGCTCATGTCGGCGCCATGGAAGCGCTCGTCGCGGTCGCCAAGATCGCGGGCAAGCCAGGCAAGCCGATCAATCCGGAGCACATTCCGGGCGCGACGTATTGTCATCCAGAGATCGGCAGCGTTGGCCTCACCGAAACCAAGGCTCGCGAAGCCGGGTACAACGTGAAAATCGGCAAGTTCCCGTTCACCGCAAACTCGCGCGCTTCGATCGTCGGCCAGCACGAGGGATTCATCAAGATCGTTTCTGACGGTGACTACGGCGAGATTCTGGGCGTACACATCATCGGGCCACAGGCGACAGAGTTGATCGCC
>Ga0335077_10005093_pt1 | contig 16081 bp, 14 predicted proteins | sample Lox_Sample_31_FD_207151 | JGI IMG/M metagenome (GOLD analysis project Ga0335077, IMG submission 207151) | Soil microbial communities from Loxahatchee National Wildlife Refuge, Florida, United States - Lox_Sample_3.1 | ecosystem: Environmental > Terrestrial > Soil > Wetlands | place: USA...
GCCATGAAATCCCGCCGAGACTTCCTCAAAGCCGGCCTGGCCCTGGGCGCCGCCGTTCCGCTGCTCCGCGTGCGCCCGCTGCTCGCGGCGTCCACGCTGGAAACCGCCCCCGCCGCCGCCGGCAAACCGATCCTCGTCGCCGTGCGCGACGGCAGCCGCGCCGCCATGTGCGACCGGGCCCTGGCCGAACTCGGCGGCATCACGGCCTTCGTCCGGCCGGGCCAGACCGTGGTCATCAAGCCCAACATCAGCTTCGACACGCCGCCGGAGATGGGCTCCAACACGCATCCCGAGTTGCTACGGCAAGTGGTGACCCAGTGTTTCTCCGCCGGGGCCAAGTCGGTCAGCATCTTCGACCACACGCTCGACCAGTGGCAGCGCGCCTACGTCGCGAGCGGCGCCGAGCAGGTGGCGAAGGACACCGGGGCGAAGCTGGTCCCGGGCAACGACGCCAGCTACTACCGCGAGGTCGCGATCCCGGGCGGCGTCGTGCTGCGCTCGGTGAAGGTGCATTCGCTCGTGCTCGACAGCGACGTGTTCCTCAACGTGCCGGTCCTGAAGCATCATGGCGGCGCGCAAATGACGTCCGCGATGAAGAACCTGATGGGCATCGTCTGGGACCGCCGCTTCTGGCACCGCAACGACCTTCACCAGTGCATCGCCGATTTCCTCACCTGGCGGAAGCCGACGCTCAACATTCTGGACGCCTATCATCCGATGGTGCGCAACGGCCCGCACGGCCGGTCCGCGGCCGATCTGGTCGAGGTGCGCACGCTGCTCGCCTCGGCCGACATCGTCGCCCTGGACGCCGCCGCCGCGAAGATCCTCGGCCTGCAGCCGGCCATGGTGGGCTACATCAGGATCGCGGCGGAGATGAAGCTGGGCACGATGGATCTCGACCAGGTCGACATCCGGCGGATCAAGCTGGGCTGACACCGTGGCAAACCGGGGCCTCAAACTGCTCCGCGTGGGCGTGGCGCTGGCGGTGGGCGCGGTCCTGACGGCGGCCCTGGTGGATTTCCGCGGATTCCTGCCGCCGGCGGCGGGCCGGTGGCTCGCGTCCATCCAACTCGTGCCGTCCGCCATCGCGCTCGCCACCGGGGCGGCCTTATCGCTGGCCTGCCTCGTCGTCCTCGCGGCGACGCTGCTCGGGGGCCGCATCTACTGCTCGGTCATCTGCCCGCTCGGCATTCTCCAGGACGTCATCGCCCGGGTCGCCACCTGGGTCCGGCGGGGCGGGCGGCGGTTCCTGCCGCACGCGCCGCCGTGGACCCGGCTGCGCTGGCTCATTTTCTGGGCGACGGTCGGCGGCGTGGCCTCGGGCTGGGCCAGCCTGACGCTTTCGCTGGAGGATCCATACAGCAGCTTCGGGCGCATTGCCGCCGACGGCTTCCGGCCGCTCGCCGTCCTGGTCAACAACGCGGTCGCCGGACTCGCCAATCTCATCGGTGTCGGCACCCTCTACCGCGTGCCCGTCCCGTGGGCGGGGGCCGCCGCCGCGCACCAGCCGATCCTGCTCCTCGTGTTGCTGGTCGTGCTGGTCGCGTGGCGCGGCCGGCTCTACTGCAATACGCTCTGCCCGGTGGGCACCCTGCTCGGCTGGCTCGCCCGGCGGGCGGCCTTTCGGCTGACCATCGACGCCCGGTCCTGCAACAAGTGCATCGAGTGCCTGCATGTCTGCAAGGCGCAGTGCATCGACCTGCGGCGGCGCAACATCGATTTCTCCCGCTGCGTCGCGTGCTACAACTGCCTCGACGTGTGCCCGAATCACGGCATCAGCTACCGGTTCGCCTGGGTCAGACCGGCCGGCGCCCAGCCGGCCGCGCCCCCGCTCCAAGCCGCGACCGCCGCGGTTCCCGACCCCCAGCGCCGCGCGTTCCTCGCCGACAGCGCGGTGGCCGTCGCGGCCCTCCTTGGCGCGCCGGCCCTGCGGGCCCAGGGCGCCCCCAGCCGCACGGTCTCGGGCGCCGGGGCCAGTTCGGTCCTCTGTCCGCCGGGGGCGGTCAGTGTTGAACGTTTTTGGGCGCGCTGCACGGCCTGCCACCTGTGTCTGCCGGCCTGCCCGACGCAGGTGCTGCAGCCGGCATTCCTCGAATCCGGCTGGGCCGGGCTGATGAAGCCGCGCCTGGATTACACCAGGGGCGCGTGCACCTACTCCTGCCGGGCGTGCCTCGAGGTCTGCCCGGACGGCGCCCTCGACCGGCTGGAACTCGCCGAGAAACAAGTCACCCGCATCGGCCTGGCGCGCCTCGATCTGGACCGCTGCATCGTCAAGACCAAGGGGACCGATTGCGCGGCCTGCTCCGAGCAATGTCCCACGCAGGCCGTCACCACCGCGCCCTACGGCCGGAACCTGCGCCTGCCGCGGCTCGACCCCGAGCTGTGCACGGGCTGCGGCGGCTGTGAATTCGCGTGCCCGGTCCAGCCCGTCAAGGCGATCACGGTCACCGGCCTCCGCCGCCATGAACGCGCGCGCCGGCCGGTCGACGCGAAGGCCGCCGCGCCGGCGCCGGCCGGCGGTTTTCCGTTCTGAGCGGAACCGGGCGGCGGTGTTTTCTGGCGCGACTCCGCGGAGCGAAGCCGCCAACCTCTTCGCCCCATGGCCTACCAACCCGCGCCGACCCGTTACGACCAGCCCGCGCTCTACCGCCGTTGCGGGCGCAGCGGCCTGAAACTGCCGCTGATCTCGCTGGGCCTCTGGCATAATTTCGGCGCCGACGCGGACCCGGCCGCCGGCCGGGCGCTCCTCCTGCGCGCCTTCGACCTCGGCATCACCCACTTCGACCTCGCCAACAACTACGGCCCGCCGCCGGGCGCCGCGGAGACCGTCTTCGGCCGCGTCTTGCGCGACGACCTCGCGGCGTGGCGCGACGAGCTGATCATCTCCACCAAGGCCGGCTACGACATGTGGCCCGGCCCGTACGGCGAGTGGGGTTCGCGCAAGTCCCTGCTCGCCTCGCTCGACCAGTCGCTGCACCGGCTGGGCCTGGAGTACGTGGACATCTTCTACAGCCACCGGCCGGATCCCGACACACCGCTGGAGGAGACGATGGGGGCCCTGGCCCACGCCGTGCACACCGGCAAGGCGCTCCACGCCGGCATCTCCAACTACAACCCCGAGCAGACCGCGCGAGCCGCCGCGCTGCTGCGCGAACTCGGGGCGCCCTGCCTCATCCACCAGCCGCGCTACAGCCTGCTGGAACGCGGACCGGAACAGGGACTGTTCCCCGTGCTCGAGCGCGAAGGGATCGGCGCCATCGTCTTCTCGCCGCTCGCCAAGGGCGTGCTCACCGACCGCTACTTCGCCGGCATCCCCGCCGACGCGCGCGCCGCCCGCGACCCGCGCTTCCTCAAACCCGCCGACCTCACCCCGGAACTGCTGGCCCGGACCCGCCGGCTCGACGCGGTGGCGCGGGCCCGCGGCCAGTCGCTGGCCCAGATGGCGCTGGCCTGGGTGCTGCGCCAGCCCGCCGTCACCTCCGCCGTCATCGGCGCCAGCAAACCCAGCCAGATCGAAAACAACCTCGGCGCGCTCCGGAACCCCGCCTTCACCCCCGGGGAACTTGCGCAGATCGACCGGATCCTGGCAACCTGAGCCCGGCGGCGACCCCGCGCCGTGAACCTGCTGCTGTTTGAACCCGAGGAGACGAGCCGGCCGCTGCCGCGCGCCGACCCGCGCGCGGTCCATCTGCTCACGGTGCTGCGCCGCCGCTCCGGCGACACGTTCGACGCCGGGATCGTGAACGGCCCGCGCGGCAAGGGCACGCTCGCGGCGGTCGGAGCGGAGGCGCTCACGCTCACCTTCGCGTGGGGCGACCCGCCGCCGCCGCTGGATCCGATCACCCTGGTGGTGGGGCTGCCGCGGCCGCAGACCGCGCGCGACATCCTGCGCGACGCCACCGCGCTCGGCGTCGCCGCGATGCACTTCGTGCGCACCGAAAAAGGCGAAGGCAGTTATGCCCACAGCACCCTCTGGAGCACCGGCGAGTGGCGGCGGCTGCTCGTCGCCGGGGCCGAACAGGCTTTCGACACGCGCCTGCCGGAGGTGACCTGGGAACGATCGCTGCCCGAGGCGATCGGCCGGTTGTCCCCCGGGGTCGCGCGGATCGCCCTGGACCACTACGAAGCCAGCACCGCCCTGTCGGCGCACCGGCCCGCCGAGGGCGCCGGCGCGATTGTGCTGGCGTTCGGGCCGGAGCGGGGCTGGTCGAACGCCGAGCGGGCCGCGCTGCGGGGGGCCGGCTTCGTGCTCGCCCATCTCGGGCGGCGCGTGCTGCGCACGGAGACCGCGGTCACGGCGGCGGTGGCACTGGTGAAGGCCGGGCTGGGCCTGATGTAGCGCTCCGCCTAGTTTCGCCCGCGGCGCCTTAACTCCGCTGGAAAAACGCCGCCGTCGGCTGATGGGCTCCCTTGCCCAGGCGCTTGACGCAGTCCCAGCCGGGCGGCGCCAGCATTGTTTCCCCGGGCATCTCGAAGATTATGACCGCCCCGGGATTCGCCGCGAGCGCGGGCGTCAGCCAGGCGAACAGCCGGGGCGCCGCCTCCGCGACGAGTTCGAACGGCGGATCGATGAACACGAGGTCCGCCACCTCGCCGGTCGGCGGGCACCACGTGAGCGCATCGGCCGTCACGACCTGGGCGGCATTCACGTTCTGGCCGAGGCATCGGGATACGGCCTCGATATTGCGCCGCACGCAGGCGGCGGACGGCGCATGGCGCTCGACGAACACGCCGCCGCGCGCGCCCCGGCTCAGCGCCTCCAGCCCGTACGCCCCGCTGCCGGCGAACAGGTCCCAGAACCAAGCGCCCGCCACGCGCGCACCCAGGCTCGAGAACACCGCCTGGCGCAGTCCATCGGTGGCCGGCCGCACGGCGCCGCCCTTGGGCACCGCCAGCGGAATGCCCCGCGCGACTCCGCCACTTATGCGCACGTCGTCCCTCCCGGATGCGCCATCTTGCGCCCGGCGCCGGCCCCGGCCGGCGTCAGATGGCGCCGGTCCGCCCCGCGGCAGGACAACGGCTTCGGCGGAACCCCGCCATCATTTGCCGGTAATAACATAGAAATTGCACGTAACGAACGGACTGGTAATTAGACAATCTTAAACGCGCTGGATCAGGTGGTTGCCGACTCGCCATCTTGTCGAGCGCCGCTTGCTGTGACCTATTTCTCCCAAGCTGCCAACCATGCGCGCCTTCCGGCCCATCGCCTGCCTCGTCCTCGCCGGCCTCATCGGGTCTTCGGCCGGGGCTGAGGAATCCAACTTCTGGCCGATCCGGGTCGACCAGAAGCCGGGCAGTGGCGGCACCACCGAGTCGTGGCAGGGGGGCGGACCGCTCTTCTTCGGCCAGTGGTCGGCCGACGGCAGCAGCGCCGGCGGCCTCCGGCCGCTCTATGTTTACCGGACCGATGCCGTCGGTCACGCCCGGGAAAGCGACTTCCTTTTCCCGCTGATCACCGACCGGGAGAACGACGTCTACCGCCGCTGGAGCCTGATCAGCCTGATCAATGTTTACGGCCCAACAACGCCGGGCGCCGGCGGCGCGCGCCATTTCGATGTGTGGCCCGTCTACTTTTCCCGCGACACGGGCGCGGCGGCCAGCTCCTATCATGCCGTCTTCCCGCTTGCCGGCGCGGTGCGCGACCGCCTGGGGTACGACCGGTTTTCGTGGGTGCTGTTTCCGCTCTACGGCCGGTTTGAGAAACACGGAGCGGTCACGACGGACACGCCCTGGCCGTTCGTCAAATTCGTGCACGGTGGCGGCCACCACGGTTTCGAACTGTGGCCGCTGTTCGGCTGGCGCGGCCAGGCCGGGGTCTATCACGACCGGTATTTCCTGTGGCCGCTGATCTACCGCGACGAATCGCAACTGTCGTCGCCGACGCCGACGGTGTTGCTCGGGGTGCTGCCGTTCTATGCCCGCGACGAGGGCGCCGGGTTTCGCAGCGAGACCTACCTCTGGCCGTTTTTCGGCTACACCCATCACCAGGCGCCGGACCGTTATGACGAGACGCGCTGGTTCTGGCCGCTCCTGGTGCAGGGCCGCGGCGACGGCCGCCTCGTCAACCGCTGGGCGCCGCTCTACACGCACTCAAGTTACCACGGCGACGACAAGCGCTGGTGGCTGTGGCCGCTCTTCCGCCAGGAGCAGTGGAGCGAATCCGGCCTCACAGTGACCCGGTCGCAGGTGCTCTATTTCCTCTTCTGGTCGCAGCGGGAGCGCGCCCCGGCCCGCCCGGCGCGTCCGCCCGCCGAGAAGACGCACCTCTGGCCGCTGCTCAGCTACTGGGACAACGGCGCCGGGCAGCGCCAGTGCCAGGTGCTCAGCCCGTTCGAGGTGTTCTTTCCGACGAGCCAGCCGGTGCGCGACGCCTACTCGCCGTTGTTCGCCCTCCTGCGCTTCGACCAGCGCAGTCCCGGCGACACGCGCTGGTCGCTGCTGTGGGACGCCGTCACCTGGCGGCGCACGCCCACGGAGCGGGAGTTCCACCTCGGACCCCTCCTCGGCCTGGAGCGCGGCCCGCAGGCCGGCCGGGTGGCGCTGCTCGGCGGCCTGTGCGGCTTCCGGCGCGGCCAGGCGGGCGGCCCGTGGAAGCCGTTCCTGTTCGATTTTCTCCCCAAATCGGATAAGAAAACCGCACCGGCCGCGATGCCATGAAACAACTCACTGCCATTCTCGAGGCCATCGGCAGCACGGCCCTGCTGGCCGTCCGGGCGGCCCGCCATCTCCCCACGCTGCGGCGGCAGTTCCCGCGATTCATCGAACAGTGCTACCTGATCGGGTACACGACGATGCCGATCGTGACCATCCTCAGCTTCTTCATCGGCGCCGTGCTGGCGCTGCAAAGCGGCTACAGCATGGAGAACTACGGCGCCAAGCAGTTCATCGGCACGCTCGTGGGCCTGTCGATGGTGCGGGAGCTGGGCCCGGTGATGGTCGCGATCCTCCTCGCGGGCCGGGTGGGCTCGGCGATCACCGCGGAGCTCGCCTCGATGAAGGTCTACCAGGAGGTGGACGCCCTCGTGACCATGAACATCCCGCCCGAGCGCATGCTCGTGCTGCCCCGGCTGGCCGCGGTGCTGGTCATGATGCCGGTGCTGACCACGATCGGCAACCTCTGCGGGTGGTACGGCGGGGCCCTGGTCTGCAAGTACACCGCCTTCATCTCGATCGAACCCGACTCCTACTTTGCCACGCTCAAGCGCTACATGGAGGTGAAGGATGTCTGCGACGGCCTGATCAAGGCCGAGGTCTTCGGCTTCGCCATCGTGCTCGTCTGCTGCAACATCGGCCTCAACACCCGCGGCGGCCCGCGCGAGATTGGCGGGGCCGTCACCAAGGCGGTGGTCATCTCGCTCATCCTGATCCTGGTGCTGGATTACTTCGTCACCAAGGCCCTGATCTGACGCGCCATGACCTCCTCCCCCTCCACCTCCCCCTTCGCCGCCAAGACCTTCGGCGTCAAGATCGACCGGCTCACCAAGCGCTACAACGGCGTGGCTGTCCTCAAGGAGGTGAGCCTGGAGGTCCGGCCCGGCGAGATTTTCGTCATCATGGGTCCGAGCGGCTCCGGCAAGAGTGTCCTCCTGAAACACATTGCCGGCCTCGAACTGCCCACCAGCGGGCGGGTGCTCATCGGCGAGCATGACGCCGCGGACGCGCTCGCCGCCGCCCGTGTCCGTCTCGCCCTGGTTTTCCAGGCGGGGGCGCTGTTCAACTCCATGTCGGTCTACGACAACCTCGCGCTCTACCCGCGCGAACACCGCCTTTGCAACGAAGCGGGCATCCGCGAGCGCGTGATGCGGGTGCTGCAGATCCTCTCCCTGGAGAAGGCGGTCGCCAGGTTTCCCAGCGAGCTCTCCGGCGGCATGAAAAAGCGCGTCGCCATCGCGCGTGCCCTCGTCATGGAGCCGGAGCTGCTGCTCTACGACGAGCCGACCTCGGAGCTCGACCCGGTGATGTCCGCCACCATCGGCGAGATCATCGCCACGATGCGCCGGCACACGGCGGTCACCTCCATTGTCGTGACCCACGATCCGATCATCGCCCTGTCGATCGCCGACCGCATGGCCTTTCTCATGGACGGACGCATCCGCGCCACTGGCAAGCCCGGGGAATTCCAGCACCCCGCCGACCCGGCCATCGCCAACTTCCTCAATCCCACCATCGATCTGGAACACCCCCGCTTCAAACAACTGGAGACTGACAATGAATAACCGCATGCAAACCATCCGCGTCGGCCTGTTCTTCATCCTGGGCCTCGCACTCCTCTGGATCACCTTCGAATCGCTCAGCGGCGGCCGCGTGCTCCACGAAAAGGGCTACGCGCTCACCGCCCGGTTCGACAACCTGAAGGGCCTGCAGAAGGGCGACGACGTGCAGATCGCCGGGGTGCGGGTCGGCGCCGTGCGCACCACCCGGCTCATCGGCCGGCAGGCCGAAGCCGTGCTCATCATCGACCCCGGCGTGGAGATCGCCAGCGACGCCGTGGCCATGGTCGCCACCTCCAGCCTGCTCGGCACCAACCACCTCGAGATCACCGTCGGCACGCCGGGCGCGCAGCCCCTCGCCCCCGGCTCGGAGATCAAGACCCGGGACACGGTCGACATGAACGAGGTCATCGCCCGGCTCGGGTCCCTCGGCGACCGGATGGAACAGGTCGTCAACCAGATCGGCCAGACGCTCAACGGCGGCCAGGGCGGCAATCTCTTCACCAAGATCGACAAACTCGTCACCGACAACGGCCCGAAGCTCACGGCGACGATCTCCAACCTCCAGACGATCACCGACAAGATCCGCAGCGGCGACGGCACGCTCGGCCGGCTGGTGAATGACCACCAGCTGCACGACGACCTGCTCGCCTCGGTCGACCAGCTCAAGGGCGCGGCGACCGACGCGCGCGCCATGGTCGACAACGCCCAGACGATCCTCAACCAGGTGAAGGCGGGCAAGGGCGCGCTCGGCGTCCTCCTCTACGACGAGCAGACGGGCGACCAGCTCAAGGCGACCGCCAAGAACCTCGAGGCGCTCTCGGTCAAGCTCAACAGCGACCAGAGCACCCTCGGCCACCTGATCAGCGACGATACCCTTTATCGCTCCGCCCAGGGCACCCTGCACAAGGTCGACCAGGCGATGGAGGGCCTGAACGACCAAGGCCCGATCACCGCCGTGGGTGTCGCGGCCAAATCGCTCTTCTGACCGGCCGGGCGGCGGGTCGCGCCCGCCGCCCGCGGCTCAAAATTCGCCAGGCTTCATCCCGAAGTAACCGGCCGCGTTGCGGTAGCAGATGTTCTCGACGAGTTCGCCCAGGGCCGCGCCGTCCGGCGGGATGAGCCCGGCCTTGATGTCGGCGCCGAGCAGCGCGCACAGCACGCGGCGGAAATACTCGTGCCGCACGTAGCTGAGGAAGCTCCGTGAGTCGGTGAGCATGCCGACGAAACGGCTGAGCAGACCCAGGTTGGACAGGGCGTTGAGCTGCCACTCCATGCCCTCGCGCTGGTCGAGGAACCACCAGCCGCTGCCGAACTGGACCTTGCCGATCACCGAGCCGTCCTGGAAGTTGCCGACCATCGTCGCGAACAGGTAGTTGTCGGCGGGATTGACGTTGTAGACGATGATCTTGGGGAGCTGGTTCTCGGCATCGAGGCGGTCGAGGTAGCGGGAGAGCGAGCGGGCCTGCGGGAAGTCGCCGATGGAGTCGACGCCGGCGTCGGCGCCGAGGCGTTTCATCAGCCGGCTGTTGTTGTTGCGGATCGCGCCAAGGTGCAGCTGCTTGGTCCAGCCGCGGGCGGCGTCGAGCCGGCCGAAGAACAGCATCAGGAACGAGGCGAACTTGGCCCACTGCTCCGGGGAGGCGGCGGTGCCGGCGCGCGCCTGGGCGAAGATCGCCGCGGCCTCGCGCTCGGTGCAGTCCTCGGCGGGCACGTACTCCATGCCGTGGTCGGAGAGCCGGCTGCCGTTCTGGTGGAAGAAATCGTGGCGCTGCTGGAGCGCGGCGAGGAAGCTGGCGAGGTCCTTGATCTCGAGGTTGGCGCGGGCGCCGAGCTTGTCGCACCAGGGGTTGAAGGCCGCCGGGTGGTTCACCCCCAGGGCCTTGTCCGGCCGGAAGGCGGGATAGACCCGGGTCTTGAGCTTTGATTTCCGGATCGCCTGGTGCGGCGCCAGGTCGTCGGCCGGGTCGTCGGTCGTGCACACCACCGCCACCTTGAACTTGGTGAGGATGCCGTGCACCGAGAGCGCGGGATCCTGCAGCTTCGCATTGGCCCGTTCCCAGATCTTCGGGGCGTTCTTTTCGTTGATCAGGAGGTCGATGCCGAAATAGCGCCGGAGCTCGAGGTGCGACCAGTGATGGAGCGGATTGCGCACCGTGAAGGGCACCGTCCGCGCGTACGCCAGGAACTTGTCGTAGTCGCTCGTGGTGCTGCCGGTGATCAGGTCCTCCGGCACGCCGTTGGCGCGCATGGCCCGCCACTTGTAGTGGTCGCCCGCCAGCCAGATTCGCGTCAGGTTCTCAAACCGGCGGTTGGCCGCGATTTCCTCGGGCGGGAGGTGGCAGTGGTAGTCGAAGATCGGCTGGCCGACCGCGTGATCGAAATAGAGCCGGCGCGCCCACGGCGTGGTGAGCAGGAAGTCGTCGGGTAGAAAGGTCTTGGGGGTGGCGGGCATGGCGGGGAGGGCTTACGAGACGAGGTGGCTCCGGAGGTAGTCGAAGCTGGATTTCAGGGAGGCGAAAGGATCACGCGGACACGTGTCCTGTTCAATAATAAACCAGGCGCAGCCGGACGCTTCCGCCTCGGCGATGATGCGCCGGAAGGGCAGTGTGCCCGCCCCGATCTCGCACCAGGTCGGCTTGCGCTCGCGGGTCATCGCGTAATCCTTGAGGTGGATGAACGGGAGCCGGCCCCGCAGCTTGCGGCACCATTCGACCGGGTCGCCACCGCCGTACTGGACCCAGTAGGTGTCGAGTTCGCCGGCGAGGTTCCCGGGGTCGGTATGGGCGAAGATGTAGTCGAGCACGGGCGCCCCCTCGAACTTCAGGAACTCGATGTCGTGGTTGTGGTAGCCGAGGATCAGGCCGGCGGCGCGGAACTTGGCCCCGGCGGCGTCCAGCTTGCGGACGAAGGCGCGGACCGTGTCCGCGTCACTGAAGTCGAGGCTTCCCGGGTACGGGTAGGCCGTGAGCCGGCAGCCGAGCTCCCGCAGGGTGGCGATGGCCTTCTCCGGTTCGTCGAGGATCACCCCCGACGGCTCGTGGGTGGCGCAGATCGTCAGCCCCTCGCCGGCCATGATCGCCACGATCTCCCGGTTGGGGATCGGCCCCAGGCCGCTGAGCTGCACCGCCTCGTAGCCGATCGCCCGGATCTTCCGGGCGGTCGCGGCCAGCGCGGCGGCGGTCTGGCAGAAGTCGCGCACGGTGTAGAGTTGGGCGGCAACCTGGTTGATTTTCATGAGGGGAGGACGGCGCCACCCCGCCGGGCCGGCGGGGCCGCCGCATTCAGCGACCGAATGATTTTGAGAAATCCTCCGCCGGCGGCGTGGATTCGGCGGCGGCCTTGGGGCGGGACTGTCTGACGTGCTGCCGCAACTGGCGGGCGTAGGCGCGGGCGTTGAGCGGCAGGTCGACCGTCTTTTCGCGCCAGGTCGACAGGAGCATCGCGTTGGCGAGCTCGACCGAATGGATGCCCTCCGCCGCAGGCGCGATCAGCGGCGTGCCGTCGAGGATGGCGGCGGTGAAATTCTGCAGGATCTCGAGGTGCTGGCCGCCGCGGTCGGCGGCCGCGATCACCGTCTCTGTCGTCTCGGGCCGGGCGAACGATTGCGGCGCCGCGCGGCTGAAGGCGGACATCGCCTCGGCATTGCGCCGGATTTCGATCCGGTCGCGCTCGTAAACAATCCGGCCGCCCTCGGCCGTGATCTCAAGGCGGCTGGTGCCGGGCGCCTCGCCGGTGGAGGCGATGAACACCGCGGTGGCGCCGTTGGGCAGCTCGAACCAGGCGGTGACGTCATCCTCGACTTCGATGTCGTGGTAGCGGCCGAAGCGGCAGAAGGCACGCACGAGTCGCGGCATCCCGAAGATCCACTGGAAGAGATCGAGATTGTGCGGGCACTGGTTGAGCAGCACGCCCCCACCCTCCCCGGCCCAGGTGGCGCGCCACCCGCCCGAGGCGTAGTAGGCCGCGGTGCGGAACCAGTCGGTGTTGATCCAGTTCACGCGGCGGATCTCGCCCAGGGCCCCGCCGCGGATCAGCCGGTGGATCTCGCGCCAGGCCGGGTCGGTGCGCTGGTTGAACATTGCCGCGAACACCTGCGCCGGATTCCGGTGCGCGGCAAGGAGCCGCTCGCCGTCGGCCTTGTGCACCGAGATCGGCTTCTCCACCAGCACGTGGAGGCCGGCCCGGAGCGCCGCGATGCCGATCGGGGGGTGCGCGTAGTGCGGCGTGGCGATGAGCACCGCGTCGATCCGCCCCGAGCGGAGCATGGCCGCGGCCGAGGGAAACGCCGGGACGCCGGCCGCCGCCGCGCACCGGGCCGGATTGGGATCGCTGACGGCGGTGAGCTCGAGGCGTGCGACGCGGCCCGCCAGGACGTGGCGGGCGTGCGTCGCCCCCATGTTGCCCATGCCCGCGATGCCGATCCGCACGCTGCCCATGGTGATACGGGGCCACACCCGGCGCGGGGCGCCCGGGTCAGACCTTCGGCCCCCGCTGCGCGGCGAACCGCGCCCGCAGCCGCAGGCCATTGAGGCGGATGAACCCCGCCGCGTCGTTCTGGTTGTAGGCGCTCTTCACGCCCTCCATCGACGCGATCTTTGGATCGTAGAGCGAATACCGCGACCGCCGGCCGCAGGTGATCACATTGCCCTTGTAGAGCTTGAGCCGCACGGTGCCCGTCACAAACCGCTGGCTCTCGTCCACGAGGGCCTGCAGGCACTCGCGCTCCGGCGCGAACCAGAAACCGTAATAGACCAGCTCCGCGTATTTCGGGATCAGCGAGTCGCGCAGGTGCATGACCTCGCGGTCGAGCGTCAGCGACTCGACCTGGCGGTGGCCGTGCATGAGGATGGTGCCGCCGGGCGTCTCGTACACACCGCGGGATTTCATGCCGACAAACCGGTTCTCCACCAGGTCCACGCGCCCGATCCCGTGGCGGCCGCCGAGGGCGTTGAGCGTCCGCAGCACGCCGGCCGGGGTCAGCCGGCGGCCGTTGACCGCCACGCAGTCTCCGCGCCGGAATTCCAGCTCGACATATTCGGGCCGGGCCGGGGCGTCCTCGGGCGCGACCGACAGCTTGAACATGCCCTTGTTGGCCCGGGTGGTCGGATCGAACCACGGGTCCTCGAGGATGCCCGCCTCGTAGGAGATGTGGAGGAGGTTGCGGTCCATCGAATACGGCTTCTTGAGCGACGCCTCGACCGGGATCCGGTGCTGGCGGCAATAGGCGATCATCTCGGCGCGGCCGGGAAATTGGGCGCGGAAGGCGTCGAGTTTCCACGGCGAGATCACCGCCAGCTGCGGCGCCAGGGCCATGTAGGTGAACTCGAACCGGCACTGGTCGTTGCCCTTGCCGGTCGCCCCGTGTGCGAGGGTGTCCGCCTTCTCCTTCTTCGCGACGGCGATCTGGGCCTTCGCGATCAGGGGCCGGGCGATCGAGGTGCCGAGATAATACTGGCCCTCGTACACCGCGTTGGCCCGGACCATCGGGTAAATGAAGTCGCGCGCGAACTCCTCGACCAGATCGAGCGTGTGATGGCGCGTCGCCCCCGTGCGCCGCGCCTTGGCACCCAAGCCCCGCAACTCTTCCTCCTGCCCGATGTCGGCCGAAAAGGTCACGATCTCCGCGTCGTAGGTCTCCTTCAACCACTTGACGATCACGGACGTGTCGAGCCCCCCGGAGTAAGCGAGGACGATTTTCATGGGGGGCCGAGTGTTGGCCAAAGCGGGGGGCGCGCAAAGAAAAAACTCGGCGCGGGTCTGGCGGTCTGCGACCGCGGGCCGGGCGCGAATGGGTCGCCGGCCCGTTTCGCCCGCGGCCGCCAGCCGTCCCTATTCATGGCTTTTTGACCCTAGGGTGTTTGCCCGGGTCCGCGCGGCCGGTTAGAAAGCAATCCTTCCCAGACCGGCCGGTCCACGTCAGGCTGATCCGCCCCCATGAAGCACCACCGCGCCCTGAAGTTGGGCCGTTCACTCCGGGGATTCACCCTCGTGGAGCTCATGATTGTGGTCGTCATCGTGGGGATCCTGGCGGCGATCGCCATCCCCACGATCGGGCGCGTGCGGCGCAATTCTCAAAACAGCCGGTTCGTCAACGACCTGCGCGCCTTCTCCCAGGCCTACGAGACCTACGCCATGAAGAACGGCACTTGGCCTCCCAACGGCAGCAGCGGCGTCGTGCCGACGGGTATGTCCGGCGAATTGCGCGACGCCAACTGGCAGGCGGTCACTTCCGTCGGCGGCCACTGGAATTGGGACTACAAGACGGGCGGCATCACCGCGGGCATCTCCGTGAGCGGCGTCACCGCCACCGACGTGCAGATGGCGCAGATTGATGCGAAGATCGACGACGGCAACCTCGCCACCGGCAATTTCATCAAGAACACCAACAAGTTCACCTACATCCTGCAGAAGTAGGCCGGCCCTCCGGCCGGACGGCGCCTCACCGGCGCGGCCGCGACCGCTCCGGTCGGGACTGCCGGGCGAGCGTGGCGACGATCGCCTTCTGCACGTGGAGGCGGTTCTCCGCCTGGTCGAAGACGATGGACCGTGGATTGTCCAGCACCGCCTGCTCGACCTCCTCGCCGGGGTGTGCCGGCAGGCAGTGCATGAACAGGGCGTCGGGCTTGGCCCGGGCGAACAGCCTCGCCGTGACCGCATACGGTCGCATCTGCAGCCGGCGCTCCCGGGCCTCGTCCTCCTGGCCCATGCTGGTCCACACATCGGTGTAGACAATGTCGGCGCCGGCGACGGCCGCGGCGGGATCGGTCGTGAAGCGGTACGCCGGCGCATACCCGCCGGCCCGGAGCAGCTCGGCGACGGCCGCGCCGGGCTCGAAGCCGGCCGGCCCCGCCAGCGCGATCTCCATGCCGAAGTGCGCCGCACCCAGGATCCAGGAATTGGCCATGTTGAAGCGCGTGTCGCCGAGGAAGGCGATCTTGCGCCCGCGCAGGGACGCCAGGAGGTTGCCGCGCGGGCCCGCCCAGCGCTCCGCCGCCGTGAAGGCGTCGGTGTAGAGCTGGCAGGGGTGCAGCAGGTCGGTGAGGGCGTTGATCACGGGGACGTTGCCGTGCCGGGCGAGCTCCTCCACGTCGGCCTGCGCATAGGTGCGCACGACCAGCCCGTGCACGAACCGCGAAAGGACGCGGGCGGTGTCGGCGATCGACTCGCTCCGGCCCAGGTGGAGGTCGTTCTTGTTCAGGAACAGGGGCCAGCCGCCGAGCTCATGAATCCCCACCTCGAACGAGACGCGCGTCCGCGTGCTGGCCTTGGCGAACACGAGCGCCCACGTCTGCCCCGCGAGCAGGGCGCGCCGGGCGCGCCGCGCGCGCTTGAACGTCCGGGCCAGCGCAAACACCTCCGCGGCCTCCGACGGCGTGAAGTCGGTCTCCTTGAGGAAGTGCTTCATGGGGAAAAACGGCGTTTGTACGCCCGGGCGGGGGGCCCGGCCAGACTAAATTTCGGCCGCCGGCCGGGGGCCGGACGCCCAGGCCTCAACGCTGCGCCTTCAGGACCCCGCGGATGATTTCGACCGACCGCTCCAGCTGGGGCCGCGCGGCGATCAGCGGCGGCAGCAGCCGGATCACCTGGTGGCCGGACAAGACCGTGAGCAGGCCCGCCTCGCGGAGCGCCGCCTGATAAGGCGCCGGTTCCGCGGCCATCTGCACGCCGACCATGTAACCCCGGCCCCGCACCCCCTTCACGTGCTTGGGAAAGTCGGCCGCCAGTTTCTCCAGCGCCTGCAGCCAGGGCCCGCTGTGGGTCGCCACGTTGGCCAGAAGCTTCTCCTCCTCGATCACATGCAGCACGGCCAGCGCCGCGGCACAGGCCAGCGGCGTGCCGCCGAAGGTCGTGCCGTGCGAGCCCGGCTG
>Ga0335077_10005094_pt1 | contig 16079 bp, 15 predicted proteins | sample Lox_Sample_31_FD_207151 | JGI IMG/M metagenome (GOLD analysis project Ga0335077, IMG submission 207151) | Soil microbial communities from Loxahatchee National Wildlife Refuge, Florida, United States - Lox_Sample_3.1 | ecosystem: Environmental > Terrestrial > Soil > Wetlands | place: USA...
TAACCTCGCCGGCGAGGGCCTTCGGGTCCCAGTAGACGGGCTCGCTCGGGTCATAGGACAGGCCCGGGGTAGGGTTGTAGCTCGCGGTCCTGGTGTCGTCGCTCACGGTGTCCCCCCCGGGGAAGAGGGGCGGCCCGTTCTCCCCGGTTCGGGAGCCGGGCCGCCCGGGCAGCCTATTTCACGGAGTCGAGCATCTTCGAGAACTTGCCGGCGTGGGACTTCTCCGCCTTGGCGAGGGTCTCGAACCAGTCGGCGATCTCCTTGAACCCCTCGTCGCGCGCCGTCTTCGCGAAGCCCGGGTACATGTCGGTGTACTCGTGGGTCTCGCCGGCGATGGCCGACTTGAGATTTGCCACGGTGTCGCCGATGGGGAGGTCCGTGGCCGGGTCGCCCACGCTCCTCAGGTAGTCGAGGTGCCCGTGGGCATGACCGGTCTCACCCTCTGCCGTATCCCGGAAGTTGCCGGCCACCTCCGGGTGTCCCTCCACGTCCGCCTGCTTCGCGAAGTAGAGGTAGCGCCGGTTCGCCTGGGACTCACCGGAGAAGGCGTACTTCAGGTTCGCGTGCGTCTTCGTTCCTTTGAGCTGAGCCATCACATTCTCCTTGCTGGGTTGGTAGGAAGGTGAGAGCGGAGCCCCGGAGCGGGCGCCGAGCTTTCCTTCGGGCCCCGTCGGGGTACTGCCCCCTCGTCGCAACTCGCTTCCAGGTACATCGCGTCGGGTTCGCTGTCTTGCGGAAAGACGGGTCGCCGCCACCTCCTCACGAGCGAGAAGATGCGCCCCGCCCGGCCCGCGGGCCAAGACATCGTCTCTATCGAATCAATAGGCGGAGGCTATGGCTCGGGAACCGACCCGGGCGCGGCTCTACGCCTGCACCTGGCGCTTGAGGCCGCTCGCGAGGTCGTTGAGGGCGCGGGCCTCCGAGGCCACCTGCTCCGTCGAGGCCATGGTCTCCTGGGTGGCGAGGTAGATCTCGTTCATGGCCCGGAGGACCTGGTCGAAGGCGTGGTCCTGCTGCTGGGCCACGGTGGCGATTTCCTTCGCGGCCTGGGACGACTCCTGGAAGGCGCTCGCCAGGCGCCGGATCGCCTCCCCGGTGGTCGAGGCCACCTCCGCTCCCTTCTCCGCCCGCTTTACCCCACTCTCCGCGGCCGCCAGGGCTCCGAGCATGGCCTGGTAGACGTCCCCGAGGAGGCCTTTCACCTGCCCGGAGGCGGTCCTCGCCTCCGCGCTCTGTCGCCGGATCTCCGTCGCCAGGGCCTCGAGCGGCTTCGCCGCGGGGTTCAGGCCCACCTCGGCGAGGGCCGCGTCCGCGAGCCGCTCCGAGCGGTCGGCGACGAAGCCCACCACCGAGGCGGTGTCGAAGACGTCGCGCATCCGCTCGTTCAGGCCCTCGATGACGCGCGAAAGGGCCCGCACCTGGCCGGCGAGCTCCGCGAGCTCCCCGGTGATGGCGTCCACGGCGGTGAGGCCGTCGGCGGAGCACCGCTCCGACCGCCGGGCGAGGCCGATGACGGTCTCGGCGGTGAGCGCCGCCCGGGTGGCGGTTTGGCCGAGCTGCCCCAGGGTCGCCGTCGTCTCCCGCACGCTCGCCGCGGTCTCCGCGGTGGTGCTGGAGAAGGACGAGACGGTGCTGAGGAGCGCCTGGGCGGTGCCGAAGAGGTCCTGGGCGGTCTTCGTCACCTGCCCGCGCCGCTCCTCCTCGGCGGCCAGGAGCCGGTCCCGCTCCCATCCGGCGAAGCCAGCGGTCGCCGCCAGGAGAAAGGGGACGAGGTCGACGATCCAGAGGAGGGGATCGGCCTGCGCCCGGCCGGCGGCGGACAGGGTCCCGTAGCGCCGGGAGGCCTCGAGGAGAGTCGCGGCCGCGGGGAAGGCGAGTCCCCCGAGGAGGCCGAGGGTGGCGTAGCGCGTGCGGTACATGGAGCTTCCTTCCGGTCGGGGAGGAACCGCTCCATTCTCACTCCGAGTCAGACCAGTATCCAGGAAGCCTCCGGGTAGGGAGGCCCCTCACATCCACGGCTCCTGCCGCACTGAACGCTTGAGCCGAGCGGCGAGGTCGTCGAGCGACTTCGCCTCCTCCGCCACCTCCCGCGTCGAGGCCGCGGTCTCCTCGGAGGCGAGGTAGATCTCGTTCATCGCCTTCATCACCTGCTCGAAGCCGATCTCCTCCTGCTGCGCCGCCTGGGCGATGTCGCGCGCTGCCTTCGCCGAGTCGCCGAGCGTCTGGGAGAGCGCCCGCAGCGTGTCGGCGGCCGCGTGCATCACCCGCGCCCCCTCCTTCGCCTGCACGCTCCCGGACTCGGCGGCGTCCACGGCGCCGTGCATGAGCCGGTGGACCTCGGCCAGGATCGACTTCGCGCGCGCGGCGGCCTCGCGGGCCTCCTCGGCGTGCCGGTCCATGTGGGTCGCGAGCGCGGCGAGCCCGGGCGGCGCCGCCGCTCCCGCCTCCGAGCGCGCCTGGCCGGCGAGCGCCCGGGATCGGTCCGCCACCCGGGAGACCACGTCCGCCACCTCGAAGATCTCGCTCATGTGGCCGTTCAGGCCGGCGATGCGCTCCGAGAGGCCGTGGGTCTGGTCGGCGAGGGCGAGGAGCACCTTCTTCGAGGCCTCGGCAGTGGAGAGGCCGGTCGCCGCCGACCGCTCGGACTCCTGCACCCGGCCGGCCACCGTCTCCGCAGTGAGCACCGCGGCGGTGACCGTCTTCGAGAGCTGGGCCATGGTCGCCGTCGTCTCCCGGACGCTCGCCGCCGTCTCCGCGGTGCTGGCGGTGAAGGAGGAGACCGATCCCAAGAGCCCCTTCGCGCGCTGGGCGAGCTCGGCGGCGGCCCGCTCGAAGCCGTCCCGCCGCGCCCGTTCCAGGCGGAGGAGCTCCTCGTGCTGCCGCCTCATGGTATCCGTCTGCCGGCCGATGATGAACCCGAGCGCCCCGAGGACGAGCGGCGCGGTGTCCATGATCCAGACGAGGGGGTCTTCCCGGTGGGCGGCGACGAGGAGGGCGGGCCCGAGCCCGGCGTGGCGCAGCCAAGAGGAGAGCAGGGTCCCCACCGCCGGCAGCCCAAGGCCGGCCAGTGCGCCGAAAATGGCGTACCGCGTCGCGCGCATCGGCTCCGCCCCGCCGACTCACCCGGCCCGGGTGAGCCGCCACCCCCCCAAGAGGGAGGACACCCGCCGCCGAGGTGGGAAGGGAGGCGAGGTCACCCCGCCGCCTTGGCGGGCTCCGCGACCTTCGCCGACGACGCCTCGTGGGCGTCCCAGCGCCGCTGGATCTCGGCGCCGAGGTCCTCGAACTTCGGGGTGATGTCCTTCTTCGTCACCGCCTCGAAGCACTGGACGCACTGGTGGAGGCCGTTCGGGGCCTCGATCACCCATTGAATGTGGTGGGAGCAGTTCATGCCCCGGGTTCTAGCGCAGTGAAGGCCCTCTCGGGAAGGGCACGCGCCGTGCACAAGCCAGGGGGACCGTGGAAGAGCTCCGAGTTCCCAAGCGGCGCGTGCCGGTGGATGTCGTCCTGCCTGGGGGCGTCGCCCAGAACGTCTTCGTCTTCCTCTCCGAGGCGGCCCCGGGCCACGACGGGCCGGAGCGCCTCGCCGATCTCCTGAACGGAACGGATCCCTTCATCCCGGCCCAAGTGGCAAACGGCGGCGGCATGACCTTTCTGCACCGGATCTCCATCGCCGTGGCCCGGGTGGCCCCCGAGTTCGACCTCGAGGCCGGAGAGGCCGTGAGCCCCGATACCGAGCACGAGGTGGAGATCACCCTCGTCGACGGGACCCGCGTCCAGGGGCGCGTGGGCTACTCGCTCCCTCCCGAGCGCGCCCGGCTCGTGGACTTCCTAAACCTCTGCGAGCCCTTCTTCCGCGTGGTGGAGCCCGACGCCGTGGCCCTGGTGGGCCGGGCTCACGTGGCGCGGGTCGGCTTCGCTTCCAGGTGATCCATGCCCCGCCTCGACGCCTTCATCGAGCGACTCGTCGCCGCCAGCGGCTCGGAGCTCGTGTTCCAGACCTCGGAGGGAGCGCTCCTCGCCTCCCCAGAGGGGCCGCGCAGGCTCGTCCGCCAGGCGCTCTCCACCTCCCAGATCGTGAGCGCCTTCGCCGAGATCGTCCCCTCCGACCTCCGGCCCGGGTTTCCACGGCAGGGCGCCACCGTCTTCCCCTACCTCGCCCCCTCCGGGCCGGTGGAGGTCCGCTTCGAGGCCGGGGCGGACTCGGTCCGCGCAGTGGTGCGCCTCCTCCGGCAGGAGGCGGCCCCGGACGCCCTCGACCCGTCTCCCGCACCCTTCGGGTTCGAGGACGACCTGCCCTCCCCTCCCCCCGCGGTCCCGGAGCCGGAGGCCGCTCTAAGCCCCTCGCCTCGGGCCAGCGCCCGGGTCGTCCGGCTCCCCACTGAAGCCCGCGCCGCCATGGACAAGCTCCTCGCCACCATGCTCGAGCGACGGGCCTCCGACCTCCACCTCTCGAGCCAGAGCCCGCCCTGCCTTCGGGTCGACGGCGACATCGTCCCCGTCCCCGAGCTCGGGGTCCTCGAGCCGGCCCGGCTCGCGGCCATGATCTGGAGCATCGCCCCCGAGAAACACCGGGAGGAGTTCGAGACCTCGAGCGACGTCGACTTCGCCCACGAGACCGAGGCCGCCCGGTTCCGGGTGAACGTCTTCCGGGATCGCAAGGGGATCGGGGCGGTGCTGCGCCAGATCCCGAACCAGATCCTCTCCGCCGAGGAGATGGGGCTCCCCAAGGCCGTCCTCGAGCTCTGCTCCCTGCTGAAGGGGCTCGTGCTCGTCACCGGGCCCACCGGCTCGGGGAAGTCGACCACGCTCGCCGCCCTCCTCGACCACGTGAACCGCAACCGGGACGACCACGTCATCACCATCGAGGACCCCATCGAGTTCGTGCACGCGGACCGCCGCTGCATCGTGAACCAGCGCGAGGTGGGCACGCACACCCAGTCGTTCAAGGCGGCGCTCCGGGCCGCTCTCCGCGAGGACCCGGACGTGGTCCTCGTCGGGGAGCTCCGCGACCTCGAGACCATCGCCATCGCCATCGAGACCGCGGAGACCGGCCACCTGGTGTTCGGCACCCTGCACACCAACACCGCGCCCTCCACCGTCGACCGGATCATCGACCAGTTTCCGAGCGACCGTCAGGCGCAGATCCGGATGATGCTCTCCGAGTCCCTGCGCGGGGTCATCTCCCAGACCCTGTGCAAGAAGATCGGCGGGGGCCGCGTCCCGGCCATGGAGATCCTCCTCTGCACGAGCGGCGTCGCGAACCTGATCCGGGAGGGGAAGACCTTCCAGATCCCCTCGGTGATGCAGACGGCCCGGGGCCAGGGGATGATGACCCTCAACGACTCCCTCCTCGACCTCGTGAAGCGCAAGGTGGTCCTTCCCGCGGAGGCCCACGCCAAGGCCGCCGCCAAGGCGGAGCTGAAGCAGCTCCTCGAGCGGGCCGGGTTTCCCCTGCCCGCCTGAAGCGGCCGCCCCGCGCTTAAGTCTTGACCGGGCGCCGCCTTCCGGCGGAGTCTCGGTTTCGAGATGGCGTCCAAGAAGCGGTCCCTGCGCCGCGCCCAGCTCCAACCGGCCCCCGAAAGCGTCAGCCCTCCCCCTCCGCAGCCGAAGGCCAAAGCCCCGGCCCCCCGGCCGGACGGCTGGCGACGCGCCGCGCCCTGGGCGGTGCTCGCGGCCCTCCTCGTCGCCACCGCCGTCGCCTACGCCCCGGCCCTCGACGGCGAGTTCCACTGGGACGACTGGACGTCGATCCAGGACAACATGGAGCTCCGGGCTCCCGGGACCCTCAGGCTCCCGTCGGTCCGCTCCCTCCTCTCCCCGGAGCGGCGCATCACCGAGATGAGCTTCGCGCTCGACTACCAGGCGGTCCAGCTCAAGACCTTCCGCTACCACGCGGTGAGCCTGGCGCTCCACCTCCTCGCCTCGGCCCTCGCCTTCGTCTTCGTCCGCGGCCTCCTCCGCAGGGTTGGCCATCCCCGGTCGGCGCCCCTGGCGCTCGTCGCCTCGGGGCTCTTCGCGCTCCACCCCATCCAGAGCGAGGCGGTGGCCTACGCGGCCCAGCGCTCCGAGGTGCTCGCCTCCGCCCTGTACCTCCTCTGCCTCGTCTTCCTCGACGACGCGGCGGGCCACGGGAAGACACTGCGCGCCGCCGCTTCCTGGTTCGGCGGGGTCGTCTCCTGGCTCCTCTCCATGGGCTCGAAGACCATCGGCATCAGCGCCCCGGCCGCCTTCCTCATGGAGGTGGGGGTCGCCGCCCCCGCCAGCGAGCGGGGGGCGAAGGCCCTCGAGCGCCGATCGCTTCGGGCCCTCGTCCTCGCCTCGCCCCTCGGCCTCCTCGCCGCCTGGAGCATCGCCATCCACCTCGCCTACTTCGCGAGCACCCCGCAGGCGGGCGTGGGCGCGAACGCCCTCTCCGCGCCCTCGACCGCGAGCTACTTCTTCTCGCAGCTCCGGGTCCAGTGGCTCTACCTCCGACTCCTCGCCTGGCCGGACGCGCTCGGGCTCGACCGCACCTTCCCCGGCAGCAAGGGGTTCGACGGCCAGGTGGCGGTGGCGGCGCTCGGCATCGCCGCCCTCCTCGCGCTCGCCACCTGGCTATGGGTGCGCGCCGAGCGCTCCCCGGCCCCGGCCCCGGCCGAGCGGGCGGCGGCGGTGGGCATCTACTGGTGGTTCCTGGTGCTCGCCCCGAGCTCCTCGGTGATCCCGGTCGCGGACCTCGCCGTGGAGCACCGCGTGTACCTCGCGGCCCTCGGCCCCCTCCTGGTGGTGGCGGTGGCGGCGGACGCCGCGCTCCACCGCGCCTTCCCTCCCTCCCGCGCCGCCGTGGCCGGCGGGGTGCTCGCCGGCATCGCGGCGCTCGCGCTCGGGATCGCGCTCCACGGCCGGGCCGAGGTCTGGCGGACCGAGGTGGACCTGTGGCGCGACTCCGCCAAGAAGAGCCCGGACAACGCCCGGATCCTCACCAACTTGGGCCTCGCCCTCCAGCAGAAGGGGGACATGCCCGGCGCCGAGGTCGCCTACCGGAAGGCCTGGGCCATCGTCCACGAGCCGCTCCACCTCGTGCACCTCGCCCGGAACTTCGCCGCGCTCCTCGAGCTCACCAACCGCCCGGCCGAGGCCCTCACCGTGCTGGAGCGGGGGCTCAAGGTCGCTCCGTCCCACCCGGACCTCCTCGTGAACGAGGCGGTGGCGCTCACCCAGACCGGCCGGGTGGAGGAGGCCATCGTGCTCGCGCGCAAGGCGGCCGGGGTGGCCCCCGGCTCCCCGCTCATCCGCAACGCGCTCGGCCAGGTGCTCGCCTTCCACGGCGAATGGGCCCCCGCGCTCGCGGAGTTCCGCGCCGCGGCCGCGCTCGACCCGGGAAAGGCGGACTACCTCGCCAACCAGGCCATGCCGCTCGCCAACCTCGGGCACAAGGACCAGGCCTGCGCCGCCCTGACCCAGGCCCGGGCCCGCTTCGGCGCCGCCCGCCTCCCCCGAGACGCCGATCGCTGGGCGGCCGCCATCGGCTGCCCCCGCTAGCGCCCCGCCTTTACCGCCGGCCGCACGCGCGGTACCTCTAGCGCGATGGCTCCCGACGCCACCCCCGCCGCGGCGTCCGAGGCCGCCGAGGCCCCCCTCGCCGCCCGGCTCCCCCCGGACCCAGGGGGCCGGCTCTCCGACGAGGAGATCCTCGACCGCTTCGTCGGCTGGGTCTCCTCGACCGGCCTCTCCCTGTACCCGGCGCAGGAGGAGGCGGTCCTCGCGCTCCTCGAGGGGCAGCACGTGGTGCTCGCCACCCCCACCGGGTCGGGGAAGTCGCTCGTCGCCACCTTCCTCCACTTCCAGGCCATGGCCCGGGGCGAGCGCTCCTTCTACACCTGCCCCATCAAGGCGCTCGTGAACGAGAAGTTCTTCGACCTGTGCCGGCTCTTCGGCCCGGAGAACGTGGGGATGATGACCGGCGACGCGGCCGTGAACCGGGACGCCCCGGTGGTCTGCTGCACCGCCGAGATCCTCATGAACCTCTCGCTCCGGGAGGCCGCGCCGCGGGTGGACGCGGTGGTGATGGACGAGTTCCACTACTACGCCGACCGGGAGCGCGGCATCGCCTGGCAGGTACCCCTCCTCCTCCTCGAGAAGGCCCGGTTCCTGCTCATGTCGGCGACGCTCGGAGACATGACCGCCATCTCGGAGAGCCTCGCCTCCCTCACCGGGCGGAAGGTGGCCGAGGTGCGCAGCCGGGAGCGGCCGGTGCCGCTCGAGTTCGAGTACCGGGAGACCCCGCTCCACGAGACCCTCGAGGACCTGGTGGCGGCGAAGAAGGCCCCCATCTACCTCGTGAACTTCACCCAGCGCGCCGCGGCCGAGCAGGCGCAAAATTTGATGAGCGCCAAGTTCTCGAGCAAGGAGGAGAAGGAGGCCCTCCGGAAGGCCCTCACCGGGGTCCGCTTCGAGACCCCCTTCGGCAAGGACCTGCAGCGCCACCTCCGGCACGGCGTGGGGCTCCACCACGCCGGGCTCTTGCCCCGGTACCGGCTCCTCGTGGAGAAGCTCGCCCAGCAGGGCCTCCTCAAGGTGGTCTCCGGCACGGATACGCTCGGGATGGGCGTGAACATCCCCATCCGCACGGTCCTCTTCACCCAGCTCTGCAAGTTCGACGGGGAGAAGACGGCGATCCTCTCGGCGCGCGACTTCCGCCAGATCGCCGGCCGGGCGGGTCGCCGGGGCTTCGACGAGCGCGGCTACGTGGTGGCGCAGGCCCCCGAGCACGTCATCGAGAACAAGCGCATCGCCGAGAAGCAGGCGGCCGGCAAGAAGGTGGAGAAGAAGAAGCCGCCCCAGAAGGGCTTCGTCCCCTGGGACCGGAACACCTTCGAGAAGCTGCAGTCGAAGGAGCCGGAGCCGCTCGAGTCGCGCTTCGAGGTGACCTTCGGGCTCCTCCTGAACCTCCTGCAGAGCGAGACGGCCCGCGCCGGGGGGGGCTACGGCCGCCTCGTCGAGCTCGTCTCCCGCTCCCACGGCAACGAGTACGTAAAGGCCCGGCACCGGCTCACCGCGGCCCAGCGCTTCCGGACGCTGCGCGCCGCTGGGCTCGTCGAGCTCCACCGCATCGACGGCTACCGGGGGCGCTTCGTGCGCCCGGGCCGCGGACTCCAGAAGGACTTTTCGCTCTTCCACACCCTCTCGCTCTACCTCCTCGACTCTCTGCCCCGCATCGACCCCGAGCGCGAGACCTACGCTCTCGACGTCCTCACCCAGGTGGAGTCCATCCTGGAGGACCCGGACGTGGTCCTCTTCAAGCAGCTCGACCGAGCCCGGGGCGAGGCGGTGGCCCGCATGAAGGCGGAGGGCAAGGAGTACGACGAGCGGATGGCGGAGCTCGAGAAGGTGGAGTACCCGAAGCCGAACGCCGACTTCGTCTACTCCACCTTCAACGAGTTCGCCGCTCGCCACCCCTGGGTGGGCCAGGAGAACATCCGGCCGAAGTCGATCGCCCGGGACGTGGCGGAGCGGGCCGTCTCCTTCAACGACTACGTCCGCGAGTACGAGCTCGCGCGGAGCGAGGGGGTGCTGCTCCGCTACCTCTCCGAGGCCTACAAGACCCTCGTCCAGACCGTGCCGGAGGGCTTCCGGGACGAGGCCCTCGAGGACCTCATCGCCTTTCTCCGCTGCACGGTGCGGAGCGTGGACTCGAGCCTGGTCGACGAGTGGGAGCGGATGCGGGCCGGGCCGGCGCCTTCGACCGCGTCCGCCGCCGGGGCCCCCTCTCCGGCACCGGCGCTGCCCCTCGACCCGGCCGCCGACTCCCGCGCCTTCCTCTCGCGGGTCCGCGCCGACCTCCACCGCCTCCTCGGGGCTCTCGCCCGCCAGAGCTACGAGGAGTCCGCCGCGCTCGTCTACCAGCGGTCGGAGGGAGAGTGGACCCCGCGGCGCTTGGAGGAGGCGCTCGCCCCCTACTGGGAGGCGCACGGGCGGATCGACGTCACCCCGGCGGCCCGACGCCCCCACAACACCTTCCTCGACGAGGTGGGCCCGCGCCGCTGGCGCGCGGTCCAGCGCATCGTGGACGAGGAGGGAGAGGTGGACTGGATGCTCGAGTGCGCGGTCGACCTCTCGGAGCCGCGCGACCCGGACGCTCCCCTCATCGAGCTCGTGCGCGTCGGGACGTAAAGGGGGGACGCCCTCTAGGGACGGAAGGCCCCGGCGGGCGCCTCGCGCAGGAGCTCCACCGAGGAGAGCACGGTCTCCCCGGTGCGCTGCCCCTGTGCGAAGTTCGTCTCGCGGAAGGGGACGAGCACCCCCGACACCTTGCGGAAGTCGCCGAACTCGGTCGCGAACTCCACCGCCCCGCCCGGCCCGGCGAGCCGTGTCACCACCCGACGCACCTCCCCGCTCGCGGGGTCGATCTCGGCCCGGAGCCCGAGGCCGTCGCCGAGGGACACGGACACCGCCCGGAGCTTCGCCCCCGCCCGCTCCACCGGCCCTTCGTCTACGAGGCCCTGCTTCCCTTCGAGGAGGACGAGAGGGAGGTCGAGCCGGGCGGCCTGCAGCACCATCGCCAGGTAGGGCGGCGCGCCGCTCACCTCCTCGCCGTCCCGCCAGCCGCGCTCGCGGTCGAGCACGCGGAGCTCGCCCCGCTCGCCGCCGTAGGCGATGGAGACGCGGAGCCGGCGGGGCCGCTCGAAGATGCGCGTCACTTTGCCCCGGCCTCGCATCGCCGAGGTGACCACCCCCTCCTCCACCATGGCCGGGAAGCGGGCGAGCGCCGAGCGCCCGCCGTAGGCCTCGACCGAGCGCTCCACGAGCGCCTGGGCGCTCCGCGGACTCGACGGCCCGGCGGCGAGGGAAAGGGCGGCGAGGAGGGGTACGAGGGTCAAGGGTCCTTCGGCTCCTGCGAGGGAGTGTGCCTTCGCGTCCGAGCGGCGGCAAGGGATGCGGGAGAGGCCGGCGCCGGGTAGGTGACGCGCTCGTCCGCGACCTTCGCGAAGGGGGTGAGCCGGTGCGGCTCGACCCGCCCGCGCCCCACGATGTGCTCCGGCGTCGCGCCGCGGGCGAGGAGCGCATCGGCGACGAGGGAGCGGTGGCAGCGCCAGGGGACGGCCTCCGCGCACATCACCGCCACGGTGCCCGATGCGGCGAGCGCCCGCAGCTCCGAGAGGCCCTCCTCGAACTCGAGGGTCTGCATGTAGTCGGCGTATCCCCGGAAGCTCGCGTTCCGCCAGGCGCCGTTCGCCGAGCCGGGGCGGGGCTTGCGGAGGCCGCCCAGGCGAGGGAGGTGGACGTAGCGGATCCCCGCGCCGCGGAGCGACTCCTCGAGGGCCTTCCTCTCGAACTGCGGGTTGTGGCGGGAGCGAGGGACGGTCCGGACGTCGGCGACGACCGAGACCCCCTCCGAGGCGAGGAGTCCCAAAAACTCGCCGATGGGGTGCGTGGAGTGGCCGACCGAGAGGACCCGCATTCCCTTCCACGAGCCGGGCTCGACGTCCGCCATATCCCCGATCTGTTGCCGGGGGACTCCTCGCGCAAAGGCCCCTCGGGCAGCCACTTTGGCCCCTCTCGCTCCCGGGGTCGCGCGGGACCCCCCGGGCTCGGAGACGAGGGGAACCCGAAGCGCCCGCGCACCGGAGAGGAAATCTGCGTTGACACTTCCCTGGGTAAGGCCCAAGAGTAGCGCCTCACGATGCTCTCCAGCCTGAATCCCCCGCCCGGAAAGCGCTGGCCGCGCGGTCAGCGCTTCCTCCTCTCCGCCCGAGGGGCCGAAGTCGAGGCGGCCTACCGGACGGCCGTCCAGGACGTCCGCGCCCAGGGCCGGGAAGCGCTCGAGCTCGCCGAGAGGCGGTGGGCGGACCCTCTTGGCCTCGAGCCCTGCGACGGTGTCGTCCTCTCGGAGCTCCGCCCGGCAAAGCGCTCGCTCCCCGATCTCTTCCGGGCGCTCGAGGAGTGCGGGATCCCGGCTCCCAAGGTGCGGGAGGCGATCGAGCGGCTCGTGACGAGGGGAATGGTGGAGCCGGTGCTCCTCCGGGAAGCGGCCCCCTAAGAAGGGGGCGTCGGGCTCACTCCCGACCGCTCCGGAAGGCCTTCCGCTCCGAGCGGCGGCGCTTCTCGCTGAGTCGCCGCTGCTTCGAGGACCGGGTCGGCCTCGTGGGCACCCGCCTCGTCGGGACCCGGGCGAGCTCGGTCAGCCGCTTCCGCATCCGCTCGAGCGCCGCGCTCCGGTTCATGGCCTGGCTCCTGCGCTCCGTGGCCGTGACCGTGGTCCCGGTCGGCAAGTGCACGAGGCGCACCCCGGTCGCCGCCTTGTTCCGGTGCTGCCCGCCGGGACCGCCCGCCACCAAGAACTCCTCCCGGCACTCGGAGAGGAGCCCCTCCTCCCCGCGGGAGAGGGCCTGCCGCGCCGCGGCCCGGACCTCGAGCGGGACGTCCATGGCGCGACCTTGCCAAAGGACCGGGCTCGGCGCCAGTCCCGCCTGCGAGCGGGAGGGGCAGCCCCTTCGTTTCCGGAGCCGGGGGGGCCGCCACTCGATAGACTCGTCGGAAAGGGGAGGCGCCATGGCCGAAGAGATGTGGGCCCTCGTCTACGACCGCGAGAAGGATCCATGGGAGAAGTCCCGGGGGCTTCGGAAGGAGCGGGTCCCCCGGCCGACCATCGACGTGGGCCGGGATTATCGGGACTCGGCCATGGTGGTCGTGAAGCCCCGCTTCGCGGGCTTCTGCGGCTCGGACCGGGGCATCTGGTTCCGGCGCGCCTTCGGCGACATGATCCAGGGCTCCCTCGCCCAGGAGGGCCGGACGCGGCGGGTCATCGGCCACGAGCTCCTCGGCGAGGTGGTAGAGGCCGGCCCGGAGGCGACGCGCGACTTTGGCCTCCGCCCCGGCGACGTGGTGAGCACCGAGAGCCACATCATCTGCAACACCTGCTACCAGTGCCGCATCGGAGACAATCACGTCTGCGCCACCGCCCGCATCATCGGCATCAGCGTGGACGGGTGCTTCGCCGAGTACGTGAAGCTCCCCGCCCAGGCGCTCTGGCCCACCGACACGGCGAAGATCCGACCCGAGGTGGCGGCGCTGCAGGAGCCCTTCGGCAACGCCGTGCACGCCTGCACCAAGGTGAACCTGCGCGGCCGCTCGGTCGCCATCATCGGCTGCGGGACCATCGGTCTGTTCGCCATCGCCGTGGCCCGGGCGCTGGGGGCGCGGCAGGTCATCGGGGTCGAGCCCATGGCCCCGCACATCGAGATGGCGAAGAAGCTCGGCGCCGACGCAGTGGTGGAGCCCTCCCGGACCACCGAGACCTCCTACGTGCACGACGAGGCCATCGCCCGGCGAATCCTCGAGCTCACCGAGGGGGTAGGGGTGGACGTGGCGCTCGAGATGTCGGGCTCGAACGCCGCCCTCAACACCGCCATCAGCGCGGTTCGCCGGGGCGGCCACGTGATCCTCTTCGGCCTGAAGAGCGGGGAAGCCGTCATCGAGAGCCTGGAGCGGGTCATCGTGGAGGGCATCAGTCTCCACGCCGTCATCGGCCGGCGCATCTTCGAGACCTGGCACATCACCCGGAACCTCCTCGAGTCGCGCTCGCCCGACATCCACGGCCTGGTCTGGGACGTCATCCTCCAGGGCGGGCGCGGCACGGTGGTCCCCTTCTCCGAGTGGGAACCGGGCGCCTTCGAGGAGAAGATCAAGACCCACCCCAAGGTCCTCATCCGCTTCTAGGGAGGAGCGCCATGTACGACGAGGCCCGTCCGCTCTTCGCGCGAGCCCTCGAGGAGATCAAGGCCTCCGGGGCTTTCAAGGAGGAGCGGCTCATCGAGTCACCCCAGGGGGCGGAGATCCGGGTGGGAGGCCGCACCGTCCTCAACTTCTGCGCCAACAACTACCTCGGCCTCTCCTCCCACCCCAAGGTGCTCGCCGCGGCCCGGGAGGCGCTCGGGGAGCGCGGCTACGGCCTCTCCTCGGTGCGCTTCATCTGCGGCACCCAGGACCGCCACCGGGAACTCGAGCGCCGGCTGGCGAACTTCTTCCGCTTCGAGGACGCCATCCTCTTCTCCTCCTGCTTCGACGCGAACGGGGGGGTCTTCGAGGCGCTCCTCGGCGAGGAAGACGCCATCGTCTCCGACTCGCTCAACCACGCCTCCCTCATCGACGGGATTCGCCTCGCCAAGGCGCGAAGGCTGCGCTTCGCTCACGCGGACATGGGCGACCTGGAGGCGAGGCTCGAGGAAGCCAGGGATGCGCGGCTCAAGCTCGTGGTCACCGACGGAGTCTTCTCCATGGACGGCGACGTGGCGAACCTCTCCGCGCTCTGCGCCGTCGCCGAGCGCCACCGGGCGCTCGTGCTCGTGGACGACTCCCACGCCTCCGGGTTCCTGGGCCCGAGAGGGCGGGGCACCTCCGAGCTCTGCGGCGTGGAGGGCCGCGTGGACTTCCTCACCTCCACGCTCGGCAAGGCGCTAGGCGGCGCCGCGGGCGGCTTCGTGGCGGCGCGCCGGGAGGTGGTGGAGCTCCTGCGACAGCGGGCCCGGCCCTACCTCTTCTCGAACACGCTCTCCCCCTCCATCGTGGGCGCGAGCCTCGCCGTGCTCGACCTCCTCGCCTCGTCCGGGGAGCTCCGGGAGAGGCTCTTCGAGAACACCCGGCGCTTCCGGGAGCGGATGACCCGCGCCGGCTTCCGGGTGAAGCCCGGCAACCACCCCATCGTCCCCATCCTGCTCGGGGAGGCGAGGCTCGCCGCCGACTTCGCGAAGGACCTCCTCGCCGAAGGGATCTACGTCATCGGCTTCAGCTACCCGGTGGTCCCGAAGGGAGAGGCCCGGATCCGCGTCCAGCTCTCCGCGGCGCATACCCCGGAGATGGTGGACCGCGCCGCCTCCGCCTTCGAGAAGGTGGGGAGGGCCCGGGGCGTCCTCCAGGGCCCGTAGACTCTAGAAGACGAAGAGGATGCCGGCGCTCCACATCCAGTAGCTCGGGCCGAGCTGCCAGCTCGTCTTCGATCCGAAGTCGTTCACGTCCTCCTTCGTGAAGTCGAAGGTGAGCATGGTGTGGGCGATGCCTGTGTCGTAGGTCATCTGGCGGGCGAGCCCCGGGTCGAAGGCGTCGAGGACGAGCGCCACCCCGAGAGTCGCCGACCAGCCGTAGGTCGCGCCCATCCCGGTGAAGCTCTGGCCGTTCACGGTGGCGGTCGAGGTCCCGTTCTGGCCGTTCGCCCACCAGACCTTGTCGACGAAGGCGGCGCGCGCGTAGGGCTCGAGGGGGACTCCCCACTGGTCGAAGAGGATGTCGAAGCGGTAGCCGAGCGCGGCGGTGACGGGGAGGATGGTGAGGCTCGTCGAGCTCCCGGTCTCCAGGGTGCCGCTGTTGTTGAAGATCCCGCTGCCGGAGACGTGCCAGTACCCGAGGCCGAGCCCCAAATCGAGCGTGCCCACCGTCGAGGCCCAGAGCGACCGGGAGAAGAGCGCCTGGATGAGGATGGGCCGGCTGGTCCCGAAGACCGTCGCGTAGGGAGTCGTGGTCGGGATACTGCCGCCCCCGCTGAAGGTCCCGGAGTCGATGTTGGGCTGGAAGGTCGAGACGGTGAGCTGGAGGGAGCCCCAACGGGGCGGACTCGCAGTGGGAGGGCCCTCCGCCCGAGCCGTGCCTCCTGCTACTGCGAGGAGCGCCGCGAGTGCCAACCGCCTCATCGGCGCCTCCGCCGGACCGCGAGGAGCGCAAGGAGGGCTCCAGTGCCTCCGAGAGCTCCCGCCCCCCCGGCACCGCAGCCTCCTTGTTCAACGCCTCCCGCGCCCTTGTAGATGTTCCAGAAATCCTCGAAGGGCTCGGGGGTGGTGTCCGCACCTGCGGGGAAGACGGCCGAGAGGGGCCCGGGGTTGCCGAGCTGGCTCAACCCGAAGGCCTGGACCGTATAGGCCACCCCGTTCGTCAGGTTCCCTACGGTGACTGGTTGGACGGAAGTGGCCTCCATTCCACCCGAGGTGGACCCAGCCGGGGTGCAGATGGCCGTGTACGTCACGGCATTCGCCTGGTAGGTCGAGTCGGTCGTGCCCGGCGTGATGTCAACCGTGAGCGACGTTGCGTTCGGGTTCACTGAGCTGATG
>Ga0335077_10005095_pt1 | contig 16079 bp, 17 predicted proteins | sample Lox_Sample_31_FD_207151 | JGI IMG/M metagenome (GOLD analysis project Ga0335077, IMG submission 207151) | Soil microbial communities from Loxahatchee National Wildlife Refuge, Florida, United States - Lox_Sample_3.1 | ecosystem: Environmental > Terrestrial > Soil > Wetlands | place: USA...
CACTGATGCCGCAGCCCGAAAAACACGGGCAATTCCCGATAACCATCGGCCATTTCCCGCCCTTATCATCTGTGGTCTTGTACGTACTGTATCCCGCATGATAGCGTGCTCTACGACACCGGAGGACTGCAATGGGTTTCGAAGTCGAGCACAACGTCGGGTTCCAGGTCGGGCAGACCGCCGGCAATTATGAGTTCCTGGAGTTGCTCAACTCTTCGGCCAATGAGGCGGTCTACAAGGTACGCAACCACCTGACCCAGCGACTGGAAGCGCTGAAAGTGCTCGCGACCGACGCAGGCGGGGACCGTGAGCGGGTGGAGCGCTTCATCCGGGAAATCAAAGTCCACGCCCGGCTCACGCATCCGAACATCGTCACCTTCTACAACGCTGCCGAGCTCGAAGGCCAGCTCGTCATGACCATGGAGCTGGTGAACGGCATTACGCTGGCCGAGCGCCTGCGATTGATGGGGTCTTTGCCGTGGGTTGAGGCAGTCTCGCACACGAGCCAGATTCTGCTGGCGCTCGCATTTGCCCATGAGCAGGGCATCATTCACCGCAACGTTACTCCTGAGACCGTCATCGTCACCGCCGATACCACGGTGAAGCTGGCCGGCTTCGATCTGGCCAAGCCGATGGCCTCTCCCAGTCTGACGCAGGCCGGTTCTTTATTGGGCGCACTCAAGTACATTCCGCCGGAACAGATCCGCGGCGTGATGCCGCTGGATGCACGATCGGACCTGTATTCGGTTGGCGCCGTGCTCTACGAAGCGCTCACGGGCCGATTGCCCTTCGATACATCGAGCCAGTTCAAGCTGATGATGGATCACGTCAATACGGATCCGCCCGCGCCGAGTTCGGTGAACCCCAAAGTACCGCAGGAGTTTGACGCCATTGTGCTCAAGGCGCTGGCGAAGGATCCGGCGGATCGCTTTCAGAGTGCGGACGAGTTTCGCGCCCGCCTGGAAGCAACCAAGAACGCGCTGCGTTCGAAGATCCCGTTTGCGCCGGCCGTGATAGCTCCCGAGCCCGTCGAAAGCGCAGTCCCGGCCGAAGGCTATCGCCAACTGCAGCCGGAAGCCGCGGTTCCCAGTTTTGCATTTGAAGCGACGGCCGAAACCGGGGGCCGCAACATCCCACTGCTCATGCTGGTTTCATCGTTGGTGATCGGCGTCTTACTCGCGCTGCTGATTGCGGTGGCGCGGTTATGACCACGTCAGGCGGCCGGCGTGGAGGCAGTATGAGCTATAAACCGGGGAGCGTGATCGGCGATTATGTGGTGATCGGGGCCGTCGGCACCGGCGGCATGGGCACCGTTTACAAGGTCCAACATGTCATCACACAGCGAATCGAGGCGATGAAGCTGCTCGCTTCCGGCCGCACCGAGCCGGATCAGGAGCAGCGCTTCGTACGCGAAATGCAGGTCCATGCGCGGCTGCACCATCCGAATATTGCGGCCGTCTACAATGCGTTCCGTTTTTACGACGAGTTCTTCCTGGTGATGGAGTTCATCGACGGCGAATCGCTGGAAACCATTCTGGACCGCGGGCGCCTGCCGCTTGTCACCGGCATTCACTTCGCCCGCCAGGCCCTGTTTGCACTCGGCTACGCGCATGCGCATGGCGTGGTGCATCGCGACATCGCGCCGTCAAACATGCTGATCACTCCGGACGGCACCGTGAAGCTCACGGATTTTGGCTTGGCGAAAACCACCACCGATATTCGTCTGACGCATTCGGGCGCTCCAGTCGGCTCGCCCTGGTATATGTCGCCCGAACAGGTGCGCGGCGATGCCATGCTGGACGCGCGCAGCGACATCTATTCGCTCGGTGTGATTCTGTATGAAATTGCCACCGGACGGAAACCGTTCGACCTCGCCAGCACGTTTGACGTGATGCGCGCGCATGTCGAAATGGCGCCGCTGGCGCCGAGCGAACGCGCAGCCGACCTGCCTCAGGGTCTTAGCGAAATTATCCTGACGGCGATGGCCAAGGACCCCAACGCGCGGTTCCAATCCGCTGAGCAGTTCTACGCCGCGCTGGAAAATTTTCAAACCGGCAGCCTGCCGGACCCGTCGGCCGCGGCGTTCCGCGCGAGCACGACGCCCGTGCCGCCGCCGATCCGTCTCCGTGCGCCGCGCCGGCGGCGTCGCTTCACCAGCATGCCCGTGGCTCAAACCGCGTTAGGGACTGCAGCCTGCGGTTTGGCCTTGTTCGCCGGATACGCGACCTACTCGTTTGCCCATGTCAGCGCGCGGCCGCAGCTGCCGGTGTTGGAACCCGTGAAAGCCACGATCCCGCCGCCGCCCGCCGCTGGCGCCGGCGATCCGGTCGCCGCCGAGGTCCCTGCGAACGCTCCGGTACGCGCTTCCATAGGCGCTGCCGATGCGCTGCCGACCGAGCCTTCCGTTCCGCCTCCTCCGGCTACCATTCGCGTGGCGCATCCAGTCCACAAGCTGGCGGCCCACCTGCTGCCATCGCCGCAACCTACGCACGAACTCCCCGAGGTTCCCGAGCCGCCGGCCCTGCCTCGCCTGACCGCGAACTCGGCGGCGGTTCCGGTCCCGCGGCCGCCCGTCATTCCCGCTGCACCGCCGCTGATCGCTGCCGGCCCGCAGCAGGTTCCCGATCTCCCGCTAGCGGATGACCTGCCTCCCGCGGAGGCCCCGGCGCCGGTGAAAAAAAGCAACCGGCTCTTCCGAGCGCTGCACAAAGTGTTCCGCAACAAACCTGCCGATTCCGAGCCTCAAGCCGACTCCGCCGCTCCGATCAACTGACCGCCTGCGCGATGGCTCGAACGGCCGGCTGCATCTCCGCGAACAGCGAACTCCAATCACGGTCCGCAACTAACGCCTCGATCTCGACCGGCTCCTGATCTTCCGTCATCCAGACGCTCTGGCGCAGCGTTAATTCGATCGCATCCTCTTGCTCGGGAGTGCTGATCCGCATCCGGTGCGCGCTTACGGCCAGCACCACCCCTTCCACCCGCCGGCCGTCGAAATAAGTCATCGTCAAATGCATTCGTGCGCCTCCATGAGTTGCAATTCTGCGGTCCGCCCCGCAGGCGAACAAGTCTGCTTCAGTTATGAATCGAGAGCAGGAATTGGCTAGAACTCGTTCCGAAAAATCCCAGCATGAATATCGGATTTATCTGGGTCCTCTGCGGCTCCGCGATCGCCTGCTATCCTGTTCTCATCCCCATGTTCCTGAAAATCCTGGCGCATCCGGTGTTCATAAATTTGAATTTTCACATGCCCCTGATCGTCGACCTCTCCCATCCGCTCATCATGCTTCAGGGAGAAAACGGCTCCGGCAAATCGACACTGTTGAACGCCATCCACCTCGCTCTGCGCGGCGAGAAAGCCGAAGGGTATGTCTATCGAATTGAGGCGAACCCATCGAATCCGGGCGCCTGTTACCTCTTCGACGCCGAGCAGCACAATCCGCGCGTGCAGCTCGAGCTGTTCAAGGAACAGCCGGAGATGATCGAGTTCCTCAAAATGGCGAGCCACGGCCAGGTGATGCTCTCGATGTTTCGCGAGACCTTCCCCAAGCTGCCGGAGGGCACCACGCTGCTGCTCGACGAACCGGAGATGGCGCTCTCGGTTTCCAACCAGCGCCGGATTTTAAAGATGCTTCAGGAACTGGTGGATCAGAAAAAATTCCGCATCGTCTGCGCCACCCATTCTCCGATCCTGATCGACGCGCCGGAGACCTATGTAATCAATCTCGACCGCCACGTGAACCGGAACGTGCTCGATAGCACGCTCGGCATCGAAGGCGCCAGCACCATCCAATGACCTGCTGTCCCGAGCTCGACCGCCTCATCGAGCGCGATCTGGCGCGCTACGCCCAGCCGCAGCAGCTTTCGAACGGAACCATCGTCAACGAAATCGACACCGAGTACTTCCTGGTCTACGGCGAGGAACGGCATCGGTACGTCGGGATCAACTATTGTCCGTTCTGCGGGCGCGTGCTTTCGCGCGGCCTTTGGAACCTGGAAAAAAAGAAGTAACGCATGCTGCCTCTGGCCGGCTCCGTCGAAACCGTGCCGCACTCGCGCATCCGCGAGCTGGCCGAGATGGCGATGTCGATGGACGGGGTTCTTCGGCTGTACTTCGGCGAATCGAACCTGCCGACGCCCGAATACATCAAGCAGGCGGCGTTACGCGCCATGGAGCAGGGCTACACGTTTTACACCGAAAACGCCGGGCTGCCGTCGCTGCGCCGCGCGGTCGGGGAGTATTACCGGCGCCTGCAAGGCGTGGATCTCGATCCGGCCGAGAAAATCGTCGTGACCGCTTCCGGCGTGCAGGCGTTGCAGGTGGCGATCCGATGCATGCTTGACCCCGCCGATGAGGCGCTGGTGCTGACGCCCGCCTGGCCGAATGGCTCGTCGATTGTAGCGATGGCGAACGGAGTGCCGCGGCAAGTGCCGCACCCGCTGTGCGGCGGCCGCTATGTCATCGATTTCGATGCGCTGGAGGCGGCTGTGACGCCCCGCACGCGAATGCTGCTCTACACCTCGCCCTCGAATCCGCTGGGCTGGGTGGCGACCGATACCGAGCAGCAGGCGCTGCTCGATTTCGCGCGGCGCCATCGGCTGTGGCTTCTGGCCGATGAAGTCTATGAGCGGCTGTTTTATGCCGGACCGCGTCTTGGCGAGCCAGTTCCGTCCATCTTGAAAAAAGCCACGCGCGATGATGCGGTTGTGGTGGTGCAATCATTCTCGAAGAGTTACTGCATGACCGGCTGGCGGTTGGGATGGCTTGTCGCTCCGCCGTCGCTCGCGCGAAAAGCCACTCAGCTTAACGAATTCATCGTGTCGCACGCGCCCAGCTTCACGCAGAAAGCCGGTGAGACGGCGCTTGCGGATGGTGAACCGGAACTGGTGCGCATGCTCGAACGCCTGAAGCAAAATCGCGACCTCTGTCTCGAAGCGTTGACCGGCATGCCGCGGGTGACCGTGCCGGCTCCCGATGGCGCGTTCTACCTTTTTCCGCGGATTGAAGGCATTGCCGATTCTTTCGGTTTTTGCAAACGTCTGCTCCAAGAGGAGCGGGTCGGGCTAGCTCCCGGAGTCGCTTTTGGCGCCGGAGGTGAGGGATCGGTCCGTATCTGCTATGCGGCCGATCGTTCGGTGCTCGAAGCGGCGCTTGAGCGGCTCGCCCGTTTCCTAGGCTGACGCGACCCCTCTTTCAGCCGCGCCAACAAGCCTCACGCGCACGAGGTGCCGCACCCGAATGCCACCCAGAAGAATCCTCCTTCCAGCCGCCCGCCGTGGCAGTCGGAATTGCGCATCGAGATGGTAAACCCGTTCGTCGTCACCGTCTGCGCCATCCCTACGACGGCCGGCCCCGGCCCGATCGCGGTTAAGAGCACGACCGGAGGCGACTGAAAGGCCCCGTTGAAATAAACCAGCGCCTGTTGACGGTCACCGCTCTTACAATCGGGGCTGAATTGGAAAAAGGCCGATCCGGACGCCGGTGTGCTCGCAATTCCGGAGTCGATCATCAGGTACGCATTCAGGGTGGACGCCGCTTCGTTCACGTGCCCCACGAAATAGAACGCGCCGTCGCCCTCCGCGCAATCCGAGTTGCGGCCGTGCATTTCGAAGTGCGTCAAGTGAGTGCTCTCGACCACCCCCACGACGGACGCGGCATGAGATTCGGTGGGGAGATCGGCGGCCGTCAGGAGCACTGTCGGGGAGGCCGGCCCGGGAAATGCGGTCCCGAACGGAACCGTCATGAACCATGTATCTCCGAAACTGCAGTCAGGTGCGTAGTGCAACGGCTGGATCGTGCCCATCCGGATGTCCGATGGGGGCACGCGGACGCGTTGAGCCGCGCCCTCCAATAGTGCCATCCAATTGATCCGCGCCCGGCCGGCCGCGCATCCCGAATTGCGGCACGACACGACGAAATGATCGGCCTTTACCTCCTTGACGACCGGCACGATCGCGGCCTGGTCCTGGGCCGACACAATGACCCGAATATTCGCGTCGCTGCCGGGCGGGAACGGTGTGGGAAAGGTAATCGGGAAATCTTTCCAATCCCCTGACTTGCAATCGGGCGCAAACAGCTGCTGGTTGGCGGAGGTTCCTGACTGTATCATCACGGTGGCAACCGGGTTCATGTGTCTCCCCTTTCGTAAGGATGAAGCATCCTCTTCTATCACTTAGGTGTCGGCGTTCGCAAGAACTGCTGGGACCGCGGTCCACAATTGAGAGTCCCGGTACGGCCGGACCCTTTCAGCCGAGCCCGTAAGGGCGTCGATGTTCGCGTCCTACTTGACACTTGACTCGGCACCCGATATAACGAATCTCGGATATGAACGAAGATGTTGTTTCCTTCCTCCCGCTGTCGCCGGCCGTTCTCCACATCCTGCTGTCGCTCGCGGGAGAAGAACGCCATGGCTATGCCATCATGCAGGAGGTCGCCCGGCAGTCAGACGGCCAGTACAAACTCGGTCCCGGCACGCTTTACGACAACTTGCAGAAGCTGGTGAATCACGGGATGGTGGAAGAATCTGCTCGCCGTGCCGCGGACGATGACCCACGCCGGCGCTACTATCGCCTGACCTCATTCGGGCGGCGCGTGCTTACCGCGGAAATCACCCGCCTCGAATCGGTCATCCGGGAGGCCCGCGCCCACCTCCGGATTCCCAGCCCCCGAAGAGCCACCTGATGCGCTTTCTCTATCGCGGTCTGCTGCGGTTGCATCCATCGTCGTTTCGCGACCAGTTCGCGGACGAGATGCTCTGGATCTTCGACCAGGCTGCCGTTGGGGGAGGCGCCGGCGCCGTGTTCGCCGACGGGTTGGTCTCCCTGGTCCGCCAGTGGGTCTTGCGTGCCGGCGCTTGGAAAATCGCGGCCAGCGGCCTCAGTTCGTTTCTGCTGATTTGTGCCATGATGAGCATGGCCGCCTTTCCGGCGCGCCACTTTCCGACTGCCGATTTCGCCGACGCCGAGTTCCCGGTGAACAGCGCCCGCGGCGCTTCCACCCAGTTCGCCGGCCACTGGGCGGGGAACATCTTGTTTCCGGGGCCGGCGGGCCAGATCGAATTCACCCTTGCCCAGAACGAAGGCGTGTGGAGCGGCGAACTCCAGGTGCGCGGCCTGGATGGCAAGGTCCATCCCGGCCTGCCCGAAGACATCCAGGTCGGCGCCAACTCGCTCTCGTTTCGCTTTAGGACAAATCGCGGCGACATGATCTACCGCGGCCGGATGTTCCAGGGAAAGCTCCGCGGGTACGTCCGGCCGGCCGCGAAGTTCTAGGATTTTGTAAGGCGCGCTGGCAGCCCGCCCCACTCTTGACAATTAGGTCGGAATCAGATATATCTATATCCGACATATGCTGGAACTCCGACACGTTACCAAACGCTTTTCCGGCATCCCGGCCGTGCAGGACGTGAGTTTCACCGCGCGCCCGGGCGAGATTACCGGATACCTTGGCCCGAACGGTTCGGGAAAATCGACCACGCTGAAAATGATCACGGGCCTGATCGACCCCACGGACGGGGAGATCCTCTTCGCCGGCGAGCCCATCCGCCGCGACCGTATCGCGTTCAAGCAGCGGCTCGGCTACGTTCCCGAGGAGCCGCATCTTTATTCGCACCTCACCGGGTTCGAGTACCTCGAGATGGTCGGCCAGCTGCGCGGCCTTCCGGCGGGCCCGCTCGCGCGCAAGATCGACGGCTTTCTCCGCCTGCTCTCGCTTCATAGCGATCGATACGTCGCCATTTCTTCGTATTCCAAGGGCATGCGCCAGAAGGTGCTGCTGGCCGCGGCGCTGCTCCACAATCCCGATCTGCTTCTCCTGGACGAGCCGTTTTCCGGTCTCGACGTCAACTCGGCGCTGGTGCTGCGGAGCCTCATCCGAGAGTTGGCGACGCGCGGCAAAGTCGTGTTGTTCAGCTCCCATGAGCTGGACATCGTGGAGCGCGTCTCGTCTCGGGTGATCATTCTCCACAAAGGCCGCGTGGTGGCTAACGATTCCATCGAGCAGCTCCGCTCTCTGATGGCCCTGCCCACCCTCGAGGACATTTTTTCCCAGCTCGCGCTCGAGCAGGATACCGAGGCAGTGACCCGGCAGATGATCGATCTGATCGAGGCATAACGCATGCCCAGCGAACGCCGCCAGTTCGCCCTGCTTCATCGCGATTTTCTGTATCGCATGGTCGATCTGGAACTGTTGTCGAGCCACGGCGATGTCCCGAAGCTGCTCGGCCAATTTGGCGCTCTGCTGGCGGCCTTCAGTTTCGTCGTCGCGGTGCTGATCATTCCGAAATATGGCTTGTCCCGGCTTGGCGATGGTGAGCTCTCGGTAGCCGCCTGGGGCGACGAAGAGTTTCTCATCTCGACGACGATGGCGGTCGCTGGCCTGTTTGCCGTCGTGGCCTGGAATGCCGTCCTGCCGGACCGGCGCGACAGCTATGTGCTCGGGCCGCTGCCGGTTCGCGTCCGCACCATCTTCGCCGCCAAACTCACCGCCATGCTCAGTGCGCTCGGGGTGAGCATTTTTGCGGTGAATGCATTTACCGGCATGGGCTTCCCTTCGTTCGGCGCCGGGCTGCGCGGGCCGGCGGCGTATTGGGTGACGATGATCGCCGCCGGTCTGTTCGTCTTCTGCGGCTTCCTTGCGCTGCAAGGCCTCACCGCGCATCTGCTAAGCTATCGGCTTTTTCTGCGCCTCTCCGGATGCCTGCAGATCGTCGCGTTATTTGCGGTGCTCAGCTGTTATTTCCTGACGCCGCCGCTAGCCACTCCGTACCACCTCGCCGCGTTCGAAAATCAGCGGTTGTTGGCATGGCTGCCTTCCTTCTGGTTTCTCGGGTTGTTCCAGCAACTTCGCGGCCACGCCGACCCGGTGTTTGCGCCACTCGCCGCACGCGCCCTTCTTATTCTCTCGGTTGTCCTCGCTGTGGCCGGCGGGACTTATGCGCTGATGTATTTCCGTCACATGCGCCGCGTCGTCGAGCAGCCGGACATCGCGCCCGCCGATCGCAGCCGGCCCGCCGCGCGTCTCGTCGGTTTCGCTGCGTCGCGGATTCTCTCGAGCCCGCTCGATCGCGCCATTCTGCTCTTTACCGCGCGCACCCTGGCGCGCAGCCGCCAGCATCGATTTCTCCTCGCCGCCTATGCGGGCGTCGGCCTGGCGATCGCCTTCGCCTATGCGAAAAGCCTGATCTACGGTGTTTCGCGGGCTCCTTGGACTCGCGTTACTCTGCCAGGTCTCACCATCGGTCTCGTGCTACTCACGTTTGCGGTGATCGGCGCTCGCGCGGTATTCGCGTTGCCGGTCTCGCTGCGGGCGAACTGGATCTTCCGGCTGACGGCGATCTATCATCCATGCGCATACCTGGCGGCGGTCAGGAAGTCGCTGCTCGCCCTGGCCGCCGCCCCGGTTTGTCTGGTTTCGGCGGTTGCCTACCTCTCGATCTGGCCAGAAGGCGCCGCCCTGGAGCACATCGCGATCCTGTTAGCTGTGAGTTTTCTGCTCGCCGACCTTTCTCTGTATCAGTTCCGCAAAATCCCGTTTGCCTGTTCGTATCTCCCGGGCAAGGCCAACCTCAAAGTAAAATTCGGGGTCTATGCAGGGGCTTTTGGGGCGATTCTCAGCGCCGGCACCGCCGTGGAGTTCGTCGCCCTGCAGAAGGTCAGCCGGTTCGCATTCCTTTTAGCCGTTCTGCTGGTGATGGCGCTGTGGGCCGCGCGCCGTCGCGCCGAATTCGCCGCCTCGCCGGAAAACAGCCTTCAATTTGAAGAAGTTCCGGTGGCTGACGTCCTGATTCTCGATCTCGTCGGTCACGCCGTATCTCCGACGGCCTAAAGTTTTCCACGTACCCCGACGATCTAAGCACCGGAGTTCACGATGTTCTGTTCTCTGTGTGGATCGCTATTTCACCGCAGCGAAGACTGGCTGGTTTGCGGCCGCTGCGGCCACGCGCGTTTGTTGCCGGTCGCGCCGCCAGCCCTGGCGGCCGCCACTGCTTCTGGGAGCGTTCGGAACGATTACACGCCCGCGAGGAACCCGGAGGGCCGGATAACCCCGAGCGAGACTCCGGTCATGATCAGGCCGACGCAGACGATGATCGCCGCCGAGGCCACCGGGATCAGCCGGAATGCCGCGTGACGCGAGGCTTTCTCGCTATCCGGCAGCAGGTGCTTGGCATACAGCACCACCAGCCCGATCCCCATCAGCACTCCTGCCAGCCCCAGGCTGAACGCCACCAGCAGCAGCAGTCCGAGTCCGACGCGCCCGAGCGCGATCGCGCTCAACAGCAGCACCATGGCGGAAGGGCAGGGAACCAATCCCCCGCTGGCTCCCAGCGCGATCAGGCTGCCCAGCGTGATGTCTCCTTGAGGCACGTGGCTGTGCACGTGTCCATCGCCGTGATCGTGCACCAGCACGCCGTGTCCGTGCTCATGGTCGTGATGATGATGTTCGTGATCATGCGCGTGAGCATGCTCGTGATCGTGATCATGATGATGATGGTGTTCGTGCTGGTGATGGTGATGAGGATGCGCATGGCTATGCGCGCGTGCCGCTCTTAACCTCTTGAAAAACAGTAGCGCGCCGATCCAGACGATCGACACGCCCGAAATCGCGCCCAGTACCGGCGTAATTTTGTCGGGCAGGACGAACTCCGAAAGATACAGGGTGACCAGCCCCAGCAGAAACACGCTGATGGTATGAGTGAAGGTCACCATCCCGCCCAGAAAGATCGCGTGCTTGGGCGTACCTCGCGCGCCCACCAGGTACGCCGCGACAATCGTCTTGCCGTGCCCTGGCGACAGTGCGTGCACCGCGCCGAGCCCGAACGCCACCGCCATCCCGATCAGCAGAATCCCGACGCCGATTTCATTCTGGTGCAGCAGACGGGCGAGATAATCGCTCGACGGAACTGCCTGGGCCGAAAGCGCCGCGGGCAGAAGAAGCAACATCGCCAGATATCGTTTCATTACAATGGTCCTTACGATTTTACAGCGCTTTCCTCTATGAAGAAGGTCGTCATCGCGCTCGATGTGCCGGCCAGCGGCGAGCTACGCGTACCGATGGGAACGATCATCACGCCCGCGGCTCGCGACGTCGCCCACTCGCGCGGCGTCCGCATCGTCGAAGTGCCGGATGACCAGCTTCCCGCCCCACCTGTGGAGAGGACGGTCGCCATCGGCGCTGATCATGGCGGCTTTCGCCTCAAGGAAATCCTCAAGCCGATCCTGCACAGCCTCGATCTGGAAATCCGGGATGTCGGCGTGCATGCGGAGCTTCCCGCCGACTACCCCGATCTTGCGCTCCAGGTCGCCGAGTTAGTGGCTTCGGGCGCAGCCTCCCGCGGCATCATCATCGACGGCGCCGGCATCGGCTCTTCCATCGCCGCTAATAAAGTTCCGGGCATCCGCGCGGCTCTGTGTTATGATAAGGAATCCGCTCGAAACAGCCGGGAACACAATGATTCTAATGTGCTTACGCTTGGTGCGCGCCTCCTGACCGCGACCCAGGCGGAAGATGTTTTACGCACCTGGATCGGCACCGCGTTTGCGGGCGGCCGCCACCAGGCGCGGGTGCAAAAAATCAGCGACATCGAGCGGCGGTATCTCAGGAAGGGGCCATGACGCCGGCGGAACTTGACAGTCTGGTTGCCCAGATCGGCGAGGAGATCATCAGCCGCCTGAATGCGCCCGGCGGTCCCGGCCCCGCTCCGAAAAAAGGTGAAGGACTGAACCTTCCAGACCAGGTCTGTCCCGGCTGCGTCCAGCGGTGCCCCCAAACGTGCGCGCGCAATACCAAGGAGATCATTGCCGCCGGCGCCGACCGCGTCTCGGCCAGCGAACGTCTCACCAAAATCGATCCGGCGATTGCCGCGCTGATCGATCACACCGTGCTCAAGCCGGAAGCCACCCGCGCCGACATTGTCAAGATCTGCCGCGAAGCGCGCCAGTACAATTTCGCTAGCGTGTGTGTGAATCCGTATTGGATTCCTCTGGTGCGCACGGAATTGCAAGGCTCGCCGGTCAAGGTCTGCTCGGTGATCGGGTTCCCGTTCGGTGCGACGAGCACCGAGGCCAAGGTGGCAGAATCGGTGGCCGCGCTGCGGGCTGGCGCGCAGGAGCTGGATATGGTGATCAACGTCGGCGCTCTGCGTTCCGGCGATCACGAAGCGGTGAAGCTCGATATCCAGCAAGTGGTCAAAGCCGCACACGAAGCTGGCGCGATCGTCAAGGTTATTCTCGAAACGGCGCTTCTGGACGACAACCAGAAAGCCGTCGCCTGCACGCTCTCTAAACTGGCGGGTGCCGATTTCGTCAAGACGTCCACCGGATTCGGCCCTGCCGGCGCCACAGCGCACGATATCGCGCTGATGCGAAGCGTCGTCGGACCGTCGATGGGCGTCAAAGCGTCCGGCGGCATCCGCACGCTGAGCGACCTGCAAACTATGACGGCGGCGGGGGCCACACGTATCGGTGCCAGCGCCAGCGTCAAGATCGTCGAGGCGACCGCCGCCTGAGCCGATTGCCTCATCCCGGGCACGTTATGCAAGCCACCAGTAAAGCCGCCATTCGTTTTCGCGAGCGCTCCGAGTTGCTCGATTTCCTGCTCGAAGTGTCTGCCGCTACGAGCCAGACTCTCGATCTGGATCAGCTCCTCGCCAACGTCGCTGGTATTGTCCAAAAGGTGCTGCCGTACGATCTGTTCGCGATTCTCCTCTACAGTGAACGCCGCCAGGACCTCCGCATCCGCTACGCCGTCGGCCATCGCGAAGAAGTCGTCTCCAACCTGGTGCTGGCTCTGGGCGAAGGCATCACCGGAACGGCCGCGACGCGCGGCGAGCCCGTCCTGGTAGGCGACGTACGGAGCGACCCGCGCTATCTCAACAGCGTCGACGCGGTCCGCACCGAGCTCGCCGTCCCTATGACTGCGCGCGGCAAGCTGGTTGGCGTGATCGACCTGCAATCCACCCGGGCCAATGCCTACACCGAGTACGACAGCGCGCTGCTCCGCCTGATTGCCGCCCGCGTCAGCATCGCGATCGAGAATGCCCGGTTGTATCGCCGCGTCGAGCGCCAGAACCGCACGCTCAAGGCCCTGACCCACATTTCGCGCGAGTTTTCGGCCATCCTGAACCTGAACGAATTGCTCGGCAAAATCGCCGAAACCATGCGCGCGCTCATCAACTACGACGCGTTCAGCATCCTTCTGGTCGATCACGATGCGCGCGCCCTCCGCCACCGCTTCAGCATCCGCTACGACCAGCGCGTCGACATCGACAACATTCCTCTCGGCAAAGGACTCACCGGCGCGGCGGCGACATCCCGTGAAGTGGTCCGCGTGCACGACACGACGAAGGATCCGCGATACATCGCGTCGCATCCCGATATTCGCGCGGAAGTCGCCGTGCCGCTGATCGTTCAGGACCGGGTCATCGGCGTAATGGATCTTGAAAGCGAGCGCGTCGGCTTCTTCACCGACGACCACATCCGCACTCTGACCGTGCTCGCCCCACAAATTGCCAGCAGCGTTGACAACGCACGCCTTTACGAGGAGCTTGCCGCGCGCGAGCGCCGCATGGAAGAAGATTTGAAGGCCGCCCGCGACCTGCAGCGGGTCATGCTGCCGGACGGCGCTCCGGAAATCGAGGGCCTCGAATCGGCCGTGCGCCTCCGCCCGGCGCGCGAAATCAGCGGCGACATTTACGATATCTTCGAGCACAAAGAGGGCCAAACGTTCATCGCGATGGGTGACGTCAGCGGAAAAGGCGCGGCTGCTGCGCTCTACGGCGGCCTGGTCAGCGGCCTGCTGCGGATGCTCGCGCCGCGTCGCCGGCGGCCCGCCGAGCTCCTGAAAGCACTGAACGACGCTCTGATCGAGCGGCGCGTCGAATCCCGCTATGTCACCCTCTGTGTGCTTCTCTGGGACCCGATCACGCGTCAGATCGTGATGGCCAATGCCGGGGCGTTGCCTCCGCTGATCTGCCGCTCCAACGAAATCGTCAAAGTCCGGGTTGAAGGCGTCCCCCTCGGACTGCTCGCTTCGCGCGAGTACGAAGAAGTGCCGTTTCAACTGCAGCCTGACGACCTGCTGGTTCTCTACTCCGACGGCATCACCGACCACATCAACTCGGCCGGCATTGAATATGGCCGCGGCCGCCTCGCTCAGGTTGTCCGGTCCCATTGCGGACGCGCCAGCGCAGAGATTGTGTCCGAAATCTTCAAGGACGTCGACCGGTTTGCCAAAACGGCGTTTGATGATCAAACCGTGCTGGTGATGAAGGTGTTATGAAGAAAAAGTCAAAAGGCAAAAGCTAAAAGTCAAAAGTGAGTAGGAGGCGCCGCGAAGCGGCGCGTTTTTTATGACCGATCGTTGCGAACGGCGATTGGATTATGCCGCTCGCATTGTGAAACTGGTGAGTGCCTTGCCGCCGACAGTGATCGGCCGAACGATTGCAAGTCAATTGCTTCGCAGCGGCACTGCGGCGGGTGCAAATTACGAAGAAGCGCAAACCGCCGAATCCGGATCGGATTTCGTTCACAAACTCCAGGTAGCTCTAAAAGAGCTCCGCGAATCGAGCTATAGGTTAAAGCTCCTGGTCAAGTCCGAGGTGATGCGGGCCGACTGTCTTGCGCCGCCGCTCGACGAATCCGACCAACTCCGTGCCATACTTTCAAAAGCGGTTGCGACGGCAGTCGCCGCGCCGTCGAGGCGCGGCAGTACCTAATCACTTTTGCCTTTTGACTTTCTCTTAAGCTATGTTCTCCTACTCCGGCCCCGATCTTTACTGCGAACAATCCGCCCTCGAGGACCTGGCTCATCAGGTAGGCACGCCTGCCTACATCTATTCCGCCGCCTCGATCCTCGAAAACTTTCGCGCCTATCATGAAGCGTTCTCCGATCTTCCCCACACCGTCTGCTACGCCGTAAAGGCCAACTCCACGCTCGCGCTTTTGTCGCTGCTGGCCAAGGCCGGCGCGGGTTTCGACATCGTCTCCGGCGGTGAGCTCTACCGCGTCCTGCAAGCGGGCGGCGACCCGGCGAAGGTCGTCTTCTCCGGGGTCGGCAAAACTCCCGCCGAAGTGGAATACGCCCTTGCGCGCGGCATTCACAGCTTCAATTGCGAATCGGAAGCCGAGCTTGTGCTGATCGACTCGCTCGCTGCGCGCCGAGGCGTGAAGGCCAGCTTCGCGGTCCGCGTGAATCCCGACGTCGACGCCGCCACCCATCCCTATATTTCAACCGGTCTCAGCGAGCACAAATTCGGCATCGCCATGTCCGAGGCCCCAGGGGTCTACGAGCGGGCCCGCTCGCTGCGCAATCTCTCTCCTGACGGCGTCAGTTGCCACATCGGATCCCAGATACTCGATCCCGCCCCGATTCTCGAAGCAGTCGACAAAGTGCTGGCCCTGGCAGCCCGGTTGCGCAAGGCCGGATATCCCATTCGCCACCTGGATCTCGGCGGCGGATTGGGCATTGCTTACCGCCCCGGCGAGCAGGCCCCCGAAATCCGCGCCTTCATCGCCAGCCTGCACGACCGGCTTCGCGCGAGCGGCCTCTGCGTGGTCGTCGAGCCCGGCCGCTCCATCGTCGGTGCCGCCGGAATCCTGCTTACCCGCGTGCTGTACCGCAAACGGAACGGCCCCAAGGAATTCGTGGTGGTGGACGCCGCCATGAACGATCTGATCCGCCCGTCGCTCTACAGCGCCCACCACGAAATCATTCCAGTGCGCAAGAATCCGCTGCCACCCATTCTCGCCGACGTGGTGGGGCCCATCTGCGAATCCGGCGATTTCCTCGCGCGTGACCGCAACATGGCGAACGTGATGCCCGGAGATTATCTCGCCGTGTGTGCCGCCGGCGCCTACGGCTTCGTGCTCTCGTCGAATTACAACTCGCGCCCGCGCGCGCCGGAAGTCTTGGTAGAAGGCGGGCGCTATCGCGTTATTCGCCGCCGCGAGACGTTTGAGGATCTCGTCCGCGGCGAGTCGGCGTAGCCCCGCGCCGCTCAGTTGAGTGTCACCTTCATGTAGTTGATTGCGTCGCCGTGGACATCAACTGCGCGCGAGCCCTCTTTGCCGTCCTTCTCGAC